>Ga0157374_10005913_pt1 | contig 10333 bp, 12 predicted proteins | sample M25metaG_FD_115308 | JGI IMG/M metagenome (GOLD analysis project Ga0157374, IMG submission 115308) | Miscanthus rhizosphere microbial communities from Kellogg Biological Station, Michigan, USA - M2-5 metaG | ecosystem: Host-associated > Plants > Roots > Rhizosphere > Soil | place: USA: Michigan... | reverse complement strand
GGAACCAGGATCCTTCCATTCTCTGGTCATTCTGTGACAGAAGGAGAATCCATTCATTCATTCATTGATGGTGAGTCCTCTCTTGCTCTCATTCGAACCATTTAACTCTACTCTAGTCTGCCACCACCAGTCTCTACTTAGTTTATTATTATTGTCCCCTCGCATTGCTCTTGTCATTCTTTCTCTCTCTCTCTCTCCCTCGCATTTGAGACATCGAATGAGACCTAGAATGGAATGGATACTCTCGTTGTACTTGTACAGAGAATACAAGTCAGGAAGAAGACAATTTAGACGGAGAGATTGGGAGTGAGAAAGAGATCAAATCAATACTCATTCTTTCAAGCTCTTTTCTCCTTCAATTCATGATGATCTTGTCGTTGTCTCCGTTGAAACTGTTTTCATTCCCGATACTTGTCGTGTATTTGGGTTTCCTTTCATTCCTCTCGACATTTGGTCTCGACTCTTGCAAGTGTACATCTGGTGGTGGTCTATTTCTCTGGAAAAGAGATTGAAACGGAAACATAAAGTATGAGAGAAACGACAACCATCTCATTTTCTTGCTTCTCTTCTTTGCTTGCTCTCTGTCATCCTCTCTATCAGTTTGTGTTGTGTTATGTCTGTCGATTTCGAATCTTCACTCATGCCTGTCACACACTTGACTCCCTTCTTCTTTCTTTCCTGCTTTTGATCGTATTCACCCAAAGCTTTTGGTCCTGTTATTCAAGTTTCATTTTTGGGGTTCGCTCTCCCTCTTGTTCGACAAAGACTTTTTTCTTCTTCTTTTCATACATTTCATAAGTATTTGTGCAGACAGGATGGCAGAAGGTTTATTCTCTCCCTACTTATATACTTTTCTACCCATTTTATTCTCAAACAAAGAAGACGAGGCAACAGACCGATGATGAGGAGTGACAGCGAGCCATGGATTTCTCTCATCCAAGTCTTGTCAAAAATGTTGCCTATTCTTTACCAAAATTGATCAGAGGGGGTGGCATTTATAATGGAAAATATAACTGTCTCATGACAGACTTGAAGGGTAGGTTAGAAACTAGAAGCCATTGAGAAGGATAACGATGTCTTTCTAGAAAACGATGAAGTATCGCTCAACTCATTTCTTGTGGAAAATCTCCCTTCTGCTCCATCTTCATTTGCCTGAGGAGTAGAGAGAGTTGTAGGAGTTATAAAGAGGAAAAGGAAAAGGAGATTCTCTTCATAAACGATGAGTGCTTGTGTTATATAAAGAGGGAGAGAATCTGTAGTAAAAAGCAATGAGTAATCCGTGCATGCTTTTTCCTGCAATTCTTATTCAACTCTTCTTGAGCAGAGACATGATGATCCTACGAAGAAAGAAAAAAAGATCTTTTTAAGGCAGAGGGAGAGAGAAAACTATTTCCTCTCAACTGATGCTGCTCGAGTACTTCACAGATCAAGAAGCTTGCAATTGAGATGTGTGTTTCCCTCCAGGAAAAGAGAGAATGCAAGTTATGAAGGATTCCGTGTAAGGATTGCAAATCTAGTGTGCAATAAAAAAAGACAGACAAAACGAACAAAACTTGATGTTAAAGACAGAGATGGAGGTACCGACTCGAGTTAACCTTTTAGTTCTCTTTTTGTTCTCTTGTTCTCTCCGTTCGATTTTCTCTGTGAAAGAGATGTTGGCAGGAGGAGGAGGCTATTAAGCGGCTTCTTCTCTCTTTTTCCATGTCTTTTATATCACGTTTAACCCTTCTTCATCGAAAGAAGAAGCTCCAAGCATTGAGGCATCTCTTAGTATTTGCTTTGCCATCTCTTGCTTCCTTGTCTCTGATGCCGTCAGACAATCTCCTCACTTCGCTCTCTCACTCAACTCAAGAAAAGCAACGGTAGTATTGCATGCTTCAAATGTTATTCGCTTCTTGTTCTTGTCTGTTGAATCGACTTGTTCTTTTCCTTTATCTTGGAGTTCTTTCTCTCTTTTCCTTTCCCTCTCCATCTCCCTCGTCGTTTCGTTTCATGTCTTTTCTCTATTTCTCTCATCCTCTGGTCTTTGATCCTGATCGACGACGAGAGAAAGAGCAGAATCAGCAGTACAAGTAGTCGTCGTAGTAGTCGTTGAGATCTTGAGAGAAAAGTAACCTTCTTTCTTTCTTCCCCTCCATGTCTTTCATCTCAACATCTTTTCCTTCTTTTATTACTCAATAGTTGCACTGACTGACTAGAGAGGAATGAGAACATGTAGACACAAGCAATACAAGTAAACTGCTCAAGTGAACCAGACTCGAATCTTTTCCGTTCTTTCTTTGGTTGGCCTTTGTCTTGTCGAGGGAGAGTGAAGGACACTTGCTAACACACGAGAGAAATGTGACTCAAGCTTTAGAGTTTGAGAAGCATTTCCTTTTCCTCCCCCGTTTAAGTCTCGTGTACATTCGACTCGTTTGTCGCACATTCTTTTATCGAGAAAAAGAAGGGCGACCTTCCATTAAACGACTCATACAAGAGGAGTTCAATACTTGTCTTTACTCAACTTGTCTTTATCTGCTGGTTGTCATCCTTTTTCCTTGGATTCTTTTCGAGTCTTCTTCAAGAAACTTGTTCTCTCGTTATTGCTCTGAATGTCTGTAAAAGTGGTAGTTGTTTCAAAAGACATGCAGTGAGACTGACGACTAGATTGAAGGAGAATGAATGACGGAAAGAGAGAGAAGGAGTGACAGAAACGCACTTTTCTCTCATTCTTTTCATGGTTTGATGTTGAAGATCGAGTTCTGTTGAACTGGGTTTGTCTTTTTCTTTCTCTTTTTCTTGTTTCTCTTCTCCTCTTGATCTCTTCGACTCCCCATCTCTGTTTGTATTGCATGGAAGTGTGTATTGCATTGAGACTGTTCTAACTCAACTGCTTCTCCTGTTGGTTCTCTTTGCTTCTCTACTGCATCGTTTAAGTCTCACTCACTCTTGCTCTCATCCTTCACTCCTACTCCTCTGGTTATACTACTCTGACTATGACTATGATTCTCTGTCGACAAGACATCGACTCGACGACTCGGTCTACTTGTTCTGTCTCCTTCACTTTCTCTCTCCTTCTTGTCGTGCATCCTCATCCTCGTTCTTGTTGTCCTTCAGTATCTTTCCTTCTCTCGAACTGTTAGTCGACTTGTGTTTCGTGAATTCTTTCGTTGCCTCAAACAATTTTCCTCGCCCTCTTGCTCTGCTCACTCTCGACTTTTCTCTGTCTATTCATTCACTCCTGGTGTCCGCTCTTCTTCTTCTTCTTCTTCTTGTTCTTTATGCCTTGCTCTCAACTTCTTCCTTTTCAACAACAAAAACAGACACATCCTTCTCATTCCAAGTCAAGTTGAGAGTGACTACAACAACTTCTTAGATCAAGACAAGTGAACTAACTCCGATCAATCTCTTTATATCCTTTACAGCATCAACAAACTTCGCATCATAAACAGTTTCCAGAGATTTAATCCTAAACAAACATTCTGTAAAGAATCATCATCATGTGTTGAGAAAATACGACTCATTTAACCCTCGACCTGATGACGACTAATCGATTCTAAATGACATGAATTGAAGAAGAAAAGACCATCAACAAAAAGAAGAAACGGAAGCAACATTGACAGGCGAAAGAAATAAAAAGAAGAATATCAAGTCGAGAGAGAAACCTCTGGAGATCCAATACCACTTCCCTCTCCTTCTTGTTCTGTAAATGAAATTGAATTATCGTCGATCGATAACAGGTAAAGTAAGTGAGACATTTTCTGTTTCCTCTCAATTTGTATGACTCAATGTAAATGTCTGTGTAAAAGTTAAGAATTAAGTGAGTAAAGTGAGCAAAGAAGAGAAGAGAAGAGAGAAAAGAGCTTTTCAAAATGAGTCTCATTCTTGCCGTGAAAACAGCGGGAATTTGTAGGCATTTGGTATCGAAGACAAGCAAAGTGTTTAGTCTCTTTCTCACCCTGACAGACACGATGTAAGAAGAGCACAAGACAGATCACTGGGAGTCAACGACAAGAAAGAGAGAGAGAAACTCAAGACATGAAAGAAGTCGGAGGGAAACAGACTCAACTCGACAAACTAAAGCTGTAGTGTAATAGGAAAGAACATCAAGTCAAATGCAAGAAGGAAGTACAAAGTGAGGCAAGAAAGCGACCAGAGACTAAAAGGACTCACAGTCAAAGAGAGAGAAGTCTTGTCAGTGTCGTCAGGCTTCTCTTGGCTCGTTATTTAGTCCTCTCTTCCTGTTCCTCCATCTCTCTTTTCTTGTTCTGTTACCAAGTCTCGCGTGTTTTCTCATTCTTTCTTTCATTCCATTTCATGCTGTCCTGTCACTCGAACAGAAACAGTCCAAGTGCAATTAACTTTGTTCGCAAACCAATGGAAAACATTGAGTCTGTTGGTGAAGTAGAGATGATGAGAATGAATCGCTTATGGAATGCAGACAAGAAAGCACTTGTCGCTCCAACTCAAGACCAAATTGAGAAACCAAGTCAAAGGACACCAGGATCCTTCAATTTCTCTGGTCATTTTTTGACTGATGATTCTTTGGTGGTGAGTCTTGCCCTCAATCGAGCTATTTATCTCTGGTTCACCAGACTAATTAGTTTTTTATTACCCTTTTGATCTTGACCATCATTCTTTTCTAAACAAACAGAAGCTAAAGATGGAAGAGGACCTCGGTTCTCCGACGACAGAAAACAAGAACATGATTAAAGAGAAGAAAGTCTCTGCCAAGAATACAAACATTGTCAAGAAGAAGAAGAAAAAGCCATGTTCTCTCCCACTAGATTTGTCCACTAAAAGTGTGAAACATAAGTTGCTCTCATCACTTACATCACCCATTATTCCCTCCGCTTCCATGGGAAACACATCTTCCAACCAAATTTTGTCTCTTTTTACTCAAACCATGAACAAGGATGATGGTAAGCACTTCCTGTTTATGATGAATTGAGTGTCACTGGGTTCATGATTCTGTTATCGATAAAAGTTGTGTGTCTAGAGATGTTGAAAATAAGATAAGAAGCAGCGGTTTCAGTTCTTTTTATCCAACATTTTATGTTTTCGAATTATAGTGGTCAAGTATTGATTATTATTAGAGTGAACGACAGCAATAAATGTAATGAATTTGTGTGTTTCCTGTATTACATTCAGTCCATACTTACTCTTTCCTTTCGTTCCCTTCCATAGATTCTGGTCTGAAACAGAACCATCATGTTTGTGTCGACGTCAATAATGGGTCAAATGAGCTAAAGCCATCAAATAGTGAGCCAGTTGTAACACGATCTCCAAGTCTCTTGGAAAAGCAGTTATCAATCCCTGTAACGAACCCGTTCACGGTATGTTGGCCTAATGTTTTTGAAGTACAAAGTGTAGTGCTTCCGTACTTTTCAAGGTTCGTCCTAAATCTAACATTCTCTCTTACATTTCCAGTCTCTCAAGGATGTGTTTTCATTTTCTCTCGACTCCTCCAACTCAAACGGTGAGTAAAAGTGAATGAGTCAAGAGACACACAAACATGAGATGAAAGGGAAGACCCGAATGTCAAGATGTGTGAGTAGTCAAGGAATAGAAATTGAATGGGGAAGAGCTATTGTGTAGAGAAAGTAGGAAAAAGTTTTCTGAATCAAAAAATACCAGTCTCTTACATTTTGAGCAAAATTCATAAATGAATTTGAATGAGTGACTGCATGTTTTTATACCAGTCTTGAACGAAGCCATACTCAAGTTCTGAGCTCAAAAATACCAGACACATGTAAGGGCTTGTGAGAGCTTGTTTAGAAAATTGACTTTTAGTTTCTTCTCTTGTTCTCTCGTGTGGTATTCGTGACTGTATGTATGCACTCTTTTTTTCGCTGACATGTCTGAGAAATGAGAGGAGGAGTGAGAAAGAAATTTTGAGATTCTTTGCAGGAGAAAAATGATGTGTTTTCTTTCTTGTTGTCGGAATGAGAGAATAAAAAGGACATGCAGTGTAAAGTGTGTGTATGATTCGTTATCCCAGAGGAGTCAGAAAGTTCTCATCCTCAAGTGATAAATTCCTCGTTAAATACTGAGCGGAAATTGCAGTAAAAGAAGAGTGAAGAAGAAGCCCTGCTTGTTCTGTTGACTTGAATCACAAGACGAGAGATTTTAGGAATGATTCTTCTCCTGATACAGTATATGAGGAGGAGGAAACAATGGAGAAGGAATGTATCCAACAGAATGGGAATAACAAGAAGTGAAGGAAAGATTGAGCAGCCTCATTGCTCTTTCTTCTCAGCCTAAGAACTCGATGTCGAGAGAACTCGAGAGTACAAGTAACAGTGTAAAGATCGTCTCAACATCATCATTCCTTCTCTTTTCTCATGGTGTCTGGTGGTTCAGATGATGATGATGTTGTCTGGATCAGGAAACGCCTCCCTTACTCGCTCCTTCTCATCATTGCAGTCTAGCAAACAAAAAGAAGAGCTTCATGAAAGAGAATAGAAAGTGTTTGGGTTTCTTACATCATCAGAACCTCGTCATCACTCCTTTCTCTTTATTGCTTGACCTGGTTTCGTGCATACAATATCTCTCTGGAAAATTCTATTATTTTATTTTATCCACTACTCAATTGCTCCTCAAAAACATGACAAGTTTAGACGACCTTGAATGATTGAAAAATGCAGGACAGGATAGAATGATAGAGTTCTTTATTCTTTTATTTGTGATAAAAGATGTTAGAGCCCGGACAGAAAGAATACAAGGATGTCTCTGACGGGAATATATTCTTTTCTTGATATTTACTTCACACTTTGTCAGTGACCATCTTTGCTATAGATTCGCATGAATCGAATCGAATCTCGATGATGTCGATGTGGGAAAAGATCTGTCGAGTAAGTGTTGCATCTAAAGCGAATGGAATCCGAGGTCAGACATGAGTGTTTCACAGGAAAAGAGAAGAACCAGGAAAAAGTCGTTTTCTTTCTCTCAAGTATAAGAGCGAGATAGATAGCAATGGATGAGAGAAATGGAACCAAATAAGAAGAAACAAGAAGACGGAAACAGAGGAGAAATCAATACATCAACGAAATCTGTGTGTAAGAGCAAGAGTGAGGATGATGTGATGGAAGGAAACAAGAGGATGAGATGGAGCGGAGACGGACTTGGTTTCTGTGGAGAAGACACTCACAAACAACACAGCCATGAGATACACACTGCCAGTAGTCATTCAATGACAAAGCAAGTTAGAGTAAGGGAAGCGGAAGAGGTATAGAAGGCAATGATGAGCAGGAGATGCTTCAAGGACTCGAAATAGAGAGCGAAGAAGATGTGAGCACGTAATGGCAAGTGAGTGAGATACACAAGAGAACAAGAGGATGATGGAGAGATTGAATGAGTGCAGAACATGCAGTAAAATCGAAACCAGGAATGAGAGCGAGAGAGCAATTAGTGAAGGCAGAGAGAAAGAAGAAGCTCTGCATCATCTTCTTGTTCTCTCTCTCTCTTTAGAACAAACTGCTCTTCTCTTTCTCTCGAATCTCATGTCACACCCTGTTTTGTTCTGACAAAGTACTCTCGCTTTCGATTTCTCATGAGAACCATGATGATGAATCCTTTAGTCACTACATTTTCTACCACACAATTTTACTCTACTTTTACTTGATCATCTTCATCATTTCAACTCATTTGCAAGTCTATGCTTTGCATTTCTCTTTTCATCCACTTCATTTGAGCACTTTGTTTTACGTAATAATTACAGTGAATGCAGTCTAAAATGATGCTGTAAATGAAACGGGAAACATGAGTTTCAAAATGACAACTTCTTAATTGCTCTCAAGATATGAATACAAGCATGAACTCATCTTTGTTTGCAAAGAATTGAAGTTCTACAGATCATTTACTTTAGGAATCACAACTTTTCAACCTCCGATCAAAGGATTCTCGATTTTCATTCTCAAGGAGTAATGGAACCCTTTCGATTTTCTTTTCTTATATTTCTTTTCCACTTGAATTTCCTCGAGCATATCATTTCTTTGAATTTCTAGATCATTTTACAGAGAGAACATAGAATACAGAGCATGTTGATAGACTCACTCAACTAAAGAATGAAGAAGGGCCATTTGACTGACTGCTCTAACCCTTTATTTCCTTTGAAGGTCTCGTCATCAACGAAGACATGTTAGAAGAGGGAGAGAAACATCTGGTGCCAAAGAAGCAGAAAAAGGGACGGAAGGCATCACCACTTGTCACTCCTGGTGTTGACAAGAAATCATTGAAGCGGGATCCCCTTCTTGTCGTTCGTGGAAAGAATATCAAGGGAAAAAAGTTGCAGCAGCAGGACAACAACATTCAAGACATGACAATGATTCTGATATCCTTGATGGCTGCTAAGAAGGCGACCAAAAAGACTAAGAAAGAGAAACAGTCCACTTCAGAATCAGAACCAAAGAATAAGGGAAAGAAGAGTGGAAACAACAAGAACAAGAAGAAACTAAAGATGGACGAGGTGTCTCCTACGGAAAACAACACGAAGAAGGATAAGGAGACGAAAGTTACTGTCAAGAATACAAAGAAGAAGAAAAAAGCATCTCCTCTCCCACTGGATTTGTCCACTAAAAGTGGGAAACAAAAGTTACCCATTATTCCCTCTGCTTCCATGGGATACACTTCTTCCAGTCAGATTCTGTCTCTTTTTACTCAAAACTTGCAAAAGGATGACGGTAAGCATTTCCTTTTTTAAGGAATGAATTGAATGTCACTGACAAGTGCATGACTCTGTCATCGATAAAATTGTGTCTTGAGACGGCAAAGAAGATAAGAAACGGTGATTCCAGTCCTCTCTCAGTCATTGAGAAAAATGATGTCTTCGAATGTAATCTTTTCTCTTTTTGTCCTTCGAGTACATCTCTTGCTCGAATGATCTGTTTCTTTTTCTCTACATCCTGTTCTCTGACCATTTTTCCTGATGGCTTTTCTTTCTTCCCTTGAAAGCAGTCAACTTGTCTCTGATGGAAAACAGTAACAGCAGCATCGGCAAAGAATCTCTCATGTCTGACCAGATGAGTTCCCTGCGAACCAACGACAATGGTTTCCTTGAAGGATCAAACGATGAGAGTGATTGCAAAGATGACAACAGTAAAAGAAAGAAGGCTAGAACAACCTTTACTGGAAGTCAAATCTTTGAGTTAGAAAAGCAATTTGAGACAAAAAAGTATCTTTCGTCGGCAGAAAGAATATGTCTTGCCCAAGTACTCGGAGTGACTGAAACTCAGGTAAAGATTTGGTTCCAAAACAGAAGGACGAAATGGAAGAAACTTGAAGGCATTTCTAATGCACAGGCAGCCGAACATCGAACCACAAATACGTCAGGAAAAGAGAGAAAGAACTCTGCCACTTCATCTTGCTCTTCATCACCATCTGCAAGTGATGTAGTTTGTTCATCCAATACAAGTGCACAAGTCTTGGAACAAATTACTCGGCAGGTTAAACGAGAAGAAGAGGAAGCAGAAGCCAAAAAGAGAAAAATGATGCTGCAGGAGAAACAACAACAACAAGAGAGCAAATTGAAAGACAAGACTGAAAATGTCTCTGAGGAAGAGAACAAGTCTAGTTCGACACTCGAATCTCCTCATGCTTCCCATCCTTGTCATGCCTCACCCAGTCATGTAAATTCAAGGCCAAAGTCAGCGGAACCTGTGCCTGACAAGAACGGGAATTTAAAAGAGCAGGTCAAGAAAGAAGTAGAGGCAGTGCAATTGAATGGAATGAGGAGTAATTCCCTTCCTTGGAGACCTTGGGCAATGGCTATGTCTCCCTCTGAGACATCTTCCAGGTAGTCATGACTGTTGGTGTTGTGTAAATTTTGTTTAAAAAAACTGCTGAAGATTTGTGACTACTCGTTTCACGGAACTTGTTGGCCGAAGAAGTCGATGTCTCAATCCGATGGCAAAAACGATTCTGCAACAAAAAGGGAATCGAAAGACTGAAAATATAACGGCCTCCAGAACAAGTCTTGTTCGATCACCTCATGCTTACTTTGGCAGTCATGGAAATTCAAGGTCAAATGGTTTGAATGGAGCAACTATGCTCGATAAGACAGAGGATTTGAAGACGAGGTCAAGCAAGAAGCGGAAGCAAAGGATGTAGAGGCATCATCACAGCATTTCCTCCGGCAAACAAGACCAGTCATTCCAAGCAGTTGGCGAAGAGAAATCAATTTACTCGATTCCTACCTGAAGAGAAGGGTGGTATCGAAAATGGTATCAAAGAGATGGCTTGAAGGAAGAACTAAAGAAGGGGAATCAGAGTGGAAACCAAATACAAAGAGGAAAAGAAGATGGTCATCGGAATGAAACAGAGATGAAGGAAATCGATCATCATGAGAACAAGACAT
>Ga0157374_10005911_pt1 | contig 10336 bp, 8 predicted proteins | sample M25metaG_FD_115308 | JGI IMG/M metagenome (GOLD analysis project Ga0157374, IMG submission 115308) | Miscanthus rhizosphere microbial communities from Kellogg Biological Station, Michigan, USA - M2-5 metaG | ecosystem: Host-associated > Plants > Roots > Rhizosphere > Soil | place: USA: Michigan... | reverse complement strand
GGTCCTCAAGGAAGGCCTGGGCGCGCTGGACCATAGCGTGGGCCATCTGTTTGTCGCTAAGGAGCTGCAACACCTCCTGAGCGAATGCTTCGGGAGCATCTGCGTGCCGGTAATGCTCGCCGGCAACTAGGCCGCTGCCCTCTGCGCCGGAGGTAGTCGAAACTACAGGTAGACCGCGCAGGACGGCCTCCATGGTTTTGAGTTTAACCCCTGACCCCTGCTGCATGGGATTGACGAAGACTGCGCTTGACTGAAAGAAGGGCGTCAGATCCACGGCGTCGAAGTGGAGCCTAATGTTGCTATAAGGCCCTGTAAGATCGCCGATCCAATCGCAGCCCTGCCCCCGAGTGCTGCCGGCGATCACGAATTCGTAGCCGGGGAACTGGCTCAGGCGAGGATGAACATTGGCGATGAACCACTCCAATGCTTTCCGGTTGAGCGAAGCCCAGAGGTTGCCAACAAACAAGACGCTGGTACCCGCGAGCGGAGGCCGGTTGAGCAGAGTAAAGTCAAGGGCGGATGGAACGAATGCAACGGTCTGAGTCGCGCTGGGCTTCTGATGCTGTCGGTAGCGACGGAGTTCATCGTAGGAAACGAACCAGAGTTCGTCTACCGAGCGAAGCATCCGTGAACTGGACATTTTGATACGAAGCGCTTCCTGATAAAGGTACAGCTTGAGCAGAGGAGAGCGCTCAGCCTTCGCCGTCAGCATGTAGAACGTGCATTCGTCATTGTCGACACGGATGATGGAGGTCCGGTATCTGAGCTTCTTGTTCAAGAGGATCTCAGAGACAAACTCGGTTTGCATGAGGACGACATCGTATTCTTCGTCGAGCGGAATGTTGCGAAGGTCGCTCCGGATTGCAGTCTCTCCCGGCTTGAAGGAGAGGAAGCCGTAGAGAGTGCGCTTTCGTTTGGAAAAGATCAGGCGCCGGACGAGCGACTCGACCTGGGAGCGCTCGGCGGCCAAGGGTTCCTCTCGTACCGTTGCCACGACGTCGAACGTGATGCCGAGACTGTGAAGCGCCTGGATGCGGTTCCACATGTCGACGCGGCCTCCGCTGATGGGCGGGTAGGGAAAGTCGGTGCATACGTATAGAAGTTTCAAGTTGCTAAGCTTCATGAGATGCGGATAGGCCTTTTGCTGTCTGTTCGTTATGGCTGCCTGCGGTGCCGGCTGCTGTTGCGGCAGTTTCGAGACGGGTTACTTGTTTAAGAGACATACCAAACAGGCGCGGCCATGTCCACGCGCTGAATGATGGAGAAGGTTTCGAAAACGGCGAGGGGCAACTCAATATGCCGCGTTCAATGCATGTTATGGTAACAACTAAAGCTCGATGGGCGTCACGGCCACAGCTTTCGTTAAGAGATTCGCATAAGTCAGCATCTGGAGAATCGTGTTGCCGAAGTCGTATGAGGACGTCGAAGAAAATATCAACAGCATCATATCTTCTGTAAGGCAGGCGGCGCCAACCTTGCACAAAGCGGGCACTTTCCCTGGAAAGGCATTCGATGCCCTGGTGCATCATCTTACAAGACAAAAAATCAATAACTCCATAGAAACGGGATCCGGGGCGAGCACTTTGTTATTCTCGCACTTGAGCCAACACCATACTGTGTTTGCCGTCGATGACGGCAATGAAAGCATCACCGGCACACGTAGAAATCCTCTTCTGCGATCTGACTCAGTTACCTTCGTCGAAGGCCCAACGCAGAAGACACTCCCTGCATATCAGTTTACGCAACCACTTCAAGTTGCTCTTATTGACGGCCCTCATGGTTATCCTTTTCCGGAACTAGAGTATTACTACATCTATCCTCATCTGGAACCTGGAGCGCTGCTCATCATCGACGACATCAATGTTCGGACGATATACAACTTGTTTAGATTCCTACGCGCCGATAAGATGTTTCACCTTGAGCAGGTGGTCACCACCACAGCTTTTTTCCGGCGAACGGATGCGCCAACGTTCAATCCAATCGGAGATGGCTGGTGGGAGCAGGGCTACAACCGTTTGCCGGCGGGTCCATACATGCCGCGCCATGTCATAAAGAGCCTTTTGCCCAGTCCTTTCTTACGTTTCTTGCGAAGGCTGAAGAGCCAGTAGTGTCCGGCCAAAATGGGATGCACTTCTGCAATCCGAAGGCGCGGGAAATTGGTGTGCCCGCTCTATTCTCAATGGATTGCAAGTATCAGCGACATGAGAGATAAATGCCGGAAAGGCAGCTCGTTATGCCTTGACCGCGATGCCGGTTTTGGCTTCAGCTTCGAGGCGGTTCACTTCGTAAAGGGACAGACCGAACAAAAGCGGTAGCGTCCAATCATGGAATGATGCGTAATACGTCATCATGGCGAATACGGAGAAAAGAACGCCGACGAAAAGCCAGTAGCACCGGCATCGATAGAGGCGGACGAGGAGACGCTTGATAAAGGTGAAGAAGACGACGGCGAAGGGGATTCCAAAGAAGACGAGGAGGTCAAAGAAGAGAGTTTTGCAATCAGCGTCGGTTTGTGGGGGATAGAGATACTCCTGCACCTCGTTGAAGAACAGCGGAAACGGAAAGAGGCTTTGCACGAAACGCATGGCTGTGGGAAGATAGCGCGGGATGGAAGGAAGAAACCCTGTGAAGCCTACACCGAACGGGTTATGGAAGACGGTGATCATGGCATACACGGGCATAGACAAACGCGTGGCGATGGTCGAGGTTTGGTTGGCATCGATGACTGATCCGAATGATGCAAGGATGAGGACGGAACCGAAATAGATGATGGGGATGAACACGACGGCACCGACGATCTTGGCGGTCAGCGAAGATCGTGTCCTGGCGATGCCGAGTACAACAACGCAGAGCAAGAGAGAGATGAAGCCGCCCTTTGAACTGCTAAAGATGAGTAACGCGCATGTAACGATGCCGATGCACCACTTCTGCCAGGGCTTACGCAGGAAATGCGCCGTCAACATGCCACTGGCGACGATCTGAACGGAGAGGGTACTTGCTTCGGTGCTGAAGCCATGCGGTCTTCCGCTGAGACTGGGCGTGACCTGCAGCAAGGGGATGGCGTTGGCACCAATGAGTTGGTCGCAGGCGATGCCGACTATTGTGAAGAAGAAAGAAAAGTAGACGGCAACGCGAAAACCACGTGTGTTGCGGTAGTCCAGTCCAAAGAGGACAAAAAGGATAAGGCAGCAGAGAAGAGTGAGGGCGAAAACGGACTCTCGGGAGAGCATGACTTCTCCGTGCTCCAGGTGGACGAAGTTGAAAGCGCAGATCAGGAAGGCATAGACCGCTATCAGGAGCCCGGTGCGATTGAAGGCGAGGGGCCGATACCAGAAGTGTCGGATACCTGCGATAAGAAACAGGGTCATGAGAGGAATAAAGCTAAAGGATGCGGCGGGGAGTCTGAGTGGGGTGTTCTGGAGGAACGTGTCTTGAAAGGGACTGAGAAGGACGACCGCCCAGAGCAATGCGTCAGTGATTGTGACACTGTGAGGCGGCCGTGACTGCTCGCGAAACCTCGGGCCGGCCATGGTGCTCCGTCCTTTTGAAGAACTAATCATGTGACATCCGCAAGCCTTCCAGGATCGAAGCGCAGCGGAGACGCCATGTGCGAACAGAGTCGGCACCCGAGAGGAGACGCCTGGGAGCGGTGTAAGCCATGAAGTGGACGAGCCACAAGAAGACCTGATAGCTGGGAAGATGTTTGCGGAGAAAATAAACGCGGTTGCGGGTCATGTAGCGGATGGCGAACGCGGACTCCGAGCCGCCCGTAAGTGAACTGACCTTGTGAAAAAGGGTGGCATCAGGCAGGTACCAGATGGTAAGGCCCTTGAGCAAGCATCGATAAAGGAAGTCGACGTCGTCAGTGTAGACGAAGTATTTACTGTCCATGAATCCGACGGCTTCAAAGACGGAGCGCCTTATCATGAGACAGCAAGTGGGAACGTAGGTAACCTGCTGTGCCCGGTTGAACTGGCCAGTGTCTTTCTCGTCCATCCCAGTATGGAATGCGCCGAAATATCTCTTCTCATCGAAATAACCCCCCGCGCACCAGATGAGGTCGGGCGGATCAAAGTAGAACATCTTCGGAGTGGTCATGTCGCATTGGTGAGTGTCGAGTCCTTGCTGCAGGCGCGCGAAGAGATCTTCAGGAAACTCCGTGTCGTTGTTGAGGAGCAGAATGAGGTCGCAGCCTTCCTCCAAGGCGGCGCGAATGCCGACGTTATTGCCTTCGGCGACGCCGAGGTTGGTTGGGTTTGCGATGACACGCAGACGGTCGTGGCTGCACTGATCCAGTAGCGAGAGTGTGTTGTCCGTAGATGCGTTGTCGACGGTGAAGAGCAGAAGATTCTTGTGGGTCTGGTTGAAAGTGCACTTCAAGAAATCAGGCAGGACAGGGCCGCTGTTGAAGGTAACCGTCACAACGCCGATACGGGGTTCCGGGATCTCCGATAATGTTTCGCAATTCAGAGACTTAGCCAACAGAAAGCCTTCCTTACGATTTCTCCAGACGATGCTCCCGCTTCTGTGCATGGGCTGGTGTTTCCAAGCAATGGTACAACTTTGCGAACGACGATGAGTTTGAGCGAGACCGCTCCGGATGTGCTCCGGCCGAGGATTGTCTGCTTCGCTCGGTGGGGCACGATTCGGCCAGCGCGGATACGGTATCCTGAAGTCCGGAGTCGGAATAACAATCAGAACTGCCACGTCCGGCGGGACTATAGAGTCGGCTCACAGGTATCCAGCGGACTCATGCGTTCACTTCATTTTACCATCGCAAAAAATGCAGTTGCGAATGTGCTGCGTGGCGGAGCTTCGGCTGTAGTCGCACTCATTCTTCCGCATTTTCTGACTCATTCTTTAGGCCCGGATCGCTTTGCCGGATGGGCTCTGATGCTTCAGTTGGCTGCATATGCAAACTACCTGGACTTCGGGCTGCAGACGGCCATTGCACGCTTTCTGGCGGGCGCGCTGGAGAAGGGGGATGAGGAGCAATGCAATCGACTGCTGAGTAATGCGTTTGCGATTCTTACAGTGGCCGGGGGGCTCGCGCTCGGCGTTGTCGGGATACTGGCATGGCAAATGACGCGCCTCTTCCATTCGATACCTACCGGTCTTTCGGGGGAAATTGGCTACGGTGTTCTGATACTGGGCCTATCGGCCGCGCTTGGAATGCCGCTCTCGGCTTATACGGGTGTGCTGATTGGGATGCAGCGCAACGAATTTCCGGCGATGGTGATTGGCGCGAGCCGGCTGCTGGGAGCGATCGCGGTGGTGGTGGTCTCACAGCATACGCATTCACTGGCCTGGCTGGCCGCATGTATTGCCTTGTTCAATCTGTCAGCCGGGGTGGTTCAGTATGCGATCGTGCAGAAGCTGCTGCCGTGGTTGCGGTGTAAGAGGGTGTATCTGGAACGGGCGATGACCCGCGAGCTAGTCCGCTATTGCTCAACGCTAAGTGTCTGGTCGTTTGCCATGCTACTGGTCAGTGGCCTCGATGTGACCATCGTTGGGCTGTTCCAATTCCAGGCGGTCGGGGCGTATTCGATTGCAGCGACGCTGGTGATGTTTTATACCGGCCTGCTTGCCGCCGCGTTCTCAGCGATGATGGCGCCAGTGGCGGTACTGCAGGCGCGTAAAGAGTATCACCGTATATCAGAGTTGGTGATGGTGACGACGCGGCTGAACTCGTATGTCAGCATGGCGGCGATCGTAATGGCGTTTCTGTTTGGTGAGGTTTTTATTCGGGCGTGGGTTGGACCTGCGTATCTTGCGATTACCCTGCCGGTGCTGAAGATACTACTATTTGCACAGGCGATCCGGCTGGTGGGCAATGCGTATGGGACAGCGCTGGTGGGTATGGGGCTGCAGAAGCTCGGCATTCTACCGGCGGTTGTAGAAGCCTCCGCGAACGTACTGTTGAGCGTACTGGGGATGATGAGGATTGGTTCAACGGGTGTGGCCTGGGCGACTCTGACGGCAGCCGTGTTGGCACAGGCCATCGTTGCCTTTTATGTTCTACCTCGTATCAGAGAGCTTTCGCTGAGGAGCGCCTCGTTTCTTTGGCAAGGGGCTGGGGCGCCTTTTGCGCCTTTCGTTCCTTTCTGCGTTTGGATGGTGGCACGAAGTTGGATGGAAGTGCACCTTCCCTCGGTCGCGACCATTCGATGGATTCCCTATTTGCTCTTGCTGGCGGCAATCGGACTTTCATGGAACGGCGTGCAGCGAACTTTGCGGGAGATGCATTCGATATAGACCTGCGCCACTGCGGCCCTAGACGATGTCTGCTAATCTCTGGTAAACATTTCAATTCTCAACTATTTCGACGATTCATTTGCAACTGCCCACCGGAAAGAGTACATGCTGCAATTTCTAAAACGCATCGCCACAAATTTTCGCTATCATCCACGCGGAATCACGATAGGGAAAACATCGCGAGTACATCGCCCAAACACTATCTATGCAGGGAGCTGTATTCGTATTGGGGAACGATCCATCGTGTTGCGAGACGGATACTTCAACGCCATAACAGAATATGCCGGACAGTCGTATAGCCCGAGCATCACGATAGGGGATGATGTCTATATCGGACGACATGTCTATCTCACGGCGATGGATTCCATCGTGATCGGAGACGGCTGCGTCCTGAGCGAACACGTATACATCACAGATCTTAGCCATGGCATGGATCCGAACAATGGTTTGATTATGCTGCAACCACTCGAGAGCAAAGGCCCTGTTCGAATAGGCAAGCATAGTTTTATTGGCTATCGAGTAGCCATTATGCCAGGAGTTACTCTTGGGGAGCATTGTATTGTCGGAGCAAATTCCGTTGTTACTAAATCTTTTCCCGCTTACAGCATGATTGCGGGTTCCCCAGCCAGATGCATCAAAACTTATTCTCATCAAGACCGAAAATGGATCCGAAGCACATTACATGAATCATCGTCATCCGCTCAGCACTAAACAGCATCTGTGGACTTGGTCGAAACCCATGTCTTAATGGTGGCGTCATAGCGACGTTGAATGGTCGCCGGGTTCCCGACAGCTACTGAGTAATCGGGAATATCCCTGGTAACGAGTGAGTGAGCTCCGATGATGCAATAGGTTCCGATGCGGACGTTCGGCAGAACGATGGCGTTGAAGCCGAGAAGCGATCTATCACCAATCTCTACAAAAGACGGGCCGAGGAGTAGACGGTCTCCTATCTTGCGGGGATCGTCGACATCCTGATAAGGATGGGTCACGTCAACAATGGCGCAGCCTCCGGCGATCGAAACGTCTTTGCCAATGACCACTCGGGAGTGGCAGGTGATGTGAACGTTCTGCTCGATGTTGACGTTGTCGCCGATGCGGAGTTCGGGAGGGTTGGCGGGGTCGGAGATAACGGCTTCAAGGCGGGCGCCGTCGCGAATACTGACGTTGTTCCCGATGTGGATGAAGCGCGGATTACCGATGAGCATCGGCTTATAGATGACTGAGTTGCTGCCGAAGCTGGCGAAGATTTGCCGGTAGTAGAGTACGCCCTTGAGGCGTGCAATGAGGTGTTTAATGTAGTCCATTTTTGCGGCCAACGGCGCCTTTAAAAAGGCGATAAGCTTCCGCGAATGAGGCTGTTGGGAGATGGACATCGAGTCTCTACCCTCAAGGACAGTTTAGTCGCGGAGTAGGCCGCGCGCCTTCATTTCCGCCAGAGATTGTTCGTACTGATTCTGCGGGATTTCGTTTTCCAGGGCCCAGTTCAGAAACTGCTTGAGACCCGTTGAGAAGTTCCATTGCGGCTGATAGTTGAGAACTACACCGGCTTTGGTGAGGTCGGCCATGCCGTGACGGATGTCTCCTTCTCGGAAGGCGCCGGTGATCAGGATATCCGACTGGTTGCCGAAGAAGGCATTGATCTCATTGGCAACGGTGAGGACGCTGGACCGTGAGTTGGAGCCGATGTGGATGGCTTCGCAACCAAGTGCGGCCGAGGAAAGGCAGGCGGCCGTTGCGCGAACCACATCCTCGACATAGACGAAGTCGCGGCTTTCCTGGCCATCCTCGAATATTTGAATGAGCTTTCCTGTGCGAGCGAGGTTGGAAAAAATGGCCAGAATGCCGGTGTATGGGTTATGCAGGGACTGACCCGGTCCGTAGACGTTCTGGTAGCGCAGAGCGAAAGAGGGGATGTTAAGAACGTTGCCGAAGAGGAGGACCGTTTGTTCCTGCACCTGTTTGGTGAGGCCGTAAAAAGAGGACGGCTGCAGTGGTGCGGTCTCGGGGGTAGGGACGGTTTCGCATGGGCTACTGCAGACGGGGCATAGTGGATCGAAGAGTCCAGATTTCTTTTCGGCGGAGGTGCGGGGCGCAGGGTAGATCAGGCCGTGCTGCGGGCAGCGATAGGCCCCTTCGCCGTAGATGGCTCGGGAAGATGCAACGACGACACGCTCAACTTTGCGGGCCGGGGCTTTGGTCAGCAGCTCGTAGAGGAGCGCAGTACCGGCAAGATTGGTGCGCTCGTAGCGCGAAACCTCGTACATCGATTGGCCGGTCCCGGTTTCGGCGGCAAGGTGTATGACGCTCTCTGCACCTTCCAGCGCTGAAACCATCGTGGTGGGGTCGGCAATGTCGCCGGTGATCAGCCTGACGTTGGGCTTGAGGTCTGGAGCCAGGTCGGTCCTGCCTGCGTGAATCTGGGGAGAGAAATTGTCCAGAACGGTGACTTCGTGGCCGATGTCCAACAGATGGCGGGTGAGATGGGTGCCTATGAAACCAGCTCCCCCAGTAATTAGAACAGTCATGGTGATGGTCTTTCTATGTGCGTCCGCCGGAGGTGAAAAGGCTTGTGCGCAGTCGAGCGAGCTTGAAGGCGGTTTCAGAATCGGACTTGGCGCGTGCCCAGGCGGCCTGCAAAAATGCGATCGCGATGGCGATGATGAAGCCAACGAAGGTTGCGCCAATGACGATGAGCCCGCGCTTAGGGAACGATCTTCTATCGGGGACTGTGGCGGGATCTACGACCTGGATGATGGCTCCCTCTTTGGCCTCGTCGAGGGTGGCGAGTTCGAATTGCTGGGCCAGAATCTCAAAAATCTTTTCGCGGTACTTTACTTCGCGAATCTTACGGACGTACTCAAGCCCGGCCTGTGGGAGCTTCCCCTTGGGAAGCATGATCTCGCTGCCGCCATCGGCTTCGGACCCGCCAAGTTTAGAGAGTTGAGCGCGAAGACCGGCGAGTTCCTGCTGGGCCTGGATGAGATCCACATTACCCGCGCCGGAGTAGGTACTCATGGATTGAATCTGCACTTCCTTAGCCGTGATCTGTCCGCGGAGCGCTGCGGCGGATTCGATGAGGGCGCGTGCCTGGCTGTCGAGCTGGATCAGCCCGGTGGATTGCTCGGTGCGCTTTAAATCTTCTTCGGCGGAGGCAAGATTGTCTTTTGCCTTGTCAAGTTCCTGCTGGAAGAACAGTCTTCGGCGTGACGCTTCTGTGATGGCGAGGCTCTGCGACAAGATGCGGAACTGGTCTACATAGCCGGTGGCAAGCTCCACGGCACGGTGCGGGTCTTTGTCTTCGACGGTAATGTGGATGAGGCCATCTTTGTCGTTGCCATCTACGGTGGTGTGCTGTTCAAAAGCCTTGCGGGCGTCGGAGAAGTATTTCTTACGGTACTCCGCCATGAGATCGAAGCGGCGCACCATCGCGTCTTCCACAGCGTGACCCCTGAGCATGCCGACGAACATGTCGTTAGGGTTTTTGAGGCCGAGTCCACCACCAGCGAGGGCGGCAACTCCGCTGAGGTTGCCGAGTTGGGCGCCGAGCGATGCGCTGACGGAGGAGTTCTGCTGCGGGGTGAGCAGCGTGATGGAGGCCTCATACCGTTTGGGTAGAAGTAGCGCAACGATCACTGCGAGGAGTGCCGCGCTCGCAGTGACCCAGAGGACCATGCGCTTTCGCTCTGAAATGACGAAAAGAAGATCAAGTATGGACAGATCGCTGTCTTCGCTGTCGTCCGCAGCGACGGGCGAAAACGCCGAAGAATTGACCCGCTCGTCCGACTCAATAAGCGGTGTTTTATCTGCCATGGATTCCTAACCGGATGAGGCAATTGAAGCACATTCCAGCCCATATTCTACAAGAGAAGGCGATGGCTGTTGAGAACAGTACACGCGGCCTGATGCCATAACAAGATGAGTCTTTTTTTGTGCCATAACCGTGAGCATCAATAGCCGCGGTCAGCGCGTCTCGCCGGTCCCTTCCAGGAAGGGAAGTACGTCATTTGTAAGCTTCCGAGGATATTGCGTTGTGTCGCGGCGGCGATCAGCGGAGCGCGCCAGGATTCGGCCTGTAAAG
>Ga0157374_10005910_pt1 | contig 10337 bp, 7 predicted proteins | sample M25metaG_FD_115308 | JGI IMG/M metagenome (GOLD analysis project Ga0157374, IMG submission 115308) | Miscanthus rhizosphere microbial communities from Kellogg Biological Station, Michigan, USA - M2-5 metaG | ecosystem: Host-associated > Plants > Roots > Rhizosphere > Soil | place: USA: Michigan... | reverse complement strand
TGCGCCGAAGGTCACGATGGTCAGGTTCGCGCCCGGCTTCACCACTTTGGCCTTGCCGAACGGGATCAGGTAGTCCGGACCCGGATGTTGCGTGCGATTATACGGCTCGCGATACAGGCGTTTGTGTTCCAGAAACAGCACCGGATCTTCGCAGCGAATAGCCGTGCGCAGCAAGCCGCAAGCGTCGAGAGCGTTCGACGGAAACACCACGCGGATGCCGGGGATGTGCGTGAACACCGATTCCGCGCATTGGCTGTGATAAATCGCCCCGCCGTTGAGATAGCCGCCGGTTGCGACGCGAATCACCATGGGCGCCGCCCAGGCGTTATTCGAGCGCCAGCGCAGGGATGCCAACTCATCGCGAATCTGCATCATAGCCGGCCAGATATAATCTAGAAATTGAATCTCAACCACGGGCTTCAGCCCGCGCATCGCCATGCCCGACGCTCGGCCCACAATGGCCGCCTCGGCGATGGGCGCGTTGAAGACCCGCCGCGAACCGTACGCGGTCTGCAGGCCCTGCGTCGCCTTGAAAACGCCGCCCTTGCCCTTGACCTCTTTTAAGTGTTCGTCGCGGCTGCAATCGGCGACGTCTTCGCCGAAGACAACAATATTCGGGTCGCGCGCCATCTCTTCGCTGATGGTCAGCGTAATGGTGTCGACCATAGTGCGCGGGTCGCCCGCACTCTTGGCTTCGGTCTCAAACGCGCTCGAAGTGGGATCGACACTTTCCGAATACAGATACCGCAGCGCGGAGCCCTTGTGCGGCTGCGGAGCCTTCAGCGCCCGCTCCGTCACTTCCTGAATTTCGAGGTCGACTTCCTGCATCAACTCTTCGAGAGCGCCGCGGCTCATCACGCCGCTCGACACCAGATAATCGGAGAACGTGGTTACCGGATCGCGCCGCGCTTCTTCCGCGCGCTCGGCTGCCGTCTTATACAGCTTCTCGTCGTCGGAGAGCGAATGAGAATACGGACGCGTGCAGTAAGCGTGCACGAAAGCCGGCTTGCGCTCGCGGCGGCAGTAATTCACGGCTTCGGCGAAAGTGCCGTAGGACGCCACAAAATCCGTTCCATCGCAGCGGAAGCTACGCAGGTTGGGATGGCCCGACACAAGCTTCGAAATATCGCCGCCGGGAGTCTGATGCTCCACCGGAACCGAAATCGCGAAGCCGTTGTCTTGCACCAGGAAGATCACCGGCAGCGCTTCCAGGCACGCCGCGTTGATGGCTTCCCAGAACTCGCCTTCGCTGGTGGCGCCCTCGCCGACGCTGGTGAGCGTTACCGCGTCCGAAGCCGGATCGAGATAGCGGTTCGCGTGCGCGCAGCCCACCGCCGGCAGCAACTGCGTGCCCGTCGCCGACGATGGCGATACGATGTGCAGTTTCGCCGAGCTCCAGTGCGAAGGCATCTGGCGTCCGCCGGACGATGGATCGGACTCCGCGCCGACGGCCTGCAGCAGCATGTCTTCCGCCGTCAGGCCCAGGGCTAGCGTCAAAGCCCGATCGCGATAGTAGGGAAAGAACCAGTCGTGCCCAGCGCGTAGAGCTAAGCCTGCCGCCGTCTGAATTCCTTCGTGACCCGCACCGCTGACCTGGAAGAAGATTTTGTTCTGACGCTTCAGCAGAATCTCCCGGTCGTCGATGCGCCGGGACATATACATGATGCGAAATGCGCGGATGAGATCTGGGGCTTCCAACAGGGTTGGAAGCTCGCGAAGTTCAGGATCAGTGGCAGCGCTGGTCAGCATATAGCCCTAATCAGTGTAGCAATCGGGCAGCCACCGGGGCATCGAAAGCGCGCCGCGCTAGCCGCCGGCGTAGTAGCCGTCGCGGGCTTGCACCACCATACCCTTTGGCTTAACCGTCACGTGAATTTTCCGGTAGCCGCTGCCGCCTGCCTCGGGCGTGTAGCCCAGGCTGTACTGGCTGCGCAGTTCTTCGTCAATCTGTTTGAAGATGTCCTCCAGCGGATGCTTTTTTGACACTTCGAAAAACGTTCCGCCCGTTTCTTTGGAGAGGCGTTCCAGAATTTTCTTGCCGTCGGGCCGCGATTCCTGCGGCATCCGGCTGCCCCCGCGCCTGCCACCCCGGCCCATGCCACCGCCGCCGAATACCGGACCGAAGCTGCCGGCGCGCTGCTCCTGATCGTCAGCGAAAAAAATCGAGTAAACCAGCGTATCGGCACGCTGCGCAGACTCAATCGCGCCGGTCAGACTGGTCTTGCTGGTGCGATCAACGCCATCCGACAACACGATCACGGCCTTACGCCCGGGCTGTTTTTTCAGGACTTCATCGGAGGCCAAATACACCGCGTCATAAAGCGAAGTGCCGCCACCGCCGCGCCCTCCGCCTCCTCGCCGCCCGCCGGCGCTTCTACTACCGGAGTCGTCTCCCGGACGCTTCAACTCCGGGGCATCCAGCGAATTCACGCCGGATTCCAAGTCCTTGCGCGATGAGGTCAGGTCCTTAATCAATTCCACGTCGCGCTCGAACTGAATCAGGAACGCGCGGTCTTTGTCCTCGCGTAAAACTTGATTCAGAAACGCGGTGCTGGCCCGGCGCTCTTCGCCCAGCACGCGCCGTTGACTGAGGCTGACGTCCACCAGCAGTCCCAGGGTGAGGGGCAAATCGGTTTCGCGCGAGAAATAGCGAATGGTTTGGGGGTGCGCGTCCTCTTCGATGGCGAAGTCGTCCTTAGTGAGATCGCGAACGATTTCGCCTTTGCCGTTGCGGACGGTGGCCAGCACGGTCACCAGTTTCACGTCGGTCGAAAACGTGCTGTCCTTTTGCGCGAATGCGGGGGACGTGGCGCATAGAGACGCGGCTATTCTAAGCCAGTCGCGTCGCGAAACTGGGCGGTCCCAATGCGCCATCAGTACCTCCGACGTGGCTGCCGGGAAGTTGGTTTACATCAAAAATTTCTAATGTAGCGGCACCGGCCTCGGTTCCATGCGAATCCGGCCTTCGCGGTAATCGATGGTGAGCTTCATTTGGCCCAGCACCGGCATGCCCAGAATTCCCGAAAACCCCACGCCGAAGTCGTTACTCATTTTTTCAAGGTTGATGGCGATCACGTCGGGATTATCCTGGCGGAAGCCAGCGAATACCAGGGATATTCTGCGGGCGCGTGAGACGTCAGACACCCCTCCTTGCACTCCTTTTACGACGGTGCGGCCGTCGTTGTAGAGGAAGCTGGATTGCCGCGCCGTAGCGGCATCGATCAGATTCGCACTGGAGCCGGTATCCACTAAAAAAATCATCGCCCTGTCACCATTGACCGAGGTGGGCAAAGCCAGATGGTTACCAAACCGGTATACGCGGACGAAACCCGGAGGCATGGCGTCGCTCGAATCCACTGGTTCATCCGGAGACTCTGCAGCTTCGCCGGGTCGTTGCTCCAGTGAAAGCTCCAGTCCTGGCAGGTCGATCCCTACGATAAACCGGCGGAAAACGTCAGCGCCGATCAATCCGTCAGTATCCGGCGATTGTGCCCCGCGAAACACGGCGACGGGATAATCCGCAAAAGCGACATCACCAATGCGGACCTCCGCTGCCAAATACTCGAAAGCAATGCCGGCCTTGTCGTCGCCGATGCCTTTGGCATCGCGGCCCTCGCCTCCTAAAACCTGCAGACCGGCTTTTTCAGCAACCTTGGGAGCGAGCGAAATGCCCGAGGCGCCGGTATCCAATAACAGCCTTACCGTCTGTTTCTGGTTGAATTGCACGCGCAAGCCGACACCCCGCCACTTTCCGGGTCCGTCCATAATCCGGAATAGCTTGACTTGAGCGGCTTGGTAAGGTGTGGCGAGCCGCCGCAACTCGCGCCCGGCGGTTGCCTGGTCAAGCGAAATGTGGGCCGCTAGATCCTTTGCGTCTTCGCTCGATGGGTCGAGGAGAGCCAGAACCCGCTGGAGTGCCTGGATGTGCTCGGGGCCCTTGAGTGTGTTGGCGCGCGCCAGCATGAGCTGGGGATCGTTGGGGTCCTGGCCGTACGCTTTCATCGCAAAGGTGCGAGCGGTCTTGTTTTTTGAAACCACCGAGTAAATCGACGCCATTCCGAGCAGAGCGTTGGGATCGTTGACGTGTAATTTCAAAGCCGCGCGAAAATGCGTCTCGGCGGATGCCAGGTCGCCCTTGCGGAACATCGCCAGCCCCGCTGCGTCCTCCGCTTCCACGGTTTGCGGGCAACGCTGCAGTGCCTGTTCAGCGTACGGGTAAGCCTCGGCGGCACGGCGTGCTCCCAGCAGCGCCCGCACTACACCGTAGTACGCTTGCGCATTAGCGGGTTCTTTCGCAATGACCGCCGAATACAGCTCCGCCGCTTTCGCATAACTGGCTGCCGACAACGCAGTCCGCGCTTCGGTGATTGCGTCCGGTGGCGCCTGGAACGCGAACGCGGACGGGAAGGGAACGGCTAAGGCAAGCAGAATAACGAAACGAATCATCGGGAATCTCTACAGCATCCCGGTTATTGTGCTGCAATTTTAAAAAAAATGCAATGAGTCGCCGCTCAATTTGAGCATCGGTAAAAAAAGATTACTTTATGCCAAACTGGCGCGCGCCACGGGGATCGGATGGCGCGGGCTTCATTAGCACATGGCCATGCGCGTGAATTTCTCCAGTCTGCGAATTGTATTCAGCGTCATCCGCTAGGAGCGTGTATGACACGAGCTTGATCTCAACGCTTCCTTTGAGGCGGACGATTCCCGCATTTTGCTGAATGCTCTTAGCAGCGAAGTGGACCTTCGGCACAAATTGGAGGCCGTTCAAATTCCCTCCAACGGTCAGTTCTTTTAGTTCAGCGTTGTTTTTAGCTGTGAGCGGCAAGAGTGTCAGGCACATGATAAGGATTCCGGTCTTCACGAGAACCACCTTTCTCCTATGTGCGTTCATTATATTCGCGTCCTTCGACCCTTTACCTCGATTGCTTGAGCGGTTCGGCATACCCCAAACGTGGGGCAAGTCGAATGCCAGCCAAGAGTGACGAAATTCCAATTGAATCACTACCCCGAAATCAGAAAGTGTAGGAGAAACCCACCAGCGGCACCACCCGGGCACGCAGTCCAGCGTCGTTCAGTTGGATCAAGGCATTGAACGATACCAACAGCGTCCCAATCGGATTCACCTTGAAGCCCAGGGAGCCATTGGTGATATTAGCCGTCTCACGCACAAAGCCATTATCGGCAAATGTCTTGCCGTTCGCGGCGGTAAACGTGGTGGGCGTGACGCCTTGGGCGTGAAAGATTTCCTGGCCCAGGACGTCGGCCGCGAAAGAGAACCTTTTGTTCACACCGGCGTCAAAGCCCACGGCGTATTCAAATTGATTGGGTAGATGCCCGGAAGTGCCGGCGAAAATGTCGCCGGCCAGTGGGCTCGAATCGTTCCATTGATAACCCACGTTCACATGCGGCGTGATTCTCTTGGTGCGGCCCGAAATAGCGATGAAAGGTTTCAACCCCACGGCGCCTGAACCCAAGAAGTTATAGGCGTCGCCGGTTGGCAGCCGTACATCCAAACCCAACGCGATCCAGGCCGGCGCGGTCTTCAAAGCCGTCCCCTTGATTCGCACCAACACGTCACCCAATCCGGACGCACTGCCGGAGCTGGAGAACTCCTTGTGGTCGGTCGAGTTACCGTTGGAGTCCAGAAAATAGTGGATGGTGGGATCGTTAGCGGTTCCAATCCGCTGGATGGTGGCGTTGGACTGGACGGCCAGGTTCGCGTTCACGAACGGCAGTGCCACCGATACGTCGACGCGATCGCTGAGTCCATAAGTGAAGAAAACCGTCGCTTGGTCAATTCTGGTATCCAGAAAAGTATTGGTGGTGATCAGATCTTCCTTGATGATCGGGTCCGGCGTGGTTTGGGCGTGCCGGAACACGCTATCGAAATCGTGCAGGTTCACGCCATCCAGTGTGCCGAAGCGGAAGTGCTGGAAACTGAATCCGGCGAAGAATTTTTCCTTGCCGATGGTTTCGGCGCGCTCCGCGAGCACCGGCCCGTAGCTCTGCGCGGACCGCGTGTAGACCCCCAGCGCGGGATCGAACGTATAGGTGAATCCGGACGCCGGCGAGGGCAACGGCAGAGACGTCAATTGACTTCCGATGGCGGTATTAAACGGCCCGAAATTGTTCTGGAAATCGCTGTCGAAATGCGCCGCGTGATTAGGATTGGGCAGTGTCAATCCATCCGGGCCGAACAGTTTGGGAATCAAAAAAGCCAGCTTGATCGCCGAGTTGCTGGAGGTCTGGGCCATGCCCGCGACGCTGAGGCCGAGCAGTACAAAAAGGGTTCGGAACACTCTCTAGGTTCTCCTTCGATAAATGTTGCGTGCACCGGCGGTTTACTTGCCGGCAATGTCAATGGATTCGATCACCATGCCGTTTCCGGCGCGGCGCAAGTTGATACGTACGGTCTGATCCTGTTGCGGGAGGGGGCCGCGCTCATCGGTGGCGGCCATGGTGCGGCGGGCGCGGATGGTGGCGCCAGTAGCGGTGAGATCGGCTTCGCCCAGAGGCTGAATCTGCAGTTTGACAGTACGGGCGATCTTGAAGAAATTCTGGAACGAACTCAACTCGCTGCGGCCCAAGCTGGGCCAGATATTCTTTAGCGCCTCGGAATCCTTACCTTCAAAAGCCGCGCGGTAGCGATTCAGAGCGTCGTCGACGGCTCGCCTTCCTGCGCTCAGTTCCGCCGCGGCCTTGCGCTGTTCTTCGGCGCGGTGCGCGGCAGCTTCGGCTTCCAAATTCCGAGTTGCGACCGGAGCCGGGGGCGGGGCGGCCGGAACCACCACCGGGGCGGGCGCGGGTGCCGGGGCATTTTCCACCACAGCCGGTTTTGGAGCCGGGGGCGGCGGAGGAGTAACCACCACGGGAGCCGGAACTGGTGCGGGCGCCGGCGTCTCCGCCACCGCTATGGGTGCTGGAGCCGGAGCGGGTGCTGTCTGCGCGACCGGGGACGGGGGTGTCTTGCTGGGAACTTCCTTACGGGCGGACGGCGTGGGCGCAGGCGATTTGCTCGCGACTACGGGCGCAGGAGCAGCACTCGGTTCGACGGTCGGCGCGGCCGGAATCGCAGCCGCCACCGGCGCCGCCTGAGAGGGTGCTGGATTCGGGCGCGAACTCAAGCGCCACGTTACCGCTGCTGCAATCACCGCCACCGCAACGCCCGTGAGGATCGGCACCAACACCGAGCGCCGTTTTGCCGAGGGCGGCACTGCAACTGTACTCACCGACGCTGCGAGCTTTTGCCCGGTGTCCGGTATTCCTCCGGATCCTGTGGGCGCCATCACCACGGTCTCCGCCAGCCGTTCGGCGCGCGGCGGAGGCATCGGCTGCTTCATCGCCTCGCTGATGGACATGGGCGCCGTCCGCTGTACGGTGACTCCGGTCACGGCGTGCGCCAGATCGTCGGCGAACTCACGGCAGGAAGCGTAGCGCGCGTCCGGATCCTTAGAAAGCGCCTTGCGCAAGACCGTGGTGACTTCGTCGCCCAGGCCCTGGCGGTGTTGCTTGACCGGCGGCGGGTCCACGCTCATGATCTGATGCATCACGCTGGCCCACGAATTCCCCTGGAACGGCTTTTGGCCGGTGAGCATTTCATACGCGATCACCGCCAGCGAAAACTGATCCGAACGTCCGGTGGCGGGCTTGGCGGCAATCTGCTCCGGCGACATGTACTGTGCGGTGCCGATTACCATTCCGGTGCTGGTCAATCCAATCTCATCATCGAGCATCTTGGCGATGCCGAAGTCGGTTACCTTCACCATCCCATTCCCGGTCAGCATGAGATTGGCAGGCTTCACGTCACGGTGGACGATGTTATTGGTATGCGCGTAATCCAGGGCGTCGGCCGCGCCGCGGACTACCGGCAGCACCAGATCCAAAGGCAGCGCCCCGCTCTCGGCCATCTTGTCGCCCAGAGTCTGGCCCTGGATAAATTCCATGGCGATGAACATGATGTCGCCGCTCTCGCTGAAATCGTGAATGGTGACGATGTTGGGATGCGACAGGATGCCGGCGGAGCGCGCCTCCCGCCGGAAGCGCTCGCGCAACGCCGCGCCGGATGCGGATTTTGAATCCGCCAGAATGGTCTTGATGGCCACCGTGCGGCCGATGCCCGGATCGAGCGCACGATACACCACGCCGCAGCCGCCGCGGCCCAATTCGCCCAAAATCTGGTAGCGTCCTAACGTCTCCACGATAACCAGCAACCAGTGTATCGCAGGCAGGCTAGTACTAGGGTCCTTATCGCAAGTCGCGCGCTGGCCCGGCGGTATCGTTAGGCTCGAATGCGTTTCTGCCTTATGACGTACACCGTAATCTTTGAAAAGGCTCAACTTCATGGGGCGCTTATGTTCCGGACCTCCCGGGCGTTATTTCCGTGGGGGCCACTCGCGAAGAAGTAGAGCGGCTGGTTCAAAAAGCTGTTGAGCTTCACCTGGAGGGGCTTGCGGAAGAAGGCTTGCCGATCCCGCCTCCTTCCAGTTTCGCCGGTGAAATCAAAGTCCATTCGGCGGCGTAATGTAACGCGAAAGTACATCCACGGTTCCTGTTGTAATTTAGGACGTGCATGATTTCGAATCACCTGCTGAGACCGTCCGCAAATGGCTGGCGAACGCCGCGTCGGTTGCGGCGCTTACAGGCGCGGGCATCTCGGCTGAGAGCGGCATTCCTACGTTTCGCGGACCCGGCGGTTTATGGCGCACTTACCGCGCCGAGGATCTGGCCACTCCGCAAGCTTTCGCGCGCGATCCGCATTTGAGTTGGGAATGGTACAACTGGCGGCGTGGCATCATCGCCACGGCCGAACCCAACGCAGGTCACGTGGCGTTGGCGGAAGTCGAACGGCGCTTGCCGAGTTTCACTTTGCTGACGCAGAACGTCGACGGCCTGCATGACCGCGCGGGCAGCCGGCGCATCCTTAAAGTCCACGGCGATATCTGGACGCTGCGCTGCACCGCCTGCGCGCGCGAGTGGCGCGATGCGCGGCCATCGCTCCCCGAGCTTCCTCCTAAATGCGAGTGCGGCGGGCTGGCTCGACCCGGAGTCGTTTGGTTTGGCGAAGGACTTCCCGAAGACGTGTGGAGCGCTGCCGTCGACGCCGTGCGCGCCGCCCAAGTGCTGCTGGTGATCGGGACATCCGCTCTGGTCTATCCGGCGGCGGGGTTGGTGCAGTTGGCGCAATCGGCCGGCGCGAAGGTGGTCGAGATCAATGTGGCGGAAACGCCGGTGTCGGCGATGGTGGATCTTTCGTGGCGGGCCTCCGCTACCACTGCACTTCCGCAATTGATACAATCCGCCTGATGCAGAGACGCCACAAAGGAGCGGAATGAAACAACACAGCGCTAGGGGCGGGGAAGTCAGCCGCCGGGATATTTTGAAGACTCTCGGTGTCGCGGGCGCTGCCGCGGCTTTGCCCAGCTCCGAATTGTTTGGGCAGTTCGTGAATAAATCCACCGCCAAGGGTGGGCGCATCGATCTGCATCATCATCATGTTCCTCCAGGTGTTGGCGGCTTTGGAGGTGCAGGCCGGGGCGGCGGAGGACGCGGACCGGGCGGTCTGCGCGGACCCTGGACGCCGGAAGTGACGCTCGAACAGATGGACAAGTTCGATATCGCGGTGTCGATTCTGTCCATGACGCAGATGGGCGATGTGCTCTACGACAACACTCCTAAAGGCCGCGCCGCGGTGCGCATGGGCAATGATTACGGGGCGAAATTGGTATCGGAACATCCCAAGCGTTTCGGCTTGTTCACCGGTGTGCCGCTGCCCGATATCGACGGCGTGATGAAGGAAATCGAATACGGCTTCGACACGCTGAAGGCCGACGGCATTGGCATCTACACCAACGACAATCAAACCCACTGGCCCGGCGATCCGTATTTCGATCCCATGTGGCAAGAACTCAACCGGCGCAATGCCATTGTATATATGCATCCGCTGGCGCCGCCCTGCTGCACGAATTTGAACGACAGCGTTTCCTTCGCCATGAACGAGTTCGATTTCGATATCACGCGCGGGTGCACCAGCATCCTGGCGAATGGCGTCCTCCACAAGTACCCCAACGTCAAAATCATCATTCCGCATTCCGGCGGCACCATGCCGATGATCGCGGGACGCATCAAGGACCGTTATCCCAAAGATCCCAAGCACGCCGAATATATTCCCAACGGAGTGATCGCCGAGCTGCAGAAGTTCTATCTCGACATCGCACACGCCAGCTATCCCTACCCCATGGCCGCGATGCTGAAATTCGCGTTGCCGGATCACATTTCGTTTGGCACAGATTTCCCATTTGAGCCGATTGAATCGACCGTGAACGAGATACCAGGCT
>Ga0157374_10005909_pt1 | contig 10337 bp, 8 predicted proteins | sample M25metaG_FD_115308 | JGI IMG/M metagenome (GOLD analysis project Ga0157374, IMG submission 115308) | Miscanthus rhizosphere microbial communities from Kellogg Biological Station, Michigan, USA - M2-5 metaG | ecosystem: Host-associated > Plants > Roots > Rhizosphere > Soil | place: USA: Michigan... | reverse complement strand
ATAGTTAGTGACGTATCCAAATTCTGTATACTATTGGTGGACGGGACATTCCGCTTCCTTCTGCTTTGTTTTCACGAAGCGAGCGCTTTCAACAAGCTTCTTTGGTAATAAGCAAAAGTGTGTAAAGTCCTCCGTTTTCTCACTGGGAAAGCTTTGTTGTCTTCGTTTTCTTTCAGCCGTAGTATATCGCCGCATATGATCTGGCTTTTAAAGTGGGTTAGTAAGAAAACTGACCTTTCTGGGTAAGTGCCCTTTTTATGTTTAAGAGCGAGTTGAGCAGTAAAATAGAAATAAGAGCTGCTAAAACAATATCTTTTTCTTAAAGTTCCTACGATGCTAGTTTTGAAAAGGCATATACACTCAGATAATGCAAGAGTTCCCCACTACCAAGTAAGCTCTTTCTACTTGTTCACCTGTGTACTTATGGATGAAAACTACCTGGCTTTGTTTGGCTACTTTTTTGATTGGCTAGTGTGATTTTATATCTCAGGCTAGACTCGATTGAGCTGTCTTACATTAGTGTGGCTATATGTGAATCGCAGAGGTCTGTAAATTAAGGCAATAGGCAGGCACATTTGAAATGCAGCAGTAGTGAGTTCCTATAGAAAATCAAAAATGAAATAAAAGGTCATAATGGTCGGAAGCTGTTCACTACATCAGAACCATCCAGAAGGAAAAAAAAGCACCTGAGGTCAGGTGTTTCTTAGGAGTTCAATATGTTTCATGTGTGTTTTTGCAAATCTTTTTTCTTCACTGGTCCTGCACGCTTGATAAAAAGGATCTGGTGTCTATGCCAGGTTGGTAAACCATATAGATCTTGCCCAAACAAGGAGTAGGGGCTAGCTTGTAAGCCACGACTTAGTACTACGAGGATTCTGGCGGAGTGCTTTTCACATATAGATAGGTCGGGATGAAGAAGCTCCGTAGTCAACTAATAGATAGAAAATCACAGTAACCTTTTTCCAACAGTTTCACCATGATAAGAACAACCTTGTCATACATGATAATTATGGGCTTTCTTCCTCCTTCTTTATAGTCTTCAGTTCAATCTGCCAAGTCCGATTCATCTTTTTCCAACCCTTCCTCTGTTCTTATACTAAACCTCTTCTCTTCGTTCCCTTTGCCCCACCAAAAGAGGATCGCCCCTAGTAATATAATAGCACCTTGATTTATTTATCCAGATGGGCATATCTTTTCTTTAGTTTATGCATCTCTCATTCAAAGACAGACAAGAAAATCAATCTAAAGGCACCACTACTCTTATTATTAGTAAACGGTAGGAACCCAACAAGGGAAGAGAAGCTTTCTAAAATGCCATTAGCCGATACCTGATGCTGGTCAATCGAAGACGGATCATACCAGTGGTAGTTCGATGGCAGATTCCCCATATTTATGAAGAAAAACAAGTTCTAACCCCATTCTAGGAGTTCCCACCTGGATTGGATTCCCTCAAACTGGTGTGGAAAGGTCATTAGAGGCTCCTCTCGAGGACATACAAGAAGGATCCGTAATTCATTGCAAGGCATTCTCCAATCCCCATTCACACTCTCCTTATTCATACATCAGTTCAGCTACAACAAAGAAGATATCCTCCCATACAATGGAAAGGAGTCGTCGATAGGCACACTACCTTCTCCAAGGCGGTGCACCCATCTCTTCGAGAAAGAAGAACAACAGGAACAAGAAAAACAAGAGTAGTATTTCTCCCCGAAGGGAACAAGATAGGTGCCATCAAACAACGAGGGGTTTCACGGTCGTGAGCTCCATTCCAATTCAACAGATTGGTGAAACAACCTAGAAAACCATTGTCCCCTCAAACCGGTAATAACTTGTCCCATTTCTGCATCCGTTAATGATTTAAGAACCGTTCGTTGAGACCTCAAAAGATAAGAAAACTGTCCCTTTTTGTCTTGCCTCGATAAAACAATGAATGGGTAAAGCCGAATTGATCTGACCAACCGAACATGGGATCTTTTGTTTGATACTCAACACATGAGAATCTAGGAGGATACTGATTGGCGCTCAAGAATGGCGTAGTTAATGTGATGATTTTCCTGCATTCCTGCTTTTTCAGATTGGAGGGCTAGAGGGTCATTCCCAGGCCTTCCTAACAAGTGTCCTAGTGGCGACTTTAGAAAAAACCTTTTCAGTTGTTGAAGTGACGGCAATAATACCTTACACAGCCTATGATGGGTCTGACAGAACGGATTGTCATACCAATGACAAAGCTGAACACAAGTAAAGGAATAAGAACAGGGTTTTTTCCAAGTGAGCTGCATCTTATCTCTCATTATTATTATGGTTTCCTCTTGGTCAGTGGTCTAATATGAATAAGAAATGGCAGCTATAACAGAGATTTTTCTCAATCGCTCAGCTTGAAGGTAGGTCCTTGTCACTAGAACGAAATGCAAGGGTTGGTGGATCGGTGATTTCTGATAATACAAGCAAGGACACACCTCTGGCTGTATCTTGTGAGCCAGCCCTTACCGAAGGCATGATGGAGTGAAAGATCGGGACTCTTGGCTATCAAAAGAGCGAGCCGAAGTAAATTCGACAAGAAAGCTATCCGATGTATATTCGTTGGATATGATAATGAGCGAAAATGGTGGAAGGTTTCACTCCAGCAGGGGCCGCCGTTCCGGACCCAACAGAGGCAGGGGTAATTCTTTTCAGTCTAATGAGGCTGGGACAAGCTTTGCTTTTGTACTGGTTGAAACTGAGGATTAGCTTTGGGTAAGCTACTTTTCTGTTGTCTTGTCGTCAGTGGTCCTCTCATAGGAGTTTATGGAAAAGAGATGTGAATTCATAGGAGTAGATTTCTTTGCATGGCATTAGTCAACATAGGGATGGTGCTTGGTACAGTCGTTCTACTCTATCTAATAGTAAATAAAGAGGAAATGTCTATGCTTAGGAACTAGGGTAGGAAAGCTTTTCTCTTATGGGAATGAAGGCAAGAGAAATTCAAGTATAAGCAAGGTCGAAGCTCTTGTGAGTGAGAAATAGGTAGCAGGTAGGAAGCCTGGGAGTTTATTTCGTTGCGTATAGTGCAGGTCATGGAAATAGAGAATAATTATCATTCTGATTGAAGACCCTACTTTTCATTTTCTTTGCACGATGTTGTGCCTGTGTACCGGTCTGTCCTCCCTACTCTACTTTTTGTTATTTCTCTTTATAGACGTTGGGTCGGAATTTAGCTCTCTGTAAGGAAGGGCTGCAAACAATAGGTTTGGTTTCTGTAGGCAGAGCGCTATCCATTTGCTTATTATTGAAGCAGCCAGGCAGCATCTTATGCACGGGCTCTGCTATCCCCTTATAGCCGGGTTTGCCATCTCAAAATGGAGACTCTGATCAAGAGAAAGCACCCCACCATATCTAGCTAGCAGGGGGAGGAGGGACCCCCCTTTTCAATGTGGAGACGCGGAAAGGGAAAGGATTGAGTAGGCCGGAAGCCCATTTTCAAATAGGTTGCCTTCAGTAATCCGAGTACGCAAGTAGGGTCTCAGTGATTATGCTAGAAGGGCCAAGTGGAGATGCTAGTGTCTCCTCCTATGCAGAGTTTTCATATAGCATCTGCGGAGTCTTCCTTCCATGGTCGATCAGGCCTCCATAACCTACTGTTGTCACGTCTGAGAGGTAGAAGCTATCTATCCAATCCAATCCTTCTCCAAAATGCACCATGACCGATCCAATTACTATAGAGCCAGCAACATCCCCTAAAGCCAATGCCACTCTCATCCTTTTTCCAATTCTGATTGTACTGGTAGCATGTTGAAGCTGTGGAATGGTGTTTGTTGGTGAGTAAAGAGCCCATTCTAGAGATGAAGCACCACAATCTAGATTCCAGTTTTTCACTTCGTTCGTTACTTTCCAGCTTCAGGAGCAAGCCTATAGTAGGTAGTAGGAAGGCGAGTGATGGCTCGGTCGGCAAAGAAAGCTACTAGGGATTGACCTAAAGCTACGACGTTGGAGAAGTTCATAGGTTCACACGTCGAAAGAAGAACGTCGGATTGAGACGAGAAAGCAAGTGCAAGGCATTCAATAAGGTAAGGTAGGGTTGGCAGAGAAGAAGGATAGAGAAGAAATAGAAAGAATCGAATACAAAACAACTCCGTTGATTGAATGTCAAAGCCTTCGGCCCTTCTTCTTTCTCAACTTTAAAGCTCTTGCTTAAACCGATTGGGAGTCCTCCATCTCTCTTAAAGTTTGAAGTAATCATTTCTTTTTCATTCCAATTCATGTCCTGAAGCTTTGCAAGGATCGAATGTTTTCCTTTTCTGATTGAGCAATCTCCAATCACCTTAACCAAAGTAGGATAGGCCAGTGGGCAGACCAGCTATAGAGAATTGTTTCAAAAAGAAAAGAAGATAAATAGTAGATTTGTCCTCGAAAGCCTGTCTTCATAAACCTACAGGGATCAATCTCACCGCTGGAAAAACAACTGAATGAGAGAGAACTTACTTACTGCTTTCTGTCCTCGCATAGCTCCAAGAATACATTCCTGCTGGTCAAACAAAGTCTTTCCTCTTTGGATGGTAATAGCCAGGCGAAGCATTTAGGGTTCAGTGCCTGGTTTCAAGTGGTTAGTCAAGTCCTCTACGGCTCCTCGGGCGGGTAAGGGAGTATAACCTGTACGGATCCTTCCATTCGAAGCGAGGGACCTAGCGCTAGAGGTATACCACCACATGATATCATATATAGATAGTGCACTGCCTCAAAGCAAAGCAATGAAATTGGAATAAATGCAAAGAACCCTAGCAGCCCTATTATCATCCCTATGTGAGCTCCCTAGCTAGAAACCCCATGCTTGCTTGAAGCTATATTTCGCTTAGTGAATTGAAAGCTTTCCTTGCTAACCACTGATATCTGTATTTCACTTTAATTCCACTCACTCCGTATAAACGGAAAAAACTTGATTTTCCTTTTTTCTAAAGTGACCTTGGTATTTATCTGTCGACTCCCGTATCATTTGTGAAAACCAGGCAGGCTTGCCTAACCATTGCGGCCAATGCACTATTTCATGAGGGCACCAAGCATATCGAAATTGACTTTCACTTTATTTTCCAGTACTTGGTCTGTTATACTGCCCGCCCTTCTTTAATTGAGACACGTGGAAAACCGGACATCGATCCCACAGGCTATTTCCATCTACAAGCCAAAGTTCCAATCTTGTCTAGAATTTCAAATGGCCATAGTACGGCTCAGTTTGTGCTGCCTTTTTCCTTACACTGTGATTTGTCTATGAGGTTGAAGTTTTAGATAGCCCCTTTCACCCACCAGAAGAAATTCTCGCTCTGATTTCCCTTGATCTGTTTAACCTGGCTCGATCTCTGCTATTTATGGTTCACCGTTGGTAGAAAGCCTAGTACCATTCTTTGTTCTCTCCCATCCTTCCAATCAGCTTCATACACTCAAATGAGGCTCTAGGCATAGTAGGTTGTAAAGCAGTTGCTTTATAGAGATAGAATGACTCTACCGTAAACGTGAACGAGAGTAAAGAAAGAAGGTTATTTAGCCGGGAGTGGGATCAAGCTTTTGAAAGTGCCTTACGCAGGCCAGTTTGAAAACATATCCGATTTTTTACTTGTTTCTTAGGTAAGCAAAGCAAGCCTGGTGCAAGAAAAAAGACCACGAAAATGGGGACGTGTGAGAATTTATATAGATGTTTTCTGCTGACATTGTTTGAAAGCTAGCCTGACACCTCTCTATCTATCTATCTGAGTATGCCTCGGGAACAGAGCCCAAAATAAGCTCTTTGTGACCCTTCCCGCTTCGCTTTTTCTTATCTTTTCTGTAAGACGAAGTCTATCTATCACGTTGACAAGTTCTTTTTCACGACATGAACAATCTATGATATTTGGTTCTTTTTGAACATCGACCCGGCTCCGAAGTAGAAAACGGAAGTGCGCTCCTGCGCACGTAGGCTTGAAAGCAGTAGTTTTCTGGACTGCGAATGGAAGAAATGGAGATCAACTTGGAACCCTATCTTGATGAACCAGAAGTGAGAAGGGGCAGGCACTCAATTATGTTCTTCCACTCCAACAGAACAGTCAAACCCCCAGGTCTGCTTTCTTCACCCGTGTCTATCCCCTTTCTTGCTCACACTCACAAGGAAAAGAAACAAGCAGGCAAGTATTAGTTGTATAGTGGTAGGCCTGGGGCCAATCAGTTGATGGGACGTGGGCGGTTGCCAAAGGGTGTATCTTTTCTTTTGTAGTAATTCCATCTCATTATCTCCTAGGCCTGGGTGTGTGAGGGTAGAGCAAAGTATTGTTCCGATGCCGAGGAAGGAATCAGATTAGGAACCTAGACCGGATAGGACTTCTATTCCTATTCCTTGAAAGCGTACGTTCGTAGTTCGTTGGAGGAGCTCGATCAGAGGAAGCCGTAACCGTTGTAGGAATCAGTTCCTTGTGGAGAGAAAGGGGGTTCTCCCTTGGGGCATGCTTTGTTTAGGTCCCGAAAATCTACACATATGCGTATCCGACCATTCTTCTTCTTGACCGGAACGATAGTGTAGGCGAGCCCGGATGCAGAGAGGGATTCTGAGGTAAAGTAGCTAAAATAAGGAAAGCAAGGAGAGCGCACTCCTCTTCCGTGTTGCAGTGCATTACTTGTGATGGTGTTAGTGCATCCAATACACCTGAAGAATCCTCCCTTAGCGGTCCCTTCTATTGAATACCAAAAACAAAAGGTATTTGCATCAACATTTCCCTTTCCCTCTATCCGTAAACGGTATCTAGTGGGCAACCCAGTTTTTAAGGTAAAGTACCCATTTATTCACCCAATCAAGTCAGCAGGATCCACAGAAGCAGTCTTTTCCACCACATCTCCCGGGCCATCGAATAAGATTTGGATTTGTTTACGAGCGTATCTTTAGACTAAGATTTTCTGAAAGAGCGAAGCAAGCCAGCCGTCTACTTTCCCAACCGAGTATTATAATGAGCCAAAGCCAGCCGAAGAATCTTTTGGTTGTGTCCCCATGGGTAGTGTCCCTTAGTTTTGAGTATAGCCGGAATTACAAACTTTCAATTAGAATAAATCCGCCTAGAAAAAGTAATTCCTTTTATCGGCTCACCTATTTGCTGATGAATCTTACTTGCTTGTTGGTAGCGGAGGGTTGGTTTTTTCAGTTCCTTATTTCCCCACCTTCTCTACTCGAAATGGTAACCAGACCTTACAATTCAAATCTCTTAGACTAGAGCTCCCAGGATAAGATTTTTTTGATCTATCGAGCGAGCCAGCTATAGGCCCACCAGCCAGCGCCAGGTTTGGATATGCAAGCTTCGTGCCAGCCAGTCCATGACCCTCCCCGGCAAGTCAATAATCTTTTTCCTCTTCAAGTGAGGAAGAAGTGTCAAAGTCTGTGATCTAAGTACCTGTTCTCTCAGTACCTTACAGTAGTGAATACCCTGTCTTGTTAGAAGGAGATTTTTGCTATTAGATACCCTCAAACCTTGTCAGTCAGGATTTTAGTTGCTTCTTTGTAGGCGGATACTGAACTCGCTCTCTGTAGGTTATGGGTATCGGGTCAACCTTCCTTATCGGGGAACCCTTCCTTCTCACTCTGCTTTTTGACCAGCTTTTTGTCCAGCTCTTTTGCCGAAGGCTCGCCCACAAAAGCAGAGCTAAGGGTAAGAAAGCTAGTAAGAAGCTGGCTAAAGGACGGATCGAGTAGGAAACCCCATATTTTGGTCATAACATTGATTTGAACTAAAGAAGGAAGTTTTTTTCTGTATAGTATAAAGAGAAGGGATTGGAATCACGGTAGCAGTAGAAGTTGTTAAGCACTGGTTGATGTGATCAGTCAAGGAATATCATAGGTAACGGAGGGAATGGTATCCTGGAGGACACAATGAATTTACAAGCAGATGAGTTTGCAACTGATACAACAACAGAGTGAAGAGTTTCAATAATATGCTGGTGACTACGAGATTGAACATTAGTTCACCCTCCCAATGGAGTAAGCCCTTGTGAGTGCGGTAGCTCGAAGAGAAGATAGGGGGATGAGCCGTAGAAGAGATTCTATTTTTTTTCTTTGCGCGAGGAAGCGGAAAAGACAAAACCCTCTCTTGGAGAAAGCCAGTCCGGTTGGTAATTCCACTATAACTTGATAACTTTCTGGAAAAAATACCTCCCTATGAAACCCCTGTTGATGGATTCTGGCAAGCAAAAAGAAGACCTAAACCCGACTCTAAAAGCTTCAGTTGCCTCCCTCTCTCCGCCAATGGCTAGGTTAGCTATCTCTCTCTCTCGCTACGCCCCTGACCCTTATAAGAAATGACACATGCCATCCCGATTTGAAACATATAAGAGTCGTGGCATTCTCCGCATTACCTTGCCCTATCTTCACGCACTCAAGGATGAATCTGTGATAGTATACTTTATACCCTAAATCTGGAATCTAATCTTTCATGACGTGAATATGTGCTAGTATACTTTTTATCTGGAATCTATTCTTTCATGACGTGAATATGTGTGGTGTTAGTGGACTGACAGAGTGAGCTGTAAAGGTAGAAAAAAAAGATCCATCTGCGAGTGGTTCGGCTTTTTCCTGAGCAAGGACGGAGCCGTCGAGTGAGGATTGGCTGAGCGTGCTTTCGCTGCTCGTGGTGGAGTACTCTTTTAATTATTCGCTCTATTATTGCCTCAGGATGTGATCGGGATTAAGCCGCGTGTCGATACCCGGGGGGGGCCGGACTCAAGGGATTCATTCTTTTTCGCACTAATGGAGGACATGAATTCTGGGCAAATTCTCTATGTTACAGTCTATTAAAAAAAGGACTTCTAATAAGAAATTCTTCTGCTAAAGAATAGGCTCGCCTATAAATAGAAGCTTCGGCGCACTCTCTATTTTGCGGGACAAGAAAGAAAGAGTCAAAGCCATGGGTATCGCTGCAAGACTTGCAATCATTCCTCAAGAAATTCTAAATATAGAAAACGAGAAGCTCGAACTAGAGCAAAGCCTGGATCTCACCCAGGAGCCTATGTTTCTCTCTTTCGTCGATCCAGTAGTTTGGATACACAATCCAGTAGTTTGGATAGAAAATTATAGACTTTATGTTCGGGACAAAATCCGCATTCTTGAAATGCGGAAGAGGGCGCTGCTGAGCGAACAGCAATCGCTCATCGTGAAGGCTGCCCTCCGCGGTGACCGTGGAAACTAAAATAGAAAAAAGTAGTTACTCGTCTATCTCAACGTAAATGAACGAAGTCACTTAAGTCTTCCTACTACTACTGCTCCTTCTTACTTATTTTCGTTTTTTCAGGATCTAAAGAAGAAGAGGTTTTCTTAGCGGGCGTGAATCCGGTAGCTTCTACTTCTGTTCTGTTGTCTCACTTATGAGGAGCTGGTACTTCCTGATCAAGAGTGTAGTGAGCATAAGTATTGTATTGTTCAGTATTTTCTTTTCAGGTGTGGTGTGTAGAGATATTGCCTTTATGAATAATACTTATGTATTGCCTCTTCTTCTTGTTGTAGAAGAATACTGATGTATTGCAAAGACCTGTTGTTGTTTTATTTCTTTATTTCTTCCTTTTCTCGAATAGTAGTTGTTAGCTTTGTCTCTAGCATGTTGGTTTGCTTCTAGCATTTAGTAGAATAAGTTGCATTAGCAAGTTCATCATTTGAAAGTGCTTTTTCCCCTGTCTCCTATGATACCCGGCTGGCTTGATTTGGTATGCGCTAGATGAAGCATCCATAGTAATAGGTATAGTATGAACCCTCTCAGCAGTGACCCCTCTCAGGCTCTAGGTAATGAAATGTGAAATGAATTGGAACGGTTTTAGAATGACTAGTAAATGATACTAATTCATCGCACCACTTTCTTTCTGTCATATACCATCTTGGAAGAATGTAGATTGCATTCATCGCAGGGTCATTTCCTGAAGGAGGCTTGTACCAGCTCTTCGTCATCATAAATAGCAAACCAATCCTTGTTTCTATTGCATTCTATCTCATCGTATCACATTCTGTTCTACGATTCCACTTCGACAAAAGGAAAGAGCATATACCCAAGTGAAATAGCTTTACCTCCGCTATTCCGATCATGATTTTCCTACCCTCAGGGAGAAAGTAAAGGTCCTTCCCCTTCCCTTATACGCAAAAGATAGAGCCTACGCTGTTCAAGATTGGCGTACTGTTAAATCATCCACTGCTCTCTTTCCTTGCTTTTAAATAAACAACTACTTCATTTTCATTCATTTGCAAGACCAGGCTTGCTCTCCGAGTCCCCCTCCTAAGCGAAATACTAGAGTAGAGGGCTTCCCTTACTTGCTTCTGGTTGATGACAGCTACATCCTTAGCTGGTTTGTCAAAGCAAGGAGTGTTCTTTCTGTCT
>Ga0157374_10005907_pt1 | contig 10339 bp, 12 predicted proteins | sample M25metaG_FD_115308 | JGI IMG/M metagenome (GOLD analysis project Ga0157374, IMG submission 115308) | Miscanthus rhizosphere microbial communities from Kellogg Biological Station, Michigan, USA - M2-5 metaG | ecosystem: Host-associated > Plants > Roots > Rhizosphere > Soil | place: USA: Michigan... | reverse complement strand
GCTCGGCAGCAGCGCCGCGACACCGGACTGGAACTGGGCGATCTACGCCGCGCTCTGCGCGGCCGGGGTCTTTGTGTGGGGAGCCTTTGGTTTTAAGAAGATGGAAAGGAAGTTTGCCGATGTCATCTAGCGACCTCGCCATTGCTGTACGTGGAGTGTCGAAGTCGTATACCATCGCGCACAACGCTCCCAACCATACCACCGCCGCGGAAGCGCTGATCCACCGTCTACGTCACCCGCTGGAACGTCCGGTGAAAGAGACCTTCTGGGCGCTGAAAGAGATCGACTTCGAGGTAAAAAAAGGCGAAGTGGTCGGCGTCATCGGGCGCAACGGCGCGGGCAAAAGCACCCTGCTCAAACTGCTAAGCCGCATTACGGAGCCGACGACGGGCATCATTGAACTCTACGGACGCCTGGGCAGCCTGCTCGAAGTCGGCACCGGATTCCACCCTGAACTTACAGGCCGCGAGAACGTCTATCTTAACGGTTCTATTCTCGGGGTGTCGCGCAAGGAGATCGAGCGGCAGTTCGATGCGATCGTCGCGTTTGCCGGAGTCGAGCAGTTTCTGGACACGCCGGTCAAACGCTACAGCAGCGGCATGTATGTGCGCCTGGCCTTCGCCGTCGCCGCCCACCTGAACCCCGAGATCCTGATCGTCGATGAGGTGCTGGCGGTGGGAGATGCGGAGTTCCAGAAGAAGTGCCTCGGAGCGATGAAGGATGTCGCCAACAGCGGGCGCACCGTCCTCTTCGTCAGCCATCAAATGCAGGCTATTAACGCCCTCTGCACTTCCGGTATTTATTTGGATAAAGGGCGCATTGGGTATATAGGTGATGTTAACATGACCATCCATCATTATATGAGTGCGCGCCAGACCCAGTCATTGGATGTGGAATCAATCAAGCGGTCCGGCACCGGAGAATATCGCTTTACGAACTTTACGACGGACAAAGGCACCTACTTCAGCACAGACGATATTCATCTGAATATGGAGATTACATGCTTTAGAAATACTCAACCAGGCTACTTTATCTCTTTAGAGGTACAGAATGCTTATGGTCTGCCAGTCCTACATCTCGATTCGCGGCTACTCAATCTAGAGTACGACCATTCCCAGTGCCGACACCTACATATGACGATTCAAAATACTCGCTTAGCACAGGGCGACTATCGTATTACAGGCATTATTTGCAGTAATGGCGGCGTTATTGATCGTCTGGAGGGAGGGGCCGAGATCACAATTGCGCCAATCTTACCATATCCAGCACGACGTAGCGATTGTGCTGGGAATGCTGCATATTATCCGAAATTCGAAATTGAAGAGGTAATAGAAACATCACTCTTCTAGTGGGCCATTTGCTTTGCCTGTCGAAATAAAACTCTTCTGCCCGTCTGCGCACTGCTGTGCGTGTACAGGCACCGGAACCGCCCTGCCGATGACGCCGTTGTAAGCGGTTTCCGCCCCACTCAAAAGGGATCGGTGCCTGGTTTCAATAGGCCGTAACCGCCTAGAACCAAGCCATAATTTGCTCCGGACCGGTCGGGTGCTGGCCGTTAAGTGCGCGACGCTTCAAGATACGCTGGATGCTTTCGGCCATGTTCAGCCAACTTCTGTCCAACGGTGTGTACAACCGCATAATCCCATGAGCAAACAGTCAACAGACAAATTCGGGCGTCTTATGACCGGCGAGATTGTCCAACACCAGCAACAGCCGTAATCGCGGTAGATCTGCCAACAGCGTCGGTTTTTCGGTCAGATCCGCTTGCCAACGCTCCCATTGCGAACGTATCTCCTCTGTGCTGGGAGGAGCCATGGAAGCGGCAGGGCTTGGGCAATGGCGCTCAGTTCTTGCTTTAACCAGCCATGCAACACCGCGTCGGTGTAAGAGAGCGTCCCGGCGAGGTGTACCCGACCGTCAGACGGACGAAAAAGTGTCAGGATCTTGGCGGATCTTTCTGCACAAGATGTTCTCGATGCATAGCAGCCTCTATACGTTTCGCCCGTTCCGCTAATTCCTGATCGGAGGGTAGTGGATCATCGTCCCAACGCGCGTCCTGAACAGCATGGATATAGAGGCGCCACGCGATGCGCCGGCGTCCATACCAGCGGACTATATTTTCAATTACACGCATGATACTAAGCTGCACTGCACTCTCCTGTTAATAGGCGATAATTGAGATTATAGCACGGTTTGTGCTAGAATCCATCGCCTCCTCCCGAGACCGATTGGAAATTCTTTGAACGCAAAGGGCGAATGTATGAATAAAATCTCGAAGTCGGCAGTCGTGAGTTTACCGCCTGCCCTCCTCCTGCAAATACTCCGATCCCGGAGAAATCTGACCTATTCCCTGCCGCCCAACACTGAACTAATCTGGCCTTGGTATCTGGGCAACGTTAAAGTCATATCAACTCCAGCAATGCGATTGAGTACTGGATGTTCCAAGACGAGTTGTCTGCGGACGACCTGAAGTTGCCAGCCGGGACCATCGTGTGATGCGACCCTCAGAGACCAATCCGCACGAGAGCGTGCGCGGTTCGCGTCTGCGATGGTTGCGTCTGTTGACCGCTCCGGGGATTCTGGCGGTCGCGCTCTATGCGTTTTATGCCATCGGGGCGTACAAGACGCGCGACAATGCGTTGAAGACGCCACGCCATGGCAACATCTATGGGACGGTGATCGATGAGAAACAGCGTCCGGTCAACGGCGTCTCCGTGACGATCGCGTTCTCCAGTTCGAAGGAGCCGATGCCCTATCTGTCTCCTACCACCGATGCTCAGGGACACTTCTATCTGCCGGATCTGCCTTCGGGCAGTTATATTCTCCAGGCTAGCGCCGATGGCTTCGACATGCAGACGCAGAACATGTTTCTGGATTCCGGGAAGACACTGCAGATCAAACTGCCGATCTACCGGAGATCAGCCCGGATGCACAGGCGTAATCCATAATTCCGGTCTACGGGGACCGACGCCTGGTATTTAACCACGCGTCGGCTAGGTCGCGGGTAAATTCCGCACTGCGACTATGGCGTAGATGCCAATAGTCCTGGAAATCAGAGTCGTCGTAAGTAAAGTGGGGATGGAGCATATCTACGTGCCACTTCGCGAGCGACACCTTGAGGCTCTGAATGTCCTGTTGCTCTTTCGGAAGTGAGAACGGTGCTATAAAAATTGTATGCTTCGGCATTTGGAAAAGAACGAGTTGCCCGCCATTCGCGACCACGAGTTTGCGAATATCGCCCACGATGGTATCGTTCCAATCGTAGACATGGCGTAAGTTTTTGATCTCGTCTCCATAATTGGATGCGCTTTTGTAGCCGATCGCCACCGCTATAGCATCTGTCCGCAATATCCCGCCTTCGGCCAAGTCCAATCCTTGCGCCTTAATCTCTGGTTTGAGCAGATGCAATTTGGTGGCGACCTTCGCCGTCGTCGTCTCCACTTTATCCATGATGCGGTAGCGTAGCAAAACCCGGTAATAGGACATCCGCACGTGTCGCTGCCACAAGAGTGCCTGAATCTCCATGTGCCGCATCGCACCGGGATCGGAGGCCAGCAAACGAGGCATGTCTTCCGGTTGCACATTCGCTAATACGACTTTTTCCGCTCCTGGGAAATACCAGGGATCGGCCCACGTAGTTGCGGACGGGTGTTCGTAGGGTGCCTCTAGGAAAACCGTACAACCTCGAAACTTGTCCGGATAGCGACGGAACAGATTACGCAGTCCCATAAAATGCACCGCGAGGGAGCGAATCCCTCCAATCCCAAACTTGAGGCTCTGGAAGGGTTTGCCCGTGGCGGCAGCCACTTGAGCGTCAAACGCTGGCGGGTCAATTGCAGCCTCTATCTGGGAGGAGCCAATAAAGAGCGCATCGACGTGCCCTTCAGGAGGACGGCTGGTGACGGAGAAGTAACCGCCTTCTCGCTGGACGATCCAAGGTTTGACTGCTCTTTCTGACAGGAGGAACAGAACAATCGGGATCACGATCCACTGTCCGACGCGTATCCAGGGCGAGCGGGGCCGCCCATAGACCCAGGATGTTGGCTTTGATTCTTCAGGCCCGATTTCCAAGTCCAATATCGCCTCCACTAAATCAGAATTGAAAATACAGAAACGCCGTCTGGACTTCTGGGAACAGGGTGATCATGCAGATGAAGAGCAGAGTGCAGGCAACTGCTCCCAATCCCCAGTTCCACAGTGGCCTTCGGCGTGGATCGTCCGAGTTTTTGATCCACGTCTCTATTACGATGAGCATCCCCACGAACAGAAGAACCTGACCCAGCAGATTCGCCGCAGCAGTATCGAGGGACATATTCCTCGCCATATTGCGAAGCATCTCTCCCACTTGCCCAAGACTTTTCGCACGAAAGAAAAGCCATCCCAAACACGTAAAGTGGAACATCACAAAGATTTTCAGGATCGCCAGTGCCGAGTTGGAGCGCATGGTTGGGGCCAGATCCTTTTTGCGTTTGTCTGGGGTGATGAGGCGATGCACTGCTAGTAGCAGGCCGTGGTAACCACCCCATAGCACGAAATGCCAGGCCGCTCCGTGCCAGAGCCCGCCGATCAACATCGTCAGCATCAGATTGCGATAGGTCTTCACTGCGCCGCCACGGTTCCCACCTAAGGGAATGTAAAGGTAATCTCGTAGCCACGTCGAAAGGCTGATGTGCCAACGACTCCAGAAGTCAGGAGGGTTCTGTGCGATGTACGGCAGGTTGAAATTAACGGACAGTTCGAAACCCATAAGCTTGGCCAGACCACGGGCAATGTCGGTATACCCACTGAAATCGCAGTAGATCTGAAACGCGAACGCGTAGATCGCGATCAAGCATTTGGCTCCGGAAGGGGCGTGTGCGGCTTCGAATGCGGTATTGGCCAGAGGCGCCAGGTTATCCGCAATGATCATCTTTTTGAAGAGACCCCAGAATGTGAGCCAGCAGCCTTCCGCAATCTGATCACGGTTCACCTTGCGTGGATGCGTTACCTGCGGGATCAGCAGCGCAGCGCGCGCAATGGGGCCAGCGACCAGTTGTGGGAAGTAAAGTACAAATAACATATAGTCGCGGAAGCTGGTAATCGGCTTGAGCTTGCCTCGATAGATATCGATCGTATAGCTCATCGCGTGGAAGGTATAGAAGGAGATTCCAATAGGCAGGAGGACATGCAGGTACAGCGTGGGCGCGGCGATGTGGAGAGCACGAAGCAAATCCGTCGCGCTGGCCACAAAGAAGTTGAAATACTTAAAAAACCCGAGGATTCCAAGGTTCGCAGTCATGCTCAGGACGAGCAAGCGTTTGCGCATCTGTGGAGATTCCGACTGGTCGATTTTGTATCCAACTACGAAGTCGATTGAGGTGGAGGCGAGCAGTAGCAGAAGGAAACGCCAGTCCCACCATCCATAAAAAATGCAACTAGCGAACAACAACATTCGGTTTTGCCAATGGAAGGGAAGAACATAGTAGAGCGACAAGACAATTAGGATGAAGGGGAGAAAAGTCCAACTATTAAAAAGCAAGTAGGTCCCTCCTCGGAACGCATAAATCCATGTGAGTAGATAACCGTCCTTAATACGGTCGGAGGATACCCGCATATTGAGTAATTGTCAACGCTATCGCTTTAGTTCACAGTAAATCGTTAGAGGAACAAAAACGAGGCAATAAGGAAGCGAGAGGGGACACTGCGGTTCTATCTCTGTAAGTACGTTTTGGTAAATTGACTCTGCCGAAGTAAGCCATGAGGTCTGATATGGGATTGTGACTGCATTATTTTGCCCAAAACAAGAGTATACATATTTTCCTTGCACATTAATCTGAGGCGGCGCATTTAAGATATGGCCGGGTTATACCCCTAAAATCCCGTGCCATGGTATTACTCGCGTGCTGTACGCACATGATTACACGAAAGGAGAACACGGTAATCAAAATCATAGATAAAAGGACACAGCTAATTCTCAGCACAGTCTCCATGTTCGTCATTTGTAGTGGCGGTGGAGCGCAGACCCTATTTTACAGTGGAGATGACTCTAATAGCGGAAACATCAACCAGGTTGGTGGGCCGGCAAATGAACAAACCTTCACGGAATTCAAGGTTACCAATCCAACAGGATGGAATATCGCCAAGGTATATTCCAATGACTTCCAATATACTACCCCGTTGACCGGTGCAGCAACAGCGGGGTGGTCAATCAGAACTGGCATGTCGGTCGGAAACGGTGGGACAACACTGTATAGTGGTACAAACACTTCGGCAGTCTCCCCTACCGGCCGGACTTCAAGCGGACTTGCAGAATACACCGTGGGCGTGGATATCTCATCATTGGGTATTATCTTAGCACCTGGTACCTACTGGCTTCAAGTAAGCCCGGTTGGTGGTAACATGTGGATTAACTCGACAACGCTTGGAACGAACGGCGTGAATGCGGCTAACGATCACAATGGTTTGTCGTTCTCCGGCGGTAACTATATTGCACGCAATACGGACTTCTCCATGGGGATCACCGGGACTGCCGTCACTCCTGAAGGCAGTTCGATTGTCTTGTTTGCCCTCGGTGGTCTGCCGCTCGCGGTCGGCTTTCGTCGCAAGCTTCGACATAAAAAGGCTTAATGCCACGTTTGCAAATCGTGCTATATAGATCCGCACAAAGCAGGGAGGCTTCCACTGCCTCCCTACTTCTCCTGTCTTTTTCGCCAGGTTCGGACTCAAAACAAGATTAGTCATGAAGCGATCGGACGTTTCTATTCATTTCGCGGGAGGTTTTGGTTACTTTTCTTTTCGCCTTTCCAAAAGAAAAATCCGCTCCTTATGGGGATGTTGCGGGTGCTTCCCCAACCAGTGCGTGGCTAACCGCCATCCTTCCTCTCCCATATTGTTGAGTTCCGTTTTAATCTCCTCTATATCGTTCGCGGCGATATAGTCATACTCAAATTTCTCTTTTTCAGCCATCATGTTCCTTTCATATGTATGCTCGGCTAGAACTGCGCAGCAGTTTGTCGATTGTTCGATGTGTCGTCGAAAAGTATCGGAAGACATCCCACAAGCACTTCTCTGCCAACTCTGCACCATTGCTGGAGGGGGATTTATGAGGTATTGGCAATCTTCCAGTTTGCTCCTCTCCTCTTTCGGATAACGACCTGAGCCCAGCTCATTTTACCCTCTGTTTCGCCTTTCAAACAGTGAAGCGAATGCCACTTCAATTGGAGCACATAAATGTCAATTTTAACATTTGCGCTGGAAAATCCAGGTGTCAGCATTGCTTCGATGGGTGGTTGACATCCCATCGAAGCCTCGTGCTGGAGCAACCATTGGAGGTACGCTTCCATGGGAGAAGGCCAATATTTGCCTTATATAATCGAAATAGGGAAGGTTTTGAGGTATTCTTAGTAGGATGACCACTTTACCCATAACTGAGATGCCTAAGGATCTATCGGAGCAACGGTCTAATCGCCCCCGATTGGGCTATCTCGATGGTATTCGAGCACTCGCGGCCCTGTTCATACTATTCGATCATGCTTTTAGGCAGGTAGAATTCGATAAAAACGCAAGTGCGTTGGCCCCGTGGATCGCGAAAAGTTTCGATTTTCTAAATTACGGTACTACTTTGGTCGTCGTATTTATTGTCCTGTCCGGTTTCTGCCTAATGCTTCCTGTAGCCAATACTCCCGATCGTAAACCACGTGGTGGGTGGAAAGAGTATTTCTTCCGACGGGCCAAACGTATTTTGCCTCCCTATTATGCCGCCTTGTTGATGTCTTTAATTCTCATTTTCCTGACACCTGGTCTCCAGGAGCCAACCGGACGGGCCTGGGATACGGCAGTCCCCGCGCTGTCCCCATATCCGATCGTAGCCCACCTTTTTTTGTTTCATGACTTTACTGCACGCTGTTTTACTAGTATTGACCCACCCATGTGGAGCATAGCCATAGAGTGGCATATTTATTTGCTTTTTCCTGTTCTTCTCTTCACTTGGCGTAAACTCGGGATATTGATGGTTGTACCAGTAGGTATGTTTTTAGGATACTTACCACATCGTCTCAGTCATGGGCTCCTTGATTTCGCCCCATTTCACTATATAGGCCTCTTTACGGTTGGCATGGTTGCCTGCTGGATCTCATTTTCGAATGCACTCGGCGCAGCCCGTTTAAGAGCATCTGTACCATGGCTATGGGTTACTGCCCTCCTAGTACCCCAGTCAATCTTCGCAATAACACATCGTTTCGGCTTCCTGTCACGCCTTAGATTTACAGATTATGTGCCTGCTTTAGGAACAGGGAGTCTCCTGATTTATTGCACAGTTGCCTCACACTGGGATACCAATAGAAATTCTTATTTAGTACGACTGTTAGAAGCGCCTTGGATTGTCTCCATCGGTCAGTTCTCCTATAGCCTATACTTGATTCATTATCCATTGCAAGCACTTGTGTATTTAGGTTTGTTTCGTTTTGTTCCGTCTCCAGAACTACGTCTATGTATTATGTGGTTTCTCTGTTGTCCCATAATTGTTGGGCTGGCAAACTACTTCCACCTTATCTTCGAAAAACCTTTTATGTCTGCTTCGGCCAAGCAAGTGCATACCAATCATTCATAAGTCTGGTGCATTTCTGCGATTTCTCTGAGGCGCATCTAAAGGTATTATAGTTCGCCTGTTTCAGGGCAAATTCATTTGGCCCTGCACGCCCGAGCATGGCAGTTGGCTCAACATCGCTGAATCCGCTCTTTCTGTCCTGTCGCGGCAATGGCTGTCGCGCCGGATCGCGGACATGGAGACGCTGCGCACGGAAGTGGCTGCCTGGGAAGCGGAGCGCAACCAACAGCCGCATACAGTCAACTGGCAGTTTCGGGCAGAAGAGACCAGGATCAAACTCAAGCGTCTCTACCCAATACAAAGTGATAAAACTTCGTGAAACAAAGGACTGTTGGATAATATAGGTCTATGGCACATTCTGTAACACTCGTGACACCCTCCTATGCTAAAGACGTAGAACGTTTTACCCTGCAACGCGAATCTATTGAACGGTGCGGGATTGACATTCCACACTGCGCGATAGTTCATCATGAAGATCTGCCTCTCTTTGAAAAGATTCCTTTCAAACGCAATTTACGCATTCTTTCTACCCGGGACGTTCTGCCACCCCGCTTTGAGGCGCGCCGTCTAGGGTGGGGGCGGAGGCGACGAGAGTTAGCATATTGGCGAGGAAGACCACCCATTCATGGATGGTTTAGTCAACAGTTAGTCAAATTAGCGACCCCCCAAGTTGTTGAGACTGAAGGTATTGTCTGTCTTGACTCCGATGCTCTATTTGTCGACCGCGTTACATCAGACGATTTCTACGCACCGGATGGGAGGTTAAATATCTACGAGACTGAGGACGTAGACTGCGAGATGGGAGAATGGTACATTCGTAGTATGCGCTTTTTTAATGAGAGCCTAAGAAATCGGCCTATTCTCCGTACGACCTATACGCCAGCTCCATTACATCGCCAAGTTTTGCTCGATATGCAGGCTTATATCGAGAAATGCCATAACGTTTTTTGGATGGAAGCGATGGCGCGTACAGAAATGATCATGGAATACTCAACTTATGGAGTCTATGCCCGTTACATTGATAAGTTCGATCACGTGGTTCCAGCACGCCTTGACAGTCTGTGTCTTTATTATATATGGCGTGAGGATAGAGACCGACTTTTTATTGATCTAGTAGATCGAGTACGTTCTGATAAACCGAAGATCATACTTGTCAATTCCAATTTAGACCGCTCTGTGTCGGATTATCGCGCACTAGTGGAGCAGGCTTGGGCTATCCAGGGCTATTAAAACTATCGAGGATCATTCTAACGATGAAAATATTAGTGACAGGGGCAGCAGGTTATATTGGCAGCGTGGTAACGGAGTTGCTGATCGATCAGGGCCATGAGATCGTCGCGCTGGACGATCTCTCGGCCGGGCACCGGCCCGCGGTCCATCCGGCGGCGACCTTTGTACAGTTGGATCTACTGAACGCCGAAGGGTTGCACGCGCTCTTCTCCTCGGAGAAGTTCGACGCGGTGGTTCATCTGGCTGCGAAGGCGCTGATCGACGAGTCGGTGCGCAATCCCGGAATCTTCTTTCAGGTCAACATCACCGGGGGGATCAATCTGCTGGAGGCGATGATCGCAAACGGTGTCAAGCGGATCGTCTTCTCATCCACGGCGGCGACCTACGGGCAGCCGGAACAGATTCCGATCGTCGAAGACGCGCCGAAAAACCCGGTGAATTCCTATGGGGAGTCGAAACTGGCGTTTGAGAGGATCATGGCCTGGTATCGGCGCTCCTACGGCCTCGGCCATGTGTCGCTGCGCT
>Ga0157374_10005906_pt1 | contig 10339 bp, 8 predicted proteins | sample M25metaG_FD_115308 | JGI IMG/M metagenome (GOLD analysis project Ga0157374, IMG submission 115308) | Miscanthus rhizosphere microbial communities from Kellogg Biological Station, Michigan, USA - M2-5 metaG | ecosystem: Host-associated > Plants > Roots > Rhizosphere > Soil | place: USA: Michigan... | reverse complement strand
CTCGGCGGCAACCGCCTCGATATCCATCCCGCCTTTGGCGGAGACCCTCGCCAGCAGCTTCTTCTCGCCGCGGTCGAGGATCACCGCGGCGCAGTACTCGGAGGCGATGTCGGAGCCGCCCTCGATCCAGACCTGGTCGACGCGGAAGGGCCCCTCGCCGTGGGGGCCGACGATGTCCATGCCGAGGATCGCATCGGCGTGCTCGCGCGCCTCCTCGGCGTCTTTAGCGATCTTGATCCCGCCGGCCTTGCCGCGGCCGCCGATCAGCACCTGGGCCTTGATCGCGCAGGGGTAGCCGATCCGCTCCGCCGCGGCGACCGCGTCGTCGACCGTCGCGGCGACCTCGCCGCTCGGCACGGCGACGCCGTGCTTGGCGAAAAGCTGCTTGCCCTGATACTCGAGGAGGTCCATTGGAAGAGGGCGCCCCTGCGGCGCGGGCGGCAGCCTATCCGACCTTTCGACTCGACCGGGTTCCAGTGCCGCGCCGCCCCCCTGCGAGGCGATTGGCATAATGCGCCGCCGCTATGCCTCTCCCAAGCCTCAAAACCGTCAAATGGGTCACCACCGACTGTTACGGCACCCTGATCGACTGGGAGAAAGGCATCATCGACGCCTGCAAGAAAGAGGCGCAGAAAGACGGCTTCAGCTTTGAAGAGGAGCCCTTCCTCGCCCGCTTCATGGAGGTCCAGGCCGAAATCATGGCCGGCTCCTACGAGCTCTACGCCGAGGTGCTGCGCCGCACGATCGTCAAGGTCGCCGGCGAGCTGGGCTGGGAGATCGAGCCCTCGCGGGCCCAGTTCCTGCCCAACAGCGTCGCCTACTGGTTGCCCTTCCGCGAGTCCAACGCGGCGATGGACCGGCTCGGCAAACGCTACGAGATCGGCATCATCTCCAACATCGACGACAAACTGCTCGGCATCTCGCGCCGCCACCTGCGCACCGAACTCGACCTCGTCGTCACCGCCCAGCAGGTGCGCAGCTACAAGCCCGATCCCGTCCACTTCAAAGAGGGCGCACGCCGGATCGGCGGCAAGAAAGGCTGGCTGCACATCGGCTGCAACTACACCAACGACGTCGCGCCGCTGCTGAAAATGAACGTGCCGGTGATCTGGGTCAACCGCCACGGCGAGAAACTCGAAGGCCGCAAGGCGCCCAGCGCCACCGTCAAAACGTTCCGCGACGCTGCCAAAAAGCTCGGCGCGTCCTGAGCGATCTTTAGCGTTTCGCAACTTCGGCTAGGGCAGTTGTTTCGACCGGGTAGGTCGGCCTAGCTGCCGGCAGCTGCATATGGATCGACTGGAACAAAGCAGGGTTTCTCGCAGCGCTCGCCTGTCCCTCGCGGCCGGCCTGCTCCTACTGCTCTGTCTGGTCCTGCTCTCCGGCCCGCGGACCAGCGCCGCGGCAGAAGGTCAGCCGCCCAGCTTCGTCGTGATCCAGACCGACGACCAGACCCTCGACGAGCTCTACGCGACTTTCGGCCAGCCGAAGCTGCAGGCGATGCCGAACACGCTCAACCTGATCGCCAAGCGGGGCATGACCTTCAACCGCTACTACGTCTCCTACCCGCTCTGCTGCCCCTCCCGGGTCAGCCTGCTGACCGGCCGCTACGCGCATAACAACGGCGTCAAGGGCAACATCCAGCCCAACGGCGGCTACTTCGGCTTCTCCTTCCGCGCCGCCGCCAGCCACAACCTGGCCACCTGGTTGCAGGGCGCGGGCTACCGCACGATCCACGTCGGCAAGTTCCTCAACGGCTACGGCGACGAACCGTATGACAACGGCACCTCCGTGCCGCCGGGCTGGAGCGCCTGGCACACGGTGCTGAAGGCGGACACCAACCACTACTTCTACGGCTACTCGCTCAACAACAACGGCCAGGTCGAAGGGCCCTTCGGCGATTCGGGCACCTGGGAACCGCGCGAGTACGGCGTCCGCGACGACATCGGCTGCCCCTACGCCCCGCTCAACGGCCTGCCCTGTTACTACGAGACCGATCAGATGACCAACTACGCGATCGGCGAGCTGCAGGGAACGCCGCCCGAACAGCCCTTCTACCTGCAGGTGGACTACACGGCGCCGCACGGCGACTTCCGCCACCCCGCCGGCCCCGAGCCGGCGCCGCGCCACTACGACTGGTTCAGGGGTGCGCCGCTGCCCCACAAGCGCGACCAGGGCTTCGCCGAGGGCAACGTCGCCGACAAGCCCAGCTTCATCAAGGAAGCGCCCTACCTCTCGCTCAGCGACATCCACACCTACCGCGTCTACTACGACAAGGCGCTGGAGTCGCTGCGCGCGGTCGACGACGGGGTCAAATTGCTGATGGACACCCTGGGCTCACAGCACCGCCTGCGCAACACCTACGTCATCTTCACCTCCGACAACGGCTTCTTCTTCGGCGAGCACCGCCTGATCGGCGGCAAGTTCCTCGCCTACGAGCCCTCCACCCACCTGCCGTTCCTGATCCGCGGGCCGCACATCCGCGCCGGCACCGAATCGAATGAGCTGGTCGGAAACGTCGACGTCGCGCCGACCGTGCTCGAACTGGCCGGCGTCGAAGCCGACAAGAGCCTCGACGGGCGCTCGATCACGCCGTTCCTGCACGACCCCGAACTGACCACCCTGCGCCCCTATCTCTTCGAGTCCTTCGTCGAGAGCTCGGACGTGGTCGAAGCGGGCGCGATCGCCGAACCCGGCGATCAGAGCAGCAGCACGACCGCGCGCGCCCGCAGCAGCGCCGGCGCCACCGCCTCGATCCTGGCGCCGCCCAAGGACTACGAGGGAATCCGCCTTGGCCCGTACAAGTACATCGCCTGGCCGGACGGTGAGAAGGAGCTCTACGACCTCGAAAAGGACCCCTACGAGCTCAACAACATCGTCCGCGTCCCCAACTACTTCCCGATCCGCAACTACCTCCACCGCGAACTGCGGGACCTCGAGAACTGCGTCGGGCGCGGCTGCCGCGAAGAAGCCTCAGAAATCCCGCTGACCCGCAAGGAACAGCTGGAGGCGCGGCGCCAGAAGAAGAAGGAACAGCGCGAAAACCAGAAGAAACAAAAACAGCAGAAACGCTGAGCTTCGCCCTACTTGATCACGGCGAGAATGTCGCCGCTGGAGACCGCGTCGCCCTCGGCGATCTTCAGCTCCTCGACCTTGCCGGCGCGATGGGCGACGATCTCGTTCTCCATCTTCATCGCCTCGATCACGCAGATCAGATCGCCCTCGGCAACCTCGGCGCCTTTCTCCACGGCGACTTTGAAGACGGTGCCCTGCAGCGGTGAGGGCAGCGACTCGCTCGAAGCGCCCCCGCCGGCGCCGGCCTTGCGCTCGCGCTTCGGCGGCTTCTTGCCCCCGGCAGCGGGGGCCGCGCCGCCGGCGATCGCCTCGCCGAGCACCTTGACCTCGAAGAGCTTGCCGGAGACCTCGACCTTGTAGTCGCGGGCGACGATCTCGGCCCCGTCCTCCGCCTCAGCCGGAGTGGTGGCCTCCGCCGGCGCCGTCGTCTTCAGCCAGTCGCGGTCCTCCATCAGGTCGCGGCAGGTCTCGCCGCCGATCCACTGCTTGCTGGCGAGCAGCGCCTTGTGGAAGGGGATCAGCGTGGTCAGGCCGCCGATCTCGTACTCGTCGAGCGCCCGCAGCATGCGGCGCGTGGCGTGCTCGCGATCGACGTCCCAGACGATCAGCTTGGCGACCATAGGGTCGTACATCGGCGTCACCTCGCCGCCAGCCTCGACGCCGGAATCGACGCGTACCCCCGGGCCCGCCGGCTCGCGGTAAGTCGTGATCGCGCCCGGAGCCGGGGCAAAATTCTTGTGCGCCGCCTCGGCGTTGATCCGGCACTCGATCGCCCAGCCGCGCAGCTCCACGTCCTCCTGGGCAACCGAGAGCGCCTCGCCGGCGGCGACGAGGATCTGCTCGCGGACGATGTCGATGCCGGTGACCATCTCGGTCACGCAGTGCTCGACCTGCACCCGGGTGTTCATCTCGAGGAAGAAGTACTCGTCGCCAACCTGCATGCCCTCGACCGTGCCGGCGCCGCGGTAACCGACCGCGGCGGCCGCATCGGTGGCGATCTTGCCGATCCGCTCGCGCATCGCGGCGTCGACGTGCGGCCCCGGCGCCTCCTCGATCACCTTCTGGTGACGGCGCTGAACTGAGCAGTCGCGCTCGCCGAGGTGGATCACGTTGCCGTGCCCATCGGCCAGTACCTGGACCTCGACGTGGCGCGGGTCCTCCAGGTAGCGCTCGACGTAGACGCGGTCGTCGGAGAAGAACTTCTCGCCTTCGCGGGCGGAGCCCTCAAAGGCCTCCTCGAGATCGTCGGGGGTCATCGCGACCCGGAAGCCCTTGCCGCCGCCGCCTCCCGCGGCCTTGCAGGCGACGGGGTAGCCGGCTTCGTCGGCTTGGCGCCTGGCCTCCTCGAGGTCTTTGGCGACCTCGGTCGAGCCGGGGACGATCGGCACCCCAGCCTGCTCCATGATCTCGCGCGCCTTCGTCTTCGAGCCCATCGCTTCGATCGCCTCGGGCGGGGGACCGATCCAGGTGATCCCCGCCTGATCGCAGGCGCGGGCCATCTCGGCGTTCTCGGCGAGGAAGCCGTAGCCGGGGTGGATCCCTTCGGCGCCCGCCTCCTTGGCCGTCTCGATGATCTTGGCGATGTTGAGGTAGCTCTCGGCGGGAACCGCGGGCCCGATCAGGAAGGCCTCGTCGGCCTCGCGCACATGCGGCGCATCGCGGTCGATCTCGGAGTAGACGGCAACCGAGCCGATGCCCATCTCCTTCAGGGTCCGCGCAACCCGGATCGCGATCTCGCCGCGATTGGCTATGAGAACTTTCTGGAACACGGCGGCGCAGTCTATTTATGCGCGGGGCGGATGGGTGCGCCACCGTGGTCTTCGGCTTTCAGCTTTTTGTTCGGCTGGAGGCAAATCAATTGCACCGAACACTTTGACCCCGGCGGATGTAGCTAGGGTCCCGCTCCATGCTGATCGAGCTTCAAAGTCATTCGACGGTCTCCGACGGGCAGCTTGCGCCTGGCGAAGTAGTCGCGCAGGCCTGGGAAGCCGGCGTTACGACGCTGGCGCTGACCGACCACGATGCGATTGCGGGAGTCTCCGAGGCAGCCGCGGCGGCGCAGGGCCTGGGTGTCGAGCTGGTGCCGGCGATCGAGATGTCCTGCGTGCACGAGTACGCCGAAGACCTGCATGTCTGCGGCTACTGGGTCGACCTGGAGAAGATCGGGCCGGCTTGCGAGCGGGCGCAGAAAGAGCGGGTCGACCGAGCGGGCGCGATCATCGAGCGGCTGCGGGGCTGGGGCTTCGAAATCAAGCTCGAGGACGCGATCAAGGAGGCCGGCGACGCGCTCTCGATCGGCCGCCCCCACATCGCTCGCGCCGCCGGCGCAAGCGGCGACCTCGGTCCCTTCTTCGAGGAGTACCTCGTCCCCGGCGCCAAGGCCTTCGTCCCGCGCGAGTGGCCGACCGCGGAGCAGGCGATAGGCCTGATCCGCGAGGCGGGCGGAGCAGCCGTGATCGCCCACCCCTACTGGGACATCAAAGACCCGACCGAGGTGGAGGACCTGATCCGCTCGCTCGGCGCCGACGGCGTGGAGACCTTCTACCCCTCGCACACCAAGGAGCAGACCGAACACCTGCTCGAACTCTGCAACGAGCTGAACCTGGCCCCCACGGCCTCCTCCGACTACCACGGGCCGACGCACAAGACCTTTTCGAAGTTCGGGGATTACGAGACGTACGGGCTTGGCGAGCCTCAGATCCCTGAGAAGCCCTAGCCCGAAGGCGCTCCGAGGGTCGGCGCCAACCTCCGCGACACGCCCGGCATCTCAGCGGGCGAGCGTTACTCGGCGAGCTGCGATCGCGCTGTTGCCCAGACGGTCGATACCTCGCACCCGAGCGAAGACCGCGCTTCCCTGCTGCAGCGAGCGGTGGAGGCGCACGCCGACTGGCTTGCGCTTGCCCGGCGCAATCCGAAAGCTTGCAACCCCAAGGGGCCTGCCGTGCCGGGAGCTTGTGAGCTTGACCTTGCCGCGACAGGGGCCGCTCTTCTCGGTCTTGGGGCAGCCCAGGCGAACGACGATCTCCCCGGCCGGCAGGAGCTTGGCGTGCGCGGAGATCCGCATCCGGGGCGCAATCGACTCGGCCGAGATCAGCACAGTGCGGCGCCCGCTTCGCTTGGCCGAGGTCGAGGCAGTGCCAGGGCGGGTCGCCTGGCCGAGGCGACTGACGTAGAAGTCCATCTTGCGGTCCGTGTCTTCCGCGGTCAGCTGCTCTTGGGTCGCGAAGGCAATCGTCTGACCGTCGCCGGAGATGCTGAGCAGATCAGCTCCGAGATCCGCGCTGCCACCCAGCGGGCCGGTCGAGATCAGCTCGGTGCCGCCGCCTGCCCGCAGGTAGACGTCGACCGAGTCGTCGGTGTCGGCCGCGACGAGCGGCTGGTGGGACTCGAAGGCCACGTGACTGGCGTCATCGGAGACATCGGCCGGCCAGGCCGGGGGCACGAAGACCTGTTCGTCGAGGCTCGCATCGGCCGGACCAGTGGTGATCAGCGCCATCGCCCCGCTGTCATCGGTGCTGTACAGGTCGACCGAGGAGTCCTTGTCCTCGGGGCTGAGACTGGAGGCCGTCTCGAAGATCGCCGTCCGACCATCGGCTGAGAGCGCGACCGGCGAGTCGCCAGCGAAGCCACACGGCCCGATGCCGCCTTCGGTGCCCCGCGAGACCAGCGTGACGACCCCGTCCGGCCCCCGCTTGTAGACGTCGTAGGTCGAGTCGGTGTCCTGGGGCAAAATCGGCATGTTGGTGGCGAACAGCACCATGCGGCCGTCGGCCGAGGCGTCGCCGAATTTCGGCAGGTCGACGCAGTCGCGCTCGATCCGCTCCGGGTACGTCGTCAGCACCGTTAGCGTGTCCCCAACCCGCTGGTAGATGTCGTCGCCCCCTTCGTCCTCGGCGATCAGGTGGTCCCCGGTGGAGAAGAAGACGTGGCTGCCATCTGCCGAGAGGCCGTCGTAGTGGGCGATGTCGCAGAGGTGTTCCGGGTAGCTCTGCGTCGCGGCCGGCCCGGTCGAGACCATCCTCGTCTGCACTGCGAAGCGTTCGTAGAGGTCGGGACACCTGTCGGCGTCTTCCGTCACCAGCGGCGCGAACAGCGAATCGAGGAACACGCGACTGCCGTCCGCCGAGGCTCCCTGGAAGAGCATCGGCGCCGCCATCGGTCCGAAGTCCGGTTCGGCCTGAGTGTCGAGCGGCCCGGTCGAGAGCAGCGACGGGACGCCGCCGGAGATGTCGTAGACGTCCGTCCCGCCCCCATCGCGATCCTCCGCCACGAGGGCGAGATTGGTCGAGACGAACGCGTGACGCGCATCGGCCGACAACCCGACCAGCCCCACATAGGTCCGCTGCGGCGGGTCCTGCGGGTAAGGAACCAATGCCCGAGTTACCCCGCCGACCCGCTCGTAGACCTGCGCCCGCCCGGCTCCCTGGGTTAGTTCCTCATAGAAGGGGAAGACCGCCCGCGATCCGCCTTCCGAAACCCCGCCGCAAAACGCCGTTTCGCACTCAGCCTTGTACCCCTGCACAGCCCCCGCGCTCGCCGGAATCCCAAGCACGACAAACAGCGCAACCGCGACAATCCCCCGCCTCATCGCCCGCATCATAGAAACAACTCGTCCAACCCCGGCGAGTCGCGCCACCAAGCTAACGCGCCAAGATCGGCGACCGCGGTTTACCGTCCCCGAGCCATGGAGGGAGGGGTGGCGAACTCCTCCCCAAACACTCAAGAGCGGCTCCCGCCGCTCGTTTGGGGAGGGGTTCGCCACCCCTCCCCACGGCTGATCTCTAAGCAGTAACAGCAGCCGCCGGGATCAGCTCCCGCGACTCGAGGTACTCGAGCAGCTTCTGCGCCGATTCCTCGGGCGTCTCGTTCTCGGTGTCGCAGACCCAGGCCGGGTTCTCGGGAATCTCGTACGGATCCGAGACGCCGGTGAATTCCTTGATCTCGCCCGAGAACGCCTTGGCGTAGAGCCCCTTAACGTCGCGCTCGGCACAGGTGTCGACCGACGCCTTGACGTAAACCTCGATGAAGCGATCGCCCATCAGAGCGTGCGCCTCGTCGCGGATCTCGGCGTAGGGGGAGATCGCCGCGGTGATCACCGGCACGCCATTGCGGCTGAGCAGGTCGGCGACGAAGGCAATGCGACGGATGTTGATGTCGCGGTCCTCCTTCGAGAAACCGAGCCCCTTGGAGAGGTTTTCGCGCACGACATCGCCGTCGAGGATCTCGAGCTTCGAGCCGCGCGCGCGCAGCTCCGTCTCGAGCAGCCCGGAAATGGTCGTCTTGCCGGCACCGGAAAGCCCGGTGAACCAGAGGGTGAAGCCCTTCTCGCCAGCCATGCTCGTTCAGTCCTCCTTGTAAGCGTCGATAAGGATGTCGGCGACCTCGTCGCGCGAGAACTCGTGCGGCGGCCTTTCGCCGTTGCCGAGCATCTCGCGGACCTTGGTTCCGGAAAGGAAAAGGCGCGCGTCTTGGTCATGCGGACAGGTCTTGTTCGAAGCCAGCCCCTCGCACTCATTGCACCAGAAGGTGTGCTCGAACATCAGCGGCTCGATCCCGAGCTCGTCGATGTCGATCGTCTCGAAGATCTTCTGCGCGTCGTAGGTGCCGTAGTAGTCACCGGCGCCCGCGTGATCGCGGCCGACGATGAAGTGGGTGGCGCCGTAGTTGCGGCGGACGATCGCATGGAGGACGGCCTCGCGCGGGCCGGCGTAGTGCATCTTCGCCGGCTTCACGCCCAGCACCACCCGGTCGTTCGGGTAGTAGTTCTCCATCAGCACCTCGTAGCAGCGCATCCGCACGTCGGCGGGGATGTCGCCGGCCTTGGTCTTGCCGATCAGCGGGTGGATGAAGAGGCCGTCACAGGTCTCCAGCGCCGCCTTGGTCAAGTACTCGTGGGCGCGGTGGATCGGGTTGCGGGTCTGGAAGGCGACGATCTTCTTCCAGCCACGCGCCTCGAAGTCGGCCTTGTGCTCCGCCGCCGTCTTGTAGCGGCGCATGAAGGCCTCCTCGTGGTCCGGCAGCGCGTCGACCTCGAGCGGGCCGGCGATGCAGCGGCTGCCCTCGGCGTAGATCGCGGCGACGCCCGGGTGCTCCCCGTCGGTCGTGCCGTAGACCAGCTCGGCCTCGCGCTTGGCGTCGCGCTCCCAGATCTCCTCAACCTTGATCCGCCCCAGCGGCTTGCCTTCGTCGCTGGAGAGGGCGACGACGTCGCCGACCTCACACTCCAAGTCGGTGGCCAAAGTAATCGGGATCGGCCAGTAATCGCCGCTGGTGGTCCGCATCTCGGAGCAAACGCGCTCCCAGTCGGCGGAGCCCTGGAAGCCGGTCAGTGGCGCGAAGCCACCGTTGCCGATCATCTCGAAGTCGGCGGTATGGCGCTCGTCAAGTGTCAGGGAAAGCTCAGTCATTGTCTCGCTCATCGGGGAGTTCTCACCAATCGGTTCGTGGAGGGTTGATTCAGGCGCGGCGCGCCGTCAGTTGATCCCGCACTCGGTCTTTTGCAGACCCGCCCAGCGGCCGTCGCGCGGCGAGCCACCTGGGCCGACCGGTTTCGTGCAGTGGGTGCAGCCGATCGACGGGTAGCCGTGATCGTGCAGCGGGTTGTACGGGAGATCGTGCTCATGGATGTAGTTCCAGACATCGCGCTCGGACCAATCCGCGAGCGGGTTCAGCTTCCAAAGCTCGAAGCGCTTGTCCCAGCCAAACTTCGGGGTGTTGGCGCGGCTGGTGGAATCCTCACGGCGGACACCGGCGAGCCAGCAGTCTACGGAAGAAAGCGCCCGGCGCATCGGCTCGACCTTGCGCAAACCGCAGCAGGCGTCGGGATCGCGGTTCCAGAGCTCGTCGCCGTGCTGGGCCGCCTGCTCCTCCAGGGTGAGGTTGTGGAAGCGGTCGAACTCGATCCCCAGCGCCTCGCCGAGGCGATCGCGGGTCTCGTAGGTCTCCGGGAAGAGCACGTCGGTGTCGAGGTAGAAGAAGCGCGCGTTGGGGTTGACCTTGCTGGCCAGATGCGCGGTCACCGAGCTCGTTTTCTGAAACGAGCAGGCGATGTAGTGGCTCTCGCCAAAGGTCTCGAACATCCACTCGATCACCTGCTCGGCGTTGCGGTCCTCGAGCCCAGCGGCGATCGCAGCCGGGTCCTCGATTTTCGGCGGGGCGGCAACTGGGTTCATATCGCGCACTCGCCCTCGCCCCTCTCAACCTTGTAGGGGCTGGAGCGGCTCCAATCGATGAACTCCTGCATCGTCTCGAGGCTGAACTCAGCCGG
>Ga0157374_10005905_pt1 | contig 10341 bp, 10 predicted proteins | sample M25metaG_FD_115308 | JGI IMG/M metagenome (GOLD analysis project Ga0157374, IMG submission 115308) | Miscanthus rhizosphere microbial communities from Kellogg Biological Station, Michigan, USA - M2-5 metaG | ecosystem: Host-associated > Plants > Roots > Rhizosphere > Soil | place: USA: Michigan... | reverse complement strand
TGGCCCGTCGACGGGTCGTCCTTGATGCTCGCGTTCTGCCACGGCGCGGCAACGGCCGGATCGCCGCTGATACCGAACTGCACCATGAAGTCGGGGACCACACGGAAGAAACGGGTCTCGTCGTAGAAGCCGTTCTTCACGAGGTTATAGAAACGGTCCGCGCCATTGGGCGCCCATGCGCGGTGAACGGTGATCACGAACTTGCCCACCGACGTGTCGAACGACGCCTTGTAGGTGGCTGGCGCCTGTTCGGTGAGCGACGCAGGGTTCTTCAGCGACGCCGTTCCACCCTGGCCGGCAAACGCCGCGGCAGCCGCAAGCATCGCCACGGCCGCAAACATCGATTTCTTCATGTGTTCTCCTTTGAGATTTGAGATTTCAGATTTCAGATTTCAGATTTCAGATTGAGAATTCTAATTCTGAATTCTTAATTCTGAATTCTGAATTCTAAGTGATGTACAGCGTGCCTTCCCCCGCCAGCACAGCTTCGCCACCGACGCGGACGCTCGATATTTCACCGTTGTCCAGGCCGATCGAGATGTGAACGTGGCTCGGGCGGCCCATCTTCACGCCCTGCAGGCTGATCATCGATTCCGACTTGCCCGGCTACACAACATTGTGACGCACCAGGTAACAGCCGAGCGGCCCGCTTGCGGAGCCGGTCGCCGGATCTTCGGCGACGCCGAGTTCAGGCGCAAACATACGGCTGTAGACAGTTGCCCGCGGCTCGCCCGGCTCGGCGGAAAAGACGAAGACGCCGTGCGGCGACGACGAGGCCTCCGCGAACAACGCGTCGAGAGCCTTCGCGTTGACGACGACGTTGTCGACGGCCATTCGTGAGGTCAGCGGCACGAAGAGAAACGGCACGCCGCACGACACGACCTGAACCGGAAGGCCGGTGCCGGCGACAGCGGCCGGAGACAGCGACAGCGCCGCCGCCGTACGCGCCGGATCCGGAATGGCCGCGCCAAACACCGGCAGCCCCTGTGTCATCCACGCGAACCCCAGATCTCCGCCGTTCCAGGTCATCGCGACCGGCACGGGCCCGATGTTGCAGCCGAACACCAACGTCTGCCGCCCGCGATCGATCGCTCCGGTCCTCGCCAGCGCGAACGTGGTGCCCACCGTCGGATGGCCGGCCATCGGCAGCTCCTGCGCCGGCGTGAAGATTCGCATCCGCACGTCCGTGCCCGGCGTCTCCGGCGGCAATACGAACGTCGACTCCGAAAAGTTCATCTCCTTGGCGATGGCCTGCATCGTGTCGGCGGCGAGGCCCCGGCCGTCGAGGAACACCGCAAGCTGGTTTCCGCCGAACAGATGATCGGTGAAGACGTCGTAGTGAAGGTAGCGGTATGATCGGGCCATGTTGTTTGCGCATTTTACGACGAGCGAAGGCAAGTTCACGATCCAGCTGTTCGACCAGGAAGCGCCGAAGACCGTCGAGAACTTCGTCGGACTGGCCGAGGGCACCAAGGAGTGGACCGATCCGCGCACCGGCAGGAAGGGCACCGGGCCGTACTACAACGGCACGATCTTCCACCGTGTGATCGACGCGTTCATGATTCAGGGCGGCGATCCGCTGGGCCAGGGCACCGGCGGCCCGGGCTACAAGTTCGCCGACGAGTTCAGCCCCAAGCGGCGGCACAACAAGGCCGGCATCCTGTCGATGGCCAATTCTGGCCCCAACACCAACGGCGGACAGTTCTTCGTCACGCTGGTGGCGACGCCGTGGCTGGACGACAAGCACAGCGTCTTCGGCGAAGTCACCGAGGGCATGGACGTCGTCAGCAAGATCGGCAAGACGCCAACGAGCAAGCCCGGCGACCGGCCGATCAAGCCGATTACCATCGAGTCGGTGACGATCGAACGAAAGTGAGAAGTTAGAAGGAAGAAGTTAGAAGTTGAAGTGCCAACTTTCCCTTCTCACTTCTCACTTCTAACTTCTAACTTCTAACTTTCCTAAGCGCCGTGGCGTCTCAGGACCGCAGCTGCCTCGCGATAATTCTTCTCGGTCGCGAGCGAGAGCGCGGTCTTGGCTTCGCCGTTGGCGGCATGGACGTCGGCACCTTGCGCAATCAGCGCCTTGATCGCATCCATGTTGTTGTTCGCAGCGGCGAGATGCAGCGGCCGCCAGCCCTGTGCATCGGTGGCGTTGACGTCCGCGCCGTGGCCGATCAGCAGGCCGGCGACGAACTGTTGATTGCCGGCGAGCGCGGCGTGGAGCGGCGTGTTGCCGTTGGGCCCGCGCGATCGCGCGAGCACGTCCGCGTCGTGCGCGAGCAGCAGCTCGGCGATCTTCGCGTGGCCGAAGAACGACGCCAGATGGAGCGGCGTCCATCCGTCGGCGCTGTACTCGTTCACGGCGTCCGCGCGCTCGCGCAGCAGGCGCTCCACGCGCTCGAGCTCTCCGGCGGCGCAGGCTTCGAAGATCGAGAGGCTCGCGCCGCGCGACACCAGCAGGTTCACAATTTCCTTCTGGCGATGATAGACAGCCGTTAAGATTGCGCTATCGCCAGACCGGCTGCGCGCGTCGATGAGCGTCGGCTCCGCCGTCACCATCGCCTTCACGCGCTCGAATTCCCCGGCCTTAATCGCGTCAATGAAGGCGGCGCTACTGGAAGTGGTTTCCGGCATGCACCGATTTTATCCCGGTTGCGGAGCGGCCGTCGCCGTGGCGATGCTCGTCGCCGGCTCCGCCCGCGCACAGGAACAAACGTCGTGGCCGTCGAACGGACGGCCGCCGCTCGGCGCCTCGTTCACCGTGGACGCGCTCGGAACGCTGCCCTCCAGCGCCAGCATCTTTCCGCTCCTCACGTCGATCGCCGACGTCATCGGCGACCGCATCGACACCGGCGGCATCAGCGCCGGATCGCCGGCACGCGTCGGCGCGCACGGCAGCACGTGGACCCAGACGACGTACCGGGTCGGCGACGCCGACATCACGAACCTGAGCGGAACTGGGACACCGCTGCTCATGCCGGGCGTCGACGTCTGGGAGCGCGTCGACGTCTCCACGGGCCTCATGCCGATCGATGTCGACGCGCCGGCGATGGCTGTGACGCTCACGCCGCGCCGTCCGGGTTCGACGACGCTGCGCTCGATCGAGCTGTTCGGATCGCCGCCGTTCGCCAACGCCGGCAGCGCCACCGACACGCCGCCGTCCATCGCGCGGTTGAATTCGGGCGCGCGCGCAAATCTCTTCATGGGCGGCCAGTTGACGCCCGATCGACTCAGCGGACTGGTATCAGCGACCTGGATCCGATCGTCGTACTCCGAGCGCGACAGCACGAAGGCGCTGACCGGTACCCTCGGTTCGGTCTTCGCAAACGTGACGAGCACGCCCAAACCGGGAGACGAAATCCGGATCATCGGCTGGGGACAACGCGCGAGCGACGCGGCGCCGCACCACGTGGTGTTCAACAGCACCGACGACCAGCATGTCGCCGGACTGCACATGCAGGCGGCCTGGCAGCATCAGATCGGCGATTCTGAGGGCCTGCGAGTCTTCAGTGCGTACACGCTCGCCCATCGCTCCACCGATTTGATTGCCCCCAGCGTCGTCGTCATCGATCGCCTGAAAGATGGCCCGGTGCCCTCGCTGCTCGATCCCGGCATCGGGACCGACCGCACCTGGGCGCTCGGTGCGCGGCTGAATCGAACACGCGGTATCCACAACCTCCTCGGCGGCGTCGATCTGTCGGGCGGTACCTCGAGCGCGCAATCGGTCTTCACGGGGCGCGTCGGCGAGACACTCAATGGCCTTCCGGCGCGCGTGTGGGACTTCACCGATCCGGCGCAGCCATCCAATTGGAGCGAGCGTTCATTCGCGGCCTTCATCAGCGACCACTTCGCGGTCGGATCTCGCGTGACGGTGGACGGAGGCCTCAGGCTGGAAGCGATCAACGGCTCTGGCACCGGAAACGACACGTCGATCAACTGGCTGAGCCTTCTTCCGCGCGCAGGCTTCCATTGGACGATGCTGAACTTCTGGGAGCTTGGGGCGTTCGGCAGCTACGGTCGCTACGGTCACCGGTTGCCGCTGAACGATCTCGCGTACGGCGATCCATCAGCCCCGACCGCGAACATCTACCGCTGGAACGCCACCGTCCCGGGAATACCGCAGCCAGGCCAGATTGGACCGCTCGTCCAGCGTCTCGGTCCGGGCACGGGCGGCGTCGCGGGATTCTCGTCGATCGATCCGTCGCTGAAGCGGCCGTATCTGGACGAACTGGTCCTGGGGTTCGACGCGCGTCCGAGCCCGCGAACGTTTCTGCGCATCGCGGCCATGGGCCGGCGCGAGACGAACCTTGTGAGCGTCTCTGATATCGGCGTCCCCGAGTCGACCTACAGCACGATCCAGGTGCCCGACATGGGCATCGACGTTGTCGGGACGCAAGACGATACGGTCATCACCTTCTACAACCGATCGCCGTCCACGTTCGGCGCCGATCGCTATCTGCTGACGAATCCGGCGGGCGACGACGCGAACTTCGTGGGCGCCGACCTGATCGGGACGGTGCGCACGGAGAAATTCTTCTTCTTCCTCGGACTGACCGCGGGCCGCTCCGAGGGCATCGCGGCCAACCGCGGCTTCGGCCCGCTCGAAAACGACGACGGCCTCGTTGGAGAGGCGTATGTGAATCCCAACGCGCTGGGACACGCGCAGGGGCGAACGTTCACCGAGCGTGGATACACGATCAAGACGGCGGCGACGTATACGTTCCCTCACGACCTGACGCTCGGCGTCATCGGCCGTTACCAGGACGGGCAGCACTTCGCGCGGATGGTCATCTACCCGGACCTGAATCAGGGAGCCGAGGCCGTGCGGGCATTCCGCAACGGACGAACCCGCTTCACGTTCGAGATGACCGTCGACACACGGCTGCAGAAGGGATTCACCGTCGGCGGCCACCGCGCCGATGTGTTCCTCGAGGCATATAACCTGTTCAACGAGTATCTCGAGGTCGAAGAGGACACCGTCTCCGGCCCGACGTCGCGCATGAAGACCGCCAGCCAACCGCCGCGCGCGATCTACTTCGGGGTCCGGGTCCCCTTCTAGTCGAGCTTCCAGCTCTGCGATAACGTCTCGAAAAAACCGCCGAAAACCGGCGAATGAAACGTCTTCGCCGGCGCGTTCACCAGACTCGCGTGAAGAAGTGCGGGGCGGGAGGCTCAGTTTCGCCTCCCGGCGTTGGGGTGGGATTTTTTTCATCCCGCGGACGCAGGACGAGGAAGTTACCCACCTTTTGAGCAAGCGTGATGCCAGCGACCCGCGCTGGCACCTGAGTTGTATTGTTCAGTGAGCGTGAAGAAAATGGCCAGAAAACATCGCACGATCCGCCTTCTGCGCTGGGTATTTCAGAAAGACAATCGCCTGATGACCTGCCAGCTCGATCGCGAAGGTCAACGCTCTGCCTACACTCTGTCGCTGGTTCCACACTGGGATCTGCGGCAGGCCGCGTCGGAAACCTTCGATGCCGGAGTCAACGCGTTCAGGCGCCACGCGGCAATCGCCGAACAGCTGCGCAGTCAGGGTTGGACGCTGGCGGCCTACAGCGTCGTTCGTTAGATCACGATCAGAAGGAACCGCGGAGACCGCGAAGCTCGCAGAGAAATATTCTTTTTCTCTGCGGTCTACGTGAACTCGCCGACCGACGCTACTGCGCTTTCGTCAGCGCGAGCACGGCATACGCCGTCGCCGCGTCGCTCATGAACTTGCCGGCGTCAGACGCCGGATCGCGCTGCTTGTTGAGCGACGAGGCGAACCAGGCGCCGGTCGCCGGATCCTGATGCGCCGTGAGCCACGAGAGACCGCGCTTGATCTGCGGTTGCGTGCGCGCACTCGCCGCCGATTCGAGTGCGAGCGTCACAAGACCTGTCGCGTAGCCGTCGCTTCGTGTATCGAGCGCGGTTCCGTCGGCGCGCTTCCACGATCCCATCGACGCGGTGCCCCACCCGCCGTCTTCCTGCTGCGCGCGGAGCAGCGCATCGACGATCCCCTGCTGCTGATCGGCCGTGAGCATCGCGGGCGACATCGTTGACGCCCACAACAGCATCGCGCGGCTGACCAGCGCCTGCTGCTCGTTCCCCTTGCGAAGATAGTCGTGCAGCGCCTTCACGCGATCCGCATTCTCCGGGGCGGCTGCGTAGCCGCCGGGAGCGGAGTGAATCGCGATCGCCGCGAGCGTCGCGCCGTGAAACGGCGAGCTGTCGCCTTCCCACGGCTCATTGTGGAACTGCAGCCAGGTCCACGCGCCCGTCTGCTCGCCGGTCTTCATCTGCAGCGCCCACATGTTGTCCAGCGCGCGGCGGCCTTCCTCGCTCAACGATCCGGCGCGCGCGTCACGCCGCGCGAGGATGACCGCGTTGAGGATCGCCTCGGTGGCGCGCGACTCGCTCGTCTTCGGAACGCCGCGCGTCTGATCCGGATAGAAGGGCTCGACGTCGCGCCACATCGTCACGCGCTTGGTAATGTTGGCCAGCAGCGCCGCTTCGCCCGCGGGCGGCGCGGACTCGCCGAGCGGCTGACGGAGAGCCGGGCGCGCGAGCGCGTACGGCAGAGCGGTGTGGCACGACACGCAGAACGTGCCGTGATCGCGCTGCGCGGTCGGCCAGGTGGTCCACCAGGTCGCGCGCTGATCGAGGTACGCGGCTGCAGCCTTCCGGTTCCACGTCGCGGACGGGTCGGCCTCCGCCCGCGGGCGCGTTGCGGACACCGAGGCCACGAGGCCAAATCCGAGTGCGGCACAGATGATGTACTTCGTCATACGCGACCATTCTAAACGTGTCGCGATGCGCCGGTGCTGGCTTTATTCGAGGCCCTCGCACGGCTAAAGCCGTGCGCCACAACTGACTTGCGTTGTGTGGCGCAGGGCTTTAGCCCTGCGAAACGGCGATCCGTTATGAGGGCTTACGGTCCTCCGGACGCTTGTGCTCGTCCTTCCGGTGCTCCTCGTGGGGACGCTCGCCGTGCTGCTCCTGTTGTCGCTCGCGAGCGGTGGGCGGCACCACGCGATGCGGTTCCGGCGGCCGCGGCGCCGCGTATCGCGGCACGGCCGTATAGGGATGCACGTACGTAACGGCGTTGGCGCGCATGCGCCCCCACCTGACGTCGTTGATAATCACGGCATGGTTGGTCCAGACGATGCGGTTCGCGCCCCATCCCCACGGACGATAGTAAACGCCGACCGGCACGGTGTATCCGTACCGGATGGCCACGAGCGGGCGGTAGCCCGGAAGCGGCCGTGCGAAGACGACCACCGGATCGTAGTAGGGCACGACGATGAAGCTGGGCGACGCCGGGAGGATCTCGACGTACGGCCCGCTGCTCACGGTCACCTGGGTGTTCGTGCGAAGGTATCCGTAGTCGCGCGCCTGGAGACGAAGCCGTTGCGCAGCGTCGGTCACGTCGTTTGGTTGATCGAGGAACGCGTTGCCCAGGCTCGTCGTCCACGGCATGTCCGCCGCCATCATGTGCAGCACCGACGGAAACGGCAGCAGCGCCTGAACGCTCGGATCGAACGGCAGGTGGTCACCGGCTATCGCATTGGCGAGCGGCTGGCCGGTCAGATAGTGATGGTCGTCTGCCCATCGGGAGGCATCCGGTATCTGTTCCGGAAACGTGGACGCGGCAAGAACCTGTGCGAGCAGCGGATCGGGATACAACGCGATGCGCGACACGAGACGATCGAGTTCAGCCGGGGGATACTGTCCCGGCGCCTGCGCGAACGATGGTGAAGCGCACAGGCCCAGAGCGATGATGAAAGCGGCGAGCGGAATTTTCATGACACCTTCTTTACGTGACGTGAAGAAGTAATATTCACGTCGCAGGCGCGGAGTTCTCCCATGATAAACCACCGTCTCGTCCTCGTCGCGTTCACACTCGCCGCTTCGACGATCGCGCGCGCGCAGAACGCGCAGAACGCGCCGCATGCCGCCGAACATCACGAGTTCGCGATCGAACAGTTCCACACGGAGAGCGGCGTCACGCTCCCGAAAGCGCGAGTCGTCTATGGCACGTACGGACATCTGAACGCGGCGCGCGACAACGTCGTGCTGCTGCCGTCGCACTACATGGCCAATCACCACGGCTACGAGTGGCTGATTGGCGCCGACCGCGCGCTCGATCCCGCGAAACTGTTTCTGGTCGCAACCGAGTTGTTCGGCAACGGGTCCTCTTCATCGCCGAGCAACACGCCGGAGCCGTTCCACGGTCCGCGATTCCCGGTGATGACGATCCGCGACAACGTCGAGGCGGTCCACCGCCTGCTCACCGACGATCTGAAAGTGACGCACGTGCGCGCGATCATCGGATTCTCGATGGGTGCCGAACAGGCGTTTCAGTGGGCCGTCAGCTATCCCGCCTTCGCCGATCGCATCGTCGCGACCTCCGGTACGGCCAAGGCGTGGCCGCACGGCATCGTGCGCCTCGAGGGGCAAATCACCGCGCTGACGACCGACCCCGCGTTCAAGGGCGGCGACTACACCGAGCCGCCACGCAAGGGGATTGAAGCCTACGGGATGGTGTGGCTCGGCTGGCTCTACTCGCAGGAGTGGTGGCACCGCGAGATGTGGAAAACCGCGAACCCGAACCGGACGCTCGAGCAGGAGATCGAGAGCCGGCGCAAGACGTTCTTTCAGAACAACGACGCCAACGATTTGATCCTGCAGGCTCGCACGTGGCAGCGGCACGACGTCGGCACGACGCCAGGCTTCAACGGTGACGTGCAGCGCGCGCTCCGCTCGATCGCCGTGCCCGTCTTGTATATGCCGTCGGAAACCGATCTCTACTTCCCGGTCACCGACGCGAGGTTCGAAGCGCAGTTCATCCCGCACGTCTCGTTCGTCCCCATCCCGTCGCTGTGGGGACATCCGGCTGGCGCAGGCGGCAACCCGACGGATCGCGCGTTTCTCAACGAGAACATCGGACGTTTTCTGGCCGGCGAGCCGCTCGCGACCGCACAAAAGCCGTAGTTGACAACCGACCGGCAAGCGGGAGAATTGACGTATGCGTCATAAAACAGCTGCACTCATCGGTTCTGTCGCCCTCGCGACAGCGGCCATGGCCATGTCGGGCGGACGGCTGCACGCTCAGGCGCCGCAGAAACCTGCGCCGACCGCCGCCGCTCCTGCCGTTCCGGCCAGGGTGTCGACGATCAAGCGCACCGCGGACGGCCACCCGGATCTCCAGGGAACCTACGACGTCGCCACGATGACTCCGGTGGAACGGCCCGCCGGCGTGAAGAGCCTCACGATGCCGAAGGAAGAGGCCGCGGCGCTGGAGCAGTACGAGGCGGCGCGCCAGCAGAAGAACGACGCGCCCCTCGACGGCGATCGCAAGGCGCCTCCGGTCGGCGGCGAGACCACCACCGGCAAGTCGTACCTGGAGTTTCTCGAGCGCGCCGGCGGCGGCGTGGTCGGCGGCTACAACAACTTCTGGCTCGCGGGCGGCACACAGCTGATCACGGTCGATGGACAGAAGCGGAGCTCGCTCGTCATGGATCCGCCGGATGGACACATCCCGCCGATGAAGCCCGACGCGCGCAAGCGCAACGCGGCGTTCACGGCCGGCGGCGCGGTCGCACCGGATGCGAGCGAGTCGGCGGCATCCGGACCTCCTGGAGCGTTCGACGGACCGGAGCTGCGCCCGCTGGCGGAGCGCTGCCTGCTCGGGTTCGGATCGACGTCAGGACCGCCCTCGCTGCCCAACTACTTCTACAACAACCTCAAGCAGATCGTGCAGACGAAGGACACCGTCCTCATCCTGAACGAAATGGTGCACGACGCGCGCGTGGTCCGCATGAACGCGCAGCACCTGCCGGAGTCGATCAAACGCTGGAACGGCGACTCGATCGGCCACTGGGAGGGCGACACGCTGGTCGTCGACACGACCAACTTCACGAACAAGACACGGTTCAACGGATCGGGGGAACAGCTGCACGTGGTCGAGCGCTTCACGCGCGTGGATCCCAGGACCGTGCTCTATCGCTTCACCGTCGAAGATCCCAGCACGTGGGATCGCTCGTGGACCGGCGAGTATCCGTGGCGCGTCACCGACGAGAAGCTCTACGAGTACGCGTGCCACGAAGGCAACTACTCGCTCGGCGGCATGCTGCGCGGCGCGCGGCAGAAGGAAGCGGAAGACGCCGCGAAGACCGGGAAGCAGCAGTAACCCGACGCTCGGCTAAAGCCTTCGCGCTACACTGGCGCGGCTATAGCCGTCGCGCACCAGCCAACTCGCTCGGCTAAAGCCCTCGCGCTACGGCAAACTCGCTCGGCTGAAGCCTTCGCGCTACAGCAAGCCCGCTCGGCTAAGCCCTCGCGCTCCAGCGAACTCGCTCG
>Ga0157374_10005904_pt1 | contig 10343 bp, 9 predicted proteins | sample M25metaG_FD_115308 | JGI IMG/M metagenome (GOLD analysis project Ga0157374, IMG submission 115308) | Miscanthus rhizosphere microbial communities from Kellogg Biological Station, Michigan, USA - M2-5 metaG | ecosystem: Host-associated > Plants > Roots > Rhizosphere > Soil | place: USA: Michigan... | reverse complement strand
GTGTCGTGCAGCCGGCGCAGCGCGGCATCCTTCTCGGCGTCTTCGGCCAGATAGGGCAGCACGAGCGCGGCGAACCGTCCCGCGGCGTGCAACCAGTCGCGCGCATAGACACGGATCACCCGCGCGCCGAGCCACGCATCGCCTTCCGCCACGGCGTCGTCGCGCGGCCCGCCCAGGCTTCCTTTCTCAAGCCCCCACAGCGCCTCGTACATCCCCATGTACAATGTCCACAGCCGACTGCGCGGCCCAGGTTCGCGCGCGATCATCCGGGCATAGACGCCGGCCATGTCGAGTCCCGCCTGGCGTTGCAGACGGTCGTTGATGAGCAGATCGGTATAGAGGTTCGCGACCATCGGTGCATGCCGCTCGAGTGTCGGCAATGCCCGGCGTAGGCGTGCGATCAGCCGGAAGCTGTCGGTCGCGCTCGCCGGCGCAAGCACGTGATGGCCGATCTCGTGCGCAAGGATCGCCGTCGCATGATCGTCGAGGTCGAGCCGTCCGATCGCCTCCAGGTCGATGACCACGCTCTTGTCGACCAGCCGGATCATCGCGAACGCGCCGTCGAGCCCTTCCCTGGCCGCCGCGACGCTGCTGTCGCACAATCGCGGATCGTGCAGCCGGGTGAAGCGGCTCCACGCCGCCAACGCGCCGGGCCATGCTGCCTGCCAGACAGCGATGCGGTCGGCGTTGTCTATGGATGCCACGGCTGCACCTGAAGATAGTGGCTGTACGGCGAAGCGATGGCGATGCTGTCGCCCGTGGTCGCCGCCTGCAATCCTTCCGGTGGAAACCCTGGCACGGCCGCGTGCGTGCTCGAGGCCGGCTCCCCGCGGTGGAATTCTTCCTCGCTCGCCGGATGGAGCGTCGCGCCCCAGGCGTCGGCAACCAGCAGCCCGACCCGCCCGCCCGCGCGCACCAGAAACCCCTCGGCGCCGGCGCGCACCTGGGGCGGTGTCTCGAACGGGCCGCCGAATCCGGCAAAGCCGGCGAACCGGACGCCTGCGCTGGCGCCGTCCGGCGTCCACCACCGGTCGCCCGCCAGCGTCGCGCGGACGTCCGGCCAGGCGCCGGTCGCGCCAATCGCCGCAAGGACCAGTTGTTCGGGCAGGGCGTCCGCCGCCGCCAGCGCACCAGCGCGGTAGTGCGCCATGCCCGACCGCCACGCCACGACCTGCCCCGCCGCGCCCAGCGTATCGGCGTTCACCAGCGAGCCCAATGCCGCCATCCGAGCGATCCATTCATCGGGTCGCGCTCCTGGCGTGGCGGCGAGCGTCAACACCGCGTTGGTCATCATCGCGAGCACCGTCTCGGGCCGTTCGGCCACCACCGCCGCCAGCGGCGCCGCAACGTCGATCCACGCGCGGTCGACCAGCGACCGGCGCTCGCGCGCCAGCGCATGATCGACCAGCGTCACCGTCAGCGCGAACGCTGCCTCGACCACCATCGCTACACGATCGGGCGCGACCGCTTCCACCGCCACTGCAAGCGGATCGATCCGCATACGCACCGCATCGCTCAATGCCTCTGTATCGAAGGCGGTGTGGGCGCGCCGGGCCGCGGCGATCTGCGCATTGAACCGCGGCCGGGCCGCCGCGAGTTCCCGGGCGAGCACCGGCGACAACGTCACCGGCCGCTGCCGAGCCAGGCGAGGTAGTTTGTATAGCGTTGGTGCAGATACTTGAGGTGCAGCAGTTCGTCGTAGAGCGGCCCGTAGAGCTTTCGCCCCTGCACCCGCTCCGCCACCAGCCGCTCGATCCGGGTCAGGCGCGCGCGCACCTCCCACTCGCCCAATCCGTCCAGGCCCGCCGAGAATTCGTTCGCCAGCGTGCGGACCGGGTCATCGCGGTCCAGGTCGAGCCGGTCATATTCCTCGCACGACAGATCGAAGAGATGACGCAGCCACGCAATCGGATCGGTGCGATAGGCGGCATTCTCCGGCAGCGCGAAAAAGGGCGCATCCTGGTCGGGGTGCAATTTGTCGCGCAGTACGAACGGCAATATCTGACGCACGTCGTCCAGGCCAACCGCGTCGGCGCCGCGAAAGAACGCCATCGCCTTGGCGAAGCTGATCAACGTCATCAGGTTGCGCACCGACAGGCCGTTGACCGTCTGGGTGCCGATATCCTTCAGCCGGTCGCGTCCACCGTCCGCCGCGATCACCTGGCCCCAGTCGACCCCCGACAGGTGCGCGGTGTCCTTGCTCATGTGCTCGAAGATCGCGCCCGCCGGCTCCAATAGTTCGAACTGGCTGGCGAAGAATTCGATGCGATTGCGGATCTCGGGTGGCAGCGGCACCGCGCGCACCGCCTCGACCAGCTGGTCGACCTCGGTCGCATCGAACACGATCTCGCGCGGGACGACTTCCTCGGGGCGGACATTCTCCTCGATCCGAAGCACCAGGTCGTCGAGAAACCGCGGGTTGAACGATAGCGCCTGGACGATGACATCGATCCGGTCGCGCAGGGCCTCGATCACCTGATAGGTGCCGCCTCCGGCGTCGTCGTTGGCGGTCATGAACCAGGCGGCGGGCGGACATTCGTAGATCTGCCCCAGCACCTCCGCGTAGTTGTCGCCCATCACCGTCAGCAGCGCGCTCTGCGTCCGCGTCGGGATGCGGTTATATTCGTCGACGATTTTTACGCGCATGCCGAGCCACGGCCGCCACGCGATCCGGATCGCATCGACACTCTGCGCGGAAATCAGATCCGCCGGCAGCGGGTTGCCGAGCAGGTCGGCGATCGTCATCTGCGGATGGCCGTGCTGCATCGCGCGCCGTACCTCGCGCACCGGATAGCCGGCGAGGACGCTCATCAGGATTGCGCTGGCCGTCTTGCCCCGACCGGGTCCGCCAACGAACAGGCACTTGGACCGCGTCGCAAAGGCGAGCAGCGGCAGCAGTACATAGCTGGAATAACTCTGCGCCGACGGCAGCGTCAGCAGGCGTTGGCTATCACCGACGCGAAACTCCGGCGATGGCCCGTCCTGATACTCAATGTCATAGTGAGGGCTGATGATCGCGGTGTTGACGATCCAGAAATAGGCCTGCCGCAATTTCTCGTCGAGCCGCACCTGATCGGGCGCCTTCGATACGGCGGCCGCCAATGGTCCGTCATAAAGGTCGGCGATATCGAAGCTGCGCGCGACCGGTGCAGGTTTCTGCATCGTTGGCGCGGCAGACACACGTTGGAAGAAGGGGAAGCGCGCCATCTTTCAACGATATCCACTGTGTACCAGCCTGCCAAGGCGGCACGTCGTGCTGCACGAAGCGGCGACAAGCGGGCCACGAAAGAGCCGCTCACGACCTTGAATCTGGTGTCCTCAAATCAACGTCGATGGGGTTCCGGCGGAAACAAGCGGAGCGATACCGGCGTAAAAGAATGGAATATTATCCTCCGGGCCGTTCACCGCGCGGCCACGCACCTTGGACATGACACAGACGCCAATTTCGGCGGCTCCTTCGCCAATAACGAGCACAAAGGGATTCTCCTCATCCCCACGCAAATATCGGCCGCCAAACGCGCGGTGCGCGACCTCGAAGACATAGGCTGACGCCAAAAAGTGAAGATCGTCTGGGAGGGCAGCTCCCTGGCGGTAAAAGTCGTCCAACACCCGATCGACCAGCGCGAGGGAGTCTTCGCTGTAATCGAGTTTGCTTCCGTCAATCGGAGAGCCGGCGGGTGAAAATGCTCTTATGAAATCGGCTGCCTGCCATTCCATTCCCTCTTCGATACTCGCCGGCATGCCCTCGGGAATCGGGCCTCGATCATTAGTTGAACCCGAAGCCGACGCTTGTTCGGCTTGATCATTTTTGGCGCCGAACAGTCTTTTGAAAATGCCGGCCATCGCGTCGTTCTCCGCTTCACGTGCGTCCAGCCTTCCGCCTTGGCGAGCGACATACGCACTTTACCGACGACCGCCGGTTTACGCGACTTTGCCGACAAAAGCGGAATGTCGCAATTCGGCCGGTTGTCGGCCTGCCGTCACAATTCGCCGGCCATCGCCGCCAGAAAGCGCACCCGCAGATCTGGGCTGAATAAAGCGCTCCACTGGCCCACTTCGGCCGCAGATCTCCCATGGCTCATTCTGACGGTGCGAACTGAGGATACACCCGCTCTACGGGCAATCGGCCCTGTGCCTCATCGAGTTGACCACTACCGACCAGGCTCTGGATCGTGTGCGCGAGATCGGTGATGTCCGTGATCTTTTGAATCCACTGCTCAACGTAGAGCGACACGGCTCGCCCACCCACCCCTATCTGGATCGCGCGATATTGCAGCGGCTGGAGGTGAAGATCGCGCTCAGGGTCCCATTGAATCCGTACGGGCGACGCAGCCTTCAGCTTGGCCCAATCCTCCGCGCTCATTGAGGAGCCGGGATGGCTGGGGCAACTATGCGCCAAGGCCCAATCGAACCCCTCCCGGCTGATGTCGATCGCTAATATCCGGCGCTGGCCGGGGTCCTTGTGGCCCCAGCCCGCACGATACATCATCCAAAGGAAGGAAGGTTTGATCCACGTCATGCGAGTCATGCTGAAAGGGGGCGAAACGAACGTGCCACGAGCCAAGGCTGCGTCGGCGATTTCGTCACTGTAAGCTTGGTAGATGCGTATCGTGTGATCGTCGTAAGCGGCGCGAATTTGTCGTTCGAGGATATCTTGCATCCGAGGGCCCATCCGATGGTTGGGAAGAGTGGTGAGGGTAGTCGGACGCGAGGATTCGAAATGTCCGTTGCGCGTTTCCCGGATCGAATGGGCTTTTGTTGCCGAGCATCAGGTCCAGGTCACGCAACACCGCACGGACTGGGGGACCAATCGCTCGGCGTAGGCAGTCAAGAACATCCGCTTCCCACGGGAGGTGAGCAGTTCGCCGTCAAAATGTTCGCGCAAGCGCGACAGTACCGCGCTTGTCGCGGGCTGACTGAGGTTAAGCTTGCGCGCAGCGTTCGTGACGTTGCGCTCCAGCATCAGGACGTCGAATACGCCCAACAGGTTCAGATCTAGGCCGCGGAAGCGCATGACGTTCTCTCCAAAATCGCGATGCGGCGCTGGCTCAAGCCGACTTCGTTGAGTCCAGATTTGAGTTTGTCGTGGCCGCGGCCCCAACTGCCGCAGTTTCGGAGTGCCCCGGCTTGCAGCAATTCAAACACGCTTTCCGCCCAGCCACTTATCCAGGATGCGAGCCGTGCGAAGCGATTCCGACCAAGTCAGCGAGGGGAACGGAAGTTGCTGCTTTCCGGCCGCAATCGCCTGGTTGGCCGCCTCGAACTGAAAGGAATAAGCTGACGCAGGTTCGAACATGGCGACGGGGTGAGTTGAGCCATCGATGCCAATCATGCGCATCGTCTTTGTCCCGCCAGCCTTGCCGGTCCCAAACCAGAAGTCCTCGACCTCCAGTCTTCCCTTCGATCCCATCACCGAGAGCACATTGTCCTGTTGTAAAGCGACGGAGCACGAAAGCTGGGCAACGATGCCGCCTTCGAATGCGAGCGTTGCCGCTGCCCATTCATCGACACCGGTCTCGCCGATGTGAAGTACCCCATCAACCATCCGCGGCTCTGCCTCCTCCGATCCGAGTGCCGCAGCGGCGATCAAGCATGCCATGGTTACGGGATAGCCGCCGACGTCCAGAATCCCGCCGCCAGCGAGGTCGGGAGAGAAGAGGCGTTCAGCGCGGCGAGGTGCGAGTGACCCAAAGCTCGATCGGATCATCCGAATTTCGCCAAGCGTGCCCGCGGCGACAATATCGAGAACGCGTCGCGTAAGAGGGTGAGAGCGGTACATATAGGCCTCGGCCAGAAATGTGCCCGCGTGCGAAGCTGCCTCGATCATCCGCTGCGCTTCATCGGCTGAGGTGCCGAGCGGCTTTTCGCAGAGCACATGCTTGCCTGCCTGCGCGGCGGCGATTGCCCATTCGGAGTGAAAATTGTGTGGCGTTGCGATGTAGACGGCATCGAGCGCTGGATCAGCAAGCAATGCTTGATAGCTGCCGTGAATGCGAACACCGGGGAAGGCCTCGGGGAGGCCCGGCCGATCCGGCGAGCGAGTACCAATGGCAACGACATGACCCGTCGCTGACGCCAGCGAAGCTTGCATGAAAGATTGGGCCACGTTGCCGGGTCCGACGATGCCCCAATTAATCTTGCGGAACACGCAACCCTCTCTTCCGAAGCCTCGCCTTAAATCTAATCGGTGATTAGCAGCTTATCGATCAAATGGCGAGCCCCGCGGTCCTTGCGCTGGCGCTCAGCGCTGCGGAACCACGCGAGGCAGGCGCGCGATTGGCTCAATCACGACGTTGCGGAAGTAGGTTTCCGCGCCTTCTGACTGCAATTGTATCCGGCCATGTGACAGCGGCCGCTTTGCCCCTCCCGGCCGATCGGTGATCGTCAGATCCTGCGCCACCATCACTGGCCTTCCGTTGACAACATGGACCGAGCGACTGCCGACGACATACAGATCGAGGCTGTTCCACTCGCCGATGGGTTTCTCGGCATCGACCGCGGCTTCAACGTTGAAAGCAGGCGCGGTGACCGGGACGAGCCGCCCTCCCGGCATAAAGCGACGAAACGGATACGGGATGTTGTTGTCACGACCCACGGTGGTTCTCGCGCCCACTCTCCAGTCAACATTCTGGAATGACATCGGGCTGCGAGACGCCCCGACCGTCAGGATCATCCCGACTGAATGCGGTACGATTTCAAATTCAACCGCCGACATCCAGCTCTTGAAGAAGGCCCCGTAGGGACCCTGCGAATGGTACAGGATGCCATTGTTACGAGGGAAATGATCGATCCAGGTGTTGCCGCCCCATTTAAACTCCACATGGAGGTGGTAGTTGCGATAGTCCCCCTTGCTGATGAGCCCGCCGAACACCTTTCCGTTCGCCAGAATGGCGGGTGCGCCATCCTCGGCAACAACGCTAAAAACGCGGTGCTCATCGTGATTCAGTCCGATCGGATCACCATGAGCGCCTGCATAGGTGTCCGCGGCATTGGGTAGCCCTAACCAGGTGTCCCAGCCTTCAAGATCGCGGCCGTTGAAGAGTTTTGTCGATCGTCCGATGGCCTTCGGTATCCGCCTCAGCACGAGCGGGCGCGGATCGAATAATGGATCGGCCTTGATAATCGCCTTTTCGCGGGCGCTAGAGCCGTCCGGCGGACCTTGGGCAATTACCGGCGAGCCCAAGATTGCTGTGGCGGTGATGAACGACGTGATCTGCCAACACTTCATGTCAAATTCCCCGGTGCATTGTTCAGCGTAGTTGAGGGCGCCGGCGAGCGGCAGCGAAACAGCGACCTGATCGGAATGGCGGCGAAGAAATGGTGCCTGCGCGATAAGCACCGGCGCCATCTCCATTCAGGTCTAACCGCCGAAGAGGCTAGAAGCGGTAGTCGGCCCGGATCCCAAATGTCCGAGGTGCCTGGAACTCAAACGCGTTGATGAAGGGCGTACCCGTGAAGTTGCGCTGAGCATTCGCGAAGACCGTTTTGTCGGTGAAGTTCCTCACAAAAGCGGTCAGCTGAAACTTGTCGCCGGGGGCAGCGTAGGTCAGGGAGACGTTACCGGTCGCGTAAGCCGGCTGCTTCGTATCGTTGTCGTTGAAGACGTCGAAATAATAGCTCGATGAATACTTCCCATCGATGCGGGGCGTGAGCGAGCCCGAACCGCCGAGATCGATACGGTACTCAAGCCCCGCCGACATCGCGAAGGACGGCGCGTTCGGCAGGTCGTGGCCCGACACGTTGCGATTGACCGACGACCCCGTAGTAATGTCGGTCGTCGTGATCAGTCCGATATTCTTGTCGAAACGTGCGTGGAGATACGTCGCGTTGAGATCAAACCGGACGCCATTGGACGCAACGACAAATTGTGCCTCCGCGCCATAAATCTTCGCACTGCCTACATTGAACACCCCGCTGCCGCTCGAGATTGCCGGGGTCGCCTGTGAAGCCTGATAGCCGCGATATTGCTGGTAGAAAACGTCGGCGTTGAAGACGATCGTCCCGTTAGCAAACCGGTTCTTCGATCCCAGTTCATATGCGGTCACGTTCTCCGCGGCGTAGGGAACCGATGGTGCCGACCCGTTCGAGTTGAAGCCACCCGACTTGTAGCCGGTCGAGACCTTGCCATAGACCAGGTTGCGGCTGGTGGGTGTCCAGTCGATGCCACCCAGATAGGTAGGCTTGGATTCCCGAACCGCACCCACGCCTGACCCGGGAAGGATCGGCGGGGTGCCGGCGCAGCCGACGAAAGGCCAGGCAAACGCAGGGATTCCGGCAACGTCGCAGCGGAGCTCAGACCCGCCCGTACGATCCTTCTTGTCCCAGGTGTAGCGCGCGCCCGCGGTCAGCCGGATCGTGCTGCTTGCACGCAGTCCGAACTGCCCGAACACCGCATCAGATTGCGTGCGGATATTGTAGCGGAAATGCACGAGGTTCTGGTTGATGAACGGCCCCGACAATTCCTTGAAGGCTGCGTCGAGCTGGTTGGTCTCAAGGAAGTGGAAATAGCCGACCTGGGCCGAGAACGCGCTGTCCTGGTCTGTCGCGAGACGGACCTCGTGGTTCCAGGTGCCGGGGGCCTCGCTCTGGATGAATGTCGCGACGCTCGTAGCCGATCCGCTGCCGTCGAGAGCATGATTCCAGTTCTGCTTGTCGTATCCGCCGGCATAGGTCAGCGTCGAACCAAGCGGCAGATCGCTCAGCGAGAATTCCCAGCGAACACGATCGCCCTTGAGACGGTTATGCGTCGGCGCGTACGACGGGAAGCGCTTGGAATTTGCATTGCCGAACACCTGCCCAACGGGCCGGGCATACGCCACGTCGCCGACATCATCGACATCGTCATGCTGGTACTGGATCAGGCCCTCGAAGTTCGCGAACGGCTGGAACGCGAGCGTTGCGCGACCAGACAGCGTGTGATCGTCGTCTCCGCGTCCGCCGATCACATCGAGCTGGCGATAGCCGTCATGGCGCCGGAAGATACCCGAAAGCCGCAGCTGGACCGCCTTCCCCATCGGAAGATCGACGCCTGCTTCGGCGTTGACGGTCCCGTAGTTGCCGACTTCAAGCGACGCATTGCCGCCCAGATCCTTGCCCGGACGGCGTGTGATCAGGCTGATCAGGCCGCCCGTTGAGTTGCGACCGAACAAGGTGCCCTGAGGACCCTTGAGGATTTCCACGCGCTGAAGATCATACATCGAAGTCGCGATGCTGAACGAACGGTTGGTGAAGAAGCCGTCCCGCGCCACCGGTACCGAGGGATCGCCAATCTCGGTCACGTCGGTCGAAGCGATGCCGCGGATTGCGATATATCCTGCGCCATTGCGCGACGTGAAATTGACGCTGGGATCGATCTTCTGGAGATTGGCGACGCTGGTAATGCCCGCTTTCTCCAGGTCATTGGCGGTGTAAACCGTCATCGAGATCGGCGTCTTCTGCACGCTCGACTCGGTACGGTTGGCGGTAACCACAATGTCCGCAACACCCTCATTCCTCTGGGCGCTCGCATCGGCAGGTGCCGCTGTGCTGCTTTTCGGCTGCGCGTCCTGAGCAAACGCAGGAGCGCTCAGCGCCATCGCCGTCGTGGCGAGCAAGATGGTAACGACCTTCGACATAGGCTCCTCCCCAATCGGCAGCTTGTGTGCCATTTAATTTGATCGTCGATTAGATTAGATCTAATCAGCGGTCAATTCACGGTGCCCGCCATTGCATTTCGGGGCCACTAGCGCGTCTTTTCGGCAACAGTGTCGACGTTTGATCCCATTCGAGCCGCCCGGCCGTGCTCTCATAGGAACCGAACATCCCACCCGTCCCGCTGACATTATGGATATTATAATATTAGTATGAGCATTCTAATTAATCGCTGTCAAGATTGGATTCGAGAGGTTGTCTCGGCTAGACAAGGCTTACCAGCCGACGCGAAAGGGACGTGGCCCATGACTGCTGGATTGGTGCGAGAGGCTACGCACGAAAGGTCGGTGTCGCTGGCCGGGACGGATCGAGCGTTGCGCTCAATGGAAGCGGCTGTAGCCGCGATCTCCAGCTATGCACTTGAAATGCATGGAAGTCGGCCGACCGAGAAGGCCAGAGCGGTTTTCCACACGGTCTTTGCGGCGCTCGCTCGCAGGTTCAGCCTGGGATCGATGGAGGATACGATCCATCCTGGCGATCTATCCGGGCTCAAGTCGGAATTGGCTGAGATGACGCTCGCCTATCTGCGATATGCCGACTAGCGGTTACTCGCCCGCTTGAGCTTCGTTCCGGGGACAAATTTCGCTCGTGGCCGTGTCCGGTCGCCGCGGCCGATTTTCGATCTTGAGTATCAACCGATCAGGTCGAACGGG
>Ga0157374_10005897_pt1 | contig 10349 bp, 5 predicted proteins | sample M25metaG_FD_115308 | JGI IMG/M metagenome (GOLD analysis project Ga0157374, IMG submission 115308) | Miscanthus rhizosphere microbial communities from Kellogg Biological Station, Michigan, USA - M2-5 metaG | ecosystem: Host-associated > Plants > Roots > Rhizosphere > Soil | place: USA: Michigan... | reverse complement strand
CAGGTACTCGTGATCCGAGAACTTGGCCGGATCGGTCCCGTCATCCGGTCCGCCCTCCTGAGAAAGCACTTTGGTGACTTCGGGGTATTTCAGCAGGATATGGCGTACCTGTCCAGCGACTTTAACGGATTCCGCCAGGGAAACGCTGCTGGGCTTGACGGTAGCGCGCAACCAGATGTTGCCTTCCTCCAGGTGCGGCAGGAATTCGCTGCCCAGATTGTTGAACATGATTGCAGTAACCGCGATAGTGGTCACTCCAATAATCAGCAGGATGGGCGTGTTCGACAAACACCAGTTTAAACCCTTGGCGTACTGGCAGGTAATCCATTCCACAACCGGGTTGTGGCGTTCCACCAAGGGCTTTTGAGTTAAAAAGACGGCGCATAAGGTGGGGATCAGGGTCAAGGCCAGGAGCCCTGCCCCAATCAATGCAGAAACCATGGTTAACGCCAAAGGCCGGAAGAGTTTTCCTTCCACGCCGCCAAAGGTGAAAATAGGCATAAAGGTGGTGATAATGGTTAAAATGCCGAAAATAACCGGGCGGCCAACCTCTCCGGCGGATTTAATCAGCAGTTGCAACCGGCGCTCCACTGAAAGATGGGTGCCGTCCTCCGCCAGGCGGCGAACGATACTTTCAGTCATCATCACGGCGCCATCCACCAGGATCCCGAAGTCAATCGCTCCCAAACTCAGCAGGTTGGCCGGTACACCCAATGCCTTCAGGCTGATAAACGCCACCAGAACGGAGAGCGGAATTACGGCGGCGGTAATCAGGGCGATGCGCAAATCCAGGAAGAAAGCGCCCAATATAATCACCACCAGGAAAATTCCCATGCTGACGTTCTCGCCAACGGTCGCCAGGGTTTTATTGATCAATTCCGAACGGTCGTAGAGTGGTACCAATTTAACGCCATCCGGCAGTGACTTTTTAATTTCCGGCAGTTTGTCATAGAAGTTTTCCAATACTTTGGTTGGATTCTCGCCCCGTCGTAACAGAATGATCCCTTCAATGACATCATCCTGGTCATCCAAACCGGTCTGACCGCGACGTACCAGAGAGCCGATGGTGACGGTGGCTACATCGTCAATATCGATGGGAATGCCATCGTTATTGGTGGTAATTACCACATTGCGGATGTCGTTCTCATTGGTCAGTAGCCCCAAGCCGCGAACGATCAGGGCTTCCCCGTTTTTGACGATAAAGTTCCCGCCCGTGGTGGCGTTTGAATTGGCTAAGGCATCATAAACTTGCTTCAATGTCAGGTTATACGCTTTGAGTTTGGACGGATCCACATGGACTTCGTAGGATTTGGTCGGCCCGCCTTGGCTCACCACGCCAATGACGCCAGGAATCTGACGGAAGACTTTTTCCAATTCCCACTGTTGGATGGTCCTTAAACTGGCCGAGTTATAGTATGGGCTTTGCAGCGTATAACGATAGATTTCCCGCAGGGAACCCACGTCCGGCTCCAGCCCCAACTGGGCGTCACTGGGCAAATCCGCGTTCTGGGTACGTTCCAGTACCTGGGTCCTGGCCAGTTGCGTCGGTGTGCCATCCTGGAAAACCGAGGTGATAACCGATAGGCCATATAAGGAAATAGAACGCAGCGCAGTTTGTCCCGGAATGCCTTGCAGTTCTTTTTCCAACGGAACGGTAACCAGTCGCTCTACCTCTTCGGCTCCTTTCCCAGGAAACAGGGTAATGATGCGAACCTGGGGATCGGCCAACTCGGGATAAGCTTCAATGGGCAGGAAGTGCCAGGCCAACAGACCGCAAACCGCCAATAATACAGTCGCCAGTAAAATAATCGTTCGATTCTGCAACAGCGACTCAATAATGAAAGTGAGCTTGGAAGGCTTCTTCTGGCCGGGTGGGATATTGGTTGACACCGTTTATTCTCCCGTATCACTGGCCATTTTCATGAGCAGCCCTTTAATTCCTGTGGTGCCCTGCGTAACGACCTGTTCGTTTTCCCGCAGACCGTCCTTAATTTCCACATACTGGCCATTATCACTGCCTACGGTAACCTTACGTTCCTCATATTGGTGAGGGCTGGTCTTCACGAATACGAAGTTGTAATCCCCCAGCTTCTCCACTGCGTTAGACGGTACGGCCAGTACGCTTTGTGAGCCGACCAGGACGGTCATGCGGGCGAACATGTTGGGTTTGAGCTTGAGTTGTGGATTGGGAATTTCCCCTTGGACTTCCATGGTCCGGGTTTGGGGATTTAAAACGCTGGAGACATAATTCAAGCGACCGGTAAATGGAGCGTCGGGCAAATCTTCCAGTTCCACCCGAATGGATTGTCCCACATGGAGCTTTTCGATGTCTTTTTCATAAACTGCGCCGCTAATCCATACCTTTCGCAGATCGGCCACTGTAAAGAGATTTTTGCTGGTGTCCACGATTTCGCCGACGCTCACATTTCGTTCAATGATCATCCCATTGCGTGGAGAAATCACGTTCAGATAAGGAGAAATCTTCTGGCTTTGCAACACATGGATAGTATTGCCGGGACTGACCCCATACAGAGATAACCTTTCCTGGCTGGCGTTAATACTGGCCCTGCGTTTGAGCTGGGCGGCCTGCAAGCTTTGCAGATCTTTCCGGTATTGCGAGCGTGCGCTTTCCATATCCGCCTGGGCGCTTACCCCTTCTTTAAACAGTTCCAATTCACGGTTATAAGTTGTCTTGGAAAAGTCCAGCTGGATCCTGGCCTGTCGAATGTCGGCGTCATTCTGTAATGTTTGTTGAAGCAGGTCGGTTTGCAGTTGGCCAATGTCATCGGACTTAATCAGCGCCATGAGTTGTCCGGCTTCCACACTCTGTCCCGTATGGACCGGCACCTGAAGCACACGGCCCTTGGCCGGGGTAAACACCTGTACTTGTAGCGGGCTAACCGCTTCTATCTGGCCATTGCAGCTTACCTGGTCCTGCAACTCCACGATTCTGGCCGGAGTTATGGTCACGCCCAGCGTATTCTCCTGAGCCTGCGTCAGGGTGAATACTTTGGGACCCTGGGCGGTGGCGCTTATTTTTGCGGGTGGGGAAACTGTTTTTTTCTCGGCGTTACATCCGGCTAGCGGCGTTAGAAAGACGCAACCTGCCAAAGCAAGCCATAGCAGGCGGGTGTGAGGCTGCCGACTGTCATTCCGGACGGGCGACTCAACAACTGGTTTTTTGAACTTGCTCATGGTTTCCTCAAGGATGTTCACTTGTATTATTCAATTCCGTTCCGTAATCTGCTTACCAGTTTTCGATGGGGAGGCCCACCGCGCGTTCCAGATTTCCCCAGGCGCCTTGATAGTCTATCACCGCGTCCAGATAATTGCCTAAGACCTGTTGCGCAGCCTGTTGCGCCAAAACTACGTTGGCTAAAGGCGTTTTTCCGACCTCATAGCTCCTTTGCGCCAGTTGAAGGGAGGCGCGGGCCGATGGAATCAAATTGTCCTCGTAAAGCGCGATATTTTTACGGGCAGCCGTCAATTCCGAATAACTGCGATCAATTTCCAGCTTGGCTTGCCGCTGGGCATCGCGAATTTGCAGGTCGGTCTGCTGAATTACCGTTTGCGCCCGTTTAATTTCAATGCCCTGGTTGTGATAAATCGGTAAATCAAATGTCAATTGTAAAAAACCGCCATTGAGCCATACCACGTTTCCGTCCGGCAGGGGAGGCATAGGCGCAACCAGGTAGCCGGCCTGCACGTTGACATCCGGTATGCGCTGGCGTTTAGTCAATCTTAGCTGCCTTTGGGCAATCTCTTTTTGCTGGTTAGTCGCTCTCAAGTCGGGACGCGACAACAATGCCTTGGCAAATAAAGTTTCCCGGCTGGGGATGGAGAAATTTAAGTCCGGCGCCAGATCCGTTTTCTGGAGACGAATTCTTAACACCCCTTTTTCCAAGGGCTCAAAATAGGGCGGCATGGTGTTGCCCAGCAGACTGTTCATGGTGTAGGTGGATTGTTCGCTCTTGGCAATCACCTGGTTTTTTTGAGATTCCAACTGGTCCCTGGCCAGTTTTGCCTGAAATAGTTCCGAACGTGGCGCGGCACCTGCACGAAAGCGTTTCGTGGCGATTTCCACAAGGCGATCCAGTAACCGGCTTTGAATATCCAGGTTATCCAGACTTTGTTGGGCCGCGACCAGGCCCGCGTAGGCCTCTCGCACCTGGGCTCGAATATCCCAGCGTAACTGATCCACCTGAAACTGGGTAAGTGTCAGCTGGGCTTTGGCGATATCTACTTTTAAACCGCGTTTGCCCGCCGTTACAACGTCCTGGCTCAGGGCTATCTGCTGGGGGTTGCTTTGAATGGTAACCACCTTACCGGCGGAACCGTTGAGCATGAGTTGAGGGTTGTCCCACCGTCGGGCAATGCGAACATCGTACTGGGATAAATTAATGTTCTTCCGAAACGCCTGGAGTTGTATATTGTTCTGTTCGGCCAGTTTAAATGCTTCCGTCAGGGTGATCCCTCGGGCGGAAAAGTTTAAGCTGGGATCCGGCGCCTGCTGGGCCAGGGCGGGTAAGCTGTGCAGCAAAAAGAAGGCTGGCAGAATCCAGGCGGTTAACGAATGCAGCCGGATAGGCTTCATGCGAAAGCGCAGGATAAACCCAATATCAGCCTTATGCGCTAAAAACGTCTTTTCCACGAGTGGGGATCCCAATATTTTCACAGCATAGAAGTGATAAACTCTCCAATTCCATCTTACAGATGCTGGAAATGCCTGTCTACTAAAAATGCGGAGGTTGTTGCTTCCCTTAACGTTGTGGTTCTCATTTAAATCGGAATTGCTCTATGGGGAATCAAAGTTCACTATCATTCAGGGCAATATTGAAGATTAAACCGCAGAATTGCCTTTGGGACGCGCATGAGTGGCTATCATGGCGGTCGTGTTTAATTCATCCTTCTTGCCCTGCGTATTGAATTGGATACTCTAACTATACCAAATAATTGAAATGTGGACGTTGAGGCCGGTTGCGCTGTAAGACGTACATTTAACTGTGGGTACCTTTTGACCTGTTAGCTAGATGTCCAATAAACAATTTGGGGGTTTTGGATTATGCTGCTGATTTCACAGGCATAAATTTTTAGCGGATTTTGGTCAATGGCTAACCGGATTATGGTGCCGGTTTATTCTGCCATGCTCTATGGGGGTATTTATGAATAGGCATCAACGGCCTAAAAAAATACAAGTCATGGAGATTGATCGCGTTAAAGCCTTTAGCGATAACATTTTTGGCTTTGCCATGACCTTACTGATTATCCGCATTGATTTGCCAAAAGCACCAGTTAGCGTTGCATCGGAGGAGTTGCTGAAAATCATTTTTAGCCAATGGCGACCGCTTGCGATGTATGCCATTACCTTTCTCAGTATTGGGGGCTATTGGGTACTGCACAATTTTATTTTTAACAATGTAAAATGCGCGGATCGCGCCTTGATTTGGCTGAATCTTTTATTATTGCTCTCAGTAACCTTTTTGCCGTTTCCTACCATGTTAATGGGCAAATTTGGTCGCGATACCGTAACTGCTTCGTTTTATGGGATCACGATGTCCCTGAACTACATGTTTCTGTTTCTGATTACTTGGTATGTTTGTGGAGAGGAGCATTTGTTAAAGCCGGATATTACCCAATATCAGAAAGGGATGTTGAAACTCCGAATATTTACGCCGCTGCTGATTGCCCTGATTGGGACTATGCTTTCATTCATATATTACAGGGTGAGTTTTTGGGTGTATTTAGGGGTTGTGTTGGTCAATAGCCTTCCATTGACCCGGTTGGGCAGGAAGTTGCATATCACCGAATCCGAGCCGGAAAATTTGGCCTAAGTCTACTTTTAAAAGAGGACTTTCTGACTGAAATCTCCGGAATTGGCAAATAAGAATAAGGGAAGAATATTGATTTTTATTTAAATCAAATGAATGTATTAATTTAAAGAGATCTGCTTTTAGCACTTATATCCTAAGGTTATTGTGAATAAATGTTACAATCCCTGTGAGAAATCTCAATGTTTAGGCCGCATGCAAAGACTTGCGGTCTGTACCTTAGAACCGCTTTGAGCTTACAGTCACAGTAAAAAAACCACAAAAACCAGTTGACAAGAAAACACGAGTGTTTTCTACTAAGCGGGTGATTTGAATCTTGAACAAACAGCCTTGGCCCAACCGTTTTGGATGGGCATCAAATTGTAGAGATATCTAAAATTTGATTTAGTATACAGAGCACACAATTTTTACGCAAGACTTTTTTTGATCGAATCGACACCATAAGGGATCCTGCTTCATGTTAGCTTCACTGGTTCCTCCTTCTCCAGGTTATGGTTCTTCCAAATCGATTACCCTACATTCAAGGCTCCAACCGAGCGGTCATTCCGCCAAATCGGTTCAATCAGAATCACAATCCAATTTTCGCCCTGTTTCCGACAATGGTTTGACCTTTGGTTGCGCCTATCCGTTGGATTATAAACGGGATTATCCAACGCGTGCGCCTATTGACAATGATGTCTATAAGTTGCTTGCGGAGATGCAGTACTCCGAATTGCACTTGCATCAGGGTGGATCGACCCCGGTGGGTCACATCATCCAGGAAATGCGAACGGAGCTGCACAAATATTTTGATCAATGGGCGGAATATGAGAAACATCAAGCGCAGCTTGCGCCTGGTGCGGAGAAGCAGCCCGGTCATTGCAGCCCAACGCCGGGGCCAGGCATACCGAGTGAGATCCCCCTGTTTGATCCCGATGGAAAAGTCATAATCGACAAAAAACGGATTCTGGATGCCGAGGGCAGACCGGTTATCACGAAGGAAGAACTGAAGGAAATCGAGAAAATTCGATTCACGGTTCGCAATTTTGAAAGTTGGCTGCGCTGTAAATATAGCGAGGAAAGCTATAAGCAGATCCTGCCAAACAATATGGTTGATGAGGCGAGCGCCCGAATGAGAATGGCGCAACCTGCTGATAATATTCCGATCACTTCCAAAAATATCGAGGAATTGTTGCCCAAAGGATTGAACCAGTATCGGGAAAGTTCCGATTTGATTAATCCCTGGGCAAAAAGCGACGATAACTTTACCAAAGTGGCCAATGCCTATCTGTTGCAAACGGCCCGGGAAAAGCTGGATTATTTTGAATATCGGGTTAGTCCCACCGGAAATGGAATTGGCGGTGCGAATGGTAGCAATCTTAAAGATGTCTTAGAGAATGTGGAGTTGGGCTTTAAAAACGCGAATGCCTCGCTCCCACCTGAGAGAAGAGTTCCCTACGGCATCATTGTGTTATTTGAGCGTCAAAACCGCAGAGGCACCCCGCCAGATTCTTACGCGAAAGTTGAAAAGGCGATTAATCTGGCGAATGAGGTGGTTCAACTCAAAAAAGAGAAAGAAACAGACGCTCAGGGGAAAGAAGTTTATAAATACAATATTTGTGGGGTTGATTTGGCCGGGGATGAGTTGAATAATCCCGTGACGGACTTTGCGCCAGCCTTTGAAATTATAAAGCAACATAACATCGCATCGATACGAGCGGGCAAGCCCCAGGAAGTCATTGGCATCACCATTCATGCAGGTGAGCAGTACCAATCCAAAGATCCTTATGGTTCGACTTCTCTGCAGGGGTGGGAATCCATTGACCGGGCTGTCAATATCGCCAGCGATCCGTATGGAATCACGCCGGTCCGTATTGGTCATGGCGTACAACTGGTGAATAGCTCTCCTGAATTAACACAAGCCTTTGAGGCATTTTTAAAGGATCCGGATCACTTTGACTTTTCCCCTCAGCTTGTTCAACGGCTTCGGGCGAGTAGTCCGTTACTCGCAAAAATCATGGATCGCAACGTGTGTCTGGAGATGTGTCCCAAAAGCAACATACAGACTTACGCCGTCCATCCGGGTTTTCCACGGACGGAGTTTTCGGTCATGCCTAAGGATTATTCCGCTGAGTCCTACAAGCACCATCCGGCGGTTTTCCTCTCTCGTTTGGGTGTCCGGGTGGCCATCAGCTCGGATAATCCCACCATTTCCAAGACGGATATCACCAATGAGTTCGTCAAACTATTTAAATATGGACATCTCACCTATGATGACTGGAGAAGAATGGTTCTGGAATCCGTGCGCTCCAATTTCATGCAAGACCAACAGGAAAAATGGAAATTAAGCGTCAAGGAGATGCAGCGGTTCTGGTCCATTGAGCATGATCCGAGTTTCTCCAAGGCCATTCGGAAAATGCAGGGCAAAGAGGGGCTGGATTCGCCAACGTCCATGGATCCCCTGTCTCAGGCAGTTTCTGGACTGACGCCGGAAAACTATTGCAGGCCGGTAGGGGATAAAAAACAGCACTATTGGTTTGCGGATTCGTGGATTTCTACCCATCCAGCCTTGGCGACTCCTCTTGCTCAAAGTCAAAAGCCTCAAAAATTTCAGCAACGGTTTCCGGATTGGAAAGCGATACCACCGTCCAATATGCGCACAGCGGAAGTCTTCTCATCCCCTTGGACTACCAAACCCCTATGGAATACGATGGCTGTCAAGACTTTCTTATCTCCTTGGGCAACGATGCCCCCGTTTAACAAACGGACCACGGAAGCGGTTGTCCCTACGCCGCAAATGTACGTTTTGGCTTAAACATAGGGCGGAATCGTCTTTAGAATTCTTTTTTCCTTAATAACAGCCACAGGAAAAAAGGACCGCCTAGTAAAGCCGTTAGCGCACCTACGGGAATCTCACCGGGGGCTATGACGGTGCGGGCGATGGTATCGCAAATGCACAGCAGACTGCCACCCAGGCAAAGCGTGGCCGGTAATAAAAGCCGATGATTTGCGCCAATCAGCAAGCGGCAAATATAGGGCGCAACGATTTCCACGAAACCAATAGGACCGCAAATGGCTACGGTGCCACCCACTATCAGGGCTGTGGCGAAAAATAATTCCTTGCGGGTGCGGGCTAAGTCCATACCTCGTCCGGCGGCGATCTCATCTCCCATGGCAATCAGGTTCAACTCATTGTGTCGATTGATCAGTATCAGCATGCCTGGAATTAAAAAGGGCAGCAGTTCGATAAAAGAGGAGTAGGAAATGCCCTCAAATCCTCCCATTAAGGTGCGTAAAACCCGGAAAATATTGGTGTAGTCGCTGGCGTATTGCACGAAGACCACGGCGCTGGCCATCCAGTAATTGATGGCCACACCGGCCATCAAGAGCATTTCCATGGAAAAATAACGCCGCAATCGGGAGAGGCTGTATACCAGCAGGGTTGTGCCGAATGCGCCCAGCAAACCGAAGACGCCCGGAAAAGAATAGGCGCCGATATATAAGGTCAGGCCAAAAAATGAAGCCAGAACAGCGCCAAGCGAGGCGCCGCTGGCAATTCCCAATGTGTAAGGCGTGGCCAACGGATTACGGAAAAGCGCCTGAAACGTCAATCCGCTAATGGCTAAGCCTGCTCCGGCTACAAAGGCGAACAAGGCCCTGGGTAATCGGATTTGCCAGTAGATCTGCGATTCCAGCGGATTGGTTTGCCAAAAGGCATCCCACGGCCAAATGAGTTGCTTGCCCAGGCCGGGTGAGAATATCAGCACCAGAATCGATACCAGGACGAGAATCCAGAGTTTCTGACTTTTATTCATGGATGGATCACCCGCTCCGGGATAATGACCGGGAATCCGGCAGTGGATGATGGAATGATCTGGAATTGGGTATCATAAATTTCCAGGAGGGCGTTGCCGCTCAATAACGTTTGCGGTGTGCCGTTAAAAATCAATCGGCCGTTTTTCAAGCCGAACACGGTTTGGCTATATCGCAGCATGCTGTTCAAATGGTGACTGACCGTGACAATGCCGAGCCCGGTTTCCCGGTTGATGGTTTGCAGTAATTCCTGGGCTTCCAGTTCATTGCGGGGATCCAGAAAGCTGGCCGGCTCATCCAGCAACAGCACTTTGGAGCGTTGGGCAATGGCTCCCGCAATTAAGACTTTCTGTTTCTCTCCACCGCTTAAAGTATCCATCACCCGATGTCGGAGCGAGGTCGTGCCGGTGATCGTCAGAGCATGTTCTACAGCTTGTCTGTCTTCCGGTCCGGGTGGAGAAAAGCTGGAGAGATAGGGATATCGGCCCATGCAGATGAACTCTTCTACGGTGCAAGCCAAACTGTGTTCCGGCGCTTGAGGCACATAACCGATCCATTGGGCGCGTTCTCGGCTGGAGTATTGCTGTAGGGGCTTGCCGCCCAGTAAAATCTCTCCCTTATCGTATGAAACCAAACCGATAAGGGTTTTGAACAACGTGCTTTTTCCGGCGCCGTTGGGGCCAATGACACCAATCATGTCCCCGGCGTGAATGTCCAGGGAGACATCGT
>Ga0157374_10005895_pt1 | contig 10350 bp, 8 predicted proteins | sample M25metaG_FD_115308 | JGI IMG/M metagenome (GOLD analysis project Ga0157374, IMG submission 115308) | Miscanthus rhizosphere microbial communities from Kellogg Biological Station, Michigan, USA - M2-5 metaG | ecosystem: Host-associated > Plants > Roots > Rhizosphere > Soil | place: USA: Michigan... | reverse complement strand
CTGGATTCGTCGGGTAGGTGAGCCCCGACGGTGCATCGCCCGCGCTGCCATCTCCTCCGGGGTGCGCGTCACCGTCTACGCGTGCGGGTCTTGGAAAGCCACATCCGACCAGGACGACGAGAACGAGGGCACACCGCATCCCCTCTAGGTTATCGCAGATACTCGGCGCCGTGCGGCAGCGATGATCTTCTCGAGGTTATCGGTGCTCGCCGGCTTGAGCACGTGGATGTCGATGCCGGCCGCGAGCGACTTCACGCGATCGTCGGGCGACGCCCAGCCGGTCATCACCGCGATGAACGGTCGCTTGCCCGGACGCTGGCGCAGCGCGCGTGCGACCTCATATCCGTTCACGTCCGGCAACCCGAGATCGAGTACGACGATCTCGGGCTCGAACGTCGCGGCGAGCTCGAGTGCCTGCTCGCCGGTCGTCGCAGCGATCGACTCGTGGCCGAGGAGGCGCAACAGCGTGCACGCCACCTCCGCGGCTCCGGGATAGTCGTCGACGACCAGCAGCCTCATCGTGCCTCCTCTTCGCGGTCCACCATCGAGCCCAACCGGACGAGACCATGGCTGATCGTCAGTGGCAATCGGGAGCGCCGCGTTCGTAGCGCCGCTGATGATCCTCGACCCCGACAAACGAAAACTCACGCACGTCGCCGATGGGGGCGGTCATCCGCATGATCTGCTCGTACTCGGGAACCGAGATCCGTTCGCGCGCCGCGAGCACGCGCGAGATCTGTGCCCGCGCGATCGCGTCGGCTGCCCGTGACGACACCGTGCCCGAGAAGAACTCGCTCGTGCAGCCGCTGCCGTACGAGAACAGCCCGATCCGCGAGCCGGCGAGCTCGGCCGCCTGGGCATCGAGCAGCCCGGCGACCGCGAGGTAGAGCGAGCCCGTATAGATGTTGCCGACTCGCGAGCACACGGTGAGCGACGGCGCGACCTCGGTGTCGAAGCTCGCCTCGTCGCGGACATGCGCGTGCGCCTTCTTCGCCATCTTGCAGAATGGCACGTGGTAGCAGACGCGCGCGAGCTCGGCGTCGCCGGCGCGCTCGCACCAGCCGCGATACGCGATCGCGAGCGCATCGAGGTAGCACTCCACACTGTAGTGGCCGTCGACCTGCGCCTCGCGGCGTCCGAGCGGCCGCCAGAAGTCGTGGACGTGCGCGCTCGCGGTGCCCGACATGCCGACATCGATCGCGAGCACCGACGGATCCTCGCGCACGATCATCGCGACCGCGCCGGCGCCCTGCGTCGGCTCGCCCGCCGTCCCCACGCCGTAGCGCGCCACGTCGGAGCAGATCACGAGCGCGCTGCGCCCGGCACCGGCGCCCGACGCGATCCACTCGACCGCGGCCATCAGCCCGGCCGTGCCGCCGTAACAGGCGTGCTGCGTATCGTAGACGCGCATCGTGCGCGGCAGCTCGAGCAGGCCGTGCACGAACGAGGCGACCGCCTTGCTGTGATCGACGCCGGTCTCGGTCCCGACGACGAGCATGCCGAGCTCCTCGCGATCGCGGCCCTCGAGCACGCGGTCGGCGGCCTGCGCGGCGAGCGCGACCGTGTCCTCGCCCGGCTCCGCCACGGCCATCTCGCGGGCGCCGAGCCCGAGCGTGTACTTCGCGGGATCGACGCCGCGCGCGTGCGCGAGGTCCTCCATGTCGACGTAGCGGCGAGGGACGCTGATCGCGAGCGCGTCGATTCCGATCTTCATCTCGCCACGCTACACGGCGAGGCCTGCTCACTCACTGCTTGACGAAGATACAGGACGACAGGATCGGCACCTGGCCACCGCTGCAGTTGCCGAGGACATCTACGTATCCCGCCGGCGGCGCCCACGACTTCGTGTTGTCCCGGTTGATCGCCACGTAGACGTCTTCGGTCGCGTCGCTCACCTTGTAGACCCAGAACCAGTCCTCGAGCCACACGGTCGTACGCGTGCCGCGGCGCAACGCGGAGTGCTGCGCGCGCGCCGTGCCGGCCTTCTGCGCGTTCTCGAGCGACTTCTGCTCCTCGGTCGACAGGCCGGTGAAGCGCTGCATCTTGCGGTTGTCGGGATCGATGTCGCCGGTCGTGCCGATGTCGTCGCCCTGATAGAGCATCGGGACGTTGCCCGGCGACGTGAACAGGAACGTCTGCGCGAGCCGTAGCCGCTCGTAGCCGCCGCCGTGGTTCTGCGACTGGGTGAGCGCGCGCACCTGATCGTGATTGCCGAAGAAGTTGCCCATGATCGCGCCCGGGTATCCGCCCACGCCGCCCATCGTCGGCTGCGGCGTGAGGTACGCGGTGTCGTTGGGGACCGCGAAGTTCGCGAGGTCGCGCATCGAGCCCGAGAACGTCAGCAGCGACGCGGTCGTCTGGTTGTAGTAGCCCTCGTCGACCTGGCCTTGCACCATGTCGGCGCGGACGTGATAGCGCGCCCAGCCGCCGAGCGATTCGCCGACGATGTAGAAGATGGTGGGCTCGTCGGGGAGCGAGTGATCGGAGACCGTGGTCTCGATCTCGCTGACGACTGCGGCCTTGAGCCCGCGCACGAACTTGTCGTCCATGTGCTTGAGCGCGTCGGCGCGGAAGCCGTCGAGGTCGAGCTCCTGGATCTGCCAGAGCGCGTGATCGACGACGGCCTGGATCGCGTCGGGATGCGCGCCGTAATCGAAGTCCGGCATGTCGGTCGTGAACCAGCAGTTGACTCGGTTGTCGTCCCAGTGGCCGTCGCACGGGCTGTACGGCGAGAACCAGTCGGGGTGCAGCTGGTAGAGCTTGCCCTCCTTGTGGACGTGGTTCGCGACGAAGTCGGTGATCACGCGCATGCCGCGCGAGTGCGCCTCGCGGATCAGCTCGTGCAGATCGTCCTCGCTGCCGAACGCGGGCTCGATCGGCGTCGCGTAGCCGAGGTGATCGGCGGCCGTGTAGCCGGTCGCGACCGGGTGATACGAGTGGTAGCTCGAGTAGCGCGTGGTGTCGGCGAGCGCGACTGCGGGCTGCGAGTTGTGCGAGTCGATGATCGGCGAGCTGATCCAGAGCGTGTTGATGCCCAGCTGCTCGAAGTAGCCCTCGCGGAGCTTCTGCGTGATGCCCTTGAAGTCGCCGCCCTGCCACTGGCTGCGCCGATCGGTGACGCGCGCGAGGTCGCCGACGCCGTTGTTGATGTTGTTGCTCGGATCTGCGTCGAGGAAGCGGTCGGTGAAGATCTGGTAGATGCTCGCGTCGCGCCACGTGAAATCAGCGTACTTCACGCCCGGGCCGATCCACATCGGGACCCACAGCGGCCGGAGCGCGGTGCCGTCGGTGGTCGTGAGGCGAAACAGGAAGCTGTACTTCGACGGCGCGAGGCCGTCGGCGTGGAGCGTGAACGTCTGGGTCGCGCCATCGAAGCTCGCGGTCGCATCGAACGGCTTCTCGTCGAGCCGGATCTCGCTCTTGTCGAGCGCGAGCGTCCCGCTGCCGGTGTACTTGACGACGACCGTGTACGAGGCCGAGCCGGTCTGCGTGCACAGATCGAACTGGCCGACCGGCGCGAACGCCCCACAGCCCTCCGCCGAGCCGCTCCCGTTCGAGCCCGGCATCGTCAGGCTGGGGTCGTCCGACGAGGGGCAGCCCGCGAGCAAGAGGAGGAGCCAGACGGCGCGGCAGGACGGCATCGCGCGGGATGAAGCACGGTCCGTGCTCGGCGGGTCCCGTGGACAATCGCGAGGTTGCGCGTCGGGTCCGGCCGAGGACGTTGCGATTCGCAACTACCGGTGGAACGGCTCGTCCTGGATCCAGTGAAAGCCGCGGGTACGCAGGAGCGGCGGCGCGTCGAGCGCGAGACCGAGCCGGAGGTCGTGGCCGTCGAGCGCGCCCTCGACGACGATGTGCTGATCGCCGGTGCGGGTGAACCGTAGCGGCTGGCGGTAGAACCCGCGCACGATCGTCAGCGTGCCGGCGGCCTCGTCGACCTGCACGCGGCCGAGCAGCTCGCGGCGATCGGTGGCGGTGCGCACGAACGTGCCCCGACCGCAGACGATCAGCTTGCGCCAGCGCGTGGCGTCGGTGAACAGCGCCGGCTTGTCGATGCCGTCGACGCGCATCGTCTCGACGGTCCACACGCCATCGAGCACGGTCGGCCTGGGATCGAGCGCGCCGGCGAAGTGGCGAAAGCCGAGCGGGATCTGGACGAGCGCGACGATCATCACCACCTTCACGGCGAGCCGAACGCGCTCGATCGCGAGGCTGCTGCGCACGCGCGGTGCGACCTCGCCGACCGCATAGCCCATCGCGGCGCCGATGATCCGCTGTAGCTGCGGACCGGCGATCGCGATCGCCATCACGAGCAGCTCGACGGAGAACAGCTTGACCGGCACGTCGTAACAGAAGTTCAGCAGCACGACGTTCGTCATCACCGCGATCACGACGAACGCGCCGATCACGGCGGTGCGCCGCCACAGCAGCAGCACGCCGCCGGCGATCTCGGCGAGCCCGGCGAAGATCGTGTAGGCGCGCGAGTGGCCCATGAACGTCCACAGCAGGCCCATCGGCGACATGTCCCCGATCGCCTGGTCGTAGCGGCCGATCCACGGGGTGCGGAACTGGATCGCGTAGACCTTCGCGAAGCCGTACACGAACATCATCGTCGCGAGGTAGTAGCGGAGCCACACGCGCATCGCGGCGGCGACGCGCGGGCGAGGCTTGCGGTCGATCGCGATCCACGCGAGCGCCCCGAGCAGCGCCAGTGTACCGATCAGGACGATCTGGACGTAGTGCCAGCGGGTATCGCCGCTGCCGGTCAGCATCATCGGCGGCGGGTCGATGCGGAGCACGTGCTCGGCGAACCAGGCGACCGCCCATCCCCACGCGTTCTGGATGGCGAGCACGAGCGGACCGGCCCCGGGAACCGAATCGAGCGGGAACGGGAACACCAGCAGCGCCCCGACCACCACCGAGAACCGAAATGCGAGCGCCCGCATGGCCCCAGTCTACGCCTGGAGCCTAGATCCGGGACATCCGCTCCGGACCCCCGTCGTTACCCCCGAGGGGCAGATCCCAGGCGGCCGCTGGCTTATGATGATCTGCAGTGGCCAAGCAGACCTACCAGTTACTCGCGCGGCTCGCGGATCGTGGGATGGGAGAGACGTACCTGGCACGCACCGGGGATGGCGGCGCGGCGCGACTTGTCGCGCTCGAGCGCTTGCCGCGAACGAAGGCCGGCGACGCCGCGATCGTACGTACGTTCCTGGAATCCGCGCGCGCAGGCGCGTTGCTCTCGCACCCGAACGTCGTCCAGATCCTCGATGCCGGCCGCCTCGGGAGCTCGTACTTCGTCGCGAGCGAGTTCATCGACGGCGAGCTGCTGCGCTCGATCATCGAGCACGCCAAGGCCCAGGGCCGACTTCAGGTCCCGCTGCGCGCGGTCCTCACGATCGTTGCCGGTATCGCGACCGCGCTGCACTTCGCGCACGAGCGCAAGTCCGGCGACGGCGAGCCGGGCATCGTCCACGGCAACCTCACGCCATCGAACGTGATCATCAGCCGCGACGGCGTCGTGAAGCTCCTCGACTTCGGGGTACCGGCCGGCGGCCTGCTGGCGTATCGCTCGCCCGCGCAGCTGCGCGGTGGGGCCGTCGACTCGCGCAGCGATCTGTTCTCGCTCGGCGTCGTCGTGTGGGAGCTACTCACGCGCGAGCCCTTGTTCGAGCGTGGGACCGAGGCCGAGACGCGCGAGGCGATCGAGAACGACACGGTGCCACCGCCGTCGATGACGCGCATGGACGTGCCGCTCGAGCTCGACTCGATCGTCGGCAAGCTCCTCGCGAAGGACCCGGCCGATCGGTACCGCGACGCCGACGATCTGCTTGTCGACATCGAGGCCCTCTCGACGAAGCTCGGGTTTCCGATCTCGACCTCGGATCTCGCGCGCGTGATGCGCGTGTGGTTCGGCAGCAAGCCCAACCTCGCGGGCCTCGAGACGCACGGCAGCGTCGAGTCCGACGAGCTGTCGTCCGAGTCCGCCAAGGACGAGGTCGATCGCACCCTCGAGAAGGTGCCCGGCCTGTCGGTCGCGATGTTCGAGCTCGAAACCGAGGAGGAGCGCCGCGCGGCGAACCCGACGCCGCCTCCGGTCGATGTCGGCACGCCCGTCGAGAGCTTCCAGGAGATCCGCGATCGCATCCTCGGCACTCGCAACAAGCCCGACAGCAAGTCACCGAACCCGCGGTCGCAGGCGTACACGCAGGGGCCGACGCTGGCGCCCCCGACCGAGGGGCGAACGACGCTGCAGGGCATCTCGCCGACCGCGATCAACGATGTGATCTCGCGCGTGACCCAGGCGGCGTCGGCTGCCGGAGCCAAGACGCGCGAGGCCGTGTCGTCGGTTCTCGCGCCCAGCGAGCCGGCCAAGCCCGTCGAGATCAATGCCGCCGACGCACCGACGAAGGTCGTCGACGAGACGTCCAAGCCGGTCGAGGCGCCACCGATGGTCTCCGCGGTCGCGGCGGTCGCCGAGCACGGCTCGGGGCCGCAGATCAACGGCGTTGCGAAGAAGCCCGGCATGCTCGCGGCGCAAGCGATGGCGGAGGCCGAGGCGGCCGTCGAGAAGGCCGAGGGGAAGGCGGAGTCCGGGAAGGTCGCGGCGCCGAAGTCCGAGTCGGAGAAGTCCGATCGGCCCCGCAGCGAGTCGAAGAAGCTCGCGACGGCAAAGTCGGAGCGCTCGAAGAGCGACTCGAAGGGGCTCGCGGCGGAGCTCGCCGACGGGAAGCCCGAGAAGATGCGGACCAAGGAACCGTCGACCCAGATCGCGATGTCGCGCACGCAGAGCGCCGAGTGGTTCGAGCGCGGTGAGCAGGAGGCGAAGGAAGCGCACGCAGCGCACGCGCGCGCGATCGCGCGGGGACGCCGCCCGACCGATTTCGAGGTCCACGACCCCGCATCGCCCGCCGGGACCGGCGATAAGGCGGTGGAGCGCAAGCGCGTGCACGGCCTGCTGTATCCGGTGCTCGGCGTCGCCGCAGCAGCACTTGTCGTGATCGCGCTGATCAAGATCGCGACGCGCGAGCCGGCATCGAAGGTTCCGCGGCACGACGACAAGGCGGTCGCGCTGGCGCCGATCGATGCCGCGGTGGTGCAGCCGGGAAGTGCGACCGTGGCGATCGGTAGCGATGTCGGCGCCGGCAGCGGCAGTGCCATCGTGGCCGGCAGCGCCATGGTGGCTGGAAGCAATGTCGGTGCCGGCAGCGGCAGCGCGCTCGCAGCAGGCGCGTTCACGCCGGGTACCGGCAGCGCGGTCGCGGCCGTCGTCGATGCGGCGATTCCGATGACCGTCGATGCAGCCGTGGTCGCGATCGTGCCCGATGCGGCGGTGATCGCGCCGCCGATCGATGCCGCCGTCGTGGTTGCCGCGAAGCCCGATGCGGCGGTCGCGAAGCCGGATGCGGCGGTGCAGGTCGCGGTGGTCGCGGATGCCGGCGTGAAGGCGCCCGACCACACGACGCACAAGAAGCCGGACGATCACAAGACCACCGAGACCAAGAAGCCCGACGCGCCCGCCGAGACGATCGAGCAGATGGTCGAGAAGGGCGAGTTCCCGAAGGCGAACACCGCCTGCGCGACGAACACGCGGTTCAACCCGACCCGCCTCGAGGCCTGCGCGCTCGCCGCGTGCAACGTCAAGGACACCGGGCTCGCGAATCGCTGGGTGCGCGCGATCGACCGCGCCGAGCGCGATGGGATCATCGCGAAGTGCAAGGCGGTCGGGCTCGAGCTCACGCCGCCGTGACGCCGGTGTTCACGCGCGGCTGAGGCGCGCGAGACCGCGCGCGGTCATCGCCGCGAGCGCGAACATCCCCGACGCACCGACGAGGCAGTAGGCGCACCAGCGCCGCTGCTTCTGCATCGTTCGCAAGTAGAGCGCCGCGCCGGCGGCACCGGCCGCCGCACCGATGCCGAGTGCGACGTCCGCGATCGGCAGCCGCCGTGTCCTGCCGCCGGCGGTCGCGAGCGCGATCATCATGCCGAGGCCGGTGACCGCGAGCGCCGAGTCGGGGATCCCGAGCGGGTACGCCTGCGGCGAGGTCAGGATGCCGTTCGAGTCAAACCCGGCCAGCGGCGGATCAGGCAAGTGCTGGATCGCGCCGTACTGGCGCATGCCGACGACCGCGAAGTGCGCCGCGAGCCCGCCGGCGAGAGCCGCGATGCGACGGCGCGTCCGCGTCCAGGGGTCGCGAGCCGATACGAGCTCGCGGGCGACTGCGCTGACGGCTGTGCTGCGCTCTCTCATGCCCGGAATCCGTGCACCTTGCATTCCGGCCGGCTCGGCGTTGTTCGTTGCGCGTGCACGGCCGGCTCGGCGTTGTTCGTTGCGCGTGCACGGCCCGCACGCCTGTGCTGCGAAGCGCGGGCTCCGAGCCGTCGCCGCATCGTTGCAACGCGTTCCGCTGGCACTGCAGTTGCTCTACCGATCGTCGTCGGCGATCGAATCGGGTTACCAGGTAGAAGAGCAAACGTGAGGCACGCGGAAATGGATTTCCGCGCAACATGGATCAATAGACCGAGCAAACACTCGGGAGATCTGTGAATAGCCGAAGACGAATGCAGGAACACCTGGCAATCCGGTTCGGTCGCTGACGCCAGTTTCGGGTCAGGCTGCCCGCTCGGGCTCGGCGAATAGCTCGTCGATGTAGCACCACAGCCAGTCCTCGCCCGGCTCGAACGACTGGACCACCGGGTGTTCGGTCGACAGGAAGTGCTTTGTCGCGTGCTTGTTCTTCGACGAGTCGCAACATCCGACGTGCCCGCACTCCAGGCACCGCCGCAGATGGACCCAGCTATCGCCGGTCTTCAAGCACTCTTCACAGCCCTCCGTCCGGGGCGGGCTGTTGTCGTGCCTCTTCAGATGTGAACAGAGCATGTTCGTCCTCCTCCGATCGTGAACGTTCGAGCTGCGCACGCGGCCATGCACCGAGCTCGGCCGCTGCGTCGTAGGTTGTCGAGAAGAACTCCATCAGCATCGCCTCGGGGATCGCGGCGGCGCGCACGTCGTCGTGCTCGAGATAGAAGCCGTGGAGAGCAGGCAGGTAGTACGCGAGCGACGGTTCGATCAGCGCGGTCGAGAATCCAGCCGGCTCGGGCGCTGCATATGCGTAGAACGCGGGACGCTCGAGTCGCTGGTCGCCGGGCCACCAGCCGATGCTGAACAGCTCGTGCGAGTAGCCCTCGCGCTCGATCGAGCTCCCCCGAAACGGCGGCGCGCGGCGGCCCGAGAACAGCGTCACCGTCAGGTCGAACGAGCCCCAGAAGAACTGCACCGGGCTGCCCTTGCCGACGAAGCGCGTGCGGAACTTCGCGAACACCGGATCGATGCGCGAGATGCAGCGCCAGAACCGCATCACGTACTCCTTGTCATAGGAGCCGTGCTGCTCGTCCTGCTCGAACGGAATCGGGTCCGCCATCTCGACGGGCGTCGTCCACATCGGAACCTCGATGTCGATCTCGCGCAGCGCGTCCATCGTCGCGGCGTAGAAGTCGGCAACGCTGCGCGGCCGCAGGTCGACGTACCGAGGGCGCCGGTCGTCCGGCCGGATCCGCAGCACGTCCTCGACGAAGTCGAGCTCCATCTCGAAGCCGCGGTCGCCGTACGGAATCGTTCCGGTCGTGAGCCCGTGGGCGCTCACCGAGAGCGGCACGTTCCACCAGTGGTTGAGCAAGGGCGTGAGCCCCAGCTTCACCTTGCCGACGACCTGCGACCACCGATGCAACGTCTCGAGCGTGTCGCTCCACTCTTCGTATGGAAGCGAAGGCAGATCCTTCATGGCCAAGGCTACTCCTCGGCCCGCGCGCGACCATCAGCCGGCGGATGTCCGTGCGGCCACGTACGCCGGCAGCACGACGGCGCGACGCGCAGGGACACGCAGCATCTTCGTCGAACGAGCGCGGGGGCCACAAGGGCCACCACGTAGGTGCAAATGGCACCTGCGGTGCACTGCACGCGCAGGCATGGCCGGGAGACCCAGGCGCTGGCGACGTGTCGCGATCACGGCGATCGGGCTGTTCGTGTTGGTAGGAGGTCTTGCGGGTTTGAAGTTCTGGCAGATCGCGACGCTGATGGCGGTCGGCGACTCGATGGCGAAGGCCGGTCCGCCTCCGGAGGCAGTAGGTACCTCCGTCGCCGAGGCGCGCTCGTGGGATGTCACGCTGAGCGCCGTCGGGACGGTCAACGGGATCGAGAGCGTGTCCGTGGCGAACGAGGTAGCCGGCGTGGTTCGCCGCATTCGCTTCGACTCGGGAGCGATCGTCCAGGCGGGGCAAGTGCTCGTCGAGCTCGACTCCGCGATGGAACGAGCGCAGCTTGCGGCGGCACAGTCGCGCCTCGAGCTCGCG
>Ga0157374_10005893_pt1 | contig 10351 bp, 7 predicted proteins | sample M25metaG_FD_115308 | JGI IMG/M metagenome (GOLD analysis project Ga0157374, IMG submission 115308) | Miscanthus rhizosphere microbial communities from Kellogg Biological Station, Michigan, USA - M2-5 metaG | ecosystem: Host-associated > Plants > Roots > Rhizosphere > Soil | place: USA: Michigan... | reverse complement strand
TTCAATGACAATATGCTGGTTGTCCTCATGATCGAAACTCCTACCGGTGTAGCGAACGCTTACGATATCGCCATGGTACCGGGGGTGGATGTTGTGATTATCGGTAACCGCGATCTCAGCTCGTTCTCCGGTTTCGCGCAATCCGATGACCGCTACCAGATGCTCATGACGAAAGTACGAGACGACGTGCTGCGGGCCGGTAAGATTTTCGGGCTCGCGAATGCGACCTACGCTAAGGGGAATCCGCTGAGCAAGGATGCGCGATTTTTCCAGAACGGACCATCGAACGATGGCTGGACGCCGCCGGCGCAGGGCGGCGTTCGCGTGGACACGAATGCGCCGCCTTCGGGCGAAGGGCCGCGTTAGGGCAGCCAAAACGCTCTACGCAGTTCGCAAGGCCTGCTGCGGCGCAATGCACAACGCGCGCCGGATGGGCGCAATCGAGGCCAGAATAATGGTCAGGATTATGCATGCCACGCAGGCGGCAAGCATTCCGAGATCGTGCGGTGCGACGCCGAACAGTTGCGAGCGCAGCAATGTGGCGGCAGCCAGCGCGCACGGCACACCGAGGAGCATACCGAGCGCGATCATCACAGCGGTTTCCGAGAGAAATAACCGGGCAATATCTTTCGCCGAGGCTCCCAGAGCGATCCGGATTCCCACTTCGCGTGTACGCCGCGTCAACATGTAGGAAAGAACTCCATAAATTCCGGCGGCGACGAGCAGCATGGCAAGCGCCGCAAACAATGTCGATAGAAACCCGAGCACTTCCTGAGAAGAGAACGCACCCGCTATTTCCGTCCCCAAGGTACGTATCGCCAGGATGGGAGTGTTCGGATCGACATTCTGAACGGCTGTTCTCAACGTGGGCAGCAGCCGCGCGCAGGGGCCGTCGCAGCGCACAAACACCGTCCAGCTCGACGCCAGTAATTGCCCAGCGTCCGAATACACCGTGTCCAGGCTCGTTTGTCGGGGGCCTTGGTCGCCGGATGTCGGATACCACGCCGACTACCGGCAGTTGACCGCCATTGCGCTTTAGATAACGGCCGACCGGATTTTCGCCGTGAAAATAGGTTTTCGCCAAATGCTCGCTGATGATATAGACCTGCTCTTTGTTCGAAGCGTAGGCGGCGTTAAAGTCGCGTCCAGCCAGGATGCGCGCGCCGAAGGTATCGAAATAGCCAGGATTAACGCCGAACATATTCGCCTCGTACGGTCTGTCCCTTGGCAGCAGCGGGTCGAGTTTCATTCCAAAACGGCCCGCAAAATTGATTCCGAACGACGTAGCGGCGGCCCTCACACCCGGCAGGGTGTGAACGCGCTCGACAACGCGCCCATAGAACTGATCGGCTTGACGCCCAGTGTAGCCGCCGGTGGCGGGCCTGATGTCGATAGCCGCAATTTCGTCGGGACGGAAAACTAGATCTACGGCTTTCGCGAGCAAGCGCAAGAAAAACGGGCGAAACATCATTTACTCCGCAGGCGTCAGGACACGCTCCATCACGCCGGCAAAGCGCTCCCAATTGGCCCGCTCTTCCCGTAATTGTTTTTTGCCGGATTTGGTGAGCGAGTAGAAACGTGCCCGGCGCTTATTTTCCGATTCACCCCATTCCGACCTGATCCAGCCCTTATGTTCCAGACGCAGCAGCGCGGGGTAGAGCGTGCCCTGGTTCAACTGCAGGATATTCGCCGACACCTGCTGAAGGCGAACTGCGATGCCGTAGCCATGCGTCGGACCTAATGTATCCAGCGTTTTCAGTACGATGAGATCGAGCGTGCCTTGCAGAATATCGGATTTACCGGTGGACATGACGCTTCTGTTGATTGTCGACAAGAGTATGGCACGGCCTCTTGTTGAGCGTCAACAGGTGCTGGCCGCGGACCGAGTGAAATATCTAAAGCAGAACGAGGTCGAATGATTCGAATCAATCGATTTGGCTTGAGAATCACGATCGTGGGATTGGCGGCTTTGGCCGCCTGGGGCGTCGATTCGCGGCGTTCGCTCTCGCGCACGATTTCCCTCGATGCGTTGCGCGACAAAATCGAAGGCGGATGGGCCGGACAGATGATTGGCGTCAGCTACGGCGCACCCACAGAATTCCGTTATCGCGCCGAGATCATTCCGGAACATAAGCTGCCGGTGTGGAACGAGGATAGTATTCTGAATTCTCTGAACCAGGACGATTTGTACGTCGACATGACGTTCGCGAAAGTGATCGACGAAAAAGGCCTAAATGCCACCACGGACGATTTCGGCGCCAGGTTCAAAGACGCGAAGTATAGTCTGTGGCACGCGAATTTGGCCGCACGCCGCGCATTAAAGCGAGGCGTGCCCGCAACTCTTTCTGGCACGCCAAAATACAATGCGCATGCCAACGATATCGATTTTCAAATCGAATCCGATTTCATTGGGCTGATGACGCCCGGTCTTCCGCAGCTATCGAATGCGATTGCGTATCGCGCCGGACGGGTGATGAACTACGGTGACGGCATCTACGGCGGCATGTTTGTGTCGGCGATGTATGGGGCGGGTTTTTTTGAGAGCGATCCGCGCAAGGTGATCGAGACGGGCCTTGCAGCCATTCCGCCTAAGAGTCCGTACGCGCAAGTGATCCGCGACGTGCTGCAGCTTTCGAAGCAATACCCATCCGATTGGATCGAAGTGTGGAACCAGATCGAGAAGAAGTGGGACAAAAATGAACCGTGCCCCGAAGGCGCGCTTAAGCCGTTCAATATCGACGCGAAGCTGAATGGCGCCTACATTGCCATCGGGCTTCTTTACGGAGAGAGCGATTTCAAGAAAACGATGTCAATCGCGACTCGATGCGGCCAGGACTCCGACTGCAATCCCTCCAGCGCGGTCGGAATACTCGGGGTAATAAAAGGGTATCGCGCGATTCCTGAAGATCTGAAGGGCGGCATTCCCAAGATTGCCGATTGCAAATTCAACTACACGGATTACTCTTTCCGAACCATTGTCGAGAGCACGTATAACCACGCGATAGAAGCTGTCAAGCAAAACGGCGGAAAAGTCGAAGGAGATCGGCTGGAGGTCCCAGTACAGAAACCCAAGGCGGCCAAACTGGAGCTATGGGACGACTTCGGTACGCCGATCGAGCGCATTGCGATTAGCGATGCGCGATGGAGCTGGAAAGGAGATTGGAAAACGAGCACCGAGAAGTGGGCTCGAGGGGTTCAGCCTCAAGTAAGCGCGACAAAAGATTCCGAAGCTACAGTATCCTTTACCGGCACGGGAGCGATTGTTACCGGCTTCTATTTGCCGGACGGCGGCAAGGCAGACGTTTATCTCGATGGAAAACTCGATCGCACCGTCGATGTATTTCCGGACGAAGAGGCAACTAAGGCCGGGGAAGACCTGTGGCACGCCTTCGGCTTGAGCAACAAGCAGCACACGATCCGGCTGGTGGTGAAAGGAGAGCCGGCCTCCGGTTCGGAAGGCGCGCAGATCGCGCTTACCGATCTCATCGTGTTTCGATAGTCGCGCATCGGAAAAATGCGTAAGAATCTCATCTCTCGAAGAGAGTGGATTGAAAGCTCCACTCTCTCACTCGGCGCAGCGCTGTGGAGGGATCACTCAAACAGGATTCCCGCCGCCGCAAGCCGCGGCCCAGCGACCCGCATCTTGAACTTGGACCGGGATTGGCTCTTTGCGGCAGAGCCAAATGAGGATGCGCTACAACCTGAGTTCGATGACAAAGACCTGGCCCGAGTTACGCTCCCACACTGCGTAGCCAAACTCTCCTGGCAGAACTGGGATCCAGCCGCTTGGGAGAAGCTGTGGCTTTACCGCAGGCATTTTGCGGTTCCACGCGAATTCCGAGGACACCGAATCTTTCTTCATTTCAAGCATGTAATGATTGCCGCAACACCAGTGATTAACGGCCGAAAACTGCCGCAGCACCTCGGCGGATTTCTGCCTTTTAAGTACGAGATTACGGGCCTTACGAGCGAAAGCGAAAACGTACTCGCGGTAGCTGTCGATTCGCGATGGATGAATGTACCACCGGAAGGCTCTCCCAAAGGGCCAAGCTCGATCGATTATCTGCTTCCGGGCGGCATAACCGGCTCGGTTTCGTTGCGGGCAGTTCCGCAAATCTTCATTGCCGATGTGTTCGCAAAGCCGGTGAACGTATTGGAATCGACTCGTAGATTAGACATTGTCTGCTCGATTGACTGCGCGGGCCTACCGGAAGGCGATCTTCATCTGCAGGCGGAGCTCCGGGACGGTGCGCGTGCGGTCGCGCGTTCGGCTAAGAGTTTCCGGCCGCGGAAGACCGGCAAGTCGGAGGCGAGATTTTCTATCACCGGGCTGGAAGACGTAACGCTTTGGGACGTGGTCTCTCCGAAGTTGTATGACCTCACGGTTACTCTTTTTGTACGCGGGCGTCCGGTGCATGAGTACCGCACACGGACGGGCCTTCGTGAGGCCCGATTCGATGTGGACGGGTTTTTCTTAAATGGCCGACGGCTGCAGCTCTTCGGGCTCAACCGGCATGAACTGTATCCCTATGTGGGACGCGCTATGCCTCCTCGCGTTTTACGCAAAGACGCCGAAATCCTGAAGAACGAGTTCCACTGCAACGCTGTTCGATGTTCGCATTATCCGCAGTCAGAAGCGTTTCTCGACGCTTGTGATGAGCTGGGTTTGCTGGTTTGGGAGGAAATACCGGGGTGGCAATATATCGGTGACGCGAGCTGGCAGGATCTCGCCGTACGAGACGTGCGGCAAATGGTGCGAAGGGATCGCAACCATCCGTCCATTGTGATTTGGGGTGCTCGCATTAACGAGTCGCCAAACAACCCGGCTCTGTACCACCGCACCAAGCAAGCCGCAAAGCTGCTCGACGATTCTCGGCCCACCTCCGGCAGCATGACTCGCCGCTCCACGGATAACTGGTTTCAGGATGTGTTCGCTTTCGACGATTATCATTCGGCGCCTGATGGAACCGTCGGCCTTGTGCCCCCGTTACCTGGAGTTCCGTTCTTCTTTTCGGAAGCGGTGGGGCAATTCAGTTACGGTGGGCGCGGCTTCAACAATAAGTACCGGCGCGCCGGAGACGTCGCGATGCAGCAGAAACAAGCTCTCTATCAGGCGCAGGTTCACGATCGGGGCGTTTCCGATTCCCGTTACGCGGGTGTAATCGCCTGGTGTGCGTTTGAGTACGGCAGTCTTGTGAATGCCTATGCCGGTGTGAAGTATCCGGGCGTGGCGGACATTTTCCGTGTGCCGAAGCTGGGGGCTTCGTTCTATCGGGCGCAGGTGGATCCGAAGCAGCGACCGGTCATTGAACCTAACTTTTACTGGGACTTTGGTCCGAGCACTCCGTCCGGTCCAGGCAAGGGCGTCCTCATATTTTCGAATCTCGAAAAACTGGAATTGCGGATTGACGGTAAATTGCACTCGGTTTTATATCCAGATCGTGCCGGCTTTCCGCACCTGGAGTATCCGCCGTTTCTTCCGGATCTCGTAGTGGATAGTTCCCGGAAACCCGAGCTGCGCATCGATGGCTACTCCGGCCGCACGCTGGTTTTATCACGGTCGTTTTCGTCCGATCCAGCTAGCGATCGGCTTCTGTTGCAGGCGGACGATTCCGAGATCCGGAACGACGGCTCCGATGCGACACGCCTGGTCTTTCGCGTAGTCGATAAATTCGGTGCGCCGCGTTTGTTTGCGGGCGGCTCTGTCGCTTTTGCTGTCCAGGGACCCGGCGTGATCGTTGGCGATAATCCGTTCGACCTGGCCGCGAGCGGCGGTGTGGGCGCGGTATGGATCAAAGCCAAACCAGAAAGCCGCGGCCGCATCCGCATTTCCGCTCACCACAGTTCGCTGGGCGGCCGCTTGATGGAGATTCAGATTGGCGTTTGAGACCAGTCAGGATTTTCTGACTTGTAAATGGCAGCGGATATCCTGCGCCGGGAACATCCATGCCGCGTGGCGCTCATACCATTCCAGATTGCGGCGCGCCAGAAAGCGGCCTATTCCATCCAAAAAAAAATTTTTGCCAAATGTCAGTCCCAGTTCTTCAATTGAAAAGCGCACATTCGATCCGCTAAAGGTGGCGAAGTCCTCTCCCGTGAAGTACTGGAAGCTGCGTGCCGCCAGATGCCGCACGTGGGTGGGATCGGTGTAGGAGTTGTGCGAGCTGAAATGCGGCGTCACAATAAAAACATCGGCGCGGTCGCGCGCGATGCGGTGAATCTCGGCCATCGTGCGCGTGATGTCGCGCACGTGCTCGATGATATGCGACATGTGGACGCGCTCGAACGAGTCGCTTTCGACGGGCCAGGGCAACTCGTCGAGGTTCCAAATGATGTCGGCGGCGGAGCGCGGATGAATGTCGATACCTATGGCGCCAGGTTCGGCTTTGCGGCTGCCGCAGCCGACGTCGAGAATCGTCAAAACATCTAAACGCTACCACGGAGCGCCTAGAATGTGAAGCGCAGAGACCCCTGCATGCGGCGTTCTGGGCGCGTAGCGGTTACGGTGCCGAACTGGGCGTTGACCTGATTGCCGGCCGGATCGAAGCGCGCGGTATTGTTGACGGTCATTGCTTGGGGATGATTGAACAGGTTGTAGACTTCCCAACGGAACTGTAAAATCTTGCTCTCGCGTATGGGGAAGCTCTTGAAGATCGATATATCGAAGTTGTTGAAGCCGGGTCCGCGGAATTTGTATCCGGTGAAGTCGCTTCCATAATCGCCGTGCCCGCTGGGCCGATGCGCGCAACCGGTGTTGAAGAACTGGCTGAACGATCGCGGACCGTCGAAGGTGCTGCAACTCAAGCTCACACCGGCGATGGACATGGGCGTGCCCGTTCCAATGGAACCGCGATCGACCGCCTGCCAGCTTCCGGCGCCGATGTCACCGCCACCGGTAAAGTCATAGCTGTCGGTGGTTGTCAGCACGATGTTCGATGGGAAGCCGCTTGCGAACGTAGTGATTCCCGAGATGCGCCAGTCGTCCAGAAACCATTTGGTTGCCCTTCCGGGGACCACTTTCGAACCCTTCGGCAGGTCGTAGACATAGCTGAAATTGAAGACATGCGTCTGGTCTGTCATAGAGGGGCCATAGAACAAGCTTTGCGGCAACTCCTGGCTCCAGCCCGTTGCTTGAAAGTTTTTCGAGAAGGAATAGTTGGCGTCAATCTCTACGCCGACGGCGAAGCGCCGCTGAATCTTGGCCTGCAACGCGTCGTAGCGCGTGGAGGTCGCAGGTCCGCCCATCAGCATATCGAGATAACCGGTGTTGGGCCGCAGAAAGGCATCCGCCAGAGGCACTGCCGGATTGCTCGGGTCTGCGTAGCGCGGCTGGAAGCGAGTGCCGAAAGGAACGTAGTTATAGTTCCAGTTCTGGCTGACATAGTGCTCGGTGTTACCGACATAAGATATGTCCAACATGGTGGCGTGACCAAGGTCGCGCTGAACTCCGAACATGTATTGATAAACAACCGGTATCTTCTGTTCGCGATAAACGCCGCTCACACTCACCGGGCTGGTAACAGGAGTCGAGAGGAAGGTTGAAGGCGAAATATCGCTCGATAGAAGAGTTCTGGTGTAGACGAAGGCCGGACCGCGATCGAGTGCGCCGGTACCGCCCGTGCTGGCTTGATGAAACGCACCAAACGATACGCGGATCGCGGTTTTACCGTCACTGAATGGATCCCAGGAGAAGCCCAAGCGTGGATCAAATTGGATGCCCACCGGATCGCGGAAGCCGCCGCCCGGAATATAAGTCGGATCGTTCTGGACCACGATTCCGTTCAATGTGCAGGGATTCGTGTTGGAGAGGTTATCGCAATGATTGCCGGTACCGGGAACAATCGTGCCAATGTAGGAGGCAGCAAGGATCTGATTGGTCAACGGATTGACGGCCCGGCGGCCTTGCGCCGTCGAAATAGGCCGGTAAAGGACAGGCGGATTGCCGCCCCAGGTGGGATCGAAGCGATCGGGCACGAAGGCAGAAGCTACTCCGTCCGATTGCAACGGCCAATTCACCTTGTACATGCGGAGCCCGATGTCCATTGTCAGGTTGCGCTTGATTTTCCAGGTGTCTTGCACAAACCAGGCCCAGGTGCGCCGCCGCGAATTATCCGGACCGCGGCCCAAGTCTTCGCTATAGGAAGCGAAATGCCCTAGGTAAGCATTGGCGAAGGCGTATCCGCTATTGGTCGGATCGAGCGAGCTATTGCTGAAATCGAAACTGCCTCCGAAATTGCTGGTCGCGGCTTGCCCGAATCTGCTTTGTTCCATGTATACCCCGGCTTTGAAGGTGTGCGCGCCATAGGTATAGGTCACATTGTCGGTGGACGTGATATTCATGTCGAAGCCACTTAACGGCTCACGGCCGTCGTAGCTAAGAGCGGCGGCGCTGAAACTGGCGGGAATTCCGCCGAAAGTGGCTTTGGGGATGAAGTTCAGCGGATTCCAGGTGTTGTTGTATTGGCCGAGACCCGCCAAGCCGCGATTCTGCCTATAAAGGGGACTGTAGCCATCGGGCGGCAGGGGCGGCGACTCTTCCCGGTCGTGCATGGCGCCGATCATGAACTCGTTTACCAGGTGAGGCGTGATGATACGTGTGTAATTTACTGTTCCCTGCAGCGCGTCGAATTGATATTGCATCGGCACCAAACCCCACAGCGACGATCCGGCTGCCACGTGGATGCCCGACATATTCGAAGTCCAGTTTTTGAACGTTACACTGAGTATGTCCTTGTCGGTCGGCCGATAGTCCACCCGCCCAGAAGCGGATTGTCTTGGCTGATTGAGATAACGTTCCTGGAACAGGTAGTTGTACCCGCTACCGGCGTAATTGGGCAGCGGCAGGATGTTCATGATCGCCAGGCCGTATTGGCTGACACGGCTCGCCGGAACCTTGTTGCCAGGGAACACCGCGCCATTGAGCGGATCTTTTACTGGAATCAATTTTCCGTTCAAGTCGAACGATTTTGAAAAATCTCCCTCGCGCTCGAGCGCCGTCGGCATGGTCCAGCGTTCAATCGGCGTGGGATTTTTCAGCCGCGTATCTTCAAATAACCCGAAGAAGAAAAGCTTGTTATGTGTGAACGGCACTGGGCCGCCGAGATCGCCGCCGAAAGTCTGGAAGCGATAAATGGGCTTACCAAGGCCGGTCGCGTTGTTGAAATAATTGTTCGCGTTGAATTGTTCATGGCGCTTGTTAAACCAGGCGGCGCCGTGATATTGGGACCCGCCGCTTTTGGTGACCATGTTGATGATCGCGCCGCCGCTGCGGCCGTACTCGGCGTTGTAGTTATTCATGAGCACCTTTACTTCGCCGATGGAATCGAGGTTTACTGTAGCCGAATAGAAGCCGCCGCCGCCGCCATCGCCGCCGTTTACGCCGTCGGTGGTCATCAAGTTAGTATTCGAGTTCAGGCCCTGCATGGAAGGCACCGGGCTGCCGTAGCTGGCGCCTAGAAAATCAGGATCGAACCCTTTTTGGACGCCCGGCATGATGCCCAACAGCGAGATCGGGTCGCGTCCGCGGATGGATATGTTCTGAACCTGGTTGCTGTCGATCAGCTCGGAATGCTCGGAGCTGTCGGTTTGCACCTGCGCGCCTTGTGCGGTGACTTCGATGGACTGATTTACTGCGCCGACCTGCAGTTGCAGCGTGCCCAAAGCCAGGCGCGTGGAGGAGACTACGACATTGCCTTTGCTCTCCAATGGCCGCAGTCCCGGGGCTTCCACCCGCACGGTATACGTGCCTGGCGTCACCGCGGTAAAGACGAAATCGCCGGTCGCTCCCGTTTTGGTCTGGCGCGTCTCACCCGACGTTTCGTTGATGAGAGTGACCGCTGCCCCCGGTATCACGCTGTTGCTGGAATCGGCCACAGTGCCTGCCAACGAACTGGAACTCGTTTGTGCTCCTGCGGAGATGGCGAACACTAGCGCGGTGGCGATGGTCGCATATAGAAGTCTGCTCAGCCCAATCAACATAAATCTAGGTACCTATCCTTCGCCGCCGCGGTATCAGGATGTGATATTCATATAACATACTGAACAGAGCGGTTCGGTAATGAGGGCGATTGTATATCGGGTTTTAGAGCGAAGTCAATACGGTTGCGGCAACTTTTTTCACGGTCATGGATTCGGGGACGAGCAGAAGGCAGGCTGAGCTTTCGATGGCGAAGATCCGGGTTCGAAATAGGCGGCATTGGCCACGGCGTATTGCAGGCTGAAATTGCAGGCTTGTGCAAAGCGCGCACGGGCGAGCGTTTCTTCGTTGTTGCGGCGATACATCACGGCAACGTTGAAGCAACTTGCGGCATGGCCGGCGTGGCATGCCTTTTCGAAGTATTCGATGGCCTGC
>Ga0157374_10005892_pt1 | contig 10353 bp, 10 predicted proteins | sample M25metaG_FD_115308 | JGI IMG/M metagenome (GOLD analysis project Ga0157374, IMG submission 115308) | Miscanthus rhizosphere microbial communities from Kellogg Biological Station, Michigan, USA - M2-5 metaG | ecosystem: Host-associated > Plants > Roots > Rhizosphere > Soil | place: USA: Michigan... | reverse complement strand
GTTTCACCAAACTGAGTTTTCCAGGTTCCTTTAAGTTCGGTTCCTTCAACCTTAAAAGTGTAGTTAACTTCAAAAGTGCCATTCGGTGTTTCCCGGGAGCCTTTCCAATTGCCATCAATCGTGTTTTGAGCAAACGTTGTTAAACAACCAAAAAGGAATAGCAAGCTAAAAAAGTATTTCATGTCAATATGATTTAATTGAACCCGAATTTAAGAAATGAATATGAAATTTCCCAATATATAATAACGTCGGCGGCTTGGTGCTGGAATTTAAAAGACGTCCAGCGCGGTTACAAAACCAGGTTAAACAACTGCGCTTAACTATTCCTGGATTAGGTTTATAAAGGTCGTCCCTGCGCCCAGTGTTGATTAAGATTTGTGTCGATTGCAATAACGTCGAGCCGGCATAGTTGCAAACCGTATGTTGGGCGTTCGTGCTGTATCTAACCTGTGCAAAAAGTAAATTTGTCAATAGTTATTTTAGCCAACTAGCATGTCGGGCAACAACTTGCCACTTATCATTTTGCTGTCTTACCCATATGTCGGTCATTAAAAAGTTGCCGTTCCAATCTTTACCACTGGCCGTTGCTTTTTGGTGGTACCAAATGTTTAATATTGCTGTGTCGCCATTTACGCGAACCTTAATTTTGTCGAAGTTAAAAATCTGGCAGTCATATTTTGAAATAGCACCCAGCCATTGCTCTTTGGTCATTAGTTGTCCATCAGAAAGTGAACTGGTAAGAGTGAAATCGTCGGCAAGGATATCTCGTGCTGTAACTATATCTTTATTTTTCCAAGCATTCATCCAGGCATTTTCAAGGTCTGTGAAAATTTGTTCTGGTAATTCCTGAGGTAGTGTCATACTAATTAGAAGATTTATAACGTCGGCGGCTTGCTGCTGGACTGATATTTGAAAAACGTCCCGCTCAGCTACAGAGCCAGGTTAATAAATTGAACTTAAAACTAAACTGAATCTCAGTTTTGTAAATGTCGCCCTGCTGCCACTGCTATTAAAGATTTTCGGTCGATTAATCTTCCGTCCCGCCAATCCTTTGCAAATACTGTTGTTAGCCGCAGTTCATAATATTCCTTCATTTTACAATCTAAAAAATCGTACTGCGTTATTATAAAAGATATCGCGCTTTTGCTGGTTGGTTAAGAAAGTAGCAGACTCTATTGTTTCTATGGCTTCACTTATTGATTGAGGCCATTGCATTTGATCAGAACCGAACATAATACGTTTAGAAAAACCCGCATCTACTAACCGTCTTAAATATGAGTAAAATTCAGCCTTTGGTATATACCAATCTATGACAGCAATATCAACGTAGAGTTTTGGATATGCATAAAGCATTGCCACCATGTCATCCAGCATCGGCCAGCCTGCGTGCATAACATACATTCTTAGCTTGGGATGGCGCACCAGTGCTTCTTCTAGTAAAAGAGGACTGCTAAGGCGGGATCGGTATTTGGTATTATAAGCAATACCTGATGGGCCTGGCCCAATATGTATTCCAACAGGAATGTCATTTTGCTCGGCCAGACTATAAAGTGGATCAAGTGCAGTATCGGAAGCTCCTATACCGTCATACTGCGTAACAATTTCAGCTAACACTTTCACTGCTCCCGACTTAATCTGTTCTCTTAATCGTGTTATATGTTCCGGCGTAAATGGCTCCCAGGTTTCGTAACCGGCTATCAAACGAGTGGAATCATAAGCCTGCCACTTTTGTATCATTTTCAAATCGCCGCTCACAACAGCTTTAACGATATTGTGCTTTTTCATCATTAGCAATGATTGCCGCATTAATTCTTCACTATTAGTCGGTCGTTTGAAATTTGAAGGATACCATGCTGTATCTGATTGTGTTGGCCAAAGATTATAAGCGTGAAAATGAACATCAATAATAGGGGCATTCTGCTGACAAAACAGATTGGATACAAAGAGTAACACAGCACACAGAATTAAAAATATAGTTCTCATAATGGCTTCTTTAAGTTGAAAGTTAAGCTAATTGGGGCTGACGTCGGCGGTTTGGTGCCGGAATTTGAAAGATGCCCAGCGCTGCCACAAAACCAGGTTAAACAACTTAAAATTATTACTAGATTATGTTTATAAAGGTCGTCCTGCGCTAGTGTTGATTAAGATTTTGTGTCGATTGCAATAACGTCGAGCCGGCATAGTTGCAAACCGTATATTGGCGGGCGTCTCGTCCATTCATGTGGATATCGATTGCGAAGGAATCTTCATCGAAAGTGGTCGTGCTTTCAAGCACTAAAAATTGGTGATATCTTTTCCTTCTGTAACATCTTTTTTCAGATTTTCCAGGTAGTCAATTGTTCCTTTGTCCTTTACCAATGATATGGTTTTGTCAATAAATTTAATGGCTTCCTGCTTATTTCCGATTGCTGAATAAGCTTTTATCATACCAAAATTTGTAACTACTACATTGGGGAATTTGTCATAATTCATTTTAAATATATTAAAAGCAGCCTGATTCTTTTTTGACTTCAATAAAGCCTATGCATAGTTGTGTACCTGGGCCGCCGTCCCAATGGAGAAAGTTTTTTTCATTAATGAATCGGCTTCATATTGCCTGTTTACTTTCTCCAACAATCCCGCGTATGTGCTAAGGGTAACAAAATTTGACTCGCCAAAGGCTGCATTTACAGAACGATCTGCCCAGGTCAAACCTTCTTCAAGATTTATATTATTTATTAGACAATAGTTGGCAGCGTTTTGCATATTTTGCCAGAATTTATAAAAACTCCCATTATTCACAGCGAAGCGATACGCCTCAATTTGAGTTTTCTTTAAATCAACAGAAATTGTAAATGGGATTTTAATTTTTTCCCAAAATAGTGATACTACAGCACTGGTGTCAGTTTGATCAGAGAATTCATATTTTAATCTTTCGATGTTTTCAGTGGTTTTTTGAACTGTCACGTCAACACGTAATGCGTCGTTTGATGGGTTATAAAAAAAACTTCCCCACGCATTATTGTCTTTTGAAAATATAAGGGTTGCTTTTTCTTCATTCATTGCAATGAAAAAGCCATACTTTCCCGCAGGTAGAAGTTTTCCTTCAACAGTAACATCAGTTGTAAATTCGAATGTTGTATTTTCATTAGCACCTGCTCTCCAGGGTGCAGCCTTGCTAGTTCCATAATGCAGATCAGCAAAGCCATAGTGGACTACACCACCCCATATTTTGCCCTCCCGGCCCTTTAGGGCAGGGCGGTCATAATTTATTCTGATATCGGTTATACCTATTTGTTCTGAGACAGATGCCTTTTTATTTCCACCGGCAGGCGGCGTTTTTACTTGTGCATTGGAAAAGGAAAGTGTCATTATCAGAATGAGGGTCGAAGTCAGTTTATTCATGTTAAAACTTATTGAATTGAATTAATCAGCAGGTTTCGGCGTTTTTGATTTTGTCGACGAACCAAATTGTGATTTGTGAGGAATTTTAATATAGGTTTTCCGGGCTGGCGGCCAACGGCGCCTGGCGATGCGGCAGCATTTGAAAAACGTCAAGCTGCCGAATCGCAGCACAGCAGAATTACCGCTGCTGATTGCTTCAATGGCAATCCCGCTATTAGCAATATTAATGTTAGCGGCTCCGTACTACTATATCGTAATGAAGTTACCTACAAATTATTTCTTGCCTGACAAATCATATAAATGTGCAGCAGCTTCCAAATCCTCTTTGTTACCATCGGGGTCAGGAATTCTAGCTATTTCCTTTCCAATAACATTTCCCAAATATGCCTTTATACTATCCGGGAAAGTTTGTCGCTCTGTCCACTGTGAAAAGAAAAACCAAACTCTTTTATTCCCTTTAAATTTATCCAATTCTCTTAAAAAAGGAGCAATACTATCATAGGAGTTACCGGTAACATAATTGATGACACCTTCTTTTGGTCCATAAAAATGTAAAGCATGCCTTGCTTTAAAATAAACATATAAAATGTCGCCAGGCTGTAATTGTTTTTTTAATTCCCGAAGCACTGGCTGCGAGGATTGTGCGTTGAAAGGCGGATGTTCTGATGGCAATACAATTGTTATTAAAATTATTGGAAGTGCGATAATCAAACTTAAAGCTGTGCTTATTACTGGCTTGAATAATAATGGTAGCCAGTTTTGCAATGCAATTATCCCGGCAATCCCACTGAAAATAAAAGGCCATGTTGCATAAATGGATACCCGGTTATCAAACGGAAGTATCTTAGCTGTAGCAAGAAGCAGGGCAACTACCAGGGGTGAAAACAATAATAAGGTGGCTGCCTTATATTTTTTTGCAAGAAATACTGTTCCGGGTATTGATAAAAACAATAATATTTTAGAAACAATAGTAATTGCAGGGACGACATCTGTCATCCAAAAAGTTAAAAAATAGGAGAGTTCATCAGTCAGGGTTATATAGATCCATTTAAGATAGCTACCGAAACTGTCTAATGGAGCAAAGCCCCGGCTCCAATAGGCTGACATGGCGCCACTCACTTTTCCGCTAATGACAAATTTGGCATAATATGCACCCCATGCACAGGCAATGGCCCAACAAATCGAAATGATGAGGCAATATTTTTTGGGAATGGGTATATTTTTTTTTAATAAGCCCATAAAAATTATGCTAAACACAAATGGAGCGATGACGATTGCCGGCAAGGATGAGGTAATTAAAATAAATCCCAGACCGGTAATTAGCCCCACTGTTGATTGGTTTATTTTCTCTTTCATCAATTGTAAACCCGACCAAACCAAAAAAACCGCGGCAGTTATGTCGCCGGAGTATTGTTTAGCCTCTCCGGCATAAAACCAATGTGATACGCTGCCGGCAAAAAGGATAAAAACAGCAACTAACACAGGGCCTTTAAAAAAATGTTTAGCAATATCAAGGAAGAATACCAGCGAAACCAGCGACCAGATCCAGGGAAAAAACCGAAAGGCAAAATCATTTTCTCCAAACAAGGAAGTGGCGAATTTTTCCAATAATAAAAACCCAACCGGCGCTACCTGGTTATAGTCTAATGATTGAGTCGCTAACTGATAATAAGTATGGTGTTGCACATTTAACGCACAGGTTAATTCGTCAAACCACATCGACGAATGGCCAAAGAATTGAATGGAACTTAAAATGGCTCCTGTTATAAATACAAGCAATAGCCAAATATTAGTGTGCCTGGGATTGAAAAAATCTGAACGCTGCATTCCTTGGTATTATTTGTGACTTTTGAAAAGTTCGAAATTTTGAATTAAGACTGTACTCAAAACAATGACCTATGATGACCAGGGCCTGGCGATGTGGTGATATTAACATTCCGTCCTCCACAACCGCTGCTGATTGAAATTATTTTGTTGCAGTTAAGATTTCAAGTCGAAAATTGGTTGTCTTGCCGAAACCATTGCCGATTGTATTTCCGATGGCCACCATATTAAGCAGATGTCATAAACACCATTATTAACAAAATGACACATCGCATGATGTGTCGTTCTAAAATTACCGCTAAGGTCCTGGACTTGCCGCAGGCTGAGCATTCGTAGCTGTGTCCGCCCCCACGACGATGCACGTAAAGGAACGAAAATTTGATTTAAAACGTAAACACAATTATAAAACGGTCAAGCCCATAGGCAAGGCACAATAACGATAAAGTGTTGAAGGAAGTTTGTCCGGACCAGCTTGCGGCGAACCCATGTTGTGCGACGTCTGCTTCATAATGGTGTCGCTTGCCAGGTTACTGCTTTCCATTGCTCCTGCCGTTTGACCCATACATCGTAAAATCTTGTTCGACGTTCGTAAGCCGAATCCCCTTTTTTTCGAAACGTATGCAAGATAAAGGTGACAATTGATGCATTGCCATATGCATGAACGATGGGCTCTTCCAACCGAAAAGAGTCTAGCGAAATCTTGTTTTCAAGTTTGTAAATGTTATCTTGAAATATTGTTTTTAAAACGTCATGCTTGTCTTTGATCTTATCTTTAGATAGTTCAATAAAAGTACTGTCCATCAAAGATGAAAGGAATGTCGTATCGTTTTGAAATTCTCTTTCAATAGCCTCATTCTCCAAATTCAGCAACTTTTTATCTTCATCCGGAGAACTTGTCGTGATGGAATTGCAACTCCAAAGACAAATACAAATTCCAATTGCTATTATAGAGTCATGCAAGAGTGTGCTCTTCATTATGGAGGTTTAAGATGACGCGCAACGTCGATGCCTCGCTGCTGGGCTGGTATTCTGTCATCGCCGAAACCAACTACAGAACTGGGGTATAAAATTGAACCTGAAATTATTCGAATTTACGTTTATAAAGATCGCCCTGCCGCCGCTGCTTATTAAAGATTTGATGCCGATTGCTCCAACGTCCCGCCAGCATAGCAGCAAACCGAAGTTGGGCGTTAGTGCTTATTTCTTGTTTTGTATCTTTCATATATTCCAACTGCGTATGCAATCAATAATATCGGTGTCAAAATAACTGAAAGACCTGTCAAAAGCATTAGTACTAAATATGAGCTGTCGTGAGGTGAAGCGTTCCTTATTCCGCTCATGACATTGAAAACAACTTTATGAAGATTTAGCATTGTCAATACTGAAATGATTAAACAAATTGGCATCAGAGTAACAGTTAAAATATCCCCTGGGCCTAACTTTGTAAAGTGTTTAAGGAAATAATAAAGTAATGCAAGTCTCCAAATTGCAACAATTGCCAGGAACCAAACATTCATTGTGTTTGCAACCTGAATTGAAAAAAAACGCTCAACGGGAATGGCATAGAGGATTGCTGGAAACGAAGTCAGGCTAATAAAAGTAAGCACTGTGAAATAATTCCAATTGTCAATAAAAAATGGCTTAAGTATAAGCCAGATAAAACTCGCCAAAATAAAGATATAGATAACGGAACCAAAACCTAAATGTTGTAAAAGACTTGCTCCTTTGTCGTCCCAATAACGCCCCATTCCAACTACCCAGGTCCCGGAAAGTCCAATAATAAAGTAATTTTTATTGAACTGGAATATTTCTTCTCTTGTTATTTTAAACGTCAACAGTCTAATAATTGTTTGTGTAATGTTCATTGTGATTGAAAGTTCACTTTATTTCTTAAAGTTTTTTTGAATTTATTTTTCCTTTCTTTTACTATGTCTGGAGCATAGATATTTTGCATTAATTCCTGGAAATTACTTTCTAATTCAGCAACCGTAAAGTTTTTAGGAATAAAGTTTACGTCAAACAAAGTGCATTTGTCCCAGTAGTTTTCTGTTAATAATCTATTCTCTCGCTTTAATTGGTTGTACAGGTCTGTGTTCGGAAACGGTGTCAGTAGTGTGATTTGAACTTCTGATAAATTACTTTCCTTTATAAAAAGTTCTGTTTCTTTAAATGTGTCTTTCATATCGGTGTCAAACCCTAATATGAAACAACCATTAACTGAAATACCGTAAGATTGGATTTTGTCTATTGCTTTTAAATAATTGTCAAACTGTTTAAATTTCCAATTCGCTTTGTCTATTCCAGCCAGACCTTTGGAATTGCTTGTTTCAAAACCTATTAATACTTGTGCGCAATTTGAATTTGCTAATAATTCTAAAAGTTCATCATCATAAGCAACTGAAATATCGGTTTCTGTAAACCATTTCATTTTATACTTACTGAATAGTTTTAATAATTCCTTTGACCAAACTTTGTCAACAAAGGTGTTGTCATCAGCAAGCTCAATAAAAGGCCTGTTCCAGATTTCAAATATTTTATTTAACTCTTTTTCAATTTGCTCTCGCGGCTTTTTTTTGTATGAACTGATAGTTCGTGAAGCGGCACAAAAACTGCAATGTAATGGACAACCCCGGGTAGTTTGAATTGTCAAACGATTGTATTTTGAAATATCAAGCAATTCATACTTTGGAATTTTTGATTCGTTTAAATGAAATGCAAAATTGGGGTTTGCAATAGAACTATAAAGATTTTTGAGTTGCTTGTTTTCAAAGTCTCGAAGCAAGGTTTTCCAAATTACTTCGCCTTCTCCTTGAATTATGCAGTCGGCATATTTCATTCCTTCTTCTGGTAACGCAGAAACATGAAGCCCGCCAATTGCCGTTATGAAACCCAATTTTCTGAAATTATTTGACAATAAGTAGGTTTCATTAATTCTCGCTGTCAGAGAGGAGAACGCAATAATACTAGGGTCTAAATTTATTATTTCTTCAATGTCGGCTTCTGTATAGTCATCTAGTTCAATGTAAACGACTTCCCAATTTTCAGGTGTATGAGAAGCAAGTGTCAATAGTCCTAAGCTTGGTAAACTTGCAATGACCTTGCTTCTTTCAACAAATCCTGGGAGTGTCAAGCCGAGGTCAAGAAGTTTTTTATTGTAAACTCTCACGCCACTCATTGAAATAAGCACGACTTTATATTCTTTCATTGTCAATTAGCAGATGCTGTTATTTTTCGGGATCGATCGCATTACGTCTAACGTCGACGGCTTGCTGGTATTTGAAAAACGTCCCGCCCCGGCTGCAGAACCAGATAAAAAAATTGAACTTGTAATTATACTTAACGAAGTTTTATTAAGGTCGCCCTATGGCCCCTGCTGATTAAAGATTTGATGTTGATTGCGACAAGGTCGAGCCAGCATAGCAGCAAACCGCTTGTTCGGCGTAGTTCTTTTTGTCAAGAAAGGAAGCTATAAAATATTTTTAAATCTTTGTCCTGCGCTTTTTTAGGGCTAATGTATTGTTTCTTGTCAATTCTGCCTTCCCACTCTGCACTAGTCAAAGTCTTTACGCCTAATAAAACCCGAAGTCTGAGTTTAGTCTTGAATGGTCCATAATAGCGGGGAATAAAGAAAGTGAAAAAATGCTTTGGAGCCAATGGAATAATTTCAAAGCTGTTGCCACACCTGTCGTTAAACCAATATTCAATAGGACGCCAATTTTCTTTCTCGTCTTTCGCTTCTTGAATTGCAATTAATGTACCTCCAATATGGGTTGTCACATTTAAAGTGTCAGTCGAAATGTTGAATATCTTGCCTTGTATAAATCTCGTCATATTTGAAAGTGTGTCAAACGGTGTGATTGAGGTTGCATTGTCCGGCAATTCCGTTATGGTCTGGCCGTTTAATTTAGTCGCTTGATTTGTAAGTTTAATAAAAGGATAGACGTTTTTGGGTTCAAAAAAGACTATGTCCTGTGATGCGACTTGAATAAGTGATTTATAAGTATTTGTTGTGTCTTGTTCGGGGCAAGTCACCTTTATTTTTGTCGCAAGCATATGGTTGCTATGGAAAGAAGGTAGTAACTCATCTTGCCCACATACAAACATTGCAAAAAGGAAATATAAAAGTGTCAGTAAAAGTCGCATCGTGTTCGAATTGATAGAAAATAGATGCTGAATCTGCAAGTTTCCACAATAATAACGCACAACGTCCACGGCTTCCTGCTGGGCTGACATTTGAAAAACGTCCTGCCCAGCTACAGAACCAGGTTATAAAATTGAACCTAAAAAAATGATACTGAACTAAGTCTATAAAGGTCGCCCTGCGGCCGCTGCTGATTAAAGATTTGCTGCCGATTGCTCCAGTGTCCCGCCAGCCTAGCAGCAAATCGGATGTTAGCGGCTGGCATTGTCGATATTCTCAGCCGCAGGACTTCGCCATGTGTCATTTTATTGCTGAATCAACAAGGGCTGAGGAATATAAAGCTTTAGTTCTGGCATGTTCTATTGTTCAACCAGTATGCCAGAAGCTATTGCGGTTTTAGTGTTATTTAAATCTGATAAAACAATTCCAGAAAAGGTGGCTGATAGTTTGCCGATCGAAGATACAGTGATTGTAACCGCTAAGGTTGAATCTAAAGAAGTGTAGTCGCCAGTTGGTATTGTGCTAAGGTCGCCAGCAATAACACTACATTGTGTACTATCATAAGGATTTTTTTTTACTGTGTAAATTCCGTTTTTCTTTGGAAAGAATGGATAGTGAAATTTAATAGAAATATAATTTCCTGTATTGCCTACCGATTCAAAGTTGCTAGACAGCTGAAAAGATTTTGCATTCCCTTTATAAGTTATTCCATTAAAAGTCCACTGTGATATGGGGTCCAAGTTAGTTGATTTATTTTTTTTACATGACGCTGCTAACAATAGTATAGTGATATATAAAATTGAATTTTTCATAAAAAGTTTAGTTTATGTGAAAGCCTAATCAGATAGCCCGGCTGTTTAAAGTACAACAAAAAATATTGACTGATACATATTAATGAAGCAGAGCAATTGATTAATTAGGCTTTGACTGATATCTGCTTTTACATTGTGTTTTTTTGAGCGGCCCGCTTAAAAACGCAATTCCTTCTTCTTGATAAGCCAGTG
>Ga0157374_10005891_pt1 | contig 10353 bp, 10 predicted proteins | sample M25metaG_FD_115308 | JGI IMG/M metagenome (GOLD analysis project Ga0157374, IMG submission 115308) | Miscanthus rhizosphere microbial communities from Kellogg Biological Station, Michigan, USA - M2-5 metaG | ecosystem: Host-associated > Plants > Roots > Rhizosphere > Soil | place: USA: Michigan... | reverse complement strand
TGGGGGCGCATGTCGGACACGGCCGTGCTCGACAAAATCGAGATTTCCCAATCCGTGCGCTTCTACAGCTGGCGCGTGCGCGAATTTCCGATCCCGGAGCGCGAGATCATCGAATCGAGCGCGAACATGCATCTGATACCCGCCGATTCCTCGATCGAGCGCGCCATCGATCGCGTGAAAGAAGGCGATGTCGTCACCGTCGAGGGTTATCTGATCGAAGCGCGCTGGCCCGACGGCGGTACGTGGCGGAGTTCGCTTACGCGCAGCGACAGCGGCGCGGGTGCGTGCGAAGTGGTTTGGGTGGAGCGTTTCGCGATCGCGCCGCGCTGATCAGGCCGACACGGCGCGCACGGCTCGCGTCCGCGCATGCAACAGCGCGTGAACGCGATCGAGCCCGGCATCGAGATCGCTCAACAGATCCTCTGGCGCCTCGATGCCCACCGACAGTCTCAGCAGTCCGTCGCCGATTCCCGCGCGGGCGCGGGCGGCGGCATCCATGCTCGCGTGCGTCATCGTCACCGGATGCGCGACGAGGCTTTCCACGCCGCCCAGCGACTCGGCCAAGCTGAAATAGCGCAATCCGTCGACGAACACGCGCGCTGCCGCTTCACCGCTGGTCAACTCAAAACTCAGCATCGCGCCGAATCCGCGCTGCTGACGGCGTGCGAGTTCGTGGCCCGGGTGCGTCGGCAATCCCGGAAAGTATACTTTTTCGATCAGCGCGTGATCGTCCAGATGTTGTGCGATGGCCAGCGCGTTCGCCTGATGTTCCTTCAGCCGCGGCTGCAGCGTGCGCACGCCGCGCAGCGTGAGGAAACTGTCGAACGGCGCGCCGGACAGGCCGAGGCAGTTGCACCACCACGCCAGCTGCTCACCGAACGCCGCGTCTTTCCAGATCACGGCGCCGCCGACGACGTCGGAATGTCCGTTGAGATATTTCGTCGTCGAATGCACGACGACATCGGCGCCGTGCGTCAGCGGCTGCTGGATCGCCGGCGACAGAAAGGTGTTGTCGACCACGACCATCGCGTCCACCGCATGCGCGCGTTGCGCGACGTGCGCGATGTCGGTGATGCGCAGCAGCGGATTGCTCGGCGTTTCGATCCAGACGATTTTCGGGTTGCGCGCGAGCGCATCGCCGAGCGCGATGTCGTTGCCGAAATCGACGAACTCGACGCGATACAACCCACGTTCGGCCTGCGCCTTGAACAGGCGATAGCAGCCGCCGTAGCAGTCGTGTGGCGCGAGGATCAGATCGTGCGGACGCAACTGCGCGGTCAGCAGCGCAATAGCCGCCATGCCCGACGCGGTGACCAGCGCGCCGGAGCCGCCTTCGAGTTCGGCCAGCGTTTCGGCGAGCGCATCGCGCGTGGGATTGCCGGATCGCGTGTAGTCGTAGCGCCGCTTCTGCGCAAAACCGGCGAAGCTGTAGTTCGTCGACAGATACAGCGGCGGCATGATCGCACCGTGCGCGGTATCGGCGTCGACCCCCGCGCGCACCGCCAGCGTTGCGATGTTCTTGCTCACGATTGCTTCTCCACGACGCGGCGTAGCAGATCGCCGACGATGACCTCTTCCTTGAGAAACGCATCGTGGCCGTAGTCCGATGCGATCTCGACGAGTTCGCACGGTCCGCCGCACGATGCAGCGAATTCGCGCGACAACGACGGCGGGACCAGCAAATCCTCGGCGACCGAGAAGACGGTCGTCGGCACCGTAATCGCGGCGGGATCGATGCGATGCGAATCGAGCGACGCACTCAGGCATCGATACGACGATGCGTTGAACCGTTCGGCGAACGCGCGGCCGTGACGGGCGAGCCACGCGGCGGCGCCGTCGCTGTCGGCGAAGCGTTGCTCGAATCCTTGCGGCGTTCGATAACCGACGATGGCCAGCGCACGGACAAGCGCGAGTGCCTGCGCCGAGTCGTCGCCGAGATCGAGAATCGAGCGCTGGATGTCGCGCAGTGCCAGCGCGAACTGCGACGGCTTGTGCGCGGCGCTCAGCACGACCAGATGACCGAGCCGGCGGCCCAGCAACGCTGCGAGATGCTGAGCGACCGCACCGCCATACGAAGCGCCGACGATGGCATGCACGTGGCGCACGCCGGAGCGGTTCAGCAACAGCAGGATCGCGCGCGCCTGATCGGTGGATGAGACGGACGGAAACGACTCGCCGTCCCGCGGGCCGGTGGACTCATCGCAGCCGCCGAGCCAGTCGATGCTGAGAAGACGAAAGCGTTCGCTGTCGAGCGCACGGCCGTTGCCGCATTGCGCTTGCCACCACGCGTCGCAGCGGCGGTGCGCGGAGATGCCGCCGAGAACCACGATCAGTGGCGCATGGGCTGGCCCGCTGCATTCCCACGCCAGATTCGCGCCGTGCAGCGCCTGGCCGCTTTCGAGAACGAACGGGCTGGGCAACGGCAAAAGCCCGCTTTGCGTCGTCGTCGCCGGTAGTTGCGGCAGGGACTGACTGATGTTTTCGGCGATTGACATGACCGCACTCTCGGATGGGTGCGGATACTTTACCGTTGTTTCGGAATGGACGTCAAGACGTATAGACGTCTAAATGAACCTAGCTTCTCGCGCCTCGCATCGATCCCACAAAAATGCCGAGCAGCGACAGCCCCAGACCGATCCAATCCAGCGTGCTGGTCTGCCGAGAGAACAAAATCACGTCCAGCACGAACGAAAGCGCAGGCTGCAGCAGCAACAGCAGCCCGACCAGCGAAGCGGGCAACTGCGGCATCGCCCGCGCGATCAACAGCCAGCCGAGCACCTGCCCGAAAAACGCCAGGCCGATCAGTGCAGCCCACGACTGCGTGTCGGGAATGGTGAAACTGTCGTTCTCGATCAGCGTCGCCAGTGCGAGCATCGCCGCGGTCAGCAAGCTGCTGATACACAGCGCGCGCATGGGATCGAGCGTCGTGCGATGCAACTGCGCCTGGCGCAGGCTCAGCAGATAAACCGCATAGGCGACGCCGGTCAGCAATCCGAAATAGACGCCGATGCGGAACTGCGGCGTGAACGAATCCCAGCCGACGCCGACCAGCAGCCAAAGCCCGAACAGCGCCATGGCGACGCCGACGACGAACCGCCAATGCAACCGCTCGCGATAGAAAACCACGCCGGCGATGGCCATGATGAACACCTGGAAATTGGCGACCAGCGTCGCCAGGCCGGGCCCGATGTCACGGATACTGCGATGCCAGATCATGAGATCGGCGCAGAACGCGAGCGCCGGCAGCAGCAACCACAGCAAATCGGCCCATTCGATGCGGCGCAGCTGCCTGCGCACGAGCAGCAGCGCCACGAGCATCAGTCCGCCGAAGAACATTCGGTAAAACGCCGACACCGTCGGCGGTACGTGCGCCCAGTGAACGAAGATGCTGGTGGTGCTGATCAGCGCGGCACCGGCCGCCATGCGCAGCATGGCGCCGCGAGGAGCCTGCGCGGTCACGGCGTGTTCTGCTCGTGCAGCGTGGCGAGCGGTTCGGCCGCCGTGTCGGCGAGCCAGTCAGCGATCGCCGGCAACGCGCGCAGCGTATCGGCGTAGGCGCGTTCGACGCCATCGAGCGGCACGCCGTACGAAAGAAAACGGAATATGACGGGCGCGTACATCGCATCGGCGATGCAGAACGTGCCGAACAGGAAATCGCCGCCGTTGCCGAAACGTTGGCGCGCTTCGCGCCAGATCGATTTCACGCGGGCGATGTCGCCCTTGCACGCATCGCTCGATGGATGATCGTCGACGCGCTTGCGGCAGTTCATCGGCATCTCGTTGCGCAGCGCGGAGAACCCGGAGTGCATTTCCGCGCTGATCGAGCGCGCGAACGCGCGCGCCTTCGCATCCGGCGGCCACCCTCGCCCGCCGAGGAAAGTCTCATTGATGTATTCGGCGATCGCGAGCGAATCCCACACGTGCACGTCGCCGTGCTGCAGCGCGGGCACGCGGCCGCTCGGCGAATAGTCCGCGATGCGCGCGTAGAACTCGGGCGTGTCGAGCGGCAGTTTGATCTCGTCGAAATCCACGCCGAACTGGCGCAGCAACAGCCAGGGCCGCAACGACCACGACGAATAATTCTTGCTGCCGATGATGAGCGTCGGTTTCGCGCTCATGCGGGTTCGGGGAAACCGTCGTCGGGAGCGGCGCGGAATTCGGCGAGATCCGCGTCGACGCGTTCGGCGACGGCGCGGGCGCGCTCGAGGTCGATCTCGGCGACCATCACGTTGACCAGCGACATCGGCGGCAGATCGCCGATCGCACCGGTCAGATAGTAGCCGCTGACGAACGCGGGAATGTCCTCGGCTTCCAGCGCGTTCTTCACCAGGTTCGCATCGATGATGTTTTCGGCGCGGTAGACGATCTTCACGCGCCCACGCTAACGCAGATGCCGTGTCGCCCACAAGCGTCAAAATGCTATCGCGCGCGCCTTGTCGGTCAGCGGGAACACTTCGATTTCGTCGTCGCGGAAAACCGGCGTGCCGAAATGCGATTCGATGTGCGGCAAACACGTGCTCACGTCAGGCCATTGCGTCGGCTTGGATTCCTTGGGCCACGCGTGCAGATGGACGACGAGGAAATCGCCGCCGTAGGTTGCGCCGCGCAGCAATCCCGACAGATACACGAAGCGGCGGAAGCGGATGCCGGTTTCGCTTTCGGGAATGTTGCCGTAGAAATACACGCCGCATTCGGGCGTGGTCATCGCGATCTTGATGTACTGGCGGTGCACGCGCTGATACAGCTCGTGCGGATCCGACGGCGTTTCCAGCGACCACGGCGTTTCGATCAGCGTGAGGCTGCGCGGCGGCTGTTCGCCGAGTTTGCGGTAGAACGCCGAGATCGGACCTTGCGGCAGCGACGTGCGATACGGGTTGTATGCCGGATCGTAATCGAACTGGAAATAGGCGTGGCCCATGAACTGGTTCGGGTCGTACAGATATTCCGGCATCGGTCCGGCGATGAACAAGCCCGCGACGGCGGCCGCGCCGCCGATCATTTGCAACGGCGTGCGGCGCAACGTGGACAGCACGGCCATCACGCCGCTCGCCACCGCGAGCAGGAAGAACGGCACCGCCGGCTGCAGGTAGCGCGCGAATGCGCCCTGATGCTGAATCCAGGCCGGATGCATCGCGGCAATGGCGGCGCCGCTGGCGACGACGACGCAGCCAAGATAGCAGGCCAGCATCGCGTCGCGTCGCGCGATCTGCCAAATACCGAGCGCGAAAGCGGCGATTGTGGCAATCCACACCGCAGGATGCGCGGTGCCGAAGCACAGCAGCAGCGTGCGATAGAAACTTTCCAGCGTGATCGAATCGGTGCCGGTCTTGCCGGTGATGGCTTGCCAGTCGCCAAGGATCGGCGGCAGCAACGCGGCGGCGAGCAGCGCGACGGTGACGGCAGCGAGCGCGCAAAGAAAGCCCAGCGGACGGAACGAACGGCGGCGTATTCCATCGATCAGCGCCGCAACGCCGAAGAACAGGAACGGCGCGAGCGTGAACGGCAATGTCACCAGATGGAACCAGCCCGCCAACGCGGCGCAGATCACGTACAACGTTGCCCAGCGCATGCGCCGTTCGCCGCGCATCGCTTCGTAGAACGCAAACACGGCGACGAACACGAGCAGCGTCGTGATTGCGTACGGACGCGCGGTGCGGCTGTGGTAGGTCATCATCGGCGAGATTGCCATCAGCGCGATCCAGAGTGCGCGCGTCGGCCGCTGGGGCCAGCGCCGCGGTAGCCACCAGGCGCCGATCCCCAAACCGACCCCGCACAGCATCGGCAACGCGCGCATCTTCAGTTCGGTAAGCCCGCCGTGCAGGGCGAAGAACTTGTACAGCAGCGTCAGCGGTATGCAGTAATCGGCGAAGCCGAAGTGCGTGGCGATGTCGTGGTAATCCGATGCGATCAGTTTGTGGACCGCGTGCCACTCGTCGTCGAGCAGGATTTGTGTGCCGAGCTGCCAGCCGCGCCGGAACACGCCGACGGCGATCGCCAGCGCGGCGAACGCTATCCATCCCCATCGCGTGCCGCGCGGCGGCTGTGCCGGATCGCCGATCAACGCAGCGGAATGAAGCCGCCGTAGATCATGCGCTTGCCGCTGTACGGCGGATCGTTCGGCATCGCCATGCGCGGATCGTTGCGCGCTTTTTCGTTGCCGGCGTCACGCGTCGCCTTGTCCGGCCATTCGACCATGCCGATCGCAACCGTTTCGTCTGCTTCGAGTTTGACGGCCAGCGGAAACGACGTCGTCACGCCCGATGGCACGTCGTCGCCCCACCATTCGACCACGCGAACCGCGCCGTTTTCCTTCATGACGGCTTCGAATTTCGCGCACTCCTTTATGTACTCGTCGCGGCGCGCGGTTTTTACGGGAAGCACGAATCCATCGATGTAAGCCATGTTTTTCTCCTTCGTTGTTTACGCCGACGAAGCGTTCATCGGCGACAGGCGCAGTCCTTCCTGGTTCGAAAGGAATCGCGGCTTGGCGAGTTTCCATTTCCAAAGACGGAACAGCACGCTCGTCCACAGCACGCCGATGCCGTAGCGCACCGAGCGGCGGAAGCTGATCTGGCTCGCTTCGGGAAAGTAGCGCGTCGGGCACGACACTTCGCCGATCGTCGCGTCGAACGCGACGGCCTGCACGAGCATCTGGTTGTCGAAGATGAAATCGTCGGAATTCGCGGCGAGCGGCAGCGTTTCCAGCACGCGGCGCGAGAAGGCGCGGTAGCCGCTGTGGAATTCCGACAGCTTGGTGCCGAGCAGCACGTTCTGCGCGAAGGTCAGAATGCGGTTCGACACATATTTATAGAGCGGCATGCCGCCTGACAGCGCGGTTTTGCCGAGGATGCGCGAGCCGAGCACCACCTCGTACACGCCCGAGGCGATCATCGCGGCCATCGCGGTGATCAGGCGCGGATCGTATTGATAATCCGGATGCAGCATGACCACGATATCGGCCTGATCGGCCAGCGCCAGCGAATAGCAGGTTTTCTGATTGCCGCCGTAGCCGCGGTTCTGCGGATGCCGGACCGCGCGGATGCCGAGTTTTTCGGCGACGGCCATGGTCGCGTCGCTACTGGCGTCGTCGACGAGCAGCACCGTGTCGACGATCTCGTGCGGGATCGCGCGGTAACAGTCTTCGAGCGTCTTCTCGGCGTGATAGGCCGGCATGACGACGGCGATTTTCTTCTGGTGCAGCATGCGCTTCGTTTTTGCGGCGGCGACCCCACATTATCGCTTGCCGGGTGACCTCGTCCAACCCGCAACGGGTTCGCAACGGCCCGGCCGCCCGTTACACTGGCCGACTCCCTGATTTCTCAGAAGCTGGATTTCGCTTACGCCATGTCCGACGAAACGCCGCGCCACAACCATTTCATCCGCCAGATCGTGGCCGAGGATCTGCAGACGGGTAAGCGCGATCGCATCGTCACGCGTTTCCCGCCCGAGCCCAACGGTTATCTGCATCTCGGACATGCCAAATCGATTTGCCTGAATTTCGGGCTCGCCGACGATTTCAAAGGCGTCTGTCATCTGCGCTTCGACGATACCAACCCGTCCAAGGAAGATGTCGAATACGTCGAGGCGATCAAGAACGACGTGCACTGGCTCGGCTTCGAGTGGGACGAACTGCGGCACGCGTCGGACTACTTCGGCGTTCTCTATGAATCCGCGATCAAGCTGATCCGCGACGGCAAGGCATTCGTCTGCGATCTCAGCGCCGAACAGGTGCGCGAATATCGCGGCACGCTGACCGAACCGGGCCGCAATTCGCCGTATCGCGATCGCAGCGTCGAGGAGAATCTCGATCTGCTCGCGCGCATGCGCGCCGGCGAATTCCCCGACGGCGCACGCACCCTGCGCGCCAAGATCGACATGGCTAGCGGCAACATCAACCTGCGCGATCCGACGCTGTACCGCATCCGCAAGGTCACCCACCAGAACACCGGCGACGCGTGGCCGATCTATCCGATGTACGACTTCGCGCATGCCTTGTCCGACGCCATCGAAGGCATCACGCATTCGCTGTGCACGCTGGAGTTCGAGGATCACCGGCCGCTGTACGACTGGTGCGTGCAGAATGTCGATCTCGCGCATCATCCGGAATTGCTGACGTCGCTGAACATCCCCGGCACGCACCAGCCGGTGAGCGCGCCGCAGCAGATCGAATTCGCGCGCGGCAATCTCGACTACAACGTGATGAGCAAGCGCAAACTCATCGCGCTGGTGCAGGAAAAGCTCGTCGACGGTTGGGACGATCCGCGCATGCCGACCATTTCCGGCACGCGACGCCGCGGTTTTCCGCCGGCGGCGATCCGCAATTTCTGGGATCGCGCCGGCGTGACGAAACAGAATTCGGTGATCGAGTACAGCGTGCTCGAAAACAACGTGCGAGAAATCCTCGACGCGGATGCGCCGCGCCGGCTTGGCGTCATCGATCCGCTCAAGCTCGTCATCACCAACCTGCCGGCCGATCACGCCGAACAGCTGACGTTCCCCAATCATCCGAAGAACGAAGCGATGGGCGCGCGTCCGGTGCCGTTTTCGCGCGAAGTCTGGATCGAGCGCGAGGACTTCATGGAAGTACCGCCGAAAGGTTTTCATCGCCTGGTGCCGGGCGGCGAAGTGCGCTTGCGCGGAGTCGGCATCGTCAAATGTGAAAATGTGGAAAAAGATGCAAGCGGCAACGTGTCGGCGGTGCATTGCACGCTCGACGCCGAAACGCGGCATGGCATGCCGGGCGCGGACCGCAAGGTCAAAGGCACCATCCATTGGGTCAGTGCGAAGCATGCGGTCGAGGCGGAAGTGCGTTTGTACGATCGCCTGTTCACCGTGCCCGATCCGGACGACGACGCCGGCGGCAAGACCTATCACGACCATATGAATCCGCATTCGAAGAAGGTCGTGCGCGCATATCTGGAGCCGTCGCTGAAAGATGCCGCAGCGGAATCCAACTGGCAGTTCGAGCGCCTGGGTTTCTTCGTCGCGGATCGCTATGACCACTCGGCACAGCGTCCGGTGTTCAACCGCACCGTCACGTTGCGTGATTCGTACGCCAAGCGCTGATGTTTTCGACGCAGCTGCAATTGACGTTGCCGGACTGGATCGCCGATTCGGTCGACGCCGATCGCATTTATGCGGATGACGAAGCGCGCGTGGCGCTCGCGATCGATCTCGCGCGCGCGAACGTCGAGCGCAAGACCGGCGGACCGTTCGGCGCGGCTGTTTTTACCGCCGACGGAAAACTCGTCTCGGTCGGCGTGAACCGCGTGGTGCCGCAGAACTGCTCCGTCGCGCACGCGGAAATGATGGCCTACATGCTCGCGCAGAATAGTTTGCAACGGAAACGCCTCAACGAAAACGGCGAGAAATTCGTGCTCGCCACCAGCGCGCAGCCGTGCTGCCAGTGCTACGGCGCAACGGTGTGGGCCGGCGTCGACGAAGTGCTGATCGGCGCGCGCACCGAAGATACCGAAGCGCTCACCGAATTCAACGAAGGCCCTTTGCCCGAGGACTGGATCGGCGAGTTGAACAAACTCGGCATCGTGGTGAAGCGCGACATACTGCGTGATCGCGCGCGCGAGGTGTTCAAGCTTTACGCGCAGTACGGCGGCGAGCGTTACTGATCGGCGTGAACGCCGTCCTCTGCTATTGCCGTGCGGGATTCGAGACCGAGTGCGCGCAGGAACTCGACGCCGCCGGCGTCAAAGGACAGGCGCGATTCGATGCGAATGCGGCATTTGTTTCCTTCGAGACATCCGTCGACGAACGCGCGCTTCGCGATGCATTCGCCTGGCGCAATCTGATTTTCGCGCGTCAGTGCCTGATCGCGTTCGCGCATCTTCGCGATTTGCCGCGCAAGGACCGGCTCACGCCGATTCTCGCCGCCATCGACGCGCGAGGCGAAGCGTTCAACGACGTGTGGGTCGAAGCGCCCGATTCCGATGAAGGAAAAGCGCTGGCGCCACTGTGCAAAAGTTTCGGCAGCGCATTGATCGGCGCTCTGCGTCAACGCGGCAGGCGCGACGCTAACGCGCCCTACCGTCTGCACGTTTTCTTCCCGAAAGGCGACGCCGTGTTCCTCGCCGCCGCGGACGATTCGACATCCGCGCCGTGGCCGCTCGGCATTCCGCGCCTGAAATTCCCGCGCGAAGCGCCGAGCCGCTCGACGCTGAAGCTCGAGGAAGCCTTCCTCGTGCTGCTCTCGCCCGCCGAGCGCGAACGCTGGCTCAAGCCCGGCATGACGGCGGTCGATCTCGGCGCCTCGCCTGGCGGCTGGACGTGGCAGCTCGTGCATCGATCGATCCGCACGACCGCCATCGACAACGGACCGATGGATCGCGCGCTGATGCA
>Ga0157374_10005889_pt1 | contig 10353 bp, 9 predicted proteins | sample M25metaG_FD_115308 | JGI IMG/M metagenome (GOLD analysis project Ga0157374, IMG submission 115308) | Miscanthus rhizosphere microbial communities from Kellogg Biological Station, Michigan, USA - M2-5 metaG | ecosystem: Host-associated > Plants > Roots > Rhizosphere > Soil | place: USA: Michigan... | reverse complement strand
GCAATTAAATGTGATGCCTTACGCCAAGCAGGTAATTATTAAATAGGTAATTGTTCTGTTTAGTTTAGACCGCCATGCCGCCTACGCGCATAGCCCAAAACCAAAACCCAAACCGTTTTACAGGTTTGGGTTTTGGCGTTCTGTATGGCAACAGCAGTTTGGCTACCCGATGCCACAAAGGCTCTGTAGCTTTAAGATTCACAACCTATTTAAGTTGTGCCCACAAACTTCCGGTGTCCAGATATTGCCGCATGACATCGATCTTTCCATCGGCGTTGAGGTGATACACAAAACATTGCGCAACACGGTACTTCTGGCCTAAGAAAGTCTTCGGATCTCGCGGCCACGGCCAGTGTTGTGCATCGCCAAAATCGATTACTTCCTGGCTAATAGTACCGATGTTCCAGTACTCGTACACTCCCCAGTCGCCGCTCAATGCATTTGTGATAGTCATAGGCTCCTTGCGGTCTGCGATGGCAGTTTTGAACCAAGGCAGAACCTCATCCTTACCAATGAGTTGTTTGTTGTACGGCATCAGCCCCCAGGTGATGTCATCTGCGAGCTGATCTGCGATAGTAGCCATATCGCCATCCTCGACCGCAAAAATTAGGGTAGAGAACGGCGTTGCCTTCGAGCCCTTCTTTGCAGCCTCAGTGTTTAGATCGATTGGTTTTATATGATCTAAATCCAGGTCATGTGCATTCATTATATGTGCCCTCCTTTTATTAGTTTCGAGTTCAATATTAAAATTGACACTCAGTTTCATTTAATATTAAATGTGTACAATTAGCAATAGAAAAACATAAGGGGGATTCAATGACAGAACGCACTAAAGGGGCACGGCGGTGGTGGGCGCTTTTCGCTATCGCCGCAGCCGTGCTTGTAGTGGGGCTTGATACAACTATTTTGAGCGTGGCGCTCCCGACGTTGTCGAAAGTACTTCATGCTTCTGAATCGGACTTGCAATGGTTTTCATCAGGCTATGCCCTGGCACTTGCGGCGGCGATGCTGCCTGTCGGGTTGTTAGGTGATCGCTTTGGCCATAAAAAGGCATTGCTTATAGCTTTGCCCATTTTTGGCGGCGGGTCGGCTTTATGCGCATATTCAACGTCCATAAAAGAATTTATGTTTGCCCGGATTCTGATGGGTATCGCCGGCGCTTGTCTTATTGTTATGGCTCTGTCTGCTGTTACTATTCTTTTTGACAAAAAGGAACGCCCTAAGGCCGTAGGAATTTGGTCGGCCATTAACTTTTTAGCGTTGCCGCTAGGGCCAATTCTTGGCGGTTGGCTGCTGACCCATTACTGGTGGGGTTGGGTGTTCCTCATCAACGTTCCTGTGGCGTTGCTCGGTTTTATAGCTGTCGCAATGCTGCTTCCCGAATCCAAACGTGCCAAGCCCGCACCCATTGATTCGTTCGGCATTATTTCTTCAACCGCTGCCTTGAGCATCTTGACGTACGGGCTTATCAAGGCGGGGCAAAACGGTTGGGGCAATCATACTGCTCTCTCGTTGATATTTGGCGGCTTCGTACTTATGGTTGCGTTTTTACTATGGGAACAGCGCCTGACCCGGCGCAACCCGGCCAAGGTTTTGGTTGACATGTCGCTATTTAAATCTGCGTCATTTACCTGGGGAATCATGCTATCCACCATCGGCATTTTTGCCATGATCGGCATTCTCTTTACGCTGCCGCAATACTTTCAGGGCGTCCTTGGCGTGAATGCCATAACTTCTGGCGTGCGACTATTGCCGGTGATTGGCGGCCTGGTGGTTGGCGCCCTTCCGGCTGACAAGATCGCCAAAGCGCTTGGGGCCAAAATAACCGTGGCTGCCGGTTTTGCTATCTTGGCAGTAGGCATGTTTATAGGGGCAGCGACAAAAGTGGATTCCAGTGTAAGTTTTGTAGTGCTTTGGACGTTTATCGGCGGCATCGGCATGGGGCTAGCGCTTGCCACCGCCTCTTCTGCGGCGCTTGTCGAATTGTCTGAAGAACGAAGTGGTGTGGGCTCCGCAGTGCTGCAAGCTGCAAATAAAGTGGGCAGCCCCTTAGGTGCGGCAATTTTAGGGAGCGTTTTAAGCGGAGGTTACGTTGCAAACTTGTATCTTGCCAACGTACCTAGTACTGCTTCTACAGTGGTACGACAAAGCGTATTCAGCGGGGTAGGCGTCGCCGAGCAGCTAAAAGACCCCACACTGCTCGCCACGGTAAAAACAGCCTTCATATATGGAATGAACCGGACACTTTTATTTTCGGCAGGCGTGGCCATGTTAGGCTTAATTTTGACGCTCATCCTTTTGCCGCGGGCCAACGCACCGGCAAAGTCGACGAAGTAAGATACAATCAAGAACATGAATAGACAGCAGATATTACCAGAGAGACCGGGTATCCGTGAACAAAAAAGGCAATATATATTGAACACGGTTCAGAGAGAAGCCTTAGCTCTATTTGCCAAACGCGGATATCATGCGGTAACTGTCGAACATATAGCTAAGACTACGGGCATCTCGCGCAGCACAATTTTCCGGCACTTTGCTAACAAAGAGGCCATCGTATTGTACGATAGCCTTGATTCGCCGCTCGCGGACACCTTTCGGCATCAACCGGCAAGCATGACTACCGTTGAGGCACTGCGGGCGACATTGAAAGAAGCTTTTTCCAAGGCGCAAATGGCCGATAACGAAACTCACCGGCAGCGCGAAGTGCTCATTCATGACATACCCGAGCTACGGGCCGCGAGGTTAAATGAACTGGCGAGCAATATTGATGCCTTTGCGGCGCTTATTGCAGAACGCACCAGCAAAACCCCAGACGACCTCAAAGTACGCACGCTTGCCAGCGCACTTACAGGCATAGCTATCGGCATCTTCCTTGATGACAAGGCGCAAGCGGACAACTTTAAACGGTTCGATGCGGCTTTGGCGGGGCTAGAATCGTCGCTCCGCGTATAGCCCTATATTCAAAGTTCAGCGCCGCTACCAGGTTAAGCTCGTATCAGCCAAGGCTCAAAGCTTTGCGGCACTCCGGCTGCGCTGGGCACAGTAAGATCGCCTTGCAACCAGCCCAGGACTGCTTCGCGGCCGCATTCCATGCCTGCCTTGGCAAATGCCGAGTTTACCTCGGGATACAAACGGCCATTATTAAGTCGCAGTAATTCGTCCATATACTCCTCAAGCGGCGTCGGGCTTACGCTAATGATCTCTGCAGGGCTTTCTTGTTCGATAGCTAAGTATTCTACACCACGCACTACCGCGAAGAAACGAGGGTAATCTATGGTATTGCTTCCCTCTCGAAGTCTGAAGATGTCCATATTCTGCTGGTCAGGATGGCGATAGCCATAACCCGTTTCTTCGGCCAGCTCGCGTAAAGCGGTATCCGCAGCCGTATCGGGGGTATCATGACCTCCGTCGACATTACCGCTTGGCAAGCTTTTTGCGGACATCCCGTGGTAACGTCGATCGTTATCAATCGTAAGAACTTGAGGGTCGCCAGCCCGACTCTTTATTACCGGCAGTACCGTTACGGCACCTATGCGTTTTACAAATGTATACGGCTCTTGACGGCCAGTAACCGGTTGTTGCTCAACACGAAACAACCTACTTTCGTATACCGTGATTCTTGAGGCGTCCGTCATAATTATCCAAATAATACCCTTCAAGTCGCCAATTGGCAATCGCCATCTTACAAACTCATGGCAGAAGCCATTATGCTATTCGGCATAACTGAACCTTTCTGTAGCAAAAATACATACAGCCTTCGATTTTATATATTTTTTGGCTGAAAGAAAGGTATAATAGTGAAAGTAATAAATAAAGCGTACAGGGGGGTATGATGAGACGATTGTTTGTATCGAGTGTATTGGCTTTTGGTATATTAGTATTCGCATTAGCGTTTGCTGTGAACCCGGTGTTCGCGGCCCAAAGCCAACATAGCGACGTAAATAATACATATGCGGCGCTGGGAGACTCCGTGGCCGCCGGGTTTGGCTTGAGGCAGAGCAGCAGCGATCCGGCCGATGTTGCATGTGCCCGGTCTACCCAGTCCTACCCGCATGATGTTGCTGCCGCACTTCAGATGCCGCTCGATCATTTGGCATGCACGGGGGCTTCGACCAACCAAGGTTTATATGGCTCGCAGCAAGTAACGCAGTCGTTGACGCTCGCGCCCCAAATCGATCAGGCATTCGCACACGGTACGCCGCGGTTGATGACCATTACCATCGGGGCTAATGACGTTCAGTGGAATAACTTCATTACAAAATGCTATGTAAGTGGTTGCGGATCGACTCAGGACAACCTCCAGTTTGAGGCTTTGCTCTTGCAGCTGCGGGTACGGCTTTTTGTTGCGCTGGCCGACATCCGGATGCACAGCGGCAACAGTACACCCCGAGTACTATTGACCGGATATTATTCGGTGGTATCCAACGACCAACCGCATTGCAGTGATACCGATGGGCTGACGAGTGCGGCTATTTCCTGGATCAATGACAAAGAGGCTGAGCTAAACAATGTTATCCGTCAGGCGACGATACCGTTTCCTTTTGTACAATTTTTGCCTGTAAACTTTACCGGCCACGAGTTTTGTTCTTACGAGCCGTGGGTGCAGGGCTTGACTGCTCCGGCTCCATTCCACCCAATCGCTATCGGCCAGGCCGCCATCGCGCAAAGTATACTGTCGGCTTACAATAAAAATTAGTGCGGCAAGGCAAACGTCATATCAGACTTCTTCGCTCATCACGTACACGCCATCTCTCGCCATACGTTCCAGGATTGGCGCTATAGGTGCGATTCTGGCCCGGCCACGGTGCATTAAATGGCCGTAGGTAAGCAGGCGTAGAAAGCGCGCTCAATACCAAACTGAGTTGCTCAGGATTAGGGTAGAGTGAGATTGTCTCGACAATTTCGTCGAACATAGAAAACCTTTCATCCATCGAGGCACCGGGCATATCAAGTACGAGCATATCGCCCGGTAAATCAAAGAAGTCGACATTGATAGACAGTATCTCGTCTGCCAGCGTCCGCTTATATGAGAGAAGCACGGACGGTTCCCGATGCCTACTTGTGCGCAACACACCCGAAACTGACGAAGCCCGAGACGCCAGCGCGCGCACTGCTTCTCCATTCACAAGCCAGCAGCCGCCGGCCTTCACAACCCTAAACGGCACGCCTTGTAAAGCCGGCTGGTCTTTGTTGAACAACGCCGCAATAATAGCACCGTCTACGGACTCATGGGACACAGCATCTTGCTCCATGGCGGTCGGCACCACATTGGCTGCCGCCATGGGCGCACTATAAAATCGGGCAAAAGGATAAAGAGCCTGATAAGCTCGCGCCGCAAGCCTGCCCTGGAGGTCACCTTTTTCAATAGTATCTATCATCTTTTTTACTTGGTGGGATGGCATTTCCCGCTCCCACTCCATTGGATCATTGCCAAATGGGAAAACCTCGTAATACGGAGATTGGCGCACCCACTCAACAGTACGGTCATCTAATTGGGCTTTCACTTTATCTACCATGGCTATCTCTCTGCAACTTATCTGATCGACTAGCTCTCTTAATGCAAGCGCACGCGGCGCACGGTCTGGCAATAGTTCAACGTGCCCAGGGTCAAGAAGTTGAATTTCTATATCCTGCTGAGCTTCAGGGGTCGTATGCGTGGCAGCGACAAGAGTGATCTCTTCGGCCGCGGTTACTACAGCCGGCACGAGTTCGCTAATATCGTCTGGCATCTTCATCTTGCCGGTAAGCAGGCCCTCTGGATAGCCCATCGCCATTTCTACTGTTTGAGCGATGACTGGCAAGAACTCCTTTTGGTCTGAACAAAGCGGACTGGTGTCGCCATACGCCTCAGCATACTGTTCCGGCGGGCTTTGCATCGTAAGTTTTCTGAGCTTTTCTGGGTTGCCGCGGTGGGGGTAGTAGTCTCCCCCGCAGGCCTCGACAAGCGGACATGTCCGGCATGCGACAGGCAGCGTTCCCCGGCCGCCACGCTGTGCACTATAACCCGGGTCGTTAGCCAGTACATAGTCGACCGAGTGGTCGTATGGGTTAAACGCCGTCATATGCACGCCGCGGGCACCTGGCGCAAGGGTATCAATACGACCCCAACCTTGAGGGTGCATAAACATTTCCTGCCATGCCCTGCCGGCTACGTTTTGTTGTTCGGCCAAACTACCGTTAAACACTGCCTCATAATCATCCCAGCGGGGCACGGCAAACGGGCGGTCATAATCCTCGGGGTGGTATAGTACCCAATCGCGACAGCGCTCATAGGCACGTTTCTGCCACTGGCCAAGAGACATCACATTTTGGTCATCCTTCGCCTCGTTATCCATCTTAATAAGAGAAGGGAAAAGTGATATGCTGTGGGGTTTCAACGCGGCCAAATCTTCAACGACCTCTTCGGGGTTGTTGCGCGGGTCGATAACGCCCAGGATACCCCATGTTAACCCGCTGCGGCGTAATATATTTGTCGTATGTACAACGCGGTCATACACGTCCTGGCCATTTCGGCCGCGGCGGTGCCTATTGAATGCCTCTCTGCCGCCATCAATACTAACCCCGACACTTATATTGTGCCTCTGTAACATTGGTATGTGCTTCTCAATATCTATCGTGCCATTTGTTTGTAGCGAGATACCGAGTTCGCAGCTAAGAAGTGCCCGTAGCGTTGTGGCTGCCTCATCTATTTTCCTCGGATATAGAAGCGCCTCGCCGCCATGCATAACAGCGCGTACAACACTTAGCTTACGCGTTGTGGCATGTTCTGCGATCCGCTCGGCATAGCGTACGATCGTCTCGCTGTCCATAACGGCCGGTTTGACATCTGGGTCATAATCTTCAAAAACATAACAGTAGTCACAACCGGAATTTTTGTCTGCGTCAGTAATCCGCAGAAGTTTCGGCTTTGGCTTTAGGTTACAAACTTCTGGACCGAATTTATAAACGAATTCGTCGACAGGCAAGTCAGACGGGAGGATCAGAAAATTCGGTTGTGGTTGATTTTCGACTGACATATACTAGTTATAGTATAAGTTATGGAGGGGTTCAATGAGTGTACTTGAAGCAAATACCGCAATTTTATCGCACCCGATAGAAACGGCCGATACTAACCTGATCGGTCAAGTTGCCCCTGCAGAAGCAGAGGTTTCCGTGCCGGATAGCGCCGTTGTCGATGTTGTCGGTGCTGTCTACGATGGCGGTAAAAGGAGGCTCGATGCGCGTGGAGGCAAGCCTACCCAGCCAGGCAATAAGAATACCAATACAGCGTACGATAACGCTTTTCAGAGTTCTCTTTAGAAGCGAAGCAGAGCCACACTGGCTAAAAACCAGTCGTATGTTTATCACCCCTTGACCGCGAGTTTTAACTAGTGTCAATGTATATGAAACCGGGGCGGGGAAGCCCTAGGCAAGCCACCCTGCGAAGGGTCTTTCATTCCCATAAGCAACTTGCCATCTTTGGAAAAAATCAGCCCCGATACGATTTCGCGTTGAATAGTTTTCATTCTTTACATGATAGCAGCTTGGACTGTAGCAGGAGATAGTTAACCTACGGAACCTGCGGCCGGGGCGGGTCTATGGTGCCGGTGTTGACGTTTTCGTGTCTGATATCTCGTGACGTACCCATGCCGCCACCGATAAGTTGGTCTGGTGCCGGGTCGGTTACTAAAATACTGGGGTCGAGTCTGACTGGTTCTGCTGGTTTGGGGGTGTCGCCACCTTCGGGGCCAGGGTTGACTTTGTTCGGGCTTGTGAAAACTTTAGGTTTGAATGTAGTTGTGTAGCCGCTTGTTTCGCCTTGGTTTTTGTCCTTGCCGGGTTTGCCCGTGTCAGCACCCTCTTCTGGCTCTGGAGCTTCGGGCTTTACCGTGCCTTGGGTCGTTGTAGTTTGGCCAGTCTGGTGGTCGGTCGTTGTCACCTTCTCGGAGCCGTCCGGCGCAGTGTAGATGACGGTAGTCTTAATGGGTTCGTTGCGACTATCAAAAACAGTATCTTTAGAAGTCGTGCTGCCGTCGGTGCCACGTTCAATGGTATAGTCGGAGCGCCAAAAGTTACCCGACCAGTCACGGTAACTTGCGCTTCCCCAGGTACGCATCCCGTCGCTAGAGCTGCGTTCGGTGGTCCGCTCCGTCCAAACTGAGCCACGGGTTGAACGGCTGTCCCCAGAACCGTCGTGCGAATGGGTTGCCGTCGGGCTGTCATCCTGTCCCAGCAAGTCACGGCCACTCGGCATACCGGGCATCGGGATGCTGTATTTATTGCTGTCATGCTGCTGTTGGCCGCCGGTAATGTCAATGCCGGCCTGTCCGCCCACGCCAGGCAGTGCGGCAAAATCGCCCAGACTGGCCGCGTTCTTTGCGGCGTTTATCGCTTCAGCCGCTCCTGTCGCCTGTGCAACATCAACAAGCCCCTCAATAATCCCTAAGTTTTTAGCTACAATCTGTTTGCCCTGAGCCGTCAATGACGCGCCTTTTGGCGCCGGCTTTGCGGTGAGCTCGTTTTTTGAGAAATCCATAATTGCCCTCCATTATGTGCATACTGTTCATTCTAAGTATAGCGTTGCGGGATAATAAGGGCAAAGGGTTAATCTTAATTATAGGCTTTGGGCGAGGTCAAAGGCGACAATACCCGATGCCAACTGGTAATCACGAAGCTTGGCGTGCTCCGAACTGCCATCAAGTAGCGGTTGAGTCGCAGACTTAAACCAAAATCCTGCGAGCCAGTGCAGCGCGGCTTTGTCCAACCGATCGGAATAGTCTTTTATGTCGAAACCTGTTTTGTGGACATGTACCAGAAAAGCGCCTACATCGATGCGCCTGTCGCCCAGCTGCACCCAGTTCCAGTCAATAAGCTTTACTGCTTGCTGGCTCTCGTTCCAGGCGCAGTTATCAGCACGAACATCATTGTGCACCAACGCCGTGCGCTCAAATATAAATTTTGAACTTAGCCGAGCATTGGCAACAAAATCAAGTTCGCCAGCAAGGTCGTTGCGATTTACGGCTACTAGCTTATCTCGCAGGATCTGCTGCAAGTCCTGGCTTTCCCGCAAAGAGTGCCAGCCATCTGCGGTTTCGCTAATCAACGACTTTTCAAAAAGTGGTGTATCTTCACTATGAGGGGAAATTTCAGCTAGCGAATCCATCGCCCCCAGAGTTTTACTAAGACGCTCGACAGTCCAGTTATCAGACCAATCCCAGTCGTTTTCCAATGGCTCCAGAGCAAACGCTGTCTCATCGTCATTGGCTGCAATAAATTTAGGGATAAAAGGGTACCTCACTTTATGCAAAAAACGATAGACCAGTATCTCTTTATGAGCCCATTGCTTGGTTAAATCATCGTGACCAACCTTAACAAATAGCTTTTGGCTTTCAGGTAGCGTAACAATACCTCGTTGCGCGGTCGTGTAGCCACTAGATGTTTCAACGAGTGTAGGTAAAGCGGCTTTGATGTCGCTCCAAGAAATAGTGTTCATACCCATATAGTAACAGACGGGCAGTTTGAACATCGTCTTTCTGCTCGGGCTGCTGGACTTCTCTCGAACCGGTAACAGGGTTATGTAGCATACTTTTGTAAAGATTTACCTTTGAGCACGAAGCACATGGTACCTATACGCTGTGCTGTTTCCTCTGGCGATTGTACCATTGTTGCCACTCAAGCTAGACTTTTAGCCACACAAATGAAGGTTAAACTTTTCTGTACTGAAAAGACCTGCGCTTAACGCCTGTAGACTTAGTGAAAATTCATGCCAAGAGTGGGCGGAAGGATTCCAAACTCTAAAATCACAGAATAAGAAGGGGGCCTTACGCGTGCCTACTTACAAATGCCGCAATGTCTTTCATGGCCCGTTTTGCCTCCGGTACATAGGATGCAAAAAAATGCCAGCCATGCCACAAGCCCTCGCCAACGAAAAGTGCCACATCGACGTTGTCGCGTTTGGCATGATCCGTGATAGTTTGCGAGTCACTAAGCAACAATTCATCCGAGCCAACATGCACGAGCATTGGCGGAAGGTCGTGCAAATCAGCGAACACTGGCGAGACAATCGGATCCTGCTTTGACGCGTCTCCGACGTAAGAATTAACAAATAATTCAAGTTTCGCCCTACTCAACATCGGCTCAGAGTCAGCATTGCGTGCGTAGCTCATTCCGCTGAGCGTGGCGTCAAGACCCGGCGAGAGCAGTACAAGGCAGGATGGCATGGGTATATTGCGAGTGCGAAATCTTAATAATGATGCGAGTGCAAGATTGCCGCCAGCCGAATCGCCCATAAAAACTGCGTGTCGCGGGTCGACTGTTTGGTCGGCGACAAGCCTTTCCCAAACTTGCTGGATCTGATCAAGCGCGATAGGATAG
>Ga0157374_10005888_pt1 | contig 10355 bp, 7 predicted proteins | sample M25metaG_FD_115308 | JGI IMG/M metagenome (GOLD analysis project Ga0157374, IMG submission 115308) | Miscanthus rhizosphere microbial communities from Kellogg Biological Station, Michigan, USA - M2-5 metaG | ecosystem: Host-associated > Plants > Roots > Rhizosphere > Soil | place: USA: Michigan... | reverse complement strand
GCCGGTTCGGGCTCCGGTTCGGCCGCGGCCGTGCCCGCGGTGACGCCGACGTCTGGTGGTCCCGTGACGCCCGGCACGGGGACCGGCTCGGCGGCGAGCACGCCCGTCAATCCGCCCGCCGTGATCGAGCATGCGAATGCGGAGACGCGCGAGCAGGGGCGCGAGGACGTGGCCCACGCGGTCGACGAGCTCCAGCGCCGTCTCGATCCCGACCGCGGGTTTCGCTTCGGTTCCTACGGGCGCGTGATCGCGGGCACCGACCTGCGCGGCGGCAAGCCCGAGCGGATCGCGATCGTCGCGCACTCGCCGCGCATCGTCGAGCCGAGCTACCTCGAGCTCGAGACGTCGTACGGCTTCGTCACCGAGCACGGCGTCAAGATCCGCCCGCTCGTCACGCTCGCATTCGACGGCACGCTGTTCCACGAGAACGGCCAGTTCGACGCGCATCCCGCGCTGCGCAACATGTTCGTCGAGGCGATCATGTCGCCCGAGTGGAGCGCGTGGGTCGGCTCGCGGATGTACCGCGGCGACGACATCTATCTGTTCGACTACTGGCCGCTCGACGACATCAACACCGTCGGCGGCGGCGTGTTCTATCGCAAGGATCTGCGACGCTCCGAAGAAGGCGTGCCGAGCGGAGGGCCGCATGCGATCGAGATCGCAGCGCACGGCGGCGAGAACCGGCTCGACGTGCCGTTCCAGTACCAGACGATCGATGTCGCCAACCCGGTGCAGGGCGCGACCACCGTCGTGCAGCTGAACCGCCAGCGGCTGATCGGCAGCGCGAGCGCCGCGTACATCACGTCGCCGGCCGGCCTCGGCTGGGGCATCAAGGCGAAGGTCCACGGCGAGCTGCACGAGCTCGGCTCGGGCACGTTCAAGCGCGACGACGGCACGTTCGAGAAGCTCCCCGCCGATAGCGGCGTGCTGATCGGGGCCGAGGTCGGCGCGTTCGATCTCGACCGCGGCAAGCACGGCTATCGCCGGCACCTGAATCTATTTACGCGCTATGCCTCGGGCCTCGCCGCGTTCGACGAGCTCGCGCCACCGACGACGTTCGGCCCCGACCTCAAGACGAACAAGGCGAACGAGCTGACGTTCGGGCTCTCGGGCAACTGGGACGCGAAGTTCGGCAACATGATGCTCGGCGCGCTCTCGCGCCGGTTCATCGACGCGACCGGCAACACCGAGAATCCGAACAACGGCTGGGAGTACGCGGTCGATGCGCGCCCGCTCGGCCGCTTCGCGCGCGACTGGTTCGCCGGCGCCGACATCTCGTATCAGGCGCGGTTCCCGCAGGGCCTCAACGCGATCACGCTGAAGGCCGAAGATCCGGCGGTGTTCCAGATCGCGCCGATGATCGTGTACTCGCCGATGGGCCCGTCGGCATACGACCGCCCGCAGCTACGCCTCGTCTATCGCGCCGCGCACCTCAACCAGGCCGCGCTCGACGATTACGTCCCCGACGACCCGCGGCACGGCCACGCCTGGCAGTACTTCCTCGGCGTGCAGTGCGAGTGGTGGTTCAACAGCTCGACGTACCGCTGACGCTACGGGCAGCTGTGACAGACGGTCGGCACCGACGTGCAGCCGAGGCCGGCCTTGCACGCGAGTGACGTGCACTGGATCGTGTCGCCGCAGCTGCTGTTGCCGGTGCACGCGACGTCGCATGCGCACGAGCTGTTGCACGAGATCGTGCGGCACGAGCTCGGGCCGGAGCAGTTGATGTCACACGGACCGAGGCCGCATTGGACGTTGCGGCACGAGCTGGTGCCCGAGCACGTCAGGTTGCACGACAGCGCGGCGGTGCAGTCGACGCCGTTGCGGCACGAGTTGTCGGTATCGCACTTGATGTCGCACTTGTAGCCGGCGGGGCAGGCGACCGAGCCGTTGCAGTTCGACGACTGGCAGTCGATCGTGCACGTCTTCTGGCCGACGTTGCACGTGCTGCAGCCCGGCGGGCAGCCGTTGGCGTCGATGTGCACCGCCGCGTCGACGCCCTTTGGCGCATCGGGCATTCCGCTGCCGGGGACGACGCAGAGGCCGTCGGTGCAGGTGCGGCCGTTGTTGCAGTCCGCCTGCTTCGTGCAGGCGTACGCGTCACTGCGATGCTGGATCGAGCAGGCGCCGAGGAGGATCATCAGACCGAGCAGCGCTGACTTCATCTGCCACCTCCGAAGCTGAGCGTCACGCCGGCGCCGTGGTCGAACACGGTCGGAGCGAGACGAGCCTGCTGTCCGTGATCGGCGCGCCGATCGCGCCACCAGAAGTACGTGCTGACCGCGGCGACGCCGAGGCCGCCGATGAACATGAGGTTGCCGAGGCCGGCGTAGGCGTCGCCCTGGCTCTCCAGATCCTGGAGGTGGCGAAGGTCGGCCGCGCTCTTCGCAGGAGCGGCGTCGATGTCGCTCTGCGTGCTGCCGGCCTCCGCCCACATGACGAACGACAGCAGCACGAGGCCGCCGCCGACGGCCATGCCGGTCAGCTCCAGGCGGCGGTGATCGGCGTGACCCTCGGGTGCGATCTGGCCGTTCGGCGCGGCGGTCACGGTGTCGACCTGGCCGGTCGTCACCGGATTCGCGGGTGTCGTGTTCGTCGTCGAGACGTCGGTCGTGCCGGTCGTGGCGGTCGTGCCGGTCGTGGCGGGCGGCGTGGTCGTCGCCGGGCCGCCCATCGTGCCGCCGGTGGTGGTCGTGACCGCGCCGGTCGCGCCGCCGGTGACCGCGGGGCCGACCGTTGCGGTCGCGGGCTTCTCGGGCGGCGGGACGGCTCCAAACATCGGGCCGATCTCGGCGTTGAGCTTGGCGTCGGGAGCCTGCCCGCCCGGGATCACGGTCGTCTGCTCCTTCGGCATCCCGGTCTTCGGGATCAGGCGGACGGTGACCTTGAGATCGCCGCCGGGCGCGTTGGTGACGTTGGTGACGACGATCTCGTCAACGCCGAGCGTCGCGAGCACCTCGTCCTTGCACGACGACTCGCTGGCGTTGCAGCCGACCGCGGCGGTCGCGTCGGTGTACGAGATCTCGCCGGCCTCGACGTTGCCGCCGAGCGACTTGGCGAGCTTGAAGACCTGCGTGTCGATCTTGGTCTTGTTGTCGGCGCTCGCGTTGCCCTCGGACTTGAGGACGAGCGTGTGCTTGGGATCGGCGCCCGCGAGGTGTGCACCCGCGAGGACAGCCAGGCCGACGGACAGGCGAATGGTGCGTTTCATGAGCCGAGTCGCTCCAGCCGGCTGCGGATCTGTTCCGCGTCACCAGCGCTTGGCGCGAGCTGCAGGTACCGCTTGAACGCGGCGCGCGCCTGGTCCTTCTCTCCCAGCTTCTCGAACACGAGTCCGAGGCCGCGCCACGTCGGCGCGTAGTTCGGATTGGCCGCGAGCGACGTGCGAAGCGCCGCGAGCGCGCCGGTCGTGTCGCCGCGCGCGAACGCCATGATGCCGGCCTTGTACGAGGCCTCGGCCTCGCCCTTCTGCTCCGGCTTCGTCGTCTTGTCCGGCTTCGTCGTCTTGACCGTCTTGGTCGTGTCCGGCCGCGTGGTCTTCGTCGTGTCCGGCCGCGTGACCTTGGTCGTCTTGTCCGGGTGCTTCGTCTCCGGCGTCGCCTTTGCGATCTTGTCCGGCTTCGGCGCCTCGACCTTCGTGGTCTTGCCCGGCTTGAGCGCGTCCGGCTTCGTGGTGTCCGGCTTCGTGGTGTCCGGCTTGGCCAGGCTCGCGGTCGTGTCCGGCTTGGTCGAATCCGGCTTGGTCGTGTCCGGCTTGGTCGTGTCCGGCGTGTCCGGGTACGGATTGACCGGGCCGGTCGTCGCGACCGCTGCGGAGCCGGCGGGCGTCGTGGTGCCGGGCATGGTCGCGCCGGTCGCGGAACCGGTGGTGTCGGCGGCGCTGCCGGTCGTGTCGGCGGCGGCGACTGCCGAGCCGGCGGCCGAGCCGGTCGTGTCGGCGACCGCGCTGCCGGTCGTGTCGGCTGAACCGGCGACGTTGGCCGAGCCCGTCGTATCGGGTACGACGGCGGCCGCGCTGCCGGCTTCTTGCGTCGCCGCGGCGGGCGGCGGCTGCGGATGCTTCTTCTTCGAGCCGCCGAATCCGAACGCGATGATCGCGACCATCGCGGCGAACACGACGCCGCCGCCGATGAGGTACATCAGCAGCTTCTTGCTGTTCGTGTTCGGCTGAAGATCGTCGTCGTCGATCGCCTCGTGCGCATCGGTGCCCCAGCCCCAGCCGGCGAGCACATCCTTCGATTCGCGGGGAGCGCCGGGCAACGCGACAACGCTCGCCGGATTCGGCGACGATTCGCCGGGACCCATGGGCGCGCTCGGTGCCGCCGAGGGAGCAGCCGATGCTGCGGCTGCCGATGCGGTCTGCGCTGCGGGCGGAGCGCCGATCGAGCTCGTCGGTGCGGCGGTCGCGGGCGCGGTCGGAGTGATGCCGATGCCGACGACGGTCTGCGACGGCGAGATCGCCGGCTGTGCGGTCGCCGGGCTCGTCGTCGCTGCTGTGCCGGCATCGGACGGCGGAATTCCAAGTACCGTCTTCGCGGAGACAGCGGCCGGGAGGCCGGGCGCGGCGGTCGGCGGGAGGTCAGCGCCGGGCGGAACGGCGGGCAGCCCGGGCACGGGCGTTATCCGGGGCTTCGGCGCGTCGACGGCCTCGCCGTTGGTCTTCGCGGCATCGGCCCTCGCGTCGTCGGCCTTTGCGCCGTCGGCCCTCGCACCGTCGGCCCTCGCTCCGTCGGCCTTCGCTCCGTCGGCCTTCGCTCCACCGGCCTTCGAGGCCTCGCCATTCGCCTTCGTCGCGTCGGCCTTCGCGTCGCCGTGCTTCTCCGCGTCGGTCTTCGCGGCGCCGGCCGCGCTCGCCGATCCTGGCAGCACCGGGGCCATCGGCACGAGCGGCGGGTTCGGCATCGCGCCGGGCGGCGGCGCCGTGCCGTTGGCAGTGCGCGCATTCGCAGCGGCGTTCGCGGCGGGTGCCGGCGTGACGAGCACCGATGGACCGAGACCCGGTGCGGTCGACGTCTTGTCGCTCGGCGCGGGCAACGCAGCTGCGGAGGCACTCTGCGCGGACGCCGCGGATGCGCTCTGCGCGGGCGCCGCCGACGAAGCGGCTGCTTGCGCGACCGGCACGGGCGCGGGCAGCGGCGCCTTCAGCACGCTCGGCGCGGCGGGCGCGGGCGCGGGCTCCGTCGCGGGCGCGGTCGTCCGCAACGGCGGCGACAGCGTGACCTTCTTCTCGACCCTCGGCTGGCCGAGCTCGCGCAGGAACGCGGCGATCTGCTCGTTGCTGTCGGCGTAGCCGGCTTCCTCGAGGAACTCCTCGATCTCGACGCCCATCGACTTCGCGCTCTGGTAGCGATCGGCCGGGTTGCGAGCGAGCGCGCGCATGCAGATCGCGCTCAGCTCCACCGGAATGTTCGCGTTGACCTCGGACGGCGGCCTGATCTCGCGCTCGTTGATCGCGGCCTTGACTGCCGCGTCGTTCATCGCCTCGAACAGGCGCAGGTGCGTCAACGCTTCCCACATCACGACGCCGAGCGAGAACACATCGCTGCGGCGATCGCCGGCGCCTCCCGATGCCTGCTCCGGAGCCGCGTATCCACCCGCGCTCGCGGGTGCGAGAGTCAGCGAGACCTCGCCCGATTCCGCGAGCCCGATCGCGGCAGGACTGATCGGGCCAACCGCCTTGCCTGCGCCGGCTTTCTGCTGCGACGCGTGCACCTGCTGCGCAGCCTTGCCGATCACGCGCGCGGCGCTCAGCTCGTCGATTCTCCTGCTGGTGCGGCCGGCCTCGATCACCGAGCGCAGCGTCTCGCTGGTTGGCACGGCCACATCGTAACGTAGCCAGGGGCCTCCTGCCGCTGTTCGAACGTTGCACTGTGCTTCGTAAGCCCCGTCACCCCCACGTGTCCCAGCCGGGACGGTATGTTGCACGGATCTGATGCTGCCTCGTCGGGCCTATCTGGGCGCCGAGCTGCCGCCGGATGCCGATGCATTCTCCGACGGTGGAATGGTCGTCGCCGGTGTGGTCGCGGGCGGCATGGCCGAGCTCGCGGGGCTGGTCGCCGGTGATCGCGTGCTCGCGATCGCGGGCGTGGGTGTCGGTGCTTTGTGTGATCTCGGTGAGGCGCTTCGCCGCGCGGGCGCAAGGACTGCGGTCGAGCTTGTCGTCGAGCGCGCAGGCAGCCGGCTCACGCTCGAGGTGCCGGTCGTCGCGGCGCCGCGCGAGCCGGATCTCACCTACGGCGAGCTGACGCGATCGGGCATCCGGCTGCGCACGGTCGCGACGTTCGCCTCGGCGCCGCGCGCGACGTTCGCCTCGGCGCCGCGCGCGATCATCGTGCTGATCGGCGGCATCGCGTGCGAGTCGATCGAGTCCGGCCCGTTCGCCGCGCTCGCGCACGCGTGGACACGCGCGGGCTACGACACGCTTCGTTTCGACAAGCGCGGCGTCGGCGACAGCGAAGGCGGTCCGTGTCGCGACGTCGACTTCGCGACCGAGATCGCCGATGCGCAGGCGATGATCGCGCACGCTCGGGCGCGCGGCTTGCCGGTGATCGCGTTCGGTCACTCGGTCGGCGGCATCATCGCGACGCAGCTGGCCGCCGATGCGCTGATCGTCTACGGCACGCCTGTGATGCGCTGGCTCGAGTGCCTGCGCGACAGCACGCGCCGTCAGCTCGCGCTGCGCGGGGCAGCGCCCGACGTGATCGCAGCGCGCGTGGCGGCACTCGACGACCTGCTCGTGCGCGGCGAGCTCAACGGCCGGTCCGCGGCCTATCACGCGCAGCTTCACGCGCTCGACCTCGAAGCGGCGTGGCGAGCGGTGAACGCACCGGTGCTCGTCGTGCGCGGCGAGCATGACTGGGTGGTCGCCGCCGGCGACCAGGCGCGGATCTGCGAGCTCGCAGACGCCGACCTCGTCGACGTGCCGCGCGTCGATCACGTGCTCGGCGCCCACGCCGATCGCGAGGCCAGCCTGCGCGACTACGGCGCCGGTACGCCCGACGACGCGGCCGCCGTCGCGACGATCAGCTGGCTCGACTCGCTCGATCTCGCGCGTTAGGATCGTGCGATGACGCCTTGCTCCTCGTGTGCGCGCCACGTCCGTGACACGGAGACGGCGTGCCCGTTCTGCGGAGCCGAGCTCGTGGCGTCGCCACCGCGCACGGTCGCCATCGTCGGTCGCGTGACGCGCGCGGCGGTGTTCAGCGCGGCGCTCGTCGCGTGCGGCACCAAGCACGACGAGCCGAAGTCCGCACCGCCGGCGGGCTCTGCCGAGAAGCTCGACCAGGACTTCAACCAGCTGCTCGGCAGCGCAGAGCCGGGCAGCGCCGAGCCGGGCAGCGCGGTCGCGCACGCGAGCGATGCAGCGGTCGCAGCCGACGCGGCGCAGGTCGCGGTTCCCGTCGACGCCATGACCGACGAGGAGCGCACCCGCCAGCTCCAGCACCAGCAGCAGCAGCAGTCCGATCAGCACAAGCGCGACGAGGAGCAGGCGCTGCGCCGCCAGCGCGAGGAAGAACTGCGCCGCCGCGAGGAGCAGATCCGGCTCCAGCAGCAGGACTTCAACCACAACGCGAAGCCGTACGGCGCACCGCCGGCGCGCCGCCGCGTCGTCTAGAGATCCTCGACGATCAGCTCGAAGCGGCCCTGGTCGAACGGCTCGCCGGGCGCCTTTGCGATCTGCACGAGCCGCTCGCGCTTGCCGGCGCGCTGCATCTCGAGCGCGCGGTGATGGCACATCGGGTTGTTGCCCGGCTTGCCGAGCAGCGCCTCGCTCGTCCACGTGCAGCCGGCCTTGCAGGTGTCGGCGTAGTAACAGCTCGAGCAGTAGCCCCACAGCGACTCGACACCACGCCCGCGGTTGAAGCGCATCGGTGCCGCGCGCTCCCAGATGTCGACGAGCCGCGCGTCGCGCACGTTGCCGCTTCCCCACGTCGCGGTCGCCATCGACGGGCAGCCCTTGATCGTGCCGTCGGCCTCGATGCCGATGCCCCACACGCCGGCGCCGCACCCGACGTGGTGCCCGCGCGGCATGGTCCCGCGCAGCGTCGTCTCGTACGGCCCGAAGTAGCCGACGTTGTTGCCGGGCCACAGCAGCACGTCCGCCTCGCGACAGCGCGCCGCGAGCTCGCCGATCATCGGGAACAGCTCCAGCAGCTGATACGGCTGGAGCAGCCAGTCGGGATGATCGGCGGCGCGTCCCATCGCGACGGTGAGCTGGATCTGCCAACTGTGGATGCCGTGCTCGATGAGCACCTCGAGCAGCGCTGACAGCTCGCGCCACGACAGCGCGTTGATCTGCGTGTTCGCCGACACCGCGATGCCGGCCTCGCGCAGATTGCGCAGCCCCTCGAGCGCCGCCGCGAACGAGCCGCGCACGCCGCGCTGCAGATCGTGAGTCGCCTCGAGCCCGTCGAGTGACACGCTCGCGCTCACGAGCCCCGCCGCCGCCGCCGCGCGCGCGCGCTCCGCCGTCATGCCGCGGCCTCCGGTCGTGATCAGCGGCTGCATCCCGCGCTCGGCGAACCCCGCGATCCGCTCCCACCAGGCGGCGCGCAGGTAGCTCTCTCCGCCGATCAGCACGACCTCGACAACGCCGAGCTCCGCGAGCTGGTCCACGAGGTCGAGCGCCTCGGCGGTGGTCAGCTCGTCGGGCCGCGCACGCCCGGCGCGAGACCCACAGTGCCCACATGCGAGGTCGCAGGCGAGCGTGATCTCCCACACGGCGAGGATGGGCCGAGCCTGGGCGTCGAGGGCGCGAACCTCGTCGGCGAGGTGCAGCTCGCGCCGCGCAGGGGGCGCCTTCGGGGCCAGAGGAAGCCGCTTCGTCAAAACTTTCACCCGCGGGAGCGTCAACGGTACACTGGATCCGATGAGGAGACTCGCCTGGTTGTTGCTCGCGCTCGCGCCCGCTTGTTCGAAGTCGAATGACGACTACATGGTCGGCGGAGGCGGTGGCGGAGGGGGCGGTGGGGGCGGAGTCGACGCGCGCCACGCCGATGCGCCGAAGGACACGGTGCTCGCGATCGACGCGAACGAGCTCGCGGGTCGCGTGTGCCTCGTCGACGATGCACGGTTGCTGACCGATTCGTCGAAGTGCTCGCCGACCGGCGCCGGTGGCCTCACCGTTCGTCTCGGCATGCACTCGACGACGACGAGCGCCGACGGATCGTTCACGATCGATAACGATCCTGCGGCGCTGCCGGTCTGGCGGGTTACCGGCATGGGCATCGTCAGCTCGTACTCGCCGCTCGGCAACTACTACGTCCCGGCACTGAGCCAGACTGGCTACGACTCGATCACGAGTCCGACTGCCAACAACGTCGTGACTGTTCCGGGCCAGGGCGACGTGATGGTGCTGAACATCCAGAACGGCGTCGGCGCGATCGGTGCGACCGCGACGTCCACCTCGACACCCGCGCCGCGGTACTCGACGTTTTACTCGACCACATCCGCGACTGCATGGTCGCAGGGGACGTCGACGGACAGTCACGGGATGGCGTGGCTCCCCGGCATCAACGTCGGCACCGTGAACATCGCGTCGGTGCTCGGCACGACGACGCTGACCAGCAACGCCGTGCCCGTCTACGACGGCGGTTTGACGTTCATCCAGGTCGTCTTCCCGTAGCGACTTGCCCCGGGCGTTGCTCGGAAACGCCCCCGCGTTGCGATCGGCAACACAGACGGGGGCGACAGCGTCGATAATGTGTTGATCCGTCGAGGCTTCGTGGGGCACGAATCGTGCTGCCCATGCCGCCGATGTCGATCCGGATCTGCGCGTTACTGCTCGCCCTGGCAGCCTGTGGCGGTGCCTCGGATGTCGAGCACCCCGCGGATCGCCCGCACCAGGCCAACGCGGACCTCGACTGGCGCGACCAGGTCATCTACCAGATCGTGGTCGATCGGTTCTCGAACGGTGATCCGAACAACGACTGGAACGTCGAGCCGAGCGTGCCCGGCAAGTTCCACGGCGGCGACTGGCAGGGCGTGATCGATCACCTCGACTACCTCAAGGACCTCGGCGTCACCGCGCTGTGGATCTCGCCGGTCGTCAAGAACGTCGAGTCCGATGCCGGGTTCGACAGCTATCACGGCTACTGGACGCAGGACTTCCTGCGACCGAACGCTCACTTCGGCGACCTCGAGAAGCTGCGCGAGCTCGTCGATGCGGCGCACAAGAAGGGCATGCTCGTGATCCTCGATGTGGTGACGAACCACATGGGGCAGCTCTTCTATTACGACATCAACGGCAACGGCCAGCCCGACGACACGGTCAGCGGCGGCGGGTTCTCGCACACGTGCCTGCAGATCTGTGCGCAGCATCCCGATCAGTGCTCCGCCGACGAGCTCACGTACTG
>Ga0157374_10005886_pt1 | contig 10356 bp, 7 predicted proteins | sample M25metaG_FD_115308 | JGI IMG/M metagenome (GOLD analysis project Ga0157374, IMG submission 115308) | Miscanthus rhizosphere microbial communities from Kellogg Biological Station, Michigan, USA - M2-5 metaG | ecosystem: Host-associated > Plants > Roots > Rhizosphere > Soil | place: USA: Michigan... | reverse complement strand
TGTCTTAATTGCATCTCCTTAACTGCCTTTTTACTCTCATGACGTTTCTACCTTGGATCGCAAAGCTGATCGCGAACACTACTTAATTGCATAAATTACAAGTCGGCTAGGGTTTCTGTTACTTCTGTGGCCTTGTTTTATACATAAGGTGCTAAATAAGGATAGATCCCCAATAGCAAGAAGGGGTCTCCGGCAGGGCTTTGAAAAGGACTGCGGATAGGAAGTTTGGATTTGGGAGTAGGACTTTTTGGTGTTGACTTTGTCTGGTTCGGTTAGTCTTGAGAGAAACAAGTGCACTCAAGGCTCAAAATCGTTGCCGGTTTTGGTCCACCCTGTACATAATACGTTGCTTATCTAATTTTCATATACATCATACACTTACATGTTTTCAGCTTGCTTGAGCCCTGATGCAAGGTGCTGAATGCTTGGTGAATATGTGAGTGAAGAGGGGACAAATTCGAGGTTGGTCTGCAATCAAGAAATTCAGGGGCAGTCAGGGCCTAATATCTTCAAAGTGGCTCATCGGATGGCCCAGATTTTGCTACATTCAAACCCTTAGTTGTTCCTCTAGCAGATTAAGCATTTTTATTCACAAAATAGTATTTAGCGTTATCCTGAAAGGTTCCGAGAAACTCTGCCACCTCGTCCTTACACATTGGGCTATGAAGCAAAATAAAAGCGTCAGTACTTATAGCTTCAGGACCAATTCTCATGCTGGGATCGTTGGCAGTGCTTGATTCCAGAGTTAATTCCAGGCCATAGCCATTGAGACATAGTTAGTTACCTTCTGGACACGAATTCTGTAAGCTTCGTGTGGGAACTTAGCTCTTCCATCTGCTGGCTGTTCAACTCATCAAGGAACGAATTTTGGCCTTGGCGGGATGATGCTGAGGCAGTCATTCCCCCCAGTGCTAGTTCGACGAGTGACACTCCAAACGCCCATATATCGGAGTGCAGCTTATACAGCTGGCCTAAAGATTCATATACATGCATTCGGGGCAACACACAATTGTTATGTAAATCTGTATAGTCACCAGTTAGTCGCTCAGGGGCCATGTATGTACCTATAACTAGCCTATAAATTGCTGTCCTAAAACTAAGCACTGCTATATATGTACTTGTGCCCACATACGACCAGGCCACTGACTGATTCATCATCTTGGATGTCCCCATGTCGCCTTGAACTCATTGTTCTTATTGTTTCCGAGTGATCACCTTTCTCATTCACCTAGTTTCACGGATCCATCGCTGCTGACAAGAAAATTTGATGGCTTTATGTCCCTATGCATGATCTGTTTTGACCAGAGAAAGATCATTGCATCAACAATGGCGACAGCGACTGCACCCAACACGCGGTTGGGAAGCTTTCCATAGCTGTACGAAACACATGAGTTCTGTAATCTTGGCGTGAGAAAATTTGGCTACTTACCGTGCAATGTCCAATCCATCCATAAGTTCCATGCAGATATAAAGACTGTCTTCGGAGAGGATAGCACCATAGAATTCCACTATGCATGGGTGATGCGACGCCTTAATCTTAAGTTAGTACTCTCTGGTATTGCAGATAAATAACGATACAAATACAGTTCGAAGTGTCTCGACTTCGTTTGCAAGTCCAGTGCCACTGATCAACGGGCCCTCTACGGATATGGCCTAGGAAAAGTCATACACATAGATCACTGATCAAGCTACAAACTTGTGAACGAACCTTAACTGCCATGACTCTGTCGTGTCTCACATTTAATGCCCTTCAAATGGTTAATTGCCTAAATGTTAATTGAACAGGAATTGGACTATTTAACCTGTACACACTGCCGAACTGCCCTTCTGACAGCATATCCAGTAGGTGGAGATCATGCAAACATAGGTGTCTATCCTCTTCGCCTCCACCTCCCACCAGCGCTTTTTTCGTGCTTGACTCTTTAGCGAATAAATCATATTTTAGCTCGACTATAGCCAAACTCACTAAGTCTGATCTCCAAGTACACTCCATTGGCAGAGGCGAGAAACGCGCTTAGCTCTTCGTCAGAGCGAACAGAAATGGCCTCCCCGTCCTCGTCAAAGTCTTAAGGTTAGGGGACCGTTACCAGAAGCTTCCCTATACACGTACACGTTTTTACACTTGCTTACATTCAAAACAATCGAATTGCGGTTCACAGGCTCGCGCAGTGGAGGATAGAGTGGCGTTGATATGAGACATGAAGGTATCGAAGAATGCCAACGTCTTAAGAAGATATATGTCCGGCGAGCAGGATCATGAACATCTAACCAGATCGTCCATTTGCACATCAGATTCGTAGCCCACGTTAAGGATTCTTACAGTCTTCATGTCAGATTCCTATCATGTGCATGAATGTGTGATTTTACTATCACCTTTTCGTCGAATCTTCATCGCCCTTTGAATCTTTCACTAGTTTTCTCCTCACCCAACTACATTCCCTTGTCCCATCGATTGATTACCTGGTCTCGCTCCTTTGATTTCACTTCGCTTGGTCATGAACATTCTCTTATCAGTTTTTACTATGCACACACTACAATAGAGGAGTCGCAGTCGTGGCAAGTGCCAAACATAATGGTTTCCAGTTAACCCGATCTGCTTCTATCTCCTGACGCGTAAAAGTTGGACAATGTGAATAGATGTGTATTTTGACTATAGCGAATTCCCCACTCCTTCCGCGGTACTATTGTGACCTGACAGAGAGAACCGAGAACCATTACTCTGTCTGCCAAGGCCATTTCGATTGATTCAAATTCCATAGTTCTTCTTTCCCCTCAATTTGCATATTCCAAGGTGCGATTGTATGTATCCGATCCTTATCGATCGCAGCATAAAACTGATTCAACATGGATTTAGATACAATAATAGACGCCTCGCACATGGCAAGAGAACTCTACCGGAATGTCCGACTAGGGACAAGCGCTTTTTTACTACTAGCCAATTTCTATCTATACTTCGTAAGCTGATGGCAAATATGGAGGGCGCACTAGCCAGCGTTTTCTTTAGTTCTGTCCCGACTGGTGGATCTATGGTCTACTGATGGCATCTGCTGGTGCCATTAATTTGTTTAGATGCCCAGACAGCAAATTCTGGCGGGCCGGGATCAGTGTAGTGATCGTGCTTGGTACAATGGTTGGCAGTTCCGTGTAAATTGCTGAATCACTTAACGCTTAACTTCTGCCACCTAGGAAACGCTGTTCCTCACCTGGACTATCAGACATTTGGATAAAGCGTCCCTTCTGAATGATGATCACGATCAGATTTACGAAGGGAGGAGAATCATTCTTATGGCCATCGCCACTTGCCTCACAATATCGACAAAGCTGAGCACCTCCACTCACGAAGGCTGTGTTGATGCGCTGAGAACGACTTTAATACTTGTACTAGCTCTAGCTATGGGGCCTGCCATAGGCTACTCTGCTTTGCATTTTACTTCACTTTTATGAGGACCGAGGCTAAGGCAAAGTCAGCTTATCTCGTCCCTGCTTCGATCACAAAATAACCATTACCGGACAGAACTAGCACATCTCTTGTGCTCACGTTAAAATAAATTCTTGGAATTTTGATTAGAATATTTGATACAAGTGAGTAGACCTAGCATACGTATTCTAGGTCTACACAGGACAGAGAGGAAGAAACAATCCGAAAATAGTAAAAATAGCCTTGCTAAGAGGTCTATATGTTAGCGTAGCTCTGTGCTCATTTGCATACTTGATGATGGGCTGTTGGCCTACTGGAAACAATGGTTGCTTGCACTAGTGTCCCTAACCTGCATAGCACCACTCCACTCAACAATGCCTGCTGAGCTTAGTGGGCGCTAAGGAGTAGATCAGAAGGAAAGGAGGAGAAATGTTTGCAGAGGAGCAATAGGGAGTATGTTCCCTAGCATCTAAGAGCTGGACGCTCTTGTCACTTAAAACTTCCTCTATTTCACTGCAGTAAAGCGAGAGGCGAAACCATACTCGCGTCCCATTTGTTGGGTGAGACGTAGTTTACTCAAATCACAGGGAGGGGACTCGGAGAATTCGTCAACAACTCCCCAAAAATTGTCGCCAATTGCTAAGTTCTATTGCTCGACCACTCGGCCCTTATAGAGAAAGACATTGGTTGCATTTCCGCATGTAAGGGTCAGTTTAGATGTAACATACTAACGGATTTGGCTCACCTACTACTAATCGATGTCCGCTCTGCTACTGATCTATTTATTTATCATCTTAAACTGTAAAGGTGCAACTAGCCAGAAGATGCAAGATCCAGTAGGGAGGCTACGCTGTTATAGCTGTGCTAGTGACAATATGAAGGAGAATTTTCTTACCAGGCAAGAAGAGCTGTGCTCCTTGTTCTCAGTTCTCACCATTACTATTACAGAAGCAGAGGACCACCGGGAAGGATGCAGGAGCCAGTGTTGTATGGTAGGGGAGAGACCCTGTCCATGGGGACAAGTCATAAATTGTAAAATTAGACTCAATGTGCGATCTCGACACATGGATGATAAAGGAGAAGAGTGCCGAAGAGTGTGATGGGCCGTGCTTTAAATGGCAGGCAAGTGTCCATTATAAGTCTGCCTTTTATGTAAAAGCCAAGACCATCGATGTTGTAGCAAATACTCAACAACAGCGGTGTCTACTCCTACTCTACAATAAGGGGGTGCTATTCGCGAATGTTCGGCAATACCCGGCCACCGGGAGGCTCGACGCATCGCCTGGAGGATCCTTTCTATAGTGATTGCACTACAAAGGAGAAGGTTCTCGAGTGCATCGGTATGTGTAGAGTGCTAAAAATCTCAAAAATTTCTCACCAAGCTTTTTAGACCAGTCAACGCTCATCGAGCACTTGTGCATATGTAGAGGGGACTTCTGTAACGGGTACGTCTGCAAGCCGAGTTGCCTTTGAATGCAGATTCCCTTCCAGAAAATCTTCGTTCAAGCCTCACTTTATTACAATCTGGATCGTCGCAATACTTTCGGCGCTCATATTACTCCGTAACTGAGCCGTATCAATCAATGCCAGCACTGTTTTGGATCATTTGCGAATATATCACCGGACGGCAATAAAATTTACACTCACATAGCATCACCGAGCCCGTCAAAGCATCACCAATTTTGGACGGAACTGCTCGTCGCGCAGATAAAGAGCAGCTAATATTTCCGGCGACTCGACAGATACCCAATGGTAACTGAAAGCACTCATTGCGCCGTGAATAAACCGATTGCACGTACCGTTGTGGCACCAAAATCTCGGCTTTCCTGGTGCTCCTCTTGTGTCGAGAGAGGATCCGCAGCCTGAGCCCCTGGTGGAGAGTATCGGGTGGGATTGGCTAGAAACAAATAGTAGTGTAAATATGGGTCAAAGCAACGGAAGGGTTCGTTCCCCTCCTTACCAAACACCACATTCCGATCACGGCTTCCGGAATGTCAATTGCCTTGTGCCCATCGACAAAAATGTGCTAAAATTAGCGCTAATCTAATGTACTAAAATTCGTGATGCCTCCATTATATAGAATGTATACCCTATAACACTTCGAGACAACCTAAATCGATGCGCAAAAATGGACAGGTGTTATATAAATTAGTAGATTTTACCATCGGGAAAAAGAACTCGAATCCGAACTCCACGGTAGGAAAGGCCTCATCAAGCGAGGCAACCAGTTGCTTTTCATCCAGAATGTCTCCATGGACAAGACACTCCAGCTTCTTTCTAGATTTTCGATTTGATGTAAAGATGTACTATCAACCTATGAACCTATATATATAAACCTACGAGAGTGGACTTTGGTAGATAATCACGAATTCGATAAACAAGCCAGCTTGTTGCTTAAATTGGTTTGCTATCCTATCGTTCAAGCTTGGAAAGTTCTGGATACCTCGTTCGCGTTGAGTATGGGTGTGGTCACATATTCCAGTCGCTTCGACATCTTTTTCCAGTTGTGGTAGCGCACTGCTTCCTCGACTATCTAAGATTGTAATCATGATCCGAGAATATGAATGCCGTATGCGGCACAGTGCTATGGCCACAGCATGCGGCCTAAATTCTTCTTTACTAATAGGGCTACTGACTGGTAGAAAATCGCGGCATCTGAGCTGAATATCCGTCTTCTGATCGCCGGTGAGTGCATCTATTCTGTGCCAGCCGGCTGAAATGTTTTCCGAGGTTAAGTTGCCTTGGTTAAGTATTAGGAAGCATTATTTAGGATTACCCATGAGCGATTCGCGATCCGGTTGGGTCTTCAATTTTCCTCCTTAAGCCAATTAGGACATGATATAGAATATGAACAATAACTTGGAGCGAAATAACGATGCTACCGGTGATAGTGCACGCAAATGCTAGACGGTACCAACCAGAGCCTCTACACTCCGTCGATATGAGATGGTCGACTGTGCATTCAAATCCCGTCTCCTCGAGCACTTCACGCTTGCAAGCTGCCTAGAGTAAATGAACAGGTGACAGGTTGTACAGTTAGCCTCAATTGGGCCACCTCAATTGTTTCTCCAGGCTCGGTGTGTCCCGCGGGCATATACTAAATCTCATCTTTCTATCTCCGAAGGTGCAACTATCCCCTTACTCACCCACTTTCCGTAGCACTTTCTTTTGGCTTCTATAATTTACTTGCTTCATAAATTTCTTCTACATTACCAGTACCTTTGATAAGTAGAATTTCCAAAAATCCATCCTCCGAGACGCGAATAATGATGCCCGCTACTGAACATAGAGCGTTCAGATAGGTGCATTAGGGGAAGGGTATATTCTATTACCTATATAGGTTACATTATCGAAAAGTCTGACCCAGCGACACTCTAAACAAGTGCCATTAGTATTATCAGCAATGTTAAGGCACTCACTTCCGAGTTGCATATCTGGTATGCGGCGCCTTCTGACTCCTTGTTGCTCTTCTAACTCTGCCAAGGGAGAAAATGAGTCCGTAAGTGCACTGACCTCAGCGTCGAGTGAACCATCATCGTAACCATTTTTTTCAATGGGCAAGGGGACAGTAGATGAGGTGGACGGGGAAAGCGATCCATTTGTATAGTTGTTTCCAGCTTGTGATCTAGCAGGGCCGACGTTTAGACGATCGAACTCCTTCTCCATCTCCATATCACAACTAAAATGGTAGACAGAGTGATATTTATACCCATTCCTCTCTGTATTATTCCTATAGAGATGTAAACATTTTGTATAATGAATCGCTGAGACGCTGAAGACATAGAACCAAGGATATCCCAATAGAGCAGCTAGAAATGGATGCGCAGCATTGGTAATCCTATAGAATAGAGGCGAAGAGACCACTACCAGGTCCAAATCCCACTCCAAGGCATGATTTAGATCAGAGAAGCTAATTTCCAGAAGGAATTGGGTCTCCACAATTATGGGGAGTGTCAAGAGGGAACGGAAGGCCCCATAGTATTTCACATAATTTAGAGCCTCCTGACGTAGAGCTGGTGCGTGCTGCGGACTTTAGACGGAAGAGAATAACAATTGTCCCTAGGGATAATGGCTGTCGGGGCATAAAGTTGGCGAGTTCAAATCTCCTTCCTAATGTCTGCTCTCGTCCATTATGCATCGATTGAGGGGAGTTTGAAGGAAGAAAAAGCAAGACAGAACTACTGCGTCCTGAAGCAGCTGTGGGGGGCCAGTAGCTTATTTGCACGAATAGTTCTAGCTAATTGACCAATAGACTATTCTCGCCATCGATTTGCCAAAGGAAGTCTCTTCTGCGTAGCTCCTCTCTTACATAAAGGGCGAATAAGTACATGCATATTAAATTAAGGTAGCCCGGCCTGGTCATTTTCGGTAGCGGCAAAAAGGAGATTCTCGACTATATAATTATGAGCAGATGGGCGGCAAGGCGGAATTTAAAACGACGGCTCGTACATGTGCCCGTGTATTCCCATCTTAGCATGTTCAGCTTAAGATATCCAACAGCTCGCTCCGTCAATATCAGCTCTCGGATGGAATGAGTATGTCATTGAAGCTAAGTTCGAAGAATGAAATCTTGTTCTCTCTCTGACAATGGGCAGCACAGCCAACAGCGTTTCTGCTGTTCCAGCTGTTCTAACCATGTCAAGCCTGGATTTGGAAGACGTTGCTATAACTTGTACTCAGCGATTTGCTGGTCCTATGTGCTAACACGCTTTATGACATATAGCAAGGCGAACAGACAAAAGGATTAACAACAAACAAAGATAAAGTCGATCGGCATGATCGATAAATACTCGTGTGAGGTTTCTTAAAGAGCGTTGAAGAAAATGAGAGAAATATAGGTGAGGTCATTAGAAGTGAATATGCACTTCGGGTGGATCGGCGTGGGATTTCGTGATATGCTCGAAGATAAAGCTCTTCTCATATAGTGTGTACATCAGTTAGTGTTAGTGGCTAGATTTGTAGCGAGCAGTGCAACGGCTAGCGACTCATTCGCAGACAGGTTTGTATGCTTTGCGGCTATGGCCCTCTCGACGGCATCCACGTGGTGGTTGTAGGGTTTGTCCAGCACATGTGGGTCGCCTTCAGCCGGATACGTGCTCTCCTGGTTGATGCTATTGAGAAGGGTACCGATCAAAGCAAGCTGCCCATGTGGATCTATGCGTTGCTGTTGCTGCATGAGGACGGAGTTGATGAGGAGCTTTCGCAAGTATTGCTCCTGATAATGTTGTAGTGTCGGTTGCATAAAGCTGTTGACTTGCAGAGGAGTTGCGTTTGCGAATTGCTGGGAGGGGGCTGAAACGTGCATGGTTAGATTCAAGCCTCTTCTTGCACCCACCCTACCATATGGATGATGGGAGGTATGTTGTGGCCAGTAGTTGCTGTAATCGCTGCCGTGCGCCAATGGCATCTGACTCGATTTCATCTCGGCGGAGGGAGATCCTTGCGGGGTTGGAAACAAGCTGTAGAGCTGTGACTGTGGCTGTGAGAAAAAGAAGTTCATGGGATGCCCGCTGAGGGTGGGATTCCCTTCGATGTCGGAAATCCACTGAGGTGGGGTAGAGGTCTTGCTGTTCTGAGAGTTGGCTCCTGCAAGCGAGGGAATCATTCCTGCGCTTGACTGAAAGAGATCGATTACAAATGATTCATGGCACGTCAGTTTAAGTCAATCGTCAGCATTGCACCCTCTTTCACTACTTCAATTTTACCATATATACGCAGTGGAGGAAAATCAGCAGGGTAATAAAACAGATAGAATAAATCGACACGAATAGGCACTGGTGGAAGAATTCGTGTACAACAATTGGTGAAGAAAGAGGAGTGAAGGGGTTAATAGATTGTGTTGGGAGGAAATTGGCAAAGAATAATTCCCCATGTGCGAAGGATGAGCCTTATGGGGAGGGTAAAGTCGATGCCCGACTGTGGGGACAAATGGGCTGTGAGGGGAACGATCTTGCAATAAGTGAGAACATAGGTGTGCGGGGATGGCGAGTTGGGGAGGCTGCTCTGCGTCGGGGAAGGGGGAGTGAAGGAGAGGTGGCTCTGGAGAAAAGTCCACTCATTGTTCTTCCGAGTGCACCGTGTCGGTCGCACTCCCATCTTAACAGCGTGTTAGAAACGTGTGGGTGTGTAGGGAAATCGTACATCGGGTGTCTGGTAGACGGTCAAATGAATTACACACTGTATGTTTACAAGTGCGGGCAGAGAGTATATGGGAGCAGCAGGTGTCCATACTGCAGAGGAGGCGCTGGGATTTTTCACAGATCGATAAATATCCAGCTGTGTGGTAGTGGTCTGGGGAAAGGGCCAGTTTCAGAACATTCGCACATAGATCATAGATTCATTCACCTGTACTCGCAGACAGTACAGGTTCTATAGCGCGAGTGGGCTAAATTGGCAATTTGAAGACCGAAGAGGCGAGAAGTGCTTGGACCAAGAGGGAGACACCTAGAAAATCAGTTCTCCCTTCAGCAGAGGTGAATGGAGAGGGGCTGGGAAGACATATAACATAGCAAAAACGGCTGACGACAAAAGGGGAGGAAGGGAAAAGAAGGAAATTCCGTGCCTGGGTGTGCCACGCTCTCGCACTTTCCGTTCTCCCCCCCCCCCACGACATAAACAACAAAGTTCAATAGCAGTAGTCCTTCCTCCAAAATTCCCTTTCACCTGAGATCATCAGCCCGAGCCTTTAAAACAGCCGCTCTTGTCCAGTAATCAAAGCTCAAAATCAATCTTTATTTTCTCTCCCATGCAACGGCACATGTGATGACAGCAAATAAAAATGCTCACCTCCTTTGCCAAGTGAATGTGCGAAATCAACCAACACTGGAACAACAATATCTTTCCATCTGCAGCCCCTATCCGACTGCCCCCTTATCCAGCAAAGTGCTTGTGTCATCGGCTTTTTCGTCATTACCGTCGAGTTCATGGAGCGGACGAGG
>Ga0157374_10005881_pt1 | contig 10363 bp, 9 predicted proteins | sample M25metaG_FD_115308 | JGI IMG/M metagenome (GOLD analysis project Ga0157374, IMG submission 115308) | Miscanthus rhizosphere microbial communities from Kellogg Biological Station, Michigan, USA - M2-5 metaG | ecosystem: Host-associated > Plants > Roots > Rhizosphere > Soil | place: USA: Michigan... | reverse complement strand
TACTCCGTCGGCGTTGGCCCCGAAGTCGAAACCGACTTCTACAACTTCGAGTCGATGAACTTCCCGCCCGGCCACCCCGCGCGCGACACACAGGACACCCTCGTCATCGCCAACCAGGAGCGCCGCCCTCTCCGCGATCGACTCCTCCTCCGCACTCATACTTCGCCCGTGCAGATGCGCACCATGGAGAAGCAGGCCCCGCCTGTCCGCATCGTCATCCCCGGCAAGGTCCATCGCAACGACGCACAGGACGCAACGCACTCGCCGATCTTTCACCAGGTAGAAGGCCTCTGCGTCGATACCAACATCACTTTCTCGGATCTCAAAGGCACTCTCGATCACGCCATGAAGGCGCTCTTCGGATCCTCAGTCAAGACGCGCTTCTTCCCATCGTTCTTCCCGTTCACCGAGCCCTCGGCCGACGTGCAGATCAGCTGCATCTTCTGCGGCGGCAAAGGCTGCCGCAAATGCAAACACTCCGGCTGGATCGAACTGCTCGGCTGCGGCATGGTCGACCCCGCCGTCTTCGCCTTCGCCCAGGAGAAGCAGCCCGCCTACGACCCGAAAAAAATCAGCGGCTTCGCCTTCGGCATGGGCGTCGAACGCATCGCCATGATGAAGTACGGCATCAGCGAAATCGGCCAGTTCTACGCCGGCGATATGCGCTTCCTCAACCAGTTCGTATGAGCAGAACTCGACATTATCGCGACCTCATCGCCTGGCAAAAGGCAATGGAACTCGCTCGTCAGGTCTATGCCTCGACCGAACAGTTTCCTCAGTCCGAGACTTTTGGCTTACGCATGCAGCTGCGTCGATCCGCAGTGAACGCCGCCACGTATATTGCAGACGGCCACGGACGCCTCACTGACGCAGAAAACCGCAAGTCGCTCGGAATCGCCCGCGGTGCTATCAATGAGTTGCAAACGCAGCTTGAACTCGCAGAAAGCCTCAACTTCGTCGACAAGCAAATCGCAGAGCGAGTGCTGGATCTTTCAATCGAAGTTGCGAAACTAATCAACGGCCTTCTCGGCGTCCTCGACCACGATCCTCGATGACCCGCTAACTTGCTATCGCGCGAAGCGCGGCTAACTTGCTAGGAGATTAAGAACCTGCAATGAAGATACTGACGAAATGGCTACGGACAATTCGGACTTGACAGACACGCAAAACTCAGGCGTGGTTAGGAGCCTCATCAGTGTCCTCAACTAGTATCGCCGCTAACTTGCTAACTCGCTATCGCGCGAAGCGCGGCTAACTCGCTAGGAGATTAAAACCCGCAATGAAGATACTTACCAAATGGCTCCGTAGCTATCTCCCCGAACTCTCCGTTAGCGACGCGCAGCTCGCAGAAGACCTCACCCTTCGCGGTATCGCTGTAGAGGGGATTTTCGACCTTGGCCCCGCCAACGGCTCCCTCTTCGAGATGGACATCACCACCAACCGCGTCGACGCCATGAACCATTACGGCATCGCCCGCGAAGCCGCCACCATCTACGGCGTCCAACTCAAGCCACTCGACACTTCGCTCCCCGAGCCCAGGCCCGCCGCAGCCCCATTCCCGGTCAAGATCGAAGCCGAAGACGCATGCGGCCGATTCACCGCCCGCATCCTTCGCAACATCACCATCGGACCTTCGCGTGACTGGTTCCCAGGCGCGGAAGTTTCAACCTGGTTCAGTCTCCTCGAACAGAAGCAGATATCCAACGCCGTCGACGCCACCAACTTCGCATGGCTCGCCATGGGCCAGCCCACCCACGCCTTCGACCTCGATAAGATCGAAGGCGGCATCATCGTCCGCCGCGCCCGCAAAGGCGAAAAGCTCAAGACCCTCGACGGCATGGATCGCGTCCTCGATCCCGACGACCTCGTTGTCGCCGACCACGCGAAGTCCCTCGGCCTCGCCGGCGTCATGGGCGGCTGGGACACCATGATCACCCCCGAGACAAAAAACGTCCTCGTCGAAGCCGCATGGTTCGAACCCATGGCAGTTCGCCGCACCGCCCGCCGTCACGGACTTCACACCGATGCCAGTCATCGTTTCGAGCGCGGCGCCGACTTCAACGCAGCTCCAGTCGCATCCGCCATCGTCACCCGCATCCTCCTCGCCAACGGCGGCCACATCGAAGGCGACCTCGTCGACGTGCGCATCCCCTCATGGGAAGCTCGCACAGCCGATCGCCCCGCGATCTCGCTTGCACTCAGCGAAGTTCATCGCATCCTCGGCAAGACGGAAGACAAAGAGGGTATTACTCCAACAACCGTGCAATCCATCCTCACTGGCCTTGGCTGCGGGCTAGTAGGAGAGTTCAGAGGACAATCAGGAACAGGTGACCGAGCAACCGAGCGTATAGTGTGGCCGGTTGTGCTCCCCAGCTGGCGCCTCGACCTCCAGCGAGAAATCGATCTCATTGAAGAAGTCGCCCGCGTCTACGGCTACAACCGCTTCGCCAACACCCTCCCCGCATTCGGCGAAGGCGTAAAGGCTCTCCCCTGGGCCGAAGCCGAATCAACAGTCCGCCGCACCCTCCTCGCCGCCGGATTCCACGAGGCCATCAGCAGCACTTTCTGCTCCGCTGCCGAAGCCGCACTCGCTGCGCCCATCCCCGGCCAGATCGTCGCGCTAGGCAATCCTCTCAACGAAGAAGCCGGCGTGATGCGCCCCTCACTCATCCCCGGCCTCCTCAACGCCATCGCCGGCAACCTCAATCGCGACGTCAGCGATGTTCGCCTTTTCGAACTTGGCACCGTCTTCAGTGGTACGACAGAAAAAGTCGACGAACGTCCAGCACTCGCCTTCGCCGCCGCCGGAAATCTCCCCAACCAAAGCTCGCTCCATCCAACTCGCGCCATCGAATTCCACGATCTCAAAGGCGTCGTCGAACAACTCCTCTCGCGCTTCCAGATCCGCGACATCTACTTCGATCGTTTTCCGTCCGACAGCGGTCTGACGCCCGCATGGCTGCACCCCTACCGATCCGCCCGCGTCGTAGCCGATGGCCTCACCGTCGGCTGGTTCGGCCAGCTGCACCCGACCGAAGCCGCCGCCCGCAAAATCAAGGACGCCGTCCTCATCGGCGAAATCTACATCGACCGCCTCTACAAGCTGCCGCTGCGCAAGCCATCTGCCCGCGACATCTCCCGCTTCCAGCCCGTCCGTCGCGATTTCTCTCTCGTACTCGACCAGGGCATCCCGTGGGAGCGCATCGACAAATCTCTTGCTTCGCTGCAGATTCCGGAGCTCGTCGAATGGCGCGCCGCAGAAGTTTTCCGCGATGCGAAACTCGGCGTCAATGATTATTCGCTGCTCGTCAGCGCCACCTTCCAGGCGCCCGACCGCACTCTCCGCGAAGAGGAACTCCAATCATTCCAATCGCGCGTCATCGATGCAGTGAGCAAAGCCGGCGCGAGGCTTCGTACATAAGCATCGGGCGGGTGCCCCCGGTCTCGCTTCTGAGACCGGGGTCTCTGTTTCCTCCTCAGTTTCCCTCAGCCTCCGCAGCCCTTCATCGGAGCTATACTTCCCGAATACAGCGCATTTGCGCGGAGGGGTATTATTCATGTCGCCATCATCTCTGGAATCCCAGATCGCGGAACACATCGAGCACTCTGAAATGGATCACAACCATCAAGGCAATCTCGCTCTCAGCAGCGCCGATTTCTCCGCTCTTGAAGACCGCGTCTCTCGCGCCGTCAATCTCGTCAGGAACGAGCGCCAGGCTCGCGCCGCAGCCGAAGAGCGCATCAATGTCCTCGATGGACAACTCATCGAACAGCGCGATCTGGTGAAAACACTCCAGCATGAAATCAGCGCCCTGAACGCCGAGCGCGATCAGGTCCGCCAGCGCGTTGAAAAGCTTCTCGGTCAACTGGATTCTCTCGAACTCTGAGGTTCCGCATGGCAAAGGAAATTCCGCCCAGCGCTTCCGGCTACGTCACCGTCCACATCTACGACCAGGCTTATCACCTGCGCGGCCAGAACCCGGATCACATCCATCGCCTCGCTGACCTGGTCGACAGCAAGATGCGTGCCGTGGCCGCGCAGGGCCGCACCGTCGATTCGCTGCGCGTCGCTGTGCTCGCTGCCCTCAACCTCGCTGATGAGCTCTCGCAAACCTCGGGCGTGGACGCCAAAGAAGGTCGCGCCCGCGCCGCGCACCTCGCCGAGATGCTCGACGAGGTTCTCGAAGAGGAGCGCAAAATAGGCTAGTCCGGCATCCCTCAAAAATTGCCATCCCCTGAGGTACCGAACATCGGGTACACTTGCACGCACTTGCCGTTATATCGCGTTCAGGGGTAGCCCATGCTCGGCATCACCTCCAGGCTCCTGGTGGGAATTGGCTTGCTCGTCTCCACCGCTCCCGGCTTCGGTTCCGGCCTTTTCCCAGCCGACACACCAAAATCTCAGGACTCTAAACCCGGCATGCCCACCGTTCCCCAGGCTTCCAAAACCTACCAGGAGGCCCTTGACTGGCTTAAGCGACGGCAATTTGAGCTGGCCATACAGTCATTTCGCAAGGCTGCGAAACAGGATAGCCATTGCACAGAGTGTTTCAGCCACGCTTTCACTTCCGCCAACGAGATCGGGAAGTACAAAGAAGCCGAAGAGATTGCGCGCGAGTGGTTAGCCATTGCCGCCACTGACGAGGATCGCGCAGAAATTCACTATCGTCTGGGAATCGCGCTTCAAAAGCAGGGGATCAATAACAAGAAGGAAAAGTGTTTCGCCGAGAGCTGCGAAGAATTCAAAGCCGCCCTTCAACTCGAACCGAAACTCGACCTCGTCCACTATGCGTACGGTATTTCGCTCGCCTATGCGCACCAGGACGATGCCGCACGAGACCAGTTTTCAACCTTCCTTCAACACGATGCCAGCTTTCCCACGGTGCACGAGCGTGCACAGCGCTTTCGTGATCGGGTTGACCTCGCTCGTGCTCGCATGACACCACCATTCTCCATCACATCGCTCGATGGCCAGCACGTCTCGCTCGACAGTCTCACCGGGAAAGTGGTGCTCATCGATTTCTGGGCCACATGGTGCGGCCCTTGCCGTGAAGCTCTGCCGCGGCTCAAAGCAATCGCGCACAAATTCCAGGAACAGCCGCTCGTGATCATTAGTATCAGTCTCGACAAAGACGAAAAGAAGTGGAAGGAGTTCGTGGAGAAGAACCAAATGACATGGCTCCAATATCGCGATGGCTCATTCGACGGCGCGATAGCCCACTCCTTCGGCATTGATGCGATCCCGGCAACATTCACTATCGATGCGGATGGCGTTCTCGAAGATCAGCATGTCGGCGATGCAGTCATCGAGGGCAAGTTGAAGAAACTGGTGGCCAGGGCCTCCGAGCAGATTCGACGCCCTCCCTCGCAGCCCGTCCTGCAACCGGCGGCGCTCGATGCCGCGACAAAAGAAAAGACGCCGGGAGGATTGAACTGAATCGTGACCGTGAGCTATCGCGGGTCGAAACCCAGAACCATATTCTCGATTCGAACTCCCCTTCCCAATGTGACCTTTGGTCCCTAACACAAATCACGCAGCACCCGCAAGACTTGCAATTCCTCGCCAACATCCATACATTCAGCAGTAGAAACCGGCCTGCAAAGCAGGTGCAGTGGTCAATGCTGGATGAACCAACATTCATTGAACAGGAGTCTCGACTCGTCTATACGGTTCTGTGTGCCGTGTCCGCCAGTCCGGAATGCCTAATGAACCGCGGCGAGATTCCACCGTCTTAGGACGGGTTCACCAGCACATCACTCACGGCCCCGTGGGTCGGCTTTCTAATCTCACTCGGCCAAATCCCCATGCTTGAGTTGCGCCCCAACTGCGAGTGCTGCGACCGGGATCTTCCTCCCGCCTCTCCTGAAGCCATGATCTGTACGTACGAGTGCACCTTCTGCAGCGACTGCGCTCAATCGCGCCTGCATGGCATCTGCCCCAACTGCGGAGGCAATCTCGTCGCGCGCCCCATTCGCCCTGCGACAAAGCTGCAAAAGGATCCCGCATCCACCGTACGCGTCTTCAAGCCCGCAGGCTGCGGACAAGCCGCAACCGTCTGAAGACTCCTGGCCTGTGACCGATGCCCTATCCTTGGTCTAGGTGCATCCAGTCCTCTTCCACTTCGGCGCTTTAGTCATTCCGTCCTACGGCGCAGTCGCCGCTCTCGGCCTGTTGCTCGCGCTGATGCTGGCATTGCGCAATGCGAGAAAAATCGGCGTCGATCCCAACCGCATCTGGAATCTCTGCATCCTCATGCTCTTCACTGCCCTCATCGGATCGCGCCTTCTGTTGGTCGCCGCCAACTGGAAGGCATTGCACAGTCATCCGCTGTGGGTGCTCAGCATCGCGACAGTCCACCATCCTCTGCTTGCGGGAATCGCGGCGCTCATCGCCTTCGCTGTAGCCGCCGTTTACGCAACTTCACACCACATGCCTTATCGCGCCACCGCTGACGTTCTCGCCGCACCCCTTGCTCTCGGACTCGGATTCGAACAGATCGGCGCACTCCTCGCAGGCTCCGGTTACGGAACCGGTACCCGCTTACCCTGGGCCGTCGTCTACGCTGACCCGCTCGCCGAACGGTGGAGCGACGCTCCCCTCGGCATCCCCGTGCACCCCGTTCAGGCTTACGCCGGAGTCTGCTTCTTCGCGATCGCCGTCGGGCTTCTGCTCTGGTTGCCGCACAGAGTCCAGCACGGTGACCTTGCCGGCTTGTTCCTGGTAACCTGCGGCATCGTCTTGTACATCACCGAGTTCTGGCGCGATCCGCTCGGCCGCGGCGCGGTCTTCAACGGAATTCTCAAAGGCCCGCAACTCGCCGCCGTCGTCCTCGTCCTCGGCGGAGCGGCGATTCTTCTCGATCGTCCATCGCAGCGCATCAATCCAGCGAGCCGCGTAATCGTCGAACCCACCTCAACCGCATCAACGGAGCCGACCGATGCCTGAGCCGCGCGAGATCGCCGTCCCACCTGAAGCCGCGGGCCAGCGTCTCGATCACTTCATCACTACCCAACTCGACGGCGTGAGTCGTTCCCGCGTCCAGTTACTCCTTGACCAGGGCGACGTCCTCGTCAACGGCGCACAGGAGAAGGCATCCCTCAAACTCCGTGGCGGAGAGCAGATCCTCATCACCGGCGAACCCCACCCTGCTCCTCTGCGTGCAACGCCGCAAGACATCCCCCTCGACGTCGTCTACGAAGACAAATATTTCGCCGTCATCAATAAGCCCGCGGGCATGATGGTCCACGCCGGCGCCGGAGAAACTGAACACGCGCGCAACAGCAACACCCTCGTCAATGCGTTGCTCTATCGCTTCAATGCGCTCTCTTCGACAGGTGGCGAACTTCGCCCCGGCATTGTTCACCGGCTCGACAAAGAAACCAGCGGTCTCATCGTCGTCGCCAAAAGCGACGCAGCCCACACAAAGCTCGCTGAGCTCTTCTCCTCCCGCCAGATTCGCAAGACCTACATCGCTCTCGTCCACGGTCGCGTCGAGCGCCAGAAGGGAAGCATCACCGCCGCGGTCAGCCGCGATCCCGTGCGCCGCACCCGCATGACCACAAGGCACTCTGAGAACTCACGAACAGCCGTCTCCCATTACGAAGTGGTGCAGCGACTCGAAACCAGCTTCGGCAAGTTCACGCTGGTCCGCGTGCGCATCGAAACCGGACGCACCCACCAGATTCGCGTCCACATGGCCTCCCTCGGTCACCCCGTCGTCGGCGACACGCTCTACGGAGCTTCAGGTCAACTCGTCGACCAGACGATGCAGTCGTCCTCCAAGGCTGCCCGGCGCAAAAACGAGCCCGAGCGCCTCAAACTCGGGCGCAATTTCCTCCACGCCGCCCGCCTCGAGTTCACCCACCCATTCACAGCTAAACCCTTGGAACTGGAGGCTCCCCTCCCGTCGGAGCTGAACGAGTTCCTCGGCCGTATTAACGAATCCTGAACAGCCACAGTCAATACTCATAACAGCGAATTCTTAACCACCTCGCCCGATTGTTAGAATGAACACTGATATGAGGAAAAAACTTTCATGGCTGGCCTTTGCGGCGGCTCTGTGTCTCGCCGCCTCCGGGCAACCTGCCACCGGGCAGCAGCCGCAGCAGCAACCGCCCGCTACCCAGCCCGCGCAGACCCCGGCACCTCAGCAACCCGCCCCTGCCACTTCGGCTCAGCCGCAGTCCGCCACCCCCGCGCAGGCCGGTCAGCAGCCTGCCTCGGGGCAGCAGCCCGCTACGGGGCAGCAGCAAGCCGCTCCCGATCAGCAGTCGCCTGAAGATACCGGCCAGGTCTTTCGTGTCGGCGTCAACGAGGTCAACCTCATCTTCACCGTCACCGACAAGCACGGCCACTACGTGCCGAATCTCAAGCAGAACGACTTCGCCCTCCTCGACGACCAGAAGGCCCCCGAGAGGGTCACCTCCTTCCGCCAGCAGATCAATCTGCCGCTGCGTGTCGGTATCGTTATCGATGCCAGCACCTCCATCCGCACCCGCTTCCAGTTCGAACAGCAGTCCGCAATTGAATTTCTCCTCCAGATTCTCAAAGCGAGAAGCGACCGCGCCTTTGTGATGGGCTTCGACGTTACTCCCGATGTCAAAGCCGATTGGACAAACAACATCGATGCGCTGGAAACCGGCATCAATCGCCTCCGTCCCGGCGGTGGCACTGCGATGTACGACGCCGTCTATACGGCTTGCAAAACCAAGTTGCTCGATTCATCCCGCGGCCAGGAGCCTGTGCGCAAAGCCATGATCCTCATCTCTGACGGCGACGACAACCAGAGCCGCGTGCACCTCGATGAATCCATCAAAATGTGCCAGCGTGCCGAGACCATCGTCTACGCCATCAGCACCAACTGGACCCCCAGCCGAGGCAAAGGCGACCAGGTTCTCACCCAGCTCGCGCAGGACACCGGCGGCCAGGTATTCTTCCCGCCCTCCGTCGAGCAGATGTCCAACAGCTTTAAAAACATTGAAGAAGAATTGCGCAGCCAGTACGCGCTCACCTACATCCCCGCCGACTTCAAAGCCAGCGGCCAGTTCCGGCCCATCTATCTCTACTGCACCGACCGCCGCTACACCGCCCGCGCCAGAAAAGGCTACTTCGCACCAAAGGATTGAAGCCGCATCTGAATCGTGACAACGAGAACGCGAGCCATCTGCTCGCGTTTTCGTTTTCGGAAGCGCTCACCCCGTTCTTTCCCGAAATGAAATCCATCGCTTTTCTTTGCCACGAGGAGCATGCGTTCGTGGCTCAACCCGCGATGAAATGAGAATGGAGGCGTATTGTGATTCGCCAGGCCATCTCCTGCGACATCTGCGGAACCGAAATGCTCAACGTCAATCACTGGTTTGTGGCCCGTGAACAGGGGACTGAACTACGGATCAGCGCATGGAGCGCGGCCGGCCGCCAGCGAGGAAAAACCCTTCACCTCTGCGGCCATAAATGCATGCATAAGCTGGTCGACGAATTCATTACCAGGGCCATTCGCACGGATGCGACCGCGACCCCCGATCAGCCCGCCATCCGACCCGACGCCATTCTCTCTTCACCCAAAGCCACACCCCCGCTTGCGCGCCCGGCAATCGGGTCATCTGTTCAGGATCGGGAAGCATCCGCCCGCCTGATAACACCGGAGCCCATTGAGCGGCCTCGGTCATCCCCTTACCGCGTACGGGCCGAAGCCTGGAAACGCGAACAGGAGCGCCAGCGTGCCAACCTTCCGGATTCACGCCGATCCATCGCTTGATCTTCAGAGCTGATAATTCAGCCCCTCGCCTCATTGCCAAAGCGGAAGGATCTCTTGCGGACTCAACCTTGAAGCAGCTTTATCAGCCCTGCTTCATCCAGCACCGGCACCTTCAGCTCCAGCGCCTTATCCAGCTTCGATCCCGCCTCTTCGCCCGCGACCACATAATTCGTTTTCTTGCTTACCGACCCCGACACCTTCCCACCGGCCGCCTCGATTTTCGCCTTCGCATCTTCTCTCGACAAATTCGGTAGCGTCCCCGTCAGCACCAGTGTCAAACCGGCAAGCTGCGTTGTCTTCTGCTTCTTTTCCGCCGTCATCTTCACGCCCGCTGCCTTCAGGTGCTCGATCAGTTCGCGATTCGCTGGCCGTGCAAAGAAATCCGTAATCGCATGTGAAATCCGCGCCCCGATCTCCTCCACGTGCTCCAGTTCTTCCTTGCTTGCATTCATGATCGCGTCCATCGATCCAAACTCCTGCGCGATCGCATCCGCCGTGCGTTCGCCAACGAATCGAATCCCAAGCCCCATCAACACCCGCGCCAGCCCCGCATGTTTCGAACCCTCAATCTGTTTCAGCAGTTTTTTGATCTCCACCGGCCCGAACAC
>Ga0157374_10005877_pt1 | contig 10366 bp, 8 predicted proteins | sample M25metaG_FD_115308 | JGI IMG/M metagenome (GOLD analysis project Ga0157374, IMG submission 115308) | Miscanthus rhizosphere microbial communities from Kellogg Biological Station, Michigan, USA - M2-5 metaG | ecosystem: Host-associated > Plants > Roots > Rhizosphere > Soil | place: USA: Michigan... | reverse complement strand
TGTTTATATATCATTTTTTCAAGTAAAAGAAAGAGCAAAATGAAAGCTACGCCATTTGCTGCGACTGTGTTACTTCTGTTATTTAATCCTTCATTACTGAAGGCACAGCAACCTGCCCAGCGAATTACTATTGGTGCCGCAATAGATACTGCATTAAAAAACAACATGCGGTTTGCTGTCAACCAGTCAGAGATTGAACGAGCTGGCCTGGAAGTGAAAACAGCAAAAGAATTTCCAAAGACGGGTGTGTTTGCAGAAAATGAAGACATGCGACAATCCGAAAAGACCGGGATTCTCAAAATAGGAGTTTCCCAAAGTTTTGCCTGGCCTGGTTTGTACAAGGCAAGAAAAGAATATTTTAGTGAGCAACTAAAATATCATGAGCTCAATACCGTCGCTCTTAATGCTATTGTAAAAAGAGATGTGAGGACTGCATATTACGAGCTTTGGTATAACCAGGATAAGCTTTTGTTGCTCCAAAGGCTTGATAGCATTTATACATCGTTGTTCAAAGCAGCAGAGTTACGTGTAAAGACCGGCGAGGCTGCAGGACTTGACCGGATTGCAGCCGAAGCAAGAATGAGAGAAATACAAGCACGGCTGGTAGAAAACGAGAAAGAGATGCAGGTGCAGCAGGAACAACTGATGATGTTATTGAATATAAATGCTTTTCTTTTACCTGTAAATAAGCCACTGGAAAAACTTGCTCTTTCAATAGCAAGCAATGATTCGACTCATCCCACCCTGGCTTTACAACAACAGACTATCAGTATTGCCAATTCTACTATTAATGTTTTAAAAAATGCGAACAAGCCAGAATTTTCAGGAAGATTTTTTTCGCAAAGTTTGTGGGGTGTCAATGACCCCTATTCCGGGTTCTCAGTGACAGCGGCCTTTCCATTGCTCGGTAATCGAGCGTACAAGAACAAAGTAAGAGCTGGACAGGCCGAGGCCGAACTCCAACAAAAACAATTTGATTACCAGACCCAGCAACTGAACACTCAACGACTGCAAACATTGACAGAGATCGAAAAAAGCAGTGCTATGCTTCTGTTCTATGAGACTTCGGGGTTAGGACAGGCTGAGGAAATCATTAGGGCTGCGACGCTAAGCTATAATTCCGGTGAGATAAGCTTTGCTGAATTGAGCCAGTTTCTTAGCCAGGCAATAGATACGCGAAAAAATTATCTCGAAGTGCTGAATAGATATAATCAATCAGTCATTCAATTCAACTACTACAACAACAATTAAAATATTTCATGATGAAAAATGCTATTATCATAGCGGTTACAGTATCTGCAGCAATAACTCTTTGTTCATGCGGCGGGAAGAGTAATGGCGAAAGCACAAAAGAAAAACCACAGGAAGATAGCAGTGTGATGCGGACCACTGAAAACAGCACAACATTAACTGAAGAACAAGTAAAAACCATTGGTATTAGGTTCGGCGTGATTGAGCAGAAGGAATTGACCAATTCAATAAAGGCAAACGGCATCCTTACCGTACCAAACCAGAATAAAGCCTTCGTTACTCCCCTGTATAGCGGTGTCGTGAAATCATTGCATGTTCAACCGGGAAGTTTTGTAAAACAGGGACAGGCTATTGCTGCTATTGTAAATCCTGATTTGTTAGCAATGCAGCAACAGTTGCAGCAATTGAACACACAAATTTCTTTATCAGAGATTGAAGTAAACAGGCAAAAGGAATTAGTTGAAGGGAATGCAGCGCCCCTTAAAAAATTGCAGCAGGTTCAGACCGAGCTTGAAACCTTAAAAAGCCAGCGGAGTGGACTGCAACAGCAGTTGTCGACCGTTGGGGCATCACAAAACTTTTCTTCTTCAATAATAATAAAGGCTCCTATCAGTGGCACCATTAGCAAAGTAACCACCCAGCTTGGGAGCCATGTAAGTGTAACTACTCCCATTGCAGAAATTGTAAACAATTCTCAACTGCACCTTGATTTGTTTGTTTATGAAAAAGATTTGCCAAAGCTGAAGGCAAATCAAACGATTCATTTCACTCTAACGAACAACCCCGGTAAGGAATATGATGCGACGATCTATTCTATTGGTACTGCTTTTGAACCTGATAGCAAAACAATTCCTGTTCACGCAAAAGTGATGGGTGATAAGGCTGGCTTGATAGATGGGATGAACATCACAGCTCTTGTCAGTCTTGACAATTCAACTGTGCCTGCCGTGCCAACTGATGCGATTGTAACCCACCAGGGGCAGGATTATATTTTTGTTCTTTCAAATCAAAACAGAGAAAAAAAGGATTCAAACCAAATCGTTTTTGAAAGAGTTCCGGTAGCAAAGGGAACCACAGATGTTGGATATACAGAAATAACCCCGCTAAAAGGTATTCGAGAAAATGCAAAGGTGGTAGTTTATGGTTCTTATTTCATCTTAGCTAAAATGACAAACACTGAGCACGAAGAATAGACAAGAGTTTAAATGAGGTTCGTCAAATCGAAAAGTCATGGAAAAAATAAACCTTGATCTTGACATAATATTGCCAGATGTGCCTGATGAAAAAGATGCCTGTGTACAGCGCATTATTTCTTCAATGGAAACCAAAAGGGAATTGAGAAAGTTCATATCGTGGCTGAAACAGACCCGCAAACGCGAAACTTTGTTTTCATTACAACCCTGGTGAGATTTCAATAGCGGGGGTTCGGAAACTTGCAGTGCAAGCCGGCGCTGAAATTACTGAAAGGTTTGGCATCTTTTGTTGGAAGTAAAAGGTATTCGTTATGTAAGACATGCCCGTGTTGTTACAGATTTGGCTTAAAAGATATGAGGAGAATTATATCAGTTTCAGTATCGGCAACGAGATGGATAAATATTGAGTTTGATCAGCACGAAATTACTCCATCTTGTGCATACGCACTATTTGCAACTAAACCTTTTTCTGTAACTCTCTTAAGAATCAGATCAATAAAGCTTATCGCTCATCCGTGAATTTCACTAATCGTACCACGGCACTACTTCCTTCTGTGCTTTCAAGTCTTGCCTCATACATTTTATCAGCAACAATCGCCACCATATAGGAGGTGTTCGGAGGAATAGAACCCAGATTCTCTGCCACCATAATGAGTTCATTGGAAGAGTTTAATTCGCTGACTGATAGCTTAATTGAATAAGCTTTGTCGGTTAGCCGGATATGCTCAAAAATTAATTTATCGTTCAAGAAAAGAGAAATAGAATCTCCATCAACTTGTCCATTATCGTAGAAATGAAGTTCTATAGAATCACCACTAACAGGAATTTGAGCAGCAAAAACTTTTTTGCGCGCAACATATTTTTCTTCAATGCCTGATGGTTTGATTGACTCAACCGGCATAACTGTAATTGTAGATTTTGTAAATTCAATTTGTATCGGTGTGGGCTTAGGTGCGATAACGGAGTCCGCGTCACTGAAACGTTTCGCCGGCTGATATTCAATTGTTTTTTTTGTTGCTCCGACGTTAACACTATCAATGATCTGAGGATCATTAGCTCCCGCCGTAAAACTTTCCAGCACAAAGTCCCATTCGTCTGTGAAGTCTGACCAATCTGTATTGTCCAGGGTGCCTTCACGAGCCCATTGAAGTTGCTTATCCACTTTGGAAGCCTTTTCGCCCAATACCATACGACCATAACCGGGACAATTGAAATGGGCTTGTGCCAAGAGGCGTGTGTCCCCTCCTGACGATCCGTGACCTTTTTCTTCAATTAACTGATCATCCCACCACACTGCTTCCTTCGTGCGGGAATTAAAATATCCTTTGACACGGTATCGCATGTAAATATTGGGTGATTCATAATAACAGGTAGTGCCGGTCAAATCAGCACCCTTCAGAACGATGCTGACTTCAACTTTTTCTGGGTTGATTTTTCCTGTCCATACGGCAGTTATCGTCTGGGCTTTGATAGTCGCAGCTCCACTAATAAAAAAAAGAAGAAAGCTGATGGTGAACTTTAATTTTTCCACGGCGGTACGGTTTGGTTAAAGAGTAGAAACAGCTTTGAAAAATTCTTTTAGAAGGGAAACCAAATCTTTGCCAAACTTGTAAAAACCCTTTTGAATAACAATAAGCTTTGTTTAAGGCGTATCTTTCAGTAGTATGATTCTAACTTTACACGAATTTTTATATAGGCAAATCCCTTATTTATTTTACTACAGAAAAATGCCAGGCCTTGTCACCGCTGTTATCTCTTTGTGCTGCAGTGACAGGCTGCTGGCCGAGGATTGAGCAATATAAAGCAACAACCGCTGCGGGGTAGCAATTTTTGTTTTTAGCGGCAGTAAAAGCCTGTCTCATTTTCTTTAACTACCTGTTGTACCGTAGCCTGCCTTGCTAATAATCAATCAAAGTTCAATTTAGGATCATGCACAGGTAATTTGAAGTATAAATAGGAAATCCTGGCTCCATTGAGGATGTCATTATGATGCTCTTCATTAAATTGTCTGAAGAAGGCTTATGTATTCTTTCCAATTTTGGAACATTTTTGGGTCTAATTATGGTTATTTGGGGAAATGATTTCTCATATTCTCTTTATCTGCCTGTGATCTCTGCGTTTAAAAAAACTTGCACGCAAATTGCGTAATAGATTCTAATAGAAATTTGGCAATTTCTTTCACATAAGTTTTAGAGGCTTGGAGGGCTGGATCAGATTCAGCCCTTTCTCATTTTATTAAAAAGAGCGCCAGATGCTGAACAAAAAAAAGATCACTATATAGTTTGCAAAAGAATTTAAAAAACCGGTAAAGCAGGCTGACGCTTCAGCATAAATAACAATGCCCCATAAATCCCCATCAAAACTCAAACGCATTTTAAAAGTCCTTGGCCCTGGTCTCATAACAGGCAGCAGTGATGATGATCCCTCCGGCATTGCTACCTATTCACAGGCAGGCGCAAAGTTTGGACTAACCACTTTATGGACCGCATTGATCACCTTTCCATTAATGGCATCAATACAGGAAATGTGTGCAAGAATTGGAATTGTCACATCCGTTGGCCTCACCACTACTTTAAAAAAACACTACCCGAAATGGCTTTTGTACCTAATGATGGTAATCAGTATTCCCGCGATCATATTAAATATAGGGGCAGACATTGCCGGGATGGCGGCGGTTTCCCATATGATTGTCCCCTCGGTGAAGCCCGTCTTTTTCAGCATTGGGTTTACAATCCTTTTATTATGGCTGATTGTGTATTTGCCTTACAATAAAATTGTTTCCGTATTAAAATATCTATGTCTTTCCATATTACTATACATCGCTGTTCCATTCTTTACATATCCAAATTGGGGAGCCGTGTTACGGCATACTTTTATTCCAACTATTTCGATGAACAAAGATTTTTTTGAAGTGCTTGTCGCACTGTTGGGAACAACGATATCTCCTTATTTATTTTTCTGGCAGGTGACCATGGAAGCTGAGGATGTTAAAAAAACAAATCGTGTAGTCCTGGCCAGAAGGAGACTTGTGAGGGACAAAAATTCAACATCTTATAAAAGGGAACAAAATTTTTTCCGACTGCTGATAAAGAAGATGCAACTGGATGTAAATGTGGGCATGCTGTTATCAAATATGGTTATGTTTTTTATCATTCTTGCTACGGGCACAGCTTTATTTAATAATGGAATTAGAGAAGTTGCTACTGTAGAGCAGGCTGCAAAGGCTTTGGAACCTGTGGCGGGTAAAGCTTCCTATATTCTTTTCGCTATTGGAGTACTCGGAACAGGATTTCTCGCTATTCCTGTTCTAAGCGGTTCACTTTCCTATATCGTTTCGGAAACGTTCGGATGGAAAGCAAGTCTTGATAAAAAATACTGGCAGGCAAAGAAATTTTATACCGTCATCGCTCTTTCACTCGGCTCGGCGCTTCTTATTAATTATATTGGTATTACTGCCATCCAGGCACTTTTTTACACCGCTTTACTCTATGGGCTCACTTCGCCTGTCCTAATCGCCATTATCCTGCACATTGGAAATAGAAAAAAAATTATGAAGGAATATACAAATAGCCGGCTATCGAATGTACTTGGTGTTTTAACCTTTATCCTGATGCTGGCCTCAGCTATTGCACTCATCTGGTTCCAGTTTTCCTGAATACTCTAAAATTTAAAGCAGTGAAAAAATTAATGCCTCTAACAACGTTCATTTTGACAGGCAAGAATTTATTGAAAAATCGAATCTTCAAGATTGACAAACTAAGACTTTGGGGGAGTTTGAATTAAAGGGAAAAATACTTCTATTGAATTGTTCGGGTTAAAAATTTAAAGGTATGCTTATAATGAATCGATGTAATATCGTCACAAACAGACATGGAGCGTTTGTGTTTGCGGCTAATTCGGGACATGTACCTCCTGTTACATTTAAAAGTTTAAAATGAAGAATAGTACTATGCTTCAATATTTCCACTGGTATCTCCCTCCTGATATTTCTTTGTGGAAACAAGTCGGCGACAATGCGGATGCTATAAACAAGCTTGGTATAAATGCTGTTTGGTTGCCACCTGCTTATAAAGGGATTAGTGGAGGATATTCAATCGGCTACGATACGTATGATCTCTTTGACCTGGGTGAATTTGATCAGAAAGGTTCCATCGGGACTAAGTACGGAACCAAGGAAGAATATATTGATGCTATCCGGAAGTTGCATGCAAAGAATGTCCAGGTATATGCGGATATCGTTTTGAATCATAAAGGAGGGGCCGATGAAAAGGAACTCATTCAAGTCATAAAATCAGATTCCGAGGATAGAACCAAATTTATCAGTGAGCCATTTGATATTGAAGCGTACACAAAATTTACTTTTCCCGGGCGTAAGAATAAATATTCAGACTTTATATGGGATCATCGTTGTTTCAGCGGCGTGGACTATGATGACCTGACTAAGGAAACTGCAATTTATAGTATAGTCAATGAATATGGAGATGGATGGGAAGAAATGATTGATATAGAAAAAGGAAATTATGATTACCTTATGTATGCTGATGTTGAATTCAGAAACCCGGCGGTAAGGGAAGAATTAAAAAAATGGGGTGAGTGGTATATAAAGGAAACCGGTATTGATGGGTTTCGGCTGGATGCTGTAAAACATATGTCTCCGGGTTTTTATCAGGAATGGCTTGATCATATGCGAACAATGAAGCCTGGCTTGTTTGCCGTGGGTGAATATTGGGCGCCGGGAGAACTTGAATTGTTACTTAGATATATAGATGCAACGGGAGGCCGGATGTCCCTCTTTGATTCTTCCCTACATCATAATTTTTACCATGCATCTAATGGCGGAAAAGATTTTGACCTCCGAACAATTTTAGATGATAGCCTGGTTAAAGTAAAGCCTGAACTGGCCGTAACTGTAGTTGACAATCATGACACACAACCGCTACAATCGCTCGAAGCGCCAGTGGAACACTGGTTTAAACCGCTCGCCTATGCATTAATTCTTCTTCGGGAAGGAGGCTATCCCTGCGTTTTTTATCCAGATCTCTACGGAGCACATTATACTGACAAAGGTCGCGATGGGAACGAGCATGAAATATTTCTGGACAAATGTGAGAATATCGAAAAAATGCTGGAGGCAAGAAATCAATTTTCTTACGGTACCCAGCGCGACTACTTCGATCATTCCAATTGTATAGGGTGGACGCGGGAAGGAATAGAAGAAGAGCAAAAATCGGGTTGTGCAGTTTTACTTTCAAATGGTGACGATGGAGTGAAGAAAATGGAAATCGGAAAAAGACATTCAGGCAAAACTTTTATCGACTACCTGGGAAAACATCCTGCTAAAGTTGTAATTGACGAAGAGGGTATGGGAGAGTTTTGCGTTACGGCGGGATCGGTATCTGTATGGGTTACCAAAGAGACAGTTGAATAGATGATTTATTAATACATTTAACACAAGGTCAATATTGCCGAAATGTAATTACTCAAATGTGGTTTTGAAAACTGAAATAATAGTTACAAGCATCTTTCTTGTTTTTGGCCAAATAGTCTTGTCGCAGAAAAACGGGCAGGTGCAGGTTCTTCGGGTCTCTTCGAATCATACATCCTTTCCCGATTCAGCAAGAGGACATGGATACACTTATGATAGCAGTTTTTACAATGTAAGTGAACATTATAACGATAACTCCGTTTTGCTCACCATCCCCCGGCATTTGAATAAAACGGGAAAAATTGATTTAGTATTTTGGTTTCATGGCTGGAACAATAATATAGACACTGCCATAAAATTTTATGAGATTGAAAAACAATTTATCGAATCAAAACGAAATGCTATCCTGGTGATGGTTGAAACCGCAAAAAACGCCCCGGATAGCTATGGCGGGAAATTAGAAAATCCCGGTGTGTTCAAAGCTTTAGTTGCAGATATTATGGCTGAATTAAAAGACCATGAAATTATTAACCAAAAATCTGAACCCGGTAATATTGTGCTTGCCGGCCACAGTGGTGCCTATAGAATAATTGCATTTATTCTGGAAAAAGGAAAAGTCCCGGTTGAGGAAGTATATTTATTTGATGCCTTATACAGCCTGACTGATAAATTTATGTCCTGGATACAACAGGACAAAGAACATCATCTTGTCAATTGGTATACAAACCACGGAGGAGGAACAGATGAAATGAGCATTAAAATGATGCAGCAATTAGATGATGATAGTTTATCATATACACTCATAGAAGAGCAATCACTTAATTCGGTAAATGTAAAAACGAACAGGATTTTGTTTGTACACAGTATGCGGGAACATAACGTTATTATTAATCGGCCGGATAATTTAAAATTATTACTGGAAAATAGCTTTGTACTTAAACCCCTTCTTAACCAGGTTAACTGAGCTTAAGCTTTAACATTCTCTGATTTTTCATTAACCTTAAATAACAATCACCTTAACTATACCTTCCCAGTTTTTTGGCATGATGGCATCTGCTTTGAATAATAGTCACTAACCGGAAATAAATGAATCTGTTTTGCAGACCTCCGGAAACCCTGCAGAACAACAACAATAAAATTTAATGAATGAAAAAGATTTTTACACTTATTTTCTCTCTCGGTCTGTTAACAGCAGCATTTGCCCAGGGAGGACATCGTCATCAGGATTACAATTCAAGCAACAGTTCAGGAAATCAATCCTGGTATCAAGGTGATCAAAAAAAATACGGAAATGGTCAAGGGTACCAGGCTTCACCATATTCCAACCCGGATAACTGGAATTACCAGTCAAAGGATCGAAAAAATGAGCACCGTTATGGCGACGAAGTAAACAACCGTAATGGCTTTGGAGACAGAGATGACATGAAAGGCAGTTTTGATAATAGCAGATTTCATGACAGAAGGTTTTATAAAGGAATGAATAAGCGTCACTCTCATATCTACGGGAGAAAGCCAGGATTACAGATAATTTTTGGCTCCGGCGGTCATCACAAATAAAAGATCAGATGTATTTTAAAAACCTCGAATTTCGGGGTTTTTTTATTTGACATTTCCGATCTGGCTGAAAACAATTGACAAAAATGAAACTATTGATAATTGGGGGAACCGGCGGGACCGGGAAGGAATTAAAAACGCGGTGTTTACAAACACGGCCAAAATGTTGGAAATTATATTATTACAAAAACGATATCAAGAGCAGATGTGGCTCATTTCATGTTAAGCCAGCTAAATGATGTTACCTACAGTGTAAAGCAGCAGGAGCGACATACTAAGTATATCCCGACACAAAAAATTATTGTTGTATTCCTCTTCCGGGAAACAGTAACTGACAGTTTATCGTAATCCTGTTATTCTATCAAGAGATAAATATTATACACTTGCTTTAAAGGACTCTTTTTAGGAAGTATCAAATATATGACGGACATGTAGTCAAAAATGTATAACTTACTTAGTGCTGCGTTAAAGGCAAAGCGAATATAGCTGTTCAACCTGATCATGTCTCTGCTTAAGTGTTGATGAACGATTTGAAGGGGAGGTAAAATGAGACGTATCTTCTATTTTTGGATCTTTTTGATGGCAAATGTTTACCATGTTGCATGTAAGAATGCAACTACAAGTTCCAATCCCGAAAAGGCCGGTGTTAATAAAGACAGTGCTGACTCCTATTCTTTAAATGTGAGTGGTGACAGCGTTTCCTATCTTAATTGGGCTGCGGAAGACGAGATATTGGGATTGGCAAACACTGCGTTTGGCGACCTTGATAGTATGATCGCCAGAAGATATATCCGGGTCCTTGTTCCCTACTCAAAAACCTATTACTACGTTGAAGGGATGAAAAGGTATGGTCTTGCCTATGAACTACTCAATCTTTTTGAGAAAGAACTAAACAGGCAATTGCACTTCAATCCTCCCAAAGTCCGTATCATTTTTATACCCG
>Ga0157374_10005876_pt1 | contig 10367 bp, 6 predicted proteins | sample M25metaG_FD_115308 | JGI IMG/M metagenome (GOLD analysis project Ga0157374, IMG submission 115308) | Miscanthus rhizosphere microbial communities from Kellogg Biological Station, Michigan, USA - M2-5 metaG | ecosystem: Host-associated > Plants > Roots > Rhizosphere > Soil | place: USA: Michigan... | reverse complement strand
TCGAGATTGGCATCGAGTGATTCGCCGGTGACGGTTTTTACGCGCGTGTCGAGCAGGCCGGCCCTGCGCAGGTGCAGCATTACTTCAGGCACGCCGCCGGCTAGAAATACCTGCACGGTCGCGAAGTGGCGCGGGCCGTTCGGCAGTGCGTCGACGAGTCGAGGAACAAGGCGATTGACTTCAGTCCAGTCGGCGACTGACGGGCGCTCCAGACCCGCCATATATGCGACGGCTGGAATGTGCAGCAACAGGTTGGTTGATCCGCCAAAAGCGCAGTGCACCATCATCGCGTTGTAGAGTGATGCCGGAGTCAAAACATTTTCTGTTCCGATGCCAAGCTCGTACATGCGCATGATGGCGCGGCTGGAGCGGCGTGCGGCGTCTTTCCAAATGGGCTGACCTGATGGCGCCAGCGCGGTGTGCGGCAGCGACATTCCCAGGGCTTCGCCGACAACTTGCGAAGTGGCTGCCGTCCCCAGAAATTGGCACCCGCCGCCGGGCGACGCACATGCGCGGCATCCCACTTCAGCGGCGTATTCGAGTGTGATTTGATTTTGAGAAAAGCGCGTGCCGATGGTTTGCACTTTGCCGGCATCTTCACCTTCGTCTGCCAGCAACGTGACTCCGCCAGGAACCAGTACCGACGGCTTTTTGCCAGACGAAGCCAGCGCCATCATCATGGCGGGCAGGCCTTTGTCGCACGTTGCCACGCCGATGACTCCCTTGCGGGTGGGAAGCGAGCGCATCAGGCGGCGCATCACCATTGAAGCGTCATTGCGATACGGCAGCGAATCCAGCATGCCGGCTGTGCCCTGGGTGCGGCCATCGCACGGATCAGTACATGCTCCGGCATACGGAACGGCCCGCAACTCTTTGAGTTCGCGAGCAGCTTCGGCTACGAGCAGGCCTACTTCCCAGTGTCCAGTGTGATAGCCCAGTGCGATGGCTTCGCCGTTTTCGCCGCGCAAACCGCCATGCGTACTCAGGATGAGGAACTCGGGATCGAGCAGACGGTTCGGCGCCCAACCCATACCGGCGCTCTGTGACAGGCCAAAAAGATTGCCGCTGGGCGCGGTAAGCAGCATCTCCGCCGAGATGGGCAGCGAGCCTGCGGGACCGGGCGCATGTGTGCGAACGCTATAGATGTCGGAGTCCGCCGACTCCAAGACCGAAGTAAGAGGAACGGGTGCGATGGGAATGCCCTTTCAACGGCAAAACAAGTTTGGAATCAATGCGCAGCGAACGGAGAAGGCGCCCTTCAAGTATAGATACTTGGCGTGCGGTTGGAGAAGCGCCGCCGCGAAATGTTATAAAACTGTGTGTCCAACGAACAGGTCAATCTTGCGCTGAAAGCCAAGGCGGATTTGCGCCGCCGCTGGCTCTACTTAATGCCCATCGTCTTCTTTACTTACAGCCTTGCCTACCTGGGCCGCTCGAACTTCGGTTTTGGCGCGGCCGCGGGCCTGGCCAAGAGCCTCAACATTACTGAATCGCGCGCGGCGTTTCTGGGCTCGGTTTTCTTTATTGGCTATTTTTTCTTTCAGATTCCTGCGGCCTCTTACGCTCGGCGCAGAAGTGCGGCGCGGCTGGTTTTCTTCGCGCTCCTTAGCTGGGGCATTCTGTCCGCGCTGACCGGCGTGATCCACGATTATTGGCTGCTGGTGGTTGACCGCACATTGCTCGGCGTTTCAGAAAGCCTGATTTTTCCGTCGATGCTGATCCTGCTGACCAACTGGTTTACGCGCGAAGAGCGGTCGCGGGCCAACGCGATTCTTATCCTGGGCAATCCCGTGACGGTCACCTGGATGGCGGCGGTTACCGGCTACCTCATCAAGGGTGTCGGCTGGCAGATGACCTTCATCATTGAAGGCATACCCTCGGTGATCTGGGCGTTCGTTTGGATCATGGTGGCGCGCGACAAGCCGCATGACGCTCCGTGGCTGCACAAGGACAGCAGCAAGGCGCTTGAAGACGCGCTGGTGGCCGAGCAGGCGACGCTTCCAAAACTGGGCAGCTTTAAAGCAGCACTTAAGGTTCCCGCCGTTATCTTGCTCTGCGTGCAGTACTTCTTTTGGAGCTTTGGTGTATACGGACTCGTCCTGTGGATTCCGGAGATGATCCGTTCAGGATCGAAGATCGGCATTGAAACCATCGGCCTGCTGAGCGCGGCGCCGTTTCTGCTGGGCGTGTTTCTGATGATTCTGGTGTCGTATTTCTCTGACCGCATGATGAACCGCAAGCTGTTCGTGTGGCCTTTCCTCTGCATCTCCGGATTGGCATTGTTTATTTCATTCGCGACCGCGGGACAGAATTTCTGGATCGGCTACATCGCACTCGTGATTGCCGGCGGAACCATGTACGCCCCGTATGGACCGTTCTTCGCCATCGTGCCCGAAACGCTGCCAAGCAATGTGGCCGGTGAGGTGTTCGCGCTCATCAACAGCTTTGGCGCGCTCGGAGGATTTGCCGGAACGTGGCTGGTGGGATTGTTCCAGGCGCTTACTGGAAATGCCAAGATGGGCTACTTCGTGATGGCCGCGTCTCTGATGATTTCAGGCTTCATCATCATGGGGCTGAAGACGAAGAAACCTCTAGCGGCTTGAGCATAGATCTCGAGAGATCACATCTCCGAAAATCCGGGCCTGGGTCGGCTGGGATAGACTTGGCGGCGCGGCGGAGAAATTTGTCAAAGCTTGGCATAGCCAACAATTCGGCAGTAGACGCATCCAAGCATTGAAATAGGTACAAATGTTTGAAAACATTCGGCATCTTAAATCTATGTGTCGAATTCAGACCTGACTTCAATCCTGCTTTTGCTGCTGCTCCTGGTAGGGCTGGCCCAGATACTAGGTTGGATCTTTGTTCAACTTCGTCAACCGAAGGTGATCGGGGAGATTCTCGCGGGTGTCGTTCTCGGTAACGCTGGAGCAGGCCACTTGCCTGCTGTTGCGCATTTCATCTCGATCACAAAGAATCAAGGGAACATCCTGGATTTCGTCTATTGGCTCGGTCTGCTCCTTTTGATGTTTCTCGCCGGAGCCGAAACCCAACAACTCTTCAATCGGGAAGAACGCCGCGAAGTTGGCTGGCTTACCTTCGTCGGCACGGGAATTCCGTTTTTTCTTGGCTTGGCTCTTGCTCCATGGTTGATCCGCCCTTCTCTGGCTGGGACCAACGGAAATCGTATTTCCTTAACGATCGTGCTCGCCGTTAGTGCGGCCGTCACGTCCGTGCCCGTCGTGTCCAAAATCTTCGCTGACCTCAAGATTTTGCACACACGATTTGCCCGACTGGTCCTGGGTGTTGCCGTGCTCGAAGACATCGTGCTGTGGCTCGCGTTGGCAGTTGCAACCGCCACTGCTGGAACTGCGGCTTTGCATCCCCGTGCGATTTCCTACCACCTCCTGACAACAATCGCATTCTTCCTTCTAGGTTTGACGATTGTTCCGAGGCTGATCAAGCGGATCAACAAGGCGCGATTCAACGTGCTGGCCAGATCTTCGCCGACCGGCTATGTAATTTCCATTCTGCTTGCTTATTGCGTGATCGCTGGGTTACTCGATGTGAGCCTGGTGTTTGCGGCGTTCCTCGCGGGATTCGCTGTTGTTCACAAGAAGCGCAGGTTGTTTGCCGAGGGCATCGACGCTATTGGGAAAGTCGGGTTCGCATTTTTCATTCCCATTTATTTCGCAATCGTCGGGATGAAACTCGATTTGATCCATGGTGTTTCGATATCGATGATAGTCGCGTTCACGCTTGGAACATGCGTTATCAAGGTGTTCTCTGTCAGCCTGGCGGGTCGATTTGCTGGTTTTCGTGGCCTCGATCTCATTAATCTTGCCATCACAACAAATGCGCGAGGCGGCCCTGGCATCGTTCTGGCCAGCGTTGCCTTCGAGGCGGGCATCATTAGTCCGCAGTTCTATACGACGCTCGTCGTTGCGGCAGTGCTCACGTCCCAGATCGCCGGAGCTTGGCTGGACTATGTTCTTCGCAAAGGCTGGCCGCTGCTCACTCCAGTTGCGCCGGGCAAATTACCAGAGTCATCGCGCGAGGTTCCTTCAACAGCGTGAAATGCGGATTCTGATTCGCACCCTCTCACCCCGTCACTTGCTAAATTGGCGGCTGCTTGAAGAACGACTTCGCAGAAAACGCGCATTTCTGTCCGAAATGCGCGCGCTTTTGTTGCGGTTAGGTTGTGACTACGACTTGCTGCCGACCGCTTCTCTTACTGCGTCGCGGGTGTAGGTGCCGTCGAGCAGGCGGAGAATGCCTAACGGGTTTTCGTCCTTCAGCTCTGCGGGTAGGGCTACTTGCGGGAAGTCCTGATAGCAGACTGGACGAACGAACCTGTAAATAGCCTGTGTGCCTACAGACGTGTGTCGGCTGTCGCTTGTTGCAGGATAAGGTCCGCCGTGAACCATCGCATGGCAGACTTCCACTCCGGTTGGGAAGGCGTTTACGAGCAGACGGCCGGCCTTGTTCTCAAGCACGGAAATCAGTTCGCCGAACGCCAGAATGTCGGCCTCGGTTCCCTGCAGAGTCGCGGTGAGCTGGCCTTCAAGCTGGCGCGCGAGAGTGGCGAGTTCGCTGCTGTCAGAGTAGCGAATGACGAGCGTGGTGGGTCCGAAAATCTCGTGCTCAAGCGAGGGATCCTTGATGAGATCTGCGGCGCTTACCTGGAACAGGACCGGAGCCACATCGACCGGGCCGGCGCCGTTTGCGGCGGGCTGCGCCAGAACTTCTACGCGCGTGTTCCCTTCTCTTGACGCGATGCCGGACTTGTAGCTCTTGCAGATGCCCGCCGTGAGCATGGGCGAAGCCGATGCGTTCTTAACCAGCGTAGCCAACTCGGCCACCAGGGTGTCTGCCGATTCATTGCGGGGCAGGAAAACGAGGCCGGGCTTGGTGCAGAACTGGCCGACGCCGAGCGTGAACGATCCAAACAGTCCGGTGGCGATCTGCTGAGCGCGCGACTTGAGAGCTTCTGGCAGAACGAACACTGGGTTGGTGCTGCTCATTTCCATGAAGCACGGGATCGGCTCGGGGCGCGACGCTGCCAGATCCATGAGCGATTTGCCTGCGCCGAGTGAGCCTGTAAAACCGACGGCCTTGATGGCGGGATGCTGGACCAGTGCCGCGCCAATCTGCGAGCCCGCACCGTATACAACGGCGAAGGTGCCGGTGGGCAGTCCGCACTCGCGAACACTATTGACGATGACTTGAGCGACCAGCTCGCTGGTGCCGGGATGGGCGGAGTGAGCCTTTACGACAACCGGACAACCGGCCGCGAAGGCTGAGGCCGTGTCGCCGCCTGCGACCGAGAACGCCAGCGGAAAATTGCTTGCTCCGAAAACGGCGACAGGGCCGAGCGGGCGGAGGACGGAGCGGATATCGGAGCGAGGCAGCGGCTTGCGATCGGGCATTGCCGGATCGATGCGCGCCATGCTCCATGAGCCCTCTTCAACGACTTGCGCGAAAAGTCGCAGCTGGTTGATAGTGCGCGCCGCCTCACCTTGCAGGCGCGTTTCCGGTAGGGCCGTTTCCTGGTGCGCGCGAGCGACGATCTCCGGCTTGATGGCTTCGATTCCGTCGGCGATGTGGCGCAGGAATCTGGCCTTCTCCTTGCCGGAAAGCTTGCTCAAAACCGGGGCGGCATCGCCGGCGAGATTGGCGGCCAGATCAATGTCTTCTGCTGTCGCCGAGCGATAGACGGGCTCGAGCTTGGCGCCGGTGGCGGTTTCAAATCCAACAAACTCCGCACCATTGCTCTGGCGGGGTTTGCCATCGATGATCGAATATCCCTGCAACATGGAACTCTCCAATGGATCCTAAATTTAGGAAACAGGACGCAGAGCGTGCGGGCCCCGGGTGAAGTCCTGCGAGTGACATTATCGCAAAACCGGGGTTCGTGCGTCGCTAAGCGCGGCAAGCCGAAGCTATTGTCCCCTATTGGATGCGGCGGGGACGGCATCGGATCCGATGTTGTAAGACCGAACTTGCTTTCGATGTGCCGGAAAGGCGAAAGTAAAGGGACGATGGTTCAAGCACTTCGCTCGACTCGCGTTCTGCTTCCCGAAGGCGTGGCGCCCGCTACCGTATTGGTAGAAAAGGGCCGCATACGTGCGATTGCGGGCTGGAGTGAACTGCCCGGCGATAGCCCAGTGCAGGACTGCGGCAACCACCTGCTTCTGCCGGGGCTGATCGATCCACACGTACATATTAATGAGCCAGGGCGCACCGAGTGGGAAGGCTTTGAAACTGCCACGCAAGCAGCAGCCAGCGGCGGCGTGACAACGCTGATCGATATGCCGCTGAACTGCGCGCCTGAGATCACCAACACGGCTGCTCTTGAATTGAAGCGAGAGGCCGCGCGGGGCAAAGCATGGGTGGACTGGGCAAGCTGGGGCGGCGTTGTGCGCGGGAATGCAGATGAGCTATTGCCGCTGGTGCGGGCCGGGGTGCCGGGCTTTAAATGCTTCATGATCCACTCGGGCATCGATGGATTTGCGTGGGTGGATGAGTCGGACCTGCGCCTGGCACTTGATCGGTTACGCGGAACGGGGTTACCGCTGCTGGTGCATGCTGAAGTCGCGGGGCCTGTGGATGCGGCGACAAATGCCTTGAATGCGAGCGATGCGGACTGGCGAAAATATTCAACCTATCTTGCTTCGCGGCCAGATGCGGCGGAGGTTGAAGCCATCGCGCTGCTGATCCGGCTGGCGGAGGAGTTTGATACGCCAATTCACGTAGTGCATCTGGCCAGCGCCGCAGCTCTGCCGCTGCTTGCGGAGGCCCGGGGGAGTGGATTACGGATCAGCGTGGAAACGTGCACGCATTATTTGTGGTTTGCGGCAGAGAAGATTCCCGATGAAGCGACGGAGTACAAATGCGCGCCGCCAATTCGCGATGCTGAAAATCGGGAAGCACTTTGGAATGCGCTTGAAAGCGGCTTGATCGACATGGTCACGACGGACCACTCGCCTTGCTTACCGCACATGAAAAAAAGCGCCGTCCAGAGCCGCGAAACGCGCTGGGATAACGCATGGGGCGGGATCAGCACGATGGGCCTGGCACTTCCGGTGCTTTGGACAGCGATGCACAAGCGCGGCGTCAATATAGAACAGATTGGCAAGTGGAAGGGATCGGCTCCGGCCAAACTGGCGGGACTCACCGCGCGCAAGGGAGCGATCACTGTCGGTGCGGATGCGGACTTTGCTGTTTTCGATCCGGATGCCGAGTGGACGGTAACCGAAAGTGATCTGAGGTTCAGGCACAAGCTTTCGCCGTATCTCGGGGTGAAGTTGCGCGGGCGCGTGAGGGAAACCTGGCTGCGCGGCGAGCTGGTGTATGAGGATGGGCGCTGCGTGACTGAAGCGCATGGACGAGAGCTGGTGGCGCAATGAGTGAAGCCGCAGGTAGGGTGATCGCGGAGTGCGCGCGCATTGCGGCGATGAGCGATGAGCCGGGGCGAACGACGCGGCTGTTTTTGTCGCCCGCGGTACGGGCAGTGCACGATAATCTTCGTTCGCGCATGGAAGCGCTCGGGATGGTCGTGCGCGTGGATGCTGCCGGCAACATGCGAGGATTGTGGCAGCCTTCGAACGCTAGCGGCAGGCGGTTGCTGATGGGGTCGCACATCGACACGGTGCCGAATGCCGGCGCATACGATGGCGTACTTGGCGTGGTGATGGCGATCGAATATGTGCGGCTTGCGCAGGAAATGCAGCTTCCGCTCGCTATTGAACTCATTGCCTTCTCTGAAGAAGAGGGTGTGCGCTTTGGCGTGCCGTTTATTGGAAGCCGCGCTGTTGCAGGTCGGTTCGACGATGCGCTGCTGGAACGCAAAGACGCGAACGGCATCACGCTGGCCGATGCTATTCGCGCATTTGACCTGGACCCGGGCAGGATAGAAGAAGCTGCGCTCGATGAGAATACGGCCGCATTCTTTGAGATTCACATTGAGCAAGGCCCTGTACTTGAAGCGGAGAAGTTGAGCGTTGCGGCGGTGACGGCGATCGCGGGCCAGACTAGGCTGACGCTCGAATTTACGGGAGAAGCGAATCACGCCGGAACAACGCCGATGACGCTGCGGCACGATGCTCTTGCGGCAGCAGCGGAATGGATCGCGGGAGTAGAGCGGCTTGCGCTCTCCACCGACGGCCTGGTCGCGACGGTCGGAAGAATTGCTGTAGAACCGAACGCCGGCAATGTGGTTCCAGGCAAAGCATCGGTGAGCCTCGATGTTCGTCATGCTCGGGATTCCGTACGTACGACTGCCGTAAAGCAACTTCTCGAAAATGCAAGCACAATTGCGGAGCGTCGAGGAATCGCGGTACAGCACCATACCCAGCTGGAACAGCCTGCAGTGCCGATGGACGAGCGGCTAACTTCGTTTGTTGCTGATGCGATCGAGGCCGCGGGCCTGCCAGTGAAGCAGATGACCAGCGGAGCCGGGCACGACGCCATGGTGCTGGCCACACGAGTGCCCACGACGATGCTGTTTCTACGCAGTCCGGGCGGGCTGAGCCATCATCCCGGCGAAATGGTGCTCGAAGAAGATATTGATGCCGCGCTCCACGTTGGGCGGTTTTTTTTAAAACGGCTTGCCGCAGAACTTCGGTAGAATCGAACAACGCAGCTTCTCCCCGAGGTCTCCATCAATGCAAGTTTCAGGCTCGACCCGCAGCAGTTTCAAGCACGATCATCTGCTGCAAACTCCCGACACGTTTATCCGCTCACCGCTTGCCGGCGCAAAAGATGTTGACTTCATCATTCATGCCGCGCCACAGATGGGCGCGAACTTTACGCAGATGGCGGCCGAGTTCAAGACAGGTGGATCGCTCGGGCCTGCGCCGGCACAGCGCTTTCTCTACGTGCTCGAAGGCAAACTCGAGTTGAAGGCAGGCGGAAAGAAGTACACGCTGACGGCCTCCGGATTCGCTTATCTGCCGCAGGGCACAGGCCACGAGGTGCGTGCACTCAAAGCTTCGCGCGTCGCGATAATCGAAAAACCGTATGAAGCTTTGGCGGGAACGGCTGCGCCTGAGATCGTGGTGGGCAATGAAAACGACATCAAGCCCGTTGTGCTTTTGGGTGATGAAGGGCTTCGCGTACAGAGCATGATGCCCGACGGCCCAAGCTACGATTTTGCGGTGAACACCATGACTTACGACCCGGGAACTGCGCTTCCCATGGTCGAGGTGCACGTGATGCAGCATGGCCTGCTGATGCTGGAGGGCGGCGGAATCTACAGGCTTGGCGACTCATGGTATCCGGTCGAAGCCGGCGACTTTATCTGGATGGGATCTTACTGCCCGCAGTGGTTTGGTGCGCTGGGCAAGCGGCCGGCAAAGTATCTGATCTACAAAGATTGGCGCCGGCATCCGCTGGGAAGATAGTTGATGAACACTTTGCCAAATCTCGCAATCGACGGCTTGATCGCTGAGTTGCTGGCGCTGGGGCAGATATCGGAAGCTGAGCCGCCCATCGTCACACGCATTGTTTTCAGTGAAGCCGACATGCGGGCGCGCGCTTACGTAAAGGGCCTTTGCGCGAGTGCGGGATTGAGTCTGCGCGACGATGCCCTTGGAAACACGTTTGCGATGTGGGAAGGCAGCGATCCGAGTCTCGCACCGATCGGCACAGGATCGCACATCGATGCCATTCCAAACGCAGGATTGTACGACGGCTGCGTTGGCGTGCTTGGCGGGCTCGAAGCTATCCGCGTACTGAAGCAGCTTGGATACACGCCGCGACGCTCGATTGAATTGGTTGTCTTTACTTCAGAAGAGCCGACGCGATTCGGCATCGGCTGCCTGGGAAGTCGCATGATGGGCGGTGTTCTCTCGCCCGAGCGCGCGCTGGCATTGCGCGACAAAGACGGCCATGGACTTGAGGAATTACGAACGCAAGCCGGATTTCGCGGGCCGCTTGAATCTGTTGCGCAGGCTAGGGGTCGGTTCCATCAATTTGTGGAACTGCACATTGAGCAAGGTCCTTACCTCGAAGACGAAGGGGTTGATGTGGGAATGGTGACGCACATTGCTGCACCGGCCAGCTTGCGCATTCTTATCGAAGGTGAGGGCGGACATGCGGGCGGCAAGCTGATGCCCGGTCGCAAGGATGCGCTCGCGGCAGCGGCCGAGTTGATACTGGCGCTGGAGTCAGCGGCGAAGTCAACGGGCGCAATCGATACAGTAGGGACCGTGGGTGTTTGCGAAGTGTTTCCTGGCGCGGTCAACAGCATTCCATCACGCGTGAAACTTGAGACAGACATTCGCGATATCGATATGGCACGTCGCGACAGCGTTCTGGACGCTTTGCGCAGCAAGTGCGCAGAGGTGGCGCAGCGCCGAGGCGTAGTC
>Ga0157374_10005874_pt1 | contig 10369 bp, 4 predicted proteins | sample M25metaG_FD_115308 | JGI IMG/M metagenome (GOLD analysis project Ga0157374, IMG submission 115308) | Miscanthus rhizosphere microbial communities from Kellogg Biological Station, Michigan, USA - M2-5 metaG | ecosystem: Host-associated > Plants > Roots > Rhizosphere > Soil | place: USA: Michigan... | reverse complement strand
GAACCTCATCAAGAATAAGGCATCCTCGTTCATCAACATCGGCGGCCTGGCCGTGGGCATGGCTGTAGTAATGCTGATCAGTTTCTGGATATGGGACGAAGTAACTTTCGACCGCAACCATAAAAATTACAACCGCATAGCGCAGGTGATCCAAAATGTCACCAACAACGGCGAGGTGCAAACCTGGTGGCAGGTGCCCTACCCGCTGGCAGATGTGCTCCGCAAAAGCTACGGAAGTGATTTTAAGTCGGTAGTGATGGCAACTGGTGTGGGCGGCAATATGCTGGCCCTGGGCGATAAAAAGATCAGTGAACAGGGCGTCTTTATGGAAAGCGACGGCCCGAATGTGTTTACGCTGAATATGCTGAAAGGCCGGCGCGATGCGCTGAAAGATCCTTCATCTGTTTTGATATCCGCTTCAACGGCCAAAGCATTTTTTGGAAATGACGATCCGATGTTCAAGGTTTTGAAGCTGAACAACTCGGGCAACCTGAAAGTAGCAGGGGTTTATGAAGATCTGCCCAGGAATTCCACCCTGGCAGACATGGCCTTTATCGGCTCGTGGGACCGCTTCGCCTCAGATAATCAACTGAGCCAGATGAAAGAGCCATGGCGCCCCAACTTTGTTTCGCTGTATGTTCAGTTGGCTGACAACGCCGACCTGGATAAAGTTTCGTTGAAGATCAGGGATGAAAAGTTACGTCATGTAAGCGCTTTCCTGGCCAAAAAGAAACCTGCTCTGTTCCTGCAGCCCATGAGCAAATGGCATTTGTACGACGAATTTAAGGACGGCAAAAACACCGGCGGGATGATACAATACGTGTGGCTGTTCGGTATTATCGGTGTGTTTGTCTTACTCTTAGCATGCATCAACTTCATGAATTTGAGCACGGCCCGCTCCGAAAAGCGCGCGCGTGAGGTTGGTATCCGCAAGGCCATCGGTTCGCTGCGGAGGCAATTGGTTTACCAGTTTTTCGGCGAATCGCTGCTATGCGTTTTGCTTGCTTTCATGGTTTCGCTGCTGCTGGCGCAGCTGAGCCTGTCGTTCTTCAATGAGATAGCCGGAAAACAAATGACCGTTCCGTGGAATAACGCCGGCTTCTGGATAGCGGGCATCGGGTTCAGCATTGTTACCGGTATTATCACCGGAAGCTACCCTGCTTTTTACCTGTCATCGTTCAAGCCGATAAAAGTGCTGAAAGGTTCGTTCCGAGTAGGGCGATTCGCATCTATGCCCCGTAAGGTGCTGGTGGTATTACAATTCACGGTTTCTGTCGTGTTAATCATCGGCACTATCGTGGTATTCAAACAGATCCAATATGCAAAGGAACGCCCGGTTGGCTACAGCCGCGATGGCCTGGTTGCGGTGCCCATGCTAACCGACCAGATCCATAAACACTTTGATGCCGTGAAGCTGAATTTGGTAAATAGCGGCGCTATCGCTGATATGGCCGAAGCCGGCGCGCCCCCCACTTCCGGCGCCGGCAGTACTAGTGCGATCGAGTGGCCGGGTAAGGACCCTAACCTGAGCACCGATTTTCAGCAGAATAACATCTCGTACGACTATGGCAAAACGATAGGTTGGGAATTTAGCTCCGGGCGCGATTTTTCAAGATCGTTCCTGTCAGACTCCTCCGCGGTGATCGTCAACCAGGCAGCGGTAGATTTTATGAACATGAAAAAACCTACTGAGAATTACATAACTTTCTACGGCAAGCAGTTCAAAATAGTAGGTGTTACCAAAGATATAATCATTGGTTCGCCTTATGAACAGACACGCCCGGTGGTTTATTTCCTGTCGAAAGACCCAAGCAGCTACATATTATTAAAGATCAACCCCAAAATAAGCGCTAATGCTGCTATGGATAAGATCGCGGCGGCGTTTAAAACTTACAACCCTGAACAGCCTTTTGAATACCATTTTGTTGACCAGGAATATGCCAAAAAGTTCGGCAATGAAGAGCGTTACGGTAAACTGGGCATAACTTTTACCAGCCTGGCCATCTTCATCAGCTGCCTGGGTTTATTCGGCATGGCCTCGTTTATGGCCGAACAGCGCGTGAAGGAAATTGGTGTGCGGAAAGTACTCGGCGCATCTGTATTCAACCTGTGGCAGCTGCTTTCAAAAGATTTTGCCGTTCTGGTGATCATTTCAATTTTGCTGGCATCGCCACTGGCATGGTATTTCATGCACCATTGGCTCCAGAATTACCAGTACCATACCGGCATTGCCTGGTGGATATTTGCCGTGACAGCCATCGGCGCAATGCTCATTACCTTGCTTACGGTGAGCTACCAAAGTATCAAGGCTGCGTTGGCTAACCCGGTGCGCAGCCTGCGTTCTGAATAATTTACGTTTACGGAAAAATCACAGAGCCGCCTGTAACCAGGCGGCTCTTTTCGTTAACATAAAATAACATTCGTTAACGTAGCGGTTAAGGTTCGTTGCACTATATTGCAGCTGCAAACCTTTGAAATGAAACGTTATCTGCTGTTACCCCTATTCACATTTATCACATTAATTTGTTCGGCCCAGCGCCACATCAATATTAAAGCCACCGTGCTTGATTCAGCAGGCCAGCAACCGATCGGCTTTGCCACAGTAGCAGTATTGAAAGTGAAGGATTCTTCGCTGGTCTCTTATACCATCACCGATAAAACCGGTGTCTTCTCGCTACGTAATCTGAGCCTGAATGATCCGCTTCGGTTATTGGTATCCTGCGTAGGTTATAAGAGCGCGCATATTAGCCTTAATGCTAATAATGCTTCAACAGAAATTGATCTCGGTCATATACTACTTACTTCAAAGGTCCTGAACGAAGTGGTCATCAAAGCCGAACGCAATCCCGTCACCATAAAAAAAGATACCATTGAATTTGATGCAGAAGCCTTTAAAGTAAGGCCCAATGCCGTAGTGGAGGACCTGCTGCGAAAACTACCGGGAGTACAGGTTAACACCGGCGGCGGGATAACGGTAAACGGCAAAACTGTATCCAAGCTCAAGATCGATGGGAAAGAATTCTTCGCCAATGACCCGACCATTGCCACCAGGAACCTGGATGCCGACATGATATCGAAAGTGCAGGTTTATGATGACAGGGACGATGACCCCGATCACCTGGTGCCCGAACACAAGGTGAACAAGATCATCAACCTGAAATTTAAGAAGGCCTTTAAGCAGAGTATTATAGGTAATACTGATCTTGGCGCCGGGACAAATAGCAGGTATGAAGCCGACGGCTTTCTCAGCAAATTCCACGACGATTTCCAGCTAAGCGCCCGCGTGAACAGCGATAACCTGAGCGGCACAAAACTATTTATAGGCGACATGCACTTACCCTCAGGTTATGGCGGTTCAGGAATTACGGAGGCGAACATTGCTAATGTCAATTTGAACGAGCAATTCACAAAAAACTTCAAAATGAACCTGGAGTATGAATTGAACGACAGGATAACCAACAGGCAGCAATCGGCACAAACACAGCAGTTCATCGGCGATACCACTTTTACGGGCAACACATCAACCCATAGCCGCCAGCATGAAAACGACCAGGGGTTGCATATCAAAGCGGAATGGAAGCCTGACACAGTTACCACTATCAAATACAATCCCGATTTGATATACAGCTATAACGCTAACAATAGTAATAGCATCAGCAATGCATCCACAAACTTTGTGCAGCCGCTGAGCCAAAGCATTGTAACGGACCGCAGCAACGATCATTTCCTGCAATACCAGCATACCCTGAATTATTATCGCAGGCTGAACAACAAAGGGGCATCAGTAAGTATCACGAACGGATTGAATATCCATCCCGATCATAACCTGGATAATAGTTTCAATAACCTGATTTCCTATTCTGCTGCCCTGCCGTCGGATACGATAAGCCGGTCGGGTAAAAACACGCTAACCGATTATAGTGGTAACCTGGGGGTTGGCTATCATTTTCCATTCAGCAAAAAACTCTCATTACAGGTATCAGTTACCGGGAATTATGAGCGCAACGAAGGCGACCTGGTAACTTATGACGAAGATTTTAAAACCGGCCTGTACACTATTTTCAATGCCCAGCAAAGCAGCGACCTGGTGCGCAACCAGAGGCAGCAAACCGCGCATCCCGACCTGACTTATAATTTCAACGATAATGCATCGATAAGGCTGGGCTTTTCAACGCAATGGCTCCAGGTCGACAACCATTTCAGCAACAGCGTTAACGATCTTGACCAGCATTTCTTCTATCTATTGCCTGTCGCCGAGCTGCATATCCATAGTTTCAATTTAAGTTACAGCGAGGATGTAAGGCAACCCAGCATCAATGACCTTCAGCCGATAACCATCGTTTACAGTCCATTGTTCAGCTTCATTGGTAACCCTACCCTGAAACCGACACGATACCACAATGCAGAGCTCAACTTTAATCATTATTACCAGCAAAGCCAGGTATTCCTGAATTTCAACTCGCAGGTTAATGTAGAAACGAATACCATTTTGCGTGAACGGACAGTAAATGCCGAAGGCGCGACAGTAACTAAACCCATAAACCGCAATGGCCGTTTCACCGCGCGGGTAAACGCAGGCGCGGGCAAATCATTCAAAAAACAGGGCGATTGGGTTTTTGAAGTAAACTCCAGCGCTAATTTTGTCACCGGGCACAATTTTTTCGAGGTAAACGGCCGGGACGGCTACCAGAACACCGCAGCCATTACATATAACCAGGTATTTTCCGCCAATTGGAAGGATATCATCGACCTGAAACCTGCATACAGCATTAATTATGCGATAACCAAATACCAGCTGATAGATTATAAACCGCAAAGTTATGCCACGCAGCGGGCAATTATGGTCGCAGACCTGTTCCTGCCCAAAAAATTTGTGTGGAGCGTTGATTACACTTATGAGGACAATCCCCTTGTGGCACCGGGCTTCCAGCGAAATACCAACATTTTCAGCTTTGCTATCGCGAAACATGTACAGGAAAAGGACAAAGGCGAACTCCGCCTTACCTGCTATGATCTGTTCAACCAGGGCGTCAGCGCATATCATTACGCATCGGAAAACACCATTAATGATAGCCAGGTCATTCTTTTGAGAAGATATTTTTTACTAACCTATTCCTATCGCTTCACCAAAGCCACAAACAAATAAAGCCCCTTTCGGAGCTTTATTAATATTGTGTCAGAATAAGATTATTCAACCACCAGCGTAGCAATTGAGTGCGGGTTGCTGGTTACTTTGGTTGCTTGGCCTTTGATCCAAAGGAAGTAATCTATCTTTTCATCGCCTTTGTTCATGACCACAACAGCTATTTTGCCGTCAGGGTTTTGATAAGCAGTGGTCAGCAGCTTGTCGCGGCTGGCCGAACAGGCAATGCGTTTAGCACCCGGTTTAATGAATTTCGAGAAATGGCCAATGTAATAGTATGAATTGGTATACGTTATCTTACCCGTTTGAACATCCGCATGTACCGGTGCATAGCAGAAGTTGCCTACATGGTTAGGTCCGCCTTTTTCGTCAAGCAATATGTTCCAGTCGTTCCAGGCCACAGTTCCGGCATTGAAATCGTTGATCATCGAATAACCATACTTTTCACCCAGCGACCAGTCGTCCAGTTTAGTGGGATCGAAGCGTTCGGGGCACCCTTCAGTAAACACCAGGTTTACATTAGGGAAGGCCTGGTGGACCAACTGCTCATTGGTAAAGTTCATCCCCGCGCCCGTCCACGTTTCGTACCAGTGAAAACCTACGCCCCAAACGTATTTAGCGGCTCCGGGGTCTTCCAATATGGTGCTTGCGCGCTGGTACATCAGGTCACGGTTATGGTCCCAAACGATCAATTTTTTAGCTGACAGCCCTGATTTTTGCAATGTCGGGCCTAAATAATTCTTCACAAAATCACGCTCTTCTTCAGCGGTATAAATGCACGATTCCCAGGTCTGCGTAGCCATAGGCTCGTTTTGTACTGAAAGTCCCCAGATTGGGATCCCAGCCTTTTCATAAGTATTGATGAACTTTACATAAAAGTTTGCCCAGCTTTGGTCGTACTCCTTTTTAAGATGGCCGCCGTGCAACACATCACCGTTAGTTTTCATAAACGCCGGGGGGCTCCACGGGCTCACGAACATGGTCAGCTTGCCGCCTGCGGCTTTCATTACTTCTTTGATGAATGGGATACGATATTTCTTGTCATGGCTTACATCGAACGTCTTCAGGTCCTTATCGCCCTCTTTGATATAGCTATAGGAATCGCTCGAAAAGTCGCAGCTCTGGATATTGGTACGGCCGAAAGTGTAACCGATGCCCTTGGTTTTGCTGTAATAGGCAGTTAATATCTCCTGCTGTTTGTCCTTTGGCAGCTTGTAAAAGGTTTCGGCTGAAGCGTCGGTCAAAGCGCCGCCGATGCCGAGCATAGTTTGGAAAGTCTTTGACGGGTCGACAAAAACTACTGTCTCTGTCTCAACCGGCTGTGGTTTCGACTCGAATTTGAGCGTGCCGCTTTGCTCGGTCAGGCGGTTATCAGTACCTTTTTCGGTAACGTAAACTTTAACGGATTTACTTTTGGCCGAATAAGGCGCTTTCTGCTGCGCACCGGCATTAAGCGTCAGCATAGCCCCTGCTGCGAGTGCAAGGCAGGCGGCTGTGAATGATCTTTTCATATCAGAGATTTATAGTTGATTGAGTGTGAGCCTCAAATCTAAAAAAGCGGGGGCTTATATGCTAATTTTTATTTGCATAAACGGTCTTCACATTCATCAGCGAAGAATTGAAATCGACCAAAAGCCTGAAAAGATGATTATACTCGTTCAGCGGCAGCGTTTTACTGATGTCGTACACATCGTGATAAGCTTTGATGCCGCCCATTGTATAAATAAAAAACGCAGGCACACCCTTTTCGCTGAACCAGTAATGATCGCTGTTTGGCGCTTTGCCCCGCGAGGCTATCTTTACTAAATAATGCCCGTCGTCATTAGCCTGTTTAAGCAGCGCGAACTCTTTAGGAAAAACGGTAGCATTGACTGCAGTAATGCCTTCTTCGCCTGTGCCCAGCATGTCAATGTTCATCAGAAAGCGTATATGATTCAGCGGGATCAGCGGGTTTTCTGAAAAATATTTCGACCCTAATAAGCCTGCTTCTTCGCCAGAAAAACAGATAAACACCATGCTGTAAGGCTGCGGATGCTGACTATAATAACGCGCCAGGCTGAGCAGTTGACTTACCCCGCTTGCATTATCATTGGCACCCGGAAAGAAGGTCTTAGTACCCATGCCGCCAAGGTGGTCATAATGAGCAGTCATCACGATAAACGAATCAGGTTTGGCTACGCCGCGTACGATGCCGCAGACGTTCCCGGTTTTGAACCCCTCAACCAGCTTATTTTCAACGTCTATATCAATTGATGATGGCTGATCTTTAAGGGCGCTTTTCAGCAGATCAACTTCAGTAAAATCGGTGACGTCTTGATCCACGTCCCAGGTTAATTTATCATGTAGCGTAACCAATACCCGGTTTTGCAGATCGACGTAATGAATACTGTCTTTTTTGAACAGCTTGCCGGTTCCCTTCACACCTTTGCTGCCCGCACCAATTACAAAATCCTTGCCAGGCACCAATTGCTTTCCATTAAGAGCGATGTCCATCGCTCCCGGAAAAGTGTTGACGTTAAAATTAAAGGGCTGTACGAAATCCTTGCCATCTAATGGCCTCAGTCCATAATCTTTAAATTGTGCGGAAATAAAACGGGTAGCTTTACCCATCCCATCGTTGGTATAGCCGCGTCCCCAGAAATAGGGTGACGTGAGTGTATCCACCAGTTTGCGGGCAAAAAGCGAGTCCTGCGCAGACGCAGCTCCGCTAAGTAGAAGCAGAAAGAGGGCTAATCTTAGTTTCATTAAAAAGGATAAGCAAGATAACGAAAACCGGGTGAGGATAGTTACCAGAAAAGGCATTGTCACAAAATTTTTGTGAATTGCTATCTTTGAAATTGATGAAAGCCTTTCCCGAGCCAAACGCTGATCCGAATGCGCCGCACACCATAGCGTCGAAGAACCTGGCCAAACTGGTTTGGGTGATGTTGAAGCCCTATAAAAAATGGCTGGCGATCATTTTCCTGGCCATGGTGATGGAAACGCTGATGAGCCTGGCCACCCCATGGCCGTTGAAGATCATCATCGACAACGTTATCGGCCACCGTGCCTTACCCGGTTGGCTGAGCTGGATGGACCGGATATTCGGCCGCGAAAACCAGGTTGGGTTTGCCGCTGTGGCTGCCATATCAGTTATCATAATGGCTGCCTTGGGATCGTTGGCAAGCTATGCCGACAATTACTTTACCGAAAGCGTGGCGCAATATGTGTCGAATGATCTTCGGCGCAGGATATACCATCATTTGCAAAGGCTCTCGCTTACTTATTACGACACGCATCAAACCGGCAAGCTGCTCAGCACACTAACCAGCGATGTATCCACCATACAGGATTTTGCTGCCTCCACGATGATGAATATCCTTGTCGACCTGCTGACGATCGTCGGGATGCTGGGCATCATGTTCTACCTCAATCCGGGCTTTACGATGGTGGCCATTGTGGTGACGCCATTCCTGTTATTCTTCGTCGCGCGATTTAAGAAAGCTATGAAAAAAGCCACGCATGAGGTACGGCTTGACCAAAGCAATATGCTGGCGGTATTACAGCAAGGACTTGAATCGATACGCGCCGTGAATGCTTTTGGCAGGCAGCAATTGGAAGAGGAAAAGCTGAAAAAAGTAAGCATGGAAACGGTTGGCGCGGCATTGAAAGCCAGGAAAGTAAAATCGGCCTTATCCCCCATCATCACTGTAACCATTGCTTTTTGCACGGCACTGGTGATATGGAAAGGCACCGACCTGGTATTGAAAAATGCCATGACCGTGGGCTCCCTTACCGTGTTCCTGTGGTATATGAACAAATTCTTTTCGCCGGTACAGGACCTGGCCAAAATGACCAGCAACATCGCCCAGGCGACAGTGGCGCTGGAACGCATACAAGCGATATTGGATACTGAAATTATTATAGTAGAACGCGAAGATGCGGTGGCGCCAGAGAAATTTTCGGGCAATGTTTACTTCGACCAGGTATCGTTTGCTTATGATCCCCAATCACCTGTATTGAATGAAGTAAGCCTGGAAATACTGGCCGGGCAGCGCATCGGCATTTGCGGACCTACCGGCTGCGGAAAATCAACCATAGTTAGCCTCATCGCACGCTTTTATGACCCGACTAACGGGCGGGTACTGATAGACGGCAAAGACATTACCAATTTCACCATCGACGGACTGCGCGGACAAATAGGTTATGTTTTGCAGGATACCGCTTTGTTCTATGGTTCGGTAAAAGAAAATATCGCTTACGGTCGCCCGGAAGCTACGGATGAGGAGATCATCGAAGCTGCTAAAATGGCCAATGCGCATGAGTTTATCAGCAGGATGCCGCATGGTTATGATACTTTGGTTGGCGAACGTGGCTTTACACTTTCGGGCGGGCAAAGGCAGCGGCTGGGTATAGCGAGGGCTGTTGTGCGGAACTCCCCGATCCTGATACTGGATGAGCCTACCGCAGCGCTTGACCCCGAAGCTGAAATGATCGTGATGGAAGCATTGGAAAATTTAATGGAGGGCCGCACCGTGATCACCATAGCGCATCGCCTGAGTACCATTCGTGATGCTGATAAAATATTCGTTTTGCGCGATGGTAAGGTACATGAGGAAGGCACGCATGAAGAATTGATGGAGAAAGAAGGCATGTACTCGGGCTTGTATACCGTACAGTCAAATGCGCACCATAGCACCGTTCACAAGATCATTTCGTAGCTTAGCATCAAATAAACACCTATGTTTCATCGGTCGCTTTTAGTTTTCCCTGATGACACGGTTAAACCCGTGATCGAGGCCATTCACCAGGCTGAAAAAACGCTGCATATCAAGATGTTCCTCTTTTCCGATCCGGAACTGATCGACGCGGTTATTGCGGCAAAGGAGCGCGGCGTAAAAGTGAAGGTAATGCTGAACCCCGCCAGGCGCAATGGTGATGACGATAATGAGGAGACGCGCGCAAAACTGGAAGCCGCCAGCATCATTGTCCACGATTCCAACCCTTGTTTCATAATCACACATGAAAAATCGATGGTGGTGGACGAAAAGCTGGCATTTGTGAAATCGCTGAACTGGGAAACCAAAAATCTGACCGAAACCAGGGATTATGCTATCATTACTTCCAATCCGCATGAGGTAAAAGAGATATTATTATGCTTTGAAGCCGATTGGCATCGCGAGGACTTTGACCCGGGTGAAGATTCCAGGTTGATCTGGTGCAGCTTGAATGGAAGAGCAAAGATAG
>Ga0157374_10005870_pt1 | contig 10371 bp, 9 predicted proteins | sample M25metaG_FD_115308 | JGI IMG/M metagenome (GOLD analysis project Ga0157374, IMG submission 115308) | Miscanthus rhizosphere microbial communities from Kellogg Biological Station, Michigan, USA - M2-5 metaG | ecosystem: Host-associated > Plants > Roots > Rhizosphere > Soil | place: USA: Michigan... | reverse complement strand
GCTTACCGCAGCCTGAAGCCGGACGGAAGCTATCCCTCTATCATCATCAACAGCATCAATCTCAGAGCGGCATTGGACCTCGTAGAAGCCAATGAGCTCGAAAAATTGGCCAGGCACTTTGCGACCGAAATTCAGAGACTGGCCAACGCCGGAGCAAGTGTCGGCCTTCTGGCCGCCAACACACCTCACATCGTGTTCGACGAAATTCAACAGCAATCGCCGATTCCACTGGTAAGCATCGTAGAAGCAACCCGCGACGCAGCTCAAGCTCTGGGCCTGAAAAGACTCGCACTCTTCGGCACCCGCTTCACCATGCAGGGCAATTTCTATCCCAATATATTTTCGAAGACAGACATCGCGCTACTGACGCCTCATGCGGACGAGCAGGCGTTCATTCATGAGAAATACATGGGTGAGCTGGTGAAGGGAATCATTCTGCCTGAAACTCGTCAACGCCTGCTGGCAATCGTCGATCGAATGAGGAGTCACGAAGACATCGATGGTCTGATCCTGGGGGGCACCGAACTGCCGCTAATTCTGGGAGACGTTTCCGGCCAGGACATCCCGTTTCTCGACACTACGAAAATCCACGTGCAAGCTATCGCAGCACAGGCATGGTCCGAATCGTAAATCGCGATTCCTGATCCTGATCTTGATCCGAATCCAGCCAGGTCTTCATCCCTTGCCAGTTCCTGAAGTTTCGTGCAATCATGAATCAACCGAAGATTGCTGGTTCACGCCTTCCCGGCCCGCGGTTTCGGTTATTCCGGTTCAACCGGGGGACGTAGTTCAGTTGGTTAGAACGCTGCCCTGTCACGGCAGAGGTCGCGGGTTCGAGTCCCGTCGTCCCCGCCATTTCGAGTTCAGTGACAACGAATTTCGCTACCAGGCGAACCACCACCCACCGATCCAAACCAGACCAGACAGCGGAGAAATGCAGTTTCCCCAGACGGCCAAGCTCGCCGACATAGAATCGGGCGATTACGATACGGCCTTGTATGTGGGCGGGGTACGTCCTACGTGGGACATATCGGAAAGCCGTGTGTGGATCGCTCTACTTGAGCCCTTCTATAATTTGCACAAGGCGATCGCTCTGGTCCGTCATTCGCCTGGTGTACCTTCGCCACCTGACCTACCAGGGCGTAACCGCTCAAAGGTGACCCCGCGACCGGTTTTACCCATGGTGATGAGGAGGTTCTGCAACCCACTCACATTGTCCCGTTTCTGGTGCAGGATGAACTGATGCGGAGGGGAGCGATCTTGAGGAGCCTGCCGATTGGCAGTGATTTTCACCAGCAAGAGGAGAGATTGACTATGGAGCCAAGAAAATCGACTGAGATTTCACGGCGTCGTCTTTTGGCGATGGCTGGGGTTTCAGCAGGCGCCGCAATGCTTCTGCAACACCCAGTCTTCGCAGATGCGGGTGCGACCTCGCCGGCGGTCCATGCGACGGCCAGCACCGGGAACACTTCATTCTCTTCACTGAAGCAAATCGATGCCGGCCTACTGAATGTTGGATACGCTGAAGCCGGCCCTGCCAGTGGACCGCCAGTCATTCTGCTGCACGGTTGGCCCTACGACATTTACAGCTTCGTCGATGTCACGCCCTTGCTGGCAGCGGCGGGATACAGAGTGATCGTTCCCTATCTCCGCGGTTATGGAACAACGCGCTTTCTTTCGAGTGTCACGGTCCGCAACGGTCAGCAGTCGGTAGTGGCGCTCGACGCTATTGCTTTGATGGACGCGCTCAAGATCGAAAAGGCAATTCTCGCCGGCTTCGATTGGGGAGCGCGCACCGCTGACATTATCGCGGCGCTTTGGCCGGAGCGTTGCAAGGCGCTGGTCTCCGTGAGCGGTTATCTGATCGGAAGCCAGGCGGCCGGGAAAGCGCCACTGCCGCCGAAGGCTGAGTTGCAATGGTGGTACCAGTTTTACTTTGCCACCGACCGCGGCCGGGAAGGGTACGAGAAATATCGGCGCGATTTTGCGAAGCTCATCTGGCAGCTGGCTTCGCCGAAGTGGAACTTTGACGATGCCACGTTCGATCGCTCCGCAGCATCGTTCGACAATCCCGACCATGTTGCAATCGTGATTCACAATTACCGCTGGCGGCAGGCACTGGTTGCAGGCGAATCCAAATACGACAAACTGGAGGCGCGTCTGGCTGGGGCCCCGGTTATTACCGTGCCCACGATTACTCTTGAAGGGGATGCCAATGGGGCTCCGCATCCCGATCCAGGGGCTTACGCGAACAAATTCTCCGGCAAGTACGCGCAGCGGACGATTCCCGGCGGCATCGGACACAATCTGCCGCAAGAAGCTCCAGAGGCTTTCGCTAAGGCTGTCATCGATGTCGACAAGTTTTAATCGACGCAGGGTTCTGTCGCCTTCGTGACCAACAGGCTTGCGCCATGCCTGGCCGATTCCTTGCCTTCATGCCACATATTGAATCGCGCGAGGGGCGGAATACATTCCTCGCGATTGTCAACGAGACGCCAAACGGTTTTGCTGTACCTCGGGTACATGATGATGTCGCAAAAGAATCCGGAAACCGAGTCCGTGCGTCATTAGCAGTAGAGGCACAATGAAAGGCGGTATGAAATAGGTGGCACCCAATTGCCCCGCCACAAGTCCGGCATGATTGGCCTGGTAGAAAGCATTGAACAGGTCGACCGTACCCCAGACGCTGAAAACCCATGTGATCAGAATGCCGGATGCACTGGGCAGTGTGACCAGCGCAAGCAAGGCGAGTACCGCCGCAATGAGGTCGCCATATGCCGCCGACTGTGCGAAGACAGACGGCAGATCAGGCGACACCACTCCTGGCACCAGAAATGCTAATCCGATGAAACGGAAGCTGTGCAGGATGAGTAAAGGCCGCAATGCTTCGTCCTGTGAGCGGAGACGAAGCTGCGGCCAGATGTATTGGCCGGTGACGATGCCCCATGCGATCAAGCTGAATGCGATACTGACGAAAAAAGCGAGTTTCGACTGCATAAATTCCTCCTATTGAGATTCCAGCCACTGAGGACGGTCGGTGGCAGCAGTGGCGTTCTTGTCGGAAGCTGCGGAAACCCTTGCTGGGTCGGTGATGCTGTGTTCGCGCCGCCAGAGCGTACTCTCGGGTGCGAATTGCGGGTGCAAGGGAAACGGACGTCGCAGTTCGTTGTCGTAGCGTTCGAAATTGAAGGCCGGGACAAGCGGGGCGATCATGAAACCGCCCCACTCTCGAAGCCGGTTGCCTAGGGTCCGCTGGTTGCGGAGCTGTGCCGCATAGCGGCGGGCGATGGTCTCGAAGCCCTCAGGGGAGCGCCCGGTCACATCGAGCACAGCGGTCGTCGGTGCGCCCACTTCGAAGGCGCCTCGCCTGTGGTCCTCAATGTAGTAGCGAAAGTTGCTCATGAGATCGATGGACATACCACCCATCCGGGCAGCTTTCATGAAGAGCCAAATCGGCGTCGGCACCACTTTGACTGTTCGTCCAACAGCTCGGCCGATCGCGTTGGCCATGTCCTCCGCGCCCAGCAGCTGCGGTCCGGTGGGGCGGTAGCGTTTACCGTCGTGCCGCGCCGGATTCATCAGGGCCGCGACGGCGACTCTCGCGATGTCCTCATTCGAGGGAGGCGCGTTACGGCTTTTGCCGTACATCCAAGGAAAGATGCCGAGATGCACGGCCGAGCCCAGCGTCACCAGGTACGAGTCCGCAAAAAATCCCGGGTTGACGATGGTATGAGCAGCTCCGGGACTCATCGAAAACAAGCGACCGACCAGCCAGTGCTGGCGCGTCATGAGCGACGGATGCGACGGACTCGCCAGCCATTGAGTCAGGCTTACGATGTGTTCGAGCCGCCTTTCCTTGGCAGCGACCGCGAATGCCACCGCGCCCTCAATCATGTAAGGATCAATCGGCGGACAATAATAGGCTCCCTGAACATCCCGCAGGGCGTCAGAAATGCGCTCAACATCGCTCATGTCGGCGACTGCGATCTCAGCGCCTCGCGTCTTTAGCTGCGCGCTGCGGCCATCTTCCCGGCGCACCAGGGCGCGAACCGGATATCCAGCTTGCAGCAGCTCCCTGACAACGATGCTGCCTGTCTTCCCGGTCGCGCCGGTAACTATGATTCTGGGCTTAATCATGATCGGCTCCTTAAAACCTGGTTCTTTCCTGCACGAGCACTATCGCGAGAAGGTCACTGGAACGCTCCCGGGTTTAATGCTCTCAGTGGCATTAACGGTCCGACGGGAATGTACTGGTGCTCCATCATCTGTTCTTTGGCGAGCGGCAGAGTTTCCATGAGGTCCCGTGCCTCTTGCTCGGTCTTCGCATCGACCAGAAAGACGACGCCTTTGCCATCGCCGCGCGAGTACCACTCGCGGATTTTCCCGTCCAGATAGAGCTTCACGGTTGCACGTATCTCTGCCGGCATGATGGCCATGATTTGTTGAGGGGTTACCCCCTGCCTCGGAGTCAGAATGACTAGCACAGCAGTGGTTTTAGGGATCGCCACGCTGGGTACGCCTTCGGATTGTGGTTGCGCGACGGACGCCGCTGGAAGCACTGCCATAAGCAAAGGGATGATGAATTTCATTGTGTTTCTCCTCTCGATTAAGTTAGACGTCATATTTCGTTAAAGAGTACTGTCGTACTCTTTAAAAGCAAAAAAAATTACTCTTCAGCGAAGCACTTTATGAAAAAGTTCCTCGCATCCATCAGGATCTGCTCACGCCTGTGAGGTTCCGAACTCACACGGGCCATCATCAAAACTCCCGCCATGCTGGGGAATAACAACCTGATTTTCGTCTGTTTTTCTTCCCGGGTCTTTCCTGGCATGAATGGTACGAACCTCTCACGATACGCTTCCAGCAAGACTTCGATCCTTTTCCGCACGGATATCGGTTTCCGCGCCAGTTCCGGTCCGAGTGCGGCTCGCACGCAACCAGTGCCCGGGGAATTCGCGTGGCCTACGCTTAAATATCGCTCGATGATGGCGCGCAGCGCCTGCCCCTTGGCCGCGGAAGTTGCAGCCTTCACCAGGCCCTCTCCCGTTTCATCCAATGCCCGTGCGACTGCTTCGACGAACAGGTCGTCTTTGCTCTTGAAATGGCGATAGAAGCCGCCTTTTTTCAAGCCGACCTTATTCATTACCGTTCCGATGCCGCTGCTTTCGCCGCCGCGCTCGCGGAAAGAGCGAGCGGCCACGGAAAGAATCCTCTCGTGGTTTTGCGCTTTGTGTTCCGCTGAGTAACGCATGGGGTAAGAGTACGTCCGTACTCTAATATCTGTCAAGAGCAGATTTGAATTGATGCTGAGGTGTCTCATGGCCTGAAGCTCATCGCAACAGAGCCTTACGCAAGCCTGAAGGCCTGCTCCACCCTCGACTCGACGACACTCATGCAAACGGGTTCAAACTGACCCAGTGCCTATTTCTGTCGAAACTTGGCTGCCAACAGGCTGGTGCGCCAAAATAGAAGGATTCTAACCAGGCGCCAGACTTCGATGAGGTAAAAATGCCCCGATTGCTTTCAGTTAATGTCGGTCTCCCGCGCGACGTGACATGGAACGGTAAGACTGTCCGTACCGCGATCTGGAAACCTCCAGTCGAGGGACGACGCATGGTACGCAAGCTCAATATCAATGGCGATGGACAGGGCGACCTCGCCGGCCATGGCGGAGAGCAGCGCGCCGTTTTTGTTTATCAGACGGACTCCTATCACTACTGGGAACGCTTTCTCGGACGGAACGACTTTGTCTTCGGCCAGTTCGGAGAAAACCTCACAGTTGACGGACTTCCCGATAACGAAGTCTGCATCGGCGATCGATACCGCATTGGGGATGCCATATTTGAAGTGTCTCAGCCGCGAGTAACGTGCTACCGACTCGGTATCCGCATGAATGAGCCGCGGATGCCAGCCCTGGTGGTAGCCCATCACAGGCCAGGGTTTTACTTTCGCGTGCTGCAGGAGGGCGAAGTTGGTGCAGGCGACGAGGTCGTAAAAATTGCCGACGGTCCGGAGCGAGTCACTGTCGCCGAAGTTGACGCCCTTCTTTATTTGCCAGGGCATTCCACCGAGCAACTGCAGCTCGCACTGCGGGTTCCTGCCCTCAGCAAAGGTTGGCAGAGTTCGTTCGAGGCCATGCTGCAACAAGACGCAAGTCCGAAAACCGCGCTGGGAAATCCGGGACTCGCAAATGAGGAACAGGCCCCGGCATGGCCCGGTTTTCGAAAGATGCAAGTCTCGCGCATTCATAAGGAGAGCGATAACGTAACTTCCTTCGTTCTGTCTCCGATCGATAGGCAACCCCTTCCTCTGTTTCATGCTGGCCAATTCGTGGTCTTGCGGTTGCTAGTCGATCCGGACAAGCCATCCGTTCTTCGCAGCTATTCGTTATCTGATTTGCCAGCGGCGGACCACTTTCGCATCAGCGTGAAAAACGAATTGAATGGAGTTGGAAGTTCATTTCTATGCAACCGAGCGCGAGAAGGCGATGTACTGGACGTGAGCGCGCCGCGCGGGAGTTTTACTCTGCGTTCCAGCCAGAGTCCGGTAGTTCTCCTGAGCGCCGGAGTCGGTGTAACCCCGGTGATGTCGATGCTGCACGCTCTCGCCGCCGAAAAATCGCAGCGAGAGATCTGGTGGATCTATGGAGCGCGCAACCGGGTAGACCATCCATTTGCGGAGGAATCGCGTTCGCTGTTGAAACAGCTTTCTCGCGGGCGAGGATACATCGTCTATAGCAGGCCCACTGCAGCTGACCAGGCAGGCACAGATTTCGATGCACCGGGGCACATTGACACGGCTTTGCTGGAGAGAATTGGTGTGTCACCCGCTAGCGACTTCTATCTGTGCGGCCCTTCTTTATTCTTGCAGAATATGCGGGACAGCCTGAAAAACTGGGGCGTATTTGCCGAGAATGTGCATACGGAAATCTTCGGTGCTCTCGAGAGTATTACTCCGGGCATGACGCAGGTTGTTCACACGCCCCACGTGCCACCCGGGCCGCCCGCATCTGGGCCGCCAGTCTCATTCGCGCGGAGTGGGATTACCGTTCCATGGGATAGTAAGTTTGCCAGTTTGCTTGAACTGGCGGAAGCATGCGACGTTCCGGTCCGATGGTCGTGCCGGACCGGAGTCTGTCACACCTGCATGACAGGTCTGATTGGCGGATCGATTGTCTATAACCCTGAGCCGCTGGAGAGGCCCGCTCCTGGGAACGTGCTGGTTTGCTGTTCCCAGCCAGACGCGGATGTCACTCTTGACCTTTGAGAGAAGATCTTTGAGAGAAACGGGAGGAGTTCAATCATGCGTTCCGATATTGTGCCCGGATCAATCTTCCCCGATTACGAACTGCCGGATCACACCGAGAAATTGCGGAAGCTAAGTCAACTCCAGGGCGACGATCCGCTGATCCTCACGCTCGCGCGCGGCCATTATTGTCCAAAGGAGCACCAGCAGCATCTGGAACTGGCTGCCTTCTACCCGAAGATCGCGGTGGCATACACTCAGGTCGTCACGATCTCCACCGACAACCACCATACTCTTCAGGAGTTCCGTGCGTCAGTCGGGGCCCAGTGGACTTTTCTTTCTGATACCGAGCGGACGATTCAGAAGGATCTCGATATCCAGGAATACACCGACCCTGACAATAATCCGATGGTCCCGCATACGCTCGTGCTCAAGCCTGGCCTGGTGATCCACAGCATTTATAACGGCTACTGGTTTTGGGGACGTCCGTCGGTCGTTGATCTTTGGCACGATCTGCGCGCCGTGACCAGAGAAATCCGTCCCGACTGGGACCTGAGTACTCCTGGACTCCGCGAGGCATGGAATGCGGGCGACCTCTCGCGATTCCACGGGTGGAACAAGTCATCCAGTGTGGAAGAGGCCTCGATCGCACGGAAGGAATAGTACAGGCAACATCTTCGATTACCCCGCTATCGAACGGTTGGAGAGGCAAGTCATGGATAAGACATCAGAGACGAACAAACCCGATTTCAAAGCTGGAGTTCCGGTTCGCGATCTCCTCGATGGCAAGATGACGTCTGGCCAGGCCGACGGTGAAGAATTGGCCCTGGTCCGCCGGGGTGATGAATTCTTTGCCGTTGCCGCCCACTGCACGCACTATGGCGGCCTGCTCGCGGAAGGTCTGATCGTGGGCGATACCGTGCGCTGTCCCTTGCATCATGCGTGTTTCAGTCTGCGGAATGGGGAGGCGCTGAGGGCGCCGGCTTTTGATCCGGTCACTTGCTGGCGAGTGGAAAGAGTGGGCAATAAGATCTTTGTCCGCGAAAAGCTCCCCTCACCGGTTGCCAAGCCTAAAGCCGAGGGGCCAAGTTCGGTCGTGATTGTCGGCGGAGGCGCCGCAGGCCATGCTGCGGCCGATATGCTGCGGCGAGAGGGTTATGCGGTCCTCTTACCATCGTGAGTGCCGATGCCTCTCCCCCAGTGGATCGTCCGAACCTTTCCAAAGATTACCTGGCTGGCACGGCTCAAGAAGAGTGGATCCCTTTGCGGCCTTCGGACTATTATCGCGACCGCCGTATCGATCTGCTCCTCAACTCACGAGTTTCATCGCTTGATACGAAAAGCCGGCGCCTCGTGCTCGAGAGTGGCAAGGTCATCGAATTCCAATCTCTCCTGCTGGCCACCGGGGCTGACCCGGTTCACTTGCCGATTGAAGGCACGACTGATTCTAAGCTCCATTATCTGCGCACATTCGCTGACAGCAAGGCGATCATTGCCAAGGCAAGTTCCGCAAAACGTGTGGTGGTTGTGGGCGCCAGCTTTATCGGACTGGAAGTTGCCGCATCGCTGCGTGCCCGAGGAATTGCTGTGGATGTGGTAGCACCTGAGAGCCAGCCGCTCGAACGGATAATGGGAACGGAGGTGGGCATCTTCCTCCGAAAGCTTCACGAAGGTCACGGCGTGACTTTTCATTTGGGGGAGACTGTCAGCCGGGTGAATGATCGCACCGTCACCTTAACCGGAGGAACGTCTCTGGAAGCAGACTTCCTGGTCCTGGGAGTGGGCGTACGTCCATCACTGGCATTGGCAGAGCAGGCTGGCCTTGCGATCAATCGGGGTATCGAAGTCAATGAATACCTCGAAACCAGCGTGGCCGGAATCTTCGCAGCCGGCGATGCCGCCCGCTGGCCGGATCCGCACACCGGCGAACGAATTCGCGTGGAACACTGGGTGGTGGCTGAGCGTCAGGGACAGGTCGCAGCTAAAAATATTCTTGGCCGCCGTGAAAAATTTGACGCTGTCCCATTCTTCTGGAGTCAACACTACGATGTGGCGCTCAATTATGTGGGTCACGCCGAGAAGTGGGAGGTTATCGAGATCGATGGAAGCCTCGATGCGCGCGATTGCACCGTGGTGTACAAGAAAGGCGGTCGCACTCTCGCTAGTTTGACCCTCTCGCGAGATCTGCAAAGTCTGCAGGCTGAGGCCGCCATGGAGTCTGAAGCGCGGTCGCAAAAACGAGAGGTTGCCTGAACCCAGCCGGATGAGAGAAAGTTTGCCGGCGTCCGACGCTTGAATTGGATAGCGACTGCAAAATATATTAAAGTCCCGCGGGTCGCGGTAAGGTTACCAGCAATCGGAGGAAGCATGAGCATCGCATTGATCCCCTCTACCATCCAGCCTGAACCGGAACTGTACGGGCAAACGGTCGTCGTAATCGGCGGCAGTGCAGGTATCGGGCTGGAAACGGCACGACAAGCGCGCGCTAAGGGGGCGCGGATCATCCTCACCGCACGGACCCCGGATCATCTCAATCGGGCTGCGAGCGAAGTTGATGCTCTGAGTACCGCGGTGTTTGACGCCGAGGATTCAAATGCGCTCGACAGGTTCTTCCAAAATCTGCCGCAGATCGACCACGTGATGCTCACTGCCGGCAGGCCGATCTACGGGCGCATGCTCGACATGGATATAGAGCAGGCACGCCGCTCTCTCGACGGCCACCTTCTGTTAATGCTCCAGGTTGCCCGCAACGCTGCCCACAAGGTACGACCCGGAGGAGCCTTATTGTTCATGGGAGGCACCGGCGCCCGCCGCCCAGCCCTTGGCGTTGGCTTGACATCAGCCGTCACCGCGGCGATGCCTGCGCTGACGGCGAACCTGGCGCTCGAGCTGGCACCGATTCGGGTCAACCTCATTGCCGCTGGTTTTGTTGACACACCATTGTCGGCGCAACTGCTCGGCGATGAACTCGAAAACCAGCGCAAGCAGCTTCGCGAAAAGCTTCCCATCGGTCGCGTCGTCGGACCGGCTGATGTGGCCGCGTTGGCGGTACACATCATGATCAATACCGCCCTCACGGGCGCAACCTACGACGTAGACGGCGGACAGCAGTTCGTCGCGGCGTAG
>Ga0157374_10005869_pt1 | contig 10371 bp, 8 predicted proteins | sample M25metaG_FD_115308 | JGI IMG/M metagenome (GOLD analysis project Ga0157374, IMG submission 115308) | Miscanthus rhizosphere microbial communities from Kellogg Biological Station, Michigan, USA - M2-5 metaG | ecosystem: Host-associated > Plants > Roots > Rhizosphere > Soil | place: USA: Michigan... | reverse complement strand
TACTTACCCGTCGCTGTCAAAGATCTGTTGGGGGATAAAGATCCCGATGAATTGAATAACATCAGTGCATATATTAATGCGGTTTTCATTTTCGGCGGAGCATTTGGTGGATTTATATCCGGAATTATCAGTGATAAGGCTGGGAGAAAAACTGCAGTTATTTTTTCAATTGCCTGCTACGGTTTGTTTACGATTCTTACAGGTTATATGCCTACATGGTGGGCTGTTGTGATCTGCCGTTTTTTAAGTGGCTTTGGATTGGGCGCTATACTGGTTACAGGACCTACCATCATGTTGGAAGAATGGCCGCAAAAAACAAGGGCTATTTTTATTGGCATTTTATCTATTAGTATACCCGTTGGTATTTTTTCTGCGGGTGCCATCAATTATTTTGTTTCATCCTGGCGACAAGGTTTTTTGGTTGGCTTTATTCCTGTAGCCATCGCACTCCTCTCAATTTTTTTATTGAAAGAGTCCGAGAAATGGAAATATGACCGTAAGAAGGATATTCAACATAAACAAAAAGAAGAAAGCATTTTTGGGGAAGATCATCGGAAAAACCTGATAAAAGGTTCCATCATTTTTGGAACGATGCTTATTGGATTGTGGGCTATTTTTTCGTGGCTGCCTACATGGATACAAAGCTTAATTGCAACGGGTGATGCTCAAAAAGAACGTGGATTGAGCATGATGATGCTGGGCATGGGTGGACTGACAGGTGGATTTTTATCAGGCTGGGTGGTCAATGCCATTGGCCCGCGACGATCAATGCTTTTATGCTTTTCAGTATGTGCTGCCCTGTCATTTCTGCTATTTAAGACCAATTCAACCTTTTCGTCAGCTGTTTATGTTGAAATCGCTGTCCTGTCTTTATTCTTTGGCGTCAGCCAGGGCGTATTGTCTGTTTATATTCCTAATCTATTCCCGGTTACTATTCGAGGCACTGCAACGGGTTTTTGTTTTAATATCGGAAGGCTGGTAACAGCCACCGCTGTATTATTTGTAGGAATACTTGTAACCGCATTGGGAGGGTACGGCAATTCACTTTTTATTTTCTCACTGGTATTTGTAGTTGGATTAGTGACAACGTTTTTCTCAAAACATAAAAGGCAAGAAGACAACGCACCAGGAAAAAAATTACAACCTGCAGATGCGAAGATCATTCAATCATAAAAGAAAATTTTATGGCATATATAAAAGTTGAAGAGGGAGTTCCGGGAATAAGAAGCCTGGCTTTGTTCAGACCCGAAACAGGTAAACATCTTTATGACCTGGCGCAAATATTATTGCGTGGTGAGTCACCATTGTCTGAAGCCGAGCGGGAGTTGATAGGGGCCTATGTTTCGTACAGAAATAATTGCACATTCTGCTGGAATAGTCATGCAGCGGCGGCACGTTGTTTATTCGGTGATGAAAAAAATATTGTTGACCAGGTATTGAAAGACATGCAACGATCAAATGTCAGCGACAAGATGAAAGCCCTGCTCAATATCGCTGCCAGGGTACAGGTATTGGGTAAAGAAGTGAAACCCGAAGATATCCAGGCTGCCAGGGAACTTGGTGCAAGTGACCGCGAGATACACGATACAGTTTTGATCGCCGCTACTTTCAGCATGTTCAATCGGTATGTGGACGGGCTTGCGTCTCTTACACCAACCGATCCTGCTGTGTACGAAGAAATGGGAAAACGAATGGCAAAAGGGTATGTATTACCTCAACAACATGGTTGAACCGGCTATGAATTAATAACCATAAAAAATTTTTTATGAAAATCAAAACTGAGCCAATTGGAAGTATTCCGCGGCCGCTTGAATTGATCGAAGGAATGAAAGCACATGCCTCAGGTCAGCTTAATGCGCACGAACTTGATAAATTATTTGAAGCAGCATTGGTTGATACTATTAAACGTTTCGAGGCTACAGGCTCTCCGGTCATTACCGACGGTGAGCAAACCAAACCCAGCTTTGCTACTTATCCTATTGCAGGAATGACTCAACTTGATCCCAATGGAGTAGTGATCCCCTTTGCTGATGGTCATACACGTCAGTTACCTGTTATCACGGGCGGCCCTTTCCACTATCAAACTTATGCGCATACCTATCTCGATAAGGCAAAACAGTTAACGAACCTGCCTGTTAAGCAAGCCGTTATTTCTGTATCTGCACTGAGTCTGTTGTATCCGCAAGCAGGTATTGATGGATACAGTCGGGAAGAATTCATTCATGATCTGTTAAATGAAGCAGAAGCCGATATTCGGAGAAGCCTGATCAGGGGTGCCTACAACGTACAAATTGATTTTACGGAAGCAAGGTTATCTCTGAAATTGGATCCCAGTGGTGGATTATTGAAATCGTTTATTGATCTGAACAACCACGTGCTTGATCGTTTTACCGAAGAAGAACGCAAACGAATTGGTGTTCATTCATGTCCTGGTGGTGATCATGATTCAACACACAGCGCTGATATTTCTTATGCTGACCTTTTGCCTCTTTTATTTCAGTTGAAAGCCGGTAATTTTTATCTTGAATACGCGGGTGAAAAAGATAAACAAACTGCATTAGCATCTATAAAGGAAAACCTGCGTCCTGCTCAAACTGTTTTTTTGGGAGTCACTAACGTTCTTGATTCGCGGATAGAAACACCGGAAGAAATAAGAGATACGATTTTGGAAGCAGCAGAAATGATCCCTTCTGAGCAACTCGGCACTACAGATGATTGCGGTTTCTCCCCTTTTGCCGATGATACTTCAACGGCAAGAGATATTGCATTTGAAAAAATAACTGCACGAATAAAAGGTACTCAAATGGCCGAAACAACAATGAATAAAAAAACGATAAACCTAAGTATTTAAACCATGCCTCATATAGATTTTAAAAACGACTTGCCGGGCATAAGAAGCGCGTTAGCTTATAGTCCGCAAACAGCAGAACCCCTGGGAGTACTTGCCGAATTATTATTGAGAAGTGATGAAGGATTAACGCGTGCCGAACGTGAATTAATTGCAACCTATGTTTCTTATCTCAACGATTGTTTTTATTGTCATCATTCACATGGAGAAATAGCCTGCATTTATCTTGGTGGCGATCGTGAATTAGTTAACCAGGTAAGAATTGATTTCTCAACCGCGGATATTTCAGAAAAACTTAAGGGACTGTTGCAGATCGCAGGAAAAGTGCAACAGAGTGGAAAAGCTGTAACGGCTGATGACATCGCGAATGCAAAAAGCAATGGTGCCACCGATAAAGACATTCATGACACCGTTTTAATTGCAGCTGCATTTTGTATGTTCAACCGGTATGTGGATGGCCTGGGAACATATGCTCCAGAAGACATGGGTTCTTATCCTCTTCGCGCAAAACAAGTAGCGGAAAAAGGATACGGCAATCATATATATGCCGAAAAGCAACCCGCATAAATGATCTTACCCAGCACCTATGTAAACAACAAACAGATCAATATTTATTATCAACCAAAAAGAAAAGCTTCATGAGACGATCAACAAGACACATAGTAGGGATACTGCTTATTTTGCTCTTCCCCTGCTATCTACTTGCACAAGGGAAAACGGTCACCGGTAGAATAACCGATGCCCGTGGCAATCCACTATCCAGCGTCAGCATTGTTATAAAAAATAACAATCACGGAACGGTTACTGATGCAGATGGAAAATTTAAATTAGAGGTTCCCGCTAATTCAATTATTGTTATCAGCTATGCTGGGTTTAAATCACAAACCATGCAGGCAGAATCTTTACCTGGAGACGCCCAGATCAGGTTGGAAGAAGATTTTACCAAATTGGATGAAGTAGTTGTAACAGGTCTTGCCACCACGGTCAAGAGAAGAAACCTTGCCAATGCCGTAGGAACTATTTCCAGTAAAGAATTAAATAGTGTGGCGCCTGCGCAGACTTTCGATGCCGCACTGAATGGGAAAATACCAGGTGCTTACATTAATGCCAACAGTGGCGCACCCGGCGGCGGGATTTCTGTTAAATTAAGAGGTGTTACTTCTGTATTTGGAAATACACAACCCTTGTATGTGGTAGATGGAGTAGCTATGGACAATGGCTTTACATCTGCAGGTTTAAATGCTGTTACAAAGGCTCTTCGCGATGGGAGTGTTACGTCTAATCAGGATAATCCCTCTGGTCGAATTGCGGATCTTCGTGCTGAAGACATTGAGAATATTGAGATTTTAAAAGGTGCTTCCGCTGCAGCTATATATGGCTCCAGGGCTTCAGGAGGCGTTATTATTATTACCACAAAAAGAGGTAAGCAGGGTAAAACGAACATTACTGTTTCCCAGGATCTCGGACAGATCTCAGTAGGAAAGTTATTGGGTGTTCGCGAGTTTAACGCAGACAGGGCGGCCAGCCTTTCAAATGACCCGGCTACAAGCGCTGCATTAAGACAGCAGTTTACAGATGCGGAGGCGGCAGGTCAAATTTATGATTATGAAAAAGAAGTATACGACCACAAAGCATTTGCAAGAAATACAGTGATCAGTCTGACCGGCGGCGGTGAAAAAACAAATTTTTATTTTTCAGTAGCCCAAAAGGATGAAGGCGGTATTGTGAACGGTACAGGGTATCGTAATACCAGTCTGCGTTTTAATATCGATCATCGGATTAATGATAATATTAAAATAGGTATCAGTTCAAATTATATTAATTCTTCTGCAGACAGAGGGTTGTTTGGAAATGATAATTCCGGTACGACAATAGGCATTGCCCTGTCATCAACCCCTAGTTTTGCACAACTGCATCCCGATCAATATGGCAACTACCCTGCTGATCCGTTTGCTGCATCCAATCCTTTGCAGACAATTGCATTAATGAGGAATAATGAAGCAGTGAACAGGTTTGCAACAGGATTGAACCTCGAAGCGAATCTGCAAAAAAGTAGTCGGAGTGTTACGAAGTTTATTGGAAGGGGTGGGTTCGATTTTTATAACCTTGCAACAAATGCCCTTTTCCCCAGCGAGCTGCAATTTCAGGCAGTGGATAAAGGAACATCCATCCAGGGGAATACCCGGAATTTGAATACCAACTATATTCTTTCATTGGTTAACACTTTTACTCCGTCCAGTAATTTATCATTTACAACTTCGGCCGGTATTACACGGGAAACCGGTGATTACAATAATCTGCTCAATGTAGCAACGCAGGTTATTTCCGGCCAATCAAATGTTGACCAGGCAGGTGCATTAAATGCAACCCAGTTCAGGGTAAAGTTTTTAAATGACGGTTTTTTTGTTCAGGAAGAAGCATCTATTCAAGATGCGGTCATGTTAACAGGCGGTGTACGTTTTGATCGTTCGAGTAATAATGGAGATGCAGGTAAATATTATGCATATCCAAAAGCAGGTGTATCAATAAACCTTACAAGACTTGGTTTAATAAAAGAGGGTTTATTTGATAACCTGAAGATAAGGGCAGCTTACGGTGAGGCAACCAATGTTCCCGCATACGGCAGTAAGTTCACTACGCTGGTTGTATCAAATATCGCAGGCAACCCAGGCTCATTGGTAAATATTCAAAGTGGAGATCCTGCTATAAAGCCAGAGAGACAAACTGAATTAGAGACAGGAGTGGATTTTAGTTTACTAAAAGGGAGACTGGGAATTGAGTTTACTTACTATAACAAAAAAATATTTGATTTCCTGATGCAGGCACCTTTGCCCGCCTCTTCAGGCTTTTCTACCCAATGGGTTAACGCCGGTGACCTGAGAAACCAGGGCGTTGAAATAGGTCTTAATGCAAGACCCGTTGTATCAAATACTATTGTATGGAATACATCTGTTAATTTCTGGCTTAACAGATCTTTGGTTACAAGATATACTCTTACACCTGTTCCCCAGGGATCTTTTGGTTATGTACTTGGTTCATTCCAGATCGAGGAAGGAAAATCTGCTACACAAATTGTAGGCTTGAATGGCGCAGGTGTGGGTGTATTGGGGAATGCCGAACCAAAATTCCAGATGAATACGTATAACGAAATTACGTTTAAGAATAAGCTAAGCTTAAGTTTCCTGCTCCATTGGAAAGAAGGTGGCGATAATGTAAACTTAACTTACCTGGAAAATGATTTTGGTCAAACGACTGCCGATTTTGATAAAGTGACTAATAAACTCGGTGTACCGGATGGAGTTTACAGGCTCATGCAGGTTGGAACCTCCGCAGCGGTTTTTGTAGAAGATGCAAGCTACCTGCGTTTGAGAGAAATAGGCCTGTATTATACGTTTGATAAATTAACTTTCGTTTCGTTTATTAAAAAGATAAGAATAGGAGCTTCACTGAATAATTATCTCACCGTCACAAAATACAAATCCTACGATCCGGAAGTATCAAATTTTGGTACAGGATTTTCGACGGGTGTTGATGTAGATCCTTATCCGGCTTCTAAACGCGCCACATTTCATCTAGCAATAGATTTCTAAAGTATTGATAAAACCGATCATAATAATCATGAGAATTTTTATCTAAAAAGAAAATAAAAAAATCAAATGAAACGCATTAATTATATACTTACACTTGTAATAATAGCGCTGACTATTTGCCTGTACTCCTGCGAAAAGGATTATGGCAACTTGAATGGCCCTACTATTGAACAATTTTCAGGAAATGCTTCAGAAAGCGAGTTGGATAACCTCGTAAGCGGAACCTTGTCGGGCATGCGCAACAACATTGCTTTGTATCTTGATGATGTAGGATCAATTGGCAGAGAAGGATACCGTTTTTCGGGATCAGAGCCACGGTACGTCACCGATTTACTCGGGGCCAGCACCGCTACGTTAACCAATAGCAATTTTTATATTACGAATCCATGGGCAGCACGTTACAGAGTTATAAAAAATTGTAACCTGCTTGTAGAAGCGGCTAATAACTCTACGCTGATCAGCAGTGCTGAAAAAAGCGGTTATATTGGTTTTGCCAGGACAATTAAAGCATATCAATTATTACTTAATCTTAATCTTACTTATTCAAATGGCATCAGGGTAGATGTGACCGATCCAAATAATTTAGGTCCGGTTGTAGGATATGATGACGGGCTTACCGCCATAGCAGCACTTCTTGATTCTGCAAAAACAGATTTCAGCACCGCTTCGGTGGTATTTCCTCTTCCGGGTTTTGAAGCTTTCAGAGATGCAGCAGGACTTACTAAAGTAAATCGTGCACTGGCAGCCCGCGTTGCTATTTACCGCAAGCAATGGAGTGGAGCTTTGACTGCGTTAAGCGAATCATTTTTTGATCTGACAAAAAACTTTTACCTGGGCGTTAACCACGTGTTTGGTACGGGATCGGGTGATCAGTTAAATCCAATGTTTATTCCACAAAACCAAACTGGTGAAGTAAGAGTGGCCCATCCCTCTTATGCAACTGATATAACGACTGGCGACGATAGAATTGGTAAAGCAACTCTGCGCTCGTCTGTAGCTTCACTCAGTGGCCTTAGCAGTGACAGGGATGTATGGGTATATACTTCGAGCACAGCCCTGCTGCCCATCATAAGGAATGAAGAACTGATATTAATATATGCAGAAGCGAATATTCAATCCGCTAATCTTACAGAGGGTGTGAACGCCATTAACGTGATCAGGAACGGGCATAACCTGTCCGACTACAGCGGGGCAGTTACCAAGGATGCATTGATAACAGAAGTGCTTGATCAAAGAAGGTATTCACTTTTTTATGAGGGGCATCGCTGGATAGATATGCGGAGATATGACAAGTTGGGTGACCTTCCAATAGACAGACCCGATGACGATGTATGGGAAGAATTTCCTTTACCTGTATCGGAAAATTGATGTATCTGAATGAGGAAGTGGCGGGTAAGAAGAAATGAATATTCGCCACTCATTTTTGAAATAAAATTTTATTTATGGCACATATTGATCTGAAAAATGAATTACCAGGGATAAGAGGCCCTATGGCTTTTAGTCCACAAACAGCTAAACCATTAAATGCATTGGCAGAAGTACTGCTTCGTGATGATGATAATACATTGACACGGGGCGAAAGAGAATTGATCGGTGCTTATGTTTCTTCACTCAACGATTGTTTCTTTTGTCAGAATGTTCACGGGGCAATGGCGCAATATTATATGAATTGCGATATGCAGTTTATTGATGAAATAAAAAAAGATTTTCAATCGGTACCAATTTCGGAAAAATTAAAAGTATTATTATCCATTGCCGCCAGTGTACAGAAAGGAGGAAAGAATGTTACTGCCGGGCAAATTGAGGAGGCCAAAAATTTAGGGGCGACTGATAAGGAGATACATGATACTGTTTTGATCGCTGCTGCTTTTTGTATGTTCAATCGCTATGTAGATGGCCTTGCTACCTGGGCTCCTCAAGACAGGCAATTTTATGTTAATCGGGCCCCTATGAGGGCTGAAGAAGGTTATGCTGATTTGGATTTGTACAAATAGTACATGGCTGCGGACCCGGAATTTATTAAGTAACTTTCTTTTTCGGATATCTTCCGCATTCAGTGAGCAACACAATGACTGATAGAGGAAAACCAAAAGAATATGATAAAGCCTGCAACTTCTGGAAGTCCGGAGAAATCGGTTCAGATGGTGTCAACATCAATGCGAAAAGAAAATAATGTACTTCGGTTTCTCTTACCCGTTATTGTAGTTCTTAGCCTTTTGTTGATATGGTTTTCTATCTCTTATTTAAATTTGTTTCCTGCCTACGCATTGCCGTCTCCAGGTTCTGTATTGAAAAGTTTCCGCCAGGAGTTGCTTGCAGCACGTTTGATCAATGATGTTATAGCCTCATTATGGAGGGTTGCTGTGGGTTTTGTGTTATCTGCCGTACTAGGTATTCCCGCTGGTTTATGGTTAGGTCAACATTTTTATGCAAGACAGGCTTTTGTGCCTTTGCTTAATTTCTTCCGGTTTCTTTCACCACTTGCGTGGATCCCATTTGCGATACTTTGGTTTCATATTGGTGATAAGCCAGCGGTATTCCTGATATTCATGGCAACCTTTTTTCCACTGGTATTAGCGACAATGTCAGCCGTTGCAACTATTCCCAGCATTTATTTCCGTGTAGCGCATGATTATAATTACAAAGGGACTGAGTTACTTACTAAAGTGACTTTTCCTGCTGTATTGCCGCAGGTAATTACAGCTCTGCGGGTCAGTTACGGCATTGCCTGGGTTGTTATAGTTGCCGCAGAAATGGTAGGCTGCCAGGATGGATTGGGTTATGGTATATGGGAGGCACGTAACGGTTTGCGGCTGGATGCTGCTGTTTGTTATATGATCGTTATTGGTTTGATGGGCATGGGTATTGATCGCCTGCTGGCGCAATTAACTAAACTACCTAATGTACGCTGGGGCTATGAAAGATAAACATACTGCAGGCCGTCTTGTATTGGAAAAAGTTTCGCATAGCTATGGAGATATATCTGTTCTTAATGATCTGACCCTCGTGGTGAATCCCGGTGAGATAGTAGTATTGGTTGGTCCTTCCGGTTGTGGTAAAACAACTATTTTGAATTTACTATCCGGTCATATTGAACCGGTTTCCGGAATCATACAGCGGGAGGGCATCATTCGCACCGTATACCAGCATGATAGTCTTTTTCCCTGGCTCACCGTTTCAGAAAACATTTCAATAGGGTTACGTTTAATAGAAGATGAAGCACGCCGAAGAAAAGAATTAAATGAACTTGTTGCCCTTGTTCATCTCGGGGATTTTAGGAATCACTATCCACATCAACTATCAGGAGGCATGCGGCAGCGGGTAGAACTCGCAAGAGTGCTTGCAGGTGAATCTGATATATTATTAATGGATGAACCGTTTTCCTCATTAGATTACCAGGCCAGGCTTCGCATGAGGCGGGAATTGATCCGGTTGCTCGAGAAAAGACCACGTACCGTTGTTTTTGTTACGCATGATATTGAAGAAGCTGCACAGTTGGCAGACAGAGTCCTGGTATTGTCCAATCGTCCTGCAACGATTTGTCGTGAATTGCACATAAGTGCATTGCAGCCAAGAGATCTTACCGATAGCGAAGTTATTGAGGCAATGAAAGAAATTTTTAAGGAATTAGGATTACAGGCACATGATAATATTGATACGGTCTAACTTTAGAATACCATTGTTATGAAATTATCTGTCATTCGTTTAATCATAGGAATAACTGTCGCTGTCATCGTATTAGGGTTACTGCGTTATCGTCCGTGGAATCGCAATGGTACCGTTAATGTCCGTGATGTGATACATGAGGGGTCGAATAAAAAAGCATTGCGTGAACTTACAGTAGGTTTTTTGCCTGTGACATGTCACCTCACATGTCCCGTCACAGATTATGCATCAAAAACAACACAAACAAATACAAATTTCAATTCCCGT
>Ga0157374_10005868_pt1 | contig 10371 bp, 10 predicted proteins | sample M25metaG_FD_115308 | JGI IMG/M metagenome (GOLD analysis project Ga0157374, IMG submission 115308) | Miscanthus rhizosphere microbial communities from Kellogg Biological Station, Michigan, USA - M2-5 metaG | ecosystem: Host-associated > Plants > Roots > Rhizosphere > Soil | place: USA: Michigan... | reverse complement strand
GGCGTGGTGCTGGGAATTTGGTTAGGCCCTGCCCTCCACTTGTCGCGCATCGAGGGCATGGCCATCGGCGTGGTGCTCGGCGGTGCGCTGCAACTGGTGTGGCAGTTGCCCGCGCTCTATCGCCTGGGATTCCGTTTTCGCGTCGCCTTCGATTGGAATCATCCTGGCCTGGTGCGCATTTTCCGCCTGATGGTCCCGGCCCTCCTGGGCAACGCCGCTGTGCAGATCAACGTGATGGTGAACACCAATTTCGCGTCCACCATCGCCGATCCCGTGCGCGCCATGGACGGCCCGGTGAGTTGGCTGAGCTACGCCTTTCGCTTCATGCAACTTCCTTTGGGTCTGTTCGGAGTCGCCATGGCCTCCGCCACGCTGCCTTCTATTTCGCGCAGCGCCGCCGCCGGCAACATGGAAGAATTCCGCCGTACTCTATCGAAATCCCTGGGCATGGTCTTCCTTCTTACGTTGCCTTCTTCCGTGGGCCTGGCGGTGCTCGGAAAATCCATCATTGGAGCCATCTACCAAGGTGGCCGCTTCCAGCTTTACGACACCCAACAAACCGCCGTGGCGCTGTCTTTCTACGCGATTGGCCTAGCGGGCTACGCAGCACTGAAAGTTTTGAATCCCGCGTTCTATGCGTTGGGCGACGCGCGCACGCCCATGCTGGTGAGCCTCGGTTCCATCGTGGTTAATTTCGCCACCGCAGCCACTATGATCCGTTTCGCCGGCCTGGGCCACGCCGGCCTGGCATTGTCGACATCGGTAGTCGCGCTCTTCGGCTTCTTCCTGCTATTCGAAATTCTCCGCCGCCGCATAGGCGGAGTTTATGGCCGCGAACTGGCCGGCGGAATCGGCAAAGTCTTGCTCGCGTCACTGGTGATGGCCGGTGCGATCGCGCTATCGAGTCACGAAATGGAACTCTGGCTGGGCGTTTCGCAACTCGCACGCCTAGCCGATCTGGCGGTCTCGATCCCCATAGGCCTGCTCATTTTCTACGGCATGTGCCGGGCCCTGGGAGTCCACGAAGTCGACATGGCCATCCGCGCCTTCACCCGCCCGGTTAGCCGCCGTTTCCAGCGAAAAAGCGCCCTCTAATACTTCACCGTTTTTCTACCGATAAAACCCCCATGAGCGGTCTGCTTGTCGTGTTTCTGTATTTGCTCGCGGCTGATCCGGCCAGGGGTCCGGCGACCTCTCGCGATCACTTGCAGAGAGCCACCGAACTGGTCAACATCGGACGCCCCGAAGAGGCCTTGCCATATTTCGGGCAGGCCATCAAGCTGCGCCTGGACAATCCCGACGCCTGGATGGGCCGCGGCCGGGCTTTGATCGCATTGGGACGCTATCACGACGCCGTCGAGGATTTCGATCAGGCCGTACGTCTCCAACCCGGCGCGGTGGAACCGCTACTCGAGCGCGGTTACGCCTTCGGACAAGCCGGCGATTTCCGCTCGGCGAGCGAGGATCTCACTCGGGTCCTGCGGATCGACCCCGCCAACGCCCCCGCTCTGACCCTGCGCGGCGCGGCCTACGCGAAGCTCGGGTTGTCAGCAAAGGCTACCGATGATTTCACGCGCGCACTCGAGTTCACCCCGAACGATACGCAACTGCTTTTGGCGCGCGCCACTATATATGCCGCCGACGGCCGAAACCGCGAAGCGCTAAATGATCGCGAAGCCGCCGTGCGCCTGCTGCCCAAATCTCCGGAAGCCCTGCTCGCTCGCGGCGGAAGCTATCACGCGCTCGGCATGCACGCGCAAGGACTCGCCGACCGCAGCGAAGCCATCCGTCTGAATCCCGCACTGGCCGAAGCCTGGTGCGCGCGCGGCAGTGCCTACTTCCTGTTGGGAGAATTTGAGAAGGCCGCCGGTGATCTAGAACGCGCGTTGCAGCTCAAGCCGGATTATCAGGAAGCCACTGAAGTCTTAGCCAAAGCCCGGCACGAACTGGCGCCGGAGCCCGCTCCCGTCGCCGAAGAGGCCCCGATTGAAGTTGCGCAGGGCGCCACACCAGCACCCGCCGCGGCACCTGAACCAAAGCCCGCGGAGGTAGCAACCGCTCCGCGGCCAGCCGATCCCAAATCCGCCGCCCTGCACAATCAGCGGGGCAGGGAACTGATGTATCAGGGCCACTACCAGCAAGCAATCGACGAACTCACCGCGGCCATAGAAGCCCAACCGGATCTCGCGCTGGCTTACAACGCGCGGGGCTTCACCTACTATTTAATGCGCGACACGGCCCACGCTTTGGCGGACTTCGACGAAGCCATCCGCCTCAACCCCACGTACGCCAACGCGCTGCACAATCGTAGTCTCGCGCTCAGCGCGAAGAAATAGCCAGCAGTTTCCCGATCTCCGCCGCCGGCGTGCGCTCTCCCACGTAGAACGTCCCAAACAACGCATAAACAGCGCTCACATGGTCAAAACGCATTTCGTAGATCAGCTTCTTGAACACCAGCGGGTCGTCAGAGAATAAATCCACACCCCACTCCCAGTCGTCGAAACCAATCGAGCCCGAAATAATCTGCTTCACCTGTCCCGCGTAGCGCCGGCCCACCGCCCCATGCTCGCCCATCTGCCGCTGCCGCTCGGCCAACGGAAGCGTATACCAGTTCTTGTCTTCACCGCGCCGCCGGTCCATGGGATAAAAGCAAATGAACTTGTGGGGCGGCATATCGGGAAACAGCCTCGGATGCATCGCGCTCCGCTGCCGCGCAAGCGTCTCCTGAATTTCCGCATTCCACTAGGCCGTGAATGGCTCGATCCCACGCTCCGCCAATCCGCCGTAGACCTTCGCCGTCGACTCATACAATCCCAACTCGACCACCGATAAATACGACGACGTCTGCTCCACGTAATCCCATAGCGCCAGCTTTTGCAAACAACGTTGCACTTCGCCCAAGTGCTCGAAGTTCTGGCGGAAGTGCACCAGCAGCAGATCGCCCTTGTGGCCCAGCAGAGAAAATATCGCGCTGCCGGCGCCCTCCATGATCGCGAGAGCCGCGGCGGCTTCCCCCAGAATTTCATCGCGCCGCGCCGCGGGCAGAGCCCGCCAATCCGCCCAGCGGACCTTCAGCATCTGGTGCAGCAAACTCGACCCCTCAAGCGTCAATGGAACTGCCGGGGGAACCGGCGGCAAATGTTCAGGCGTAGACATCGTTTTCAGAATCGCACGAAAACCCCTCCGCGGCACGCGTGCTAAGATGATGTTTCATGCACCCAGATACGCGTCTGGTGAGTCAGCTTCAGGCCATCGATTTGCGGATGGCAGAGCTCGAAAAAGAAGTCGCCGCGCTTCCCAAACATATCGCCGTCATCGAAAAGACGCTGGAATCGCACCAGCGCCGCCTCGAAGCCGACCGCGCCGCCCTCACCGCCAATCAGAAGGACCGCAAGAAACTGGAAGGCGATGTCCAGGTGAACGAGCAGAAGATCTCCAAGCTCCGCGATCAGATGCTAGGCGCCAAAACCAACGAGCAATACCGGGCGTTCCAGCACGAAATCGAGTACGCGCAGAACGAAATCCGCAAAGCAGAGGACCGTATTCTGGAACTCATGGGGGAATCGGAATCGCTCGACGTCGCCGTCAAGAAAGCGGAAGCCGCGCTCAAGGAAGAAAAGCAGTTGGTCGAGGCCGAGAAGAGCCGCGCCCGCGAACGCACCGCGGCCGATCAGGCTCAGCTCCAGCAGTTGCATGGGGAGCGCACCGCCGCCGCCGCCCAATTGCCCAAGGCGACTCTCGCCGAGTACGAGCGCATCCGCAAAAAGTGGCACGGAGTCGTGATCGCGGAAGCCACCAGCGGCCGCTGCGCCGCCTGCCAGATCGTCCTGCGTCCGCAATATTTGCAGGACCTTAAGAAAGGCGAGCAGCTAATGACGTGCGAAAGCTGCGGGCGCTTCCTCTACTACAATCCGCCAGTGCGTGTCGAAATGACGCCCACGGCGTAAGCTACTGAATCACGTTCAACAACCCCGCATTGCCGGTCGCGGCCACTACCTTACGCGGAGGCGCCTGCAATCCCGGCATGGGTTTCCCTTGAAACAGCTTGCGGCAAGGCACAGCCAGCCACCGCGCCCACCTGTTCGCGCGGTTCCTGCGCGCGCTATCGGTAGCGATGCCCGTGCTCGCGTACATCTGGCGGTACAGCTTCGAAATGAATATGAAGGCGAGCCGCGCCCGCAAATTCGGGGTGCAATTCGACCGCTTCCAAACCGCGCTGAAGCTGTAAAAGCGATCCCACACGCCCTGCGTCCGCTGCCGCATCTCTTCGGAATTCATGGTGGGATGCGGCATGAACATCTTCGGCCGCAAATCCGGCGGGATCAGCCAGTAGCGCGTGATCGGAGTCCCCTCCACCATTGGCACGTTCTCGCCAAACGCCTTTTCCCAGCGCTCGAAATCGACGGTTCCGCAAAACGGAGTCAGCATCACGAACTGTGCGAACGTCAATCCCGATTTGTGTGCCAGCTCGAGCGTAGCGTCAAAAGTATCGGCCCGGTCCGTCGACAATCCGAAAATGAACGATCCCAAAACGTGCACGCCGTGCCGTTGAAACTCTTGCAGTTGATGAACCAGTTTTTCGCCCGAGCAGTTGAAGTCCTTGAAGACGGCCTTGAGTCCTTCTGGAGTCACCGCTTCTACGCCCACCAACGCCCCGCGAATGTGCGCCGCACGCATCGCGTCCAGGAACCGCCCGTCTTCGGCGGATTCCATGGTGATCTGCGTGAAGAACGTCAGGTCGCTTGGCAGATCGGCCAGCCGCGCCATCAACTCGAAGCGCTCTTCGCGGATGGCGTTCAACTCGTCAACCTTTTGCTGATTGCCTTGGCGCTCCGCATTCTTGATATCAGTGAGCGAAACGGGGTAAAAGTTGTCGTCGGCCAGAGCAATGAAGCGAAATCCGAGACGCCGCAGTGCCACGATCTCCTCGATCACCACGTCGGAAGCGCGTTGCCGCGGCTTCTGGCCGTCGGTGCGCCACACCGAACAGAACGAACAGTGCTTGGAGCAGCCGCGCACCGTCTGCACAGACGCCCACATGTAACGGTCCGGGGGCAGTAGATCCCAGCGCGCAGCTTTGAACTGCTCCGGCGCCACCCGGCCGCCCTCATAGATTTTCTTCGGCGCGTCACGCGCACAGTCGCGCAGTACTTCGCCCCACGCCAGATCGCCGTCGCCTTTAACCACCGAATGCGCGTGGCCCAATTCCAGCGCCTCATCGGGGTAGAGCGATGCGTGAATGCCGCCGAACACGACATAGGCGCCGCGCTCGCGCGCAAGACGTCCCACCGCATAGCCTCGCAAAGCATTCCCGGTGTGGATGCCGATGCCGACGACGTCGCCGGGTGAGATGCGTTCTGGAAGCAGACTTTCTAAGGTTTCGTCACAAATCTCCGGATCGCCAAATTCGATTGGCGTCGCGGTCGCCAACACGTACAGCCAACGCGGCGTGATGACGGCGGTTCCGAATGCGGAATCGCTGGGGTTGATTAAGTGGATCGTCAAAGGTCCTTTTTTGGGATCCTTGGCAAAGGAAACGACTCATTGGAGGGAACCCTCCAGCCGCAACCGGATACTCAGAGTCCGGGGTGCCAAGGGCTTAAGTCTAACATCACTTCGCCCATCGCCGCGACCGCCGTGGGTACCACCACCTGGGGAGTACTGGATCTTCCGTACAAGACGATTCAAAATTGCCCTATAATTTACGATTTCGCGCGTAATGAAGTACTGGCCCGCGTTATAAAAGTTAAGAGAGAAGTGGCCCGCCCCCATCGGAGTGTAATGAAGACACGTTCGCCTAAGAAGATTCCCGATAGCCAGCTCCAGCAGTTGGTTAGCAGATTACTGCGCACCAATCAGCCTGATACTGACACTCCGGTCATCATCTCGCCCATGGAAGGAGAATATTTTTCGTCGGTCGGCCGCTTGCTGGAACGCACCCACGGGCGCGTTTCCGTGCTGGTCGATCACGCCCTCGAACGCGAGCGAGCGGTCACGGTTTTTCTGCCCGAAAACGCGTACGTGGCGGAGGTGATGAAGTGCACGGCCCAAGGCGAACAGTTCAGCGTGGAGTTGGAGTTGATTCAGTATCAAGACACCGCAGCCGTGTAAAATAGAAATAGGCGCGGGAGTAACTCAATGGTAGAGTCACAGCCTTCCAAGCTGTTGGTTGCGAGTTCGATTCTCGTCTCCCGCTCCATTTCAGTCGTGACTGGTGAGGGTGCGCGCCACCGCGAAACCGACGATACCGGCTACCAAAAGCGACATCCCTGGATTCTTTCTCACGATCCCTTGGAGGTCGCTGAAGATTCCCGGCACATCGTTGCTCCGCAGGTATTTTGCGCCGGAATTCAATTTGTCCGCCGTGCCGTGGGCCAAACCGGCCACTCTTTCGCCGCTATTATGCAGGGCCGAAGCAGTTGAATCGAGTCCTCCGGCGGCCGCGACCCGCGTTGCTTCCATCTTTTCCGTCGCGGAACGGCTGAGGTCATTGACCTTATCCTTCACAACGAAGGCCGCGTCCGTAATTTGATCTGGCAGAGATTTAGTGGTCATGTGATATTCCCTTGCAGCTCGACTTCCAATGCCCCGGCATATTTTCCCGCATCCTGCAATATCTGCCAGAGGTTTGGCTTATTCACTTCTCGTTCTCTCTTTTACCGTTACGAGGCGCTACTGCGCCGAAACAGATGAGAGATCAGGCTTACCAGGAACAGCACGATGAAAACGAAGAAGAAAATTCTTGCGATTTCAGCCGCCGCAAAGGCCACCACTCCAAAACCCAGTAGGCCCGCTAACAAAGCCACCACCAGGAAAACCAGCGCGTAATAAAGCATTTGGGCTCCTTTCACGGGTTTGAAACCCGCTCCGGAATCTATAGAGCACTTCCCGTGCCAGTTTAGAACCAATCGCTGCGGTATGCGATCCACCAACTCAGGAAACAGATGGGAATGGTGGCTCCCAGCGCCCACCACATGGGCAGTACAAAGTCCGCTAGTAAACCCAACAGCGTAAAAATGATCCAGAAGATCTTTCGTTCCACGTGCCTCAAGTGTAACGGAGCCGTCTGTTAGGATGATGGGTATTCTGCGGCTTTTTATTCTCGCGCTTTTGGCTGGCACGCTGCTCGCGCAGTCCGCGGCGCCGCCGTCGCGCGAAGTGGTCACCATCGATAAACTCACCGTGCAGGGGACCCGCTTTAGGGCGCATTCCATTCAGGTCCTGACAGGGCTGCGTCCCGGTGTGCAGATCGACGAAGTGGCAGTGCGCAAGGCCATCGCTCGCATGCTCGAATCCGGCTTGATCCGCAGCGTGGATTACAACTACGAATCGCTTGCAGACCCGCACCGTGTGGTTCTCGAACTCACCGTTGTGGATGAAGCGCCGCTATTGCCGGCCTCTATTGAGATCCCCGGCGTTGACCCCGAACCGGTGTGGCAATATCTGGAATCGGTGGACCCCCTATTCACGCGCGAACTGCCGCGCACGCAGAAAGCCCTGCGTTTCTATCTTCGCGCTATCACGGACTACCTGCGCACTAACAAACGGCAGGAAGCGCTGGTCCCGATTGTCACCGGCGACGACTCCGGGCATCCCAGCGGAATCGTATTTGCGCCGGCGCCGCGCCGCGCGCTGCCATCCACTGGCACTCGCCAAAATTGATATGCTCCGCTCGCCACTGCTTCTTGCGATCCTGCTTACCGCCTGCGTCCGCACTCCCGAAGAGGCCGCGGAAATCGATCCGCAAATCGCCTCCGAGGTCGCCAGTATCAAAGCCATCGACAATCACGCGCATCCCGTTCGCCCCACAGCCTCCGGTGAAAAACCCGACACCGAATACGATGCTCTTCCAGTCGATTCGCTCGAAGCGCAATCCGATTACGTCCGCAGCCGGCCCGGTTCGCCAGCGCTGCTCGCAGCCCATCGCGCCCTATTTCAGGGAGACAAGGCCGCAGCCGCGAAAACCTACGGGCAGGAGTACGCGCTGAAGGTGCTCGACCAGCTCAATATCGAAACTATGCTCGCCAACCGCGTCGCGCTGGGACCGGGGCTGCCCTCGCCGCGATTCTTATGGGTGCCTTTCGCCGACGCCCTAATGTACCCGCTCGCCACCGATTCCTTGGTCCAGAATCCCGATCAGAAAGCGTTCTTCGCGCTGGAGGCCAAGCTGCTCACCCGCTACTACGCGGAATCGGGAGTCGCGACGAAACCGGTGACGCTCGATCAATACCTCGACCAAGTCGTCCGCGCGACGCTCGAGCGCCACAAGAAAGACGGAGCAGTCGCAGAGAAATTCGAGATGGCGTATCTGCGCCCACTGGCCATCGGAAATCCCGCGAAGTCCGCTGCCGAAAAAGTCTATGCAACCGGTGCCGGCGATTATCGTGCCCTCCAGGATTACATCTTCCGCTTCATCGCCGTCGAATGCGGGCGGCTGGGCATGGCCGTGCACTTTCACACCGGAGCGGGCGGAGGCGGGTATTTCAACGTGGGCGGCTCCAATCCCATGCTGCTCGAACCCTTGTTCAACGATCCCTCCCTTCGCAAGACCCACTTCGTGATGCTGCATGGCGGCTGGCCCTTCGCTCACGAGGAAACGGCGCTGCTCACCAAGCCCAACGCGTACCTCGATTTCTCGGCGCAGACCTTCATGAACTATCCGCGCGACGTCGCGCAAAACCTACGCGCCTGGCTGGAATACGTTCCCGAAAAAGTGCTGTTCGCCACCGATGCCTATGCCTACGCGCCTCCCGCTGCCGGATGGGAAGAGGTCGGCTACGTCGCCAATGCGAGCGGACGCGAAGCACTCGGCATGGCGCTCACCGCAATGCTTCGCGACCACGAAATCACCCGCGAGCGCGCCGGAGAGCTGGCCCGCATGGTGCTGCGCGACAACGCACGCAAGCTTTACGGCTTGAAATAACTGAGTCCTGCCCCATGGGGCGTAGGGTGTTCAGGGTAGCTTCGCCGAGTGCGCTTCAGGCACGAAGCTCTTACGCTTAACCATAGACTTTCTGAATCGGTTGAAACAGTGGAGGGACGCTCCGGGCCAGGACCTCATAGAATACGCATTGATGGCCGGTTTCCTCACGGTCGCGGCAGGCGCCGTGATCCCGGGCATGGGCTCGAGCATCAGCGTAATTTTTTCCGAGGTAGCGTTGCAGTTGACGAAGACCAGCACCCAGGGAAGTTAGCCGGCCCTTCTCCCCACCCCTTGCGCGCGGCGTCCGATAGGAATATAGTTTCTGCCCCAGGAGGTCATAATGACCAAGACTAATATGGGCCGAATCATCCTGGGCGGGATCGTCGCGGGGATCGTGCTCGATATTCTGGGATACGTCGTCGATGGGATTTTGCTCGCTCCGCAATGGACAGCTGGCATGACTGCCCTCGGTAAGAGCGGTGAGTTGACGGTGAATCAGATCGTCGGCTTAAATATTTTGGGTCTTGCCAACGGAGTCTTCGCGATTTGGCTGTACGCCGCGATTCGTCCGCGTTACGGCGCCGGGCCCAAGGCGGCGGTGTGCGCCGGGCTGGCGCTGTGGGTTGCCGGAGTCCTATTGCCCAACATCGGCTTCATGGGCGTGAACGGTTTGTTCGCCACCAACCTCACTATCCTCACCACCACGGCGGCGATCGTCGAATGCGTAGTAGCCGCTCTAGCGGGCGCAGCGGTTTACAAAGAGACCGCAGCCGAACCGGTGCGGTCGTCGATGGCGGCGGGCGTTTAGCGCCCCGCTTCCATCCCCTTTGCTTTGAACGTTGGGGCCGCCGCGGGTGAAGTCAAAAATTGAATGGCTTTTTTCGCGGCGGCCGCATCCTTGGCGCTTGCGCTGACCGATGCTTGAAAGCGCAGATAGTTTTGCAGGTCTCCCGGCAGCGGGCCGAGAATCTGTACTCCGGCCACCAGCGGAATTTCGCTGAGCGGAACGATTTCGATTTCGCTGCGCCCTTGCGCCACGCTCTCCCCAGATTTTTCGGTGCCGCTTTCTAACGTAGTCTTCGCCGCGACAGCCTGCGCGATGCCCAGCCGCTCAAACATTTTGTCGATGGTAGCGCGGCTGGCGCCTTCTTTCACGATGGAGATCGACTTGGCCTTGAGCAGCGTCTGTTTCACTGCGTCAGCCGTCGAGACATCCGGTTTGGCAGCGCCCGCCCGAATGCCGAAGCCGACGCCCGTGCGCGCCAGGTCGGCCGCGCTTCCAGCCGCGATCTTTCCTGACTTCGTCAAGTCGGCAGTGACCTCCGGCGTCAGGATGGCAAGGTCGAACGCTTCGCCCGCCGCAATCTGACGCTTGAGCCCGGCGGATGCCCCGTAAGAAATGTTCAGCGGATGTCCGGCGGCACGCTCGGCCGCTGGTTTCAAGGCTT
>Ga0157374_10005867_pt1 | contig 10372 bp, 8 predicted proteins | sample M25metaG_FD_115308 | JGI IMG/M metagenome (GOLD analysis project Ga0157374, IMG submission 115308) | Miscanthus rhizosphere microbial communities from Kellogg Biological Station, Michigan, USA - M2-5 metaG | ecosystem: Host-associated > Plants > Roots > Rhizosphere > Soil | place: USA: Michigan... | reverse complement strand
CTCAATGTCGGCCGGTCGCCGCAGGGCTATCCGGTGATCGTGCAGGCCGGCGCTTCCGATGCCGGCCGGGAACTTGCCGCCCGCACCGCCGAAATGATCTTTACCGCCAACCAGACGCTCGAAGACGCGCAGGAATTTTATGGCGACGTCAAAGGCCGGCTCGCCAAGTTTGGCCGCCGTCCCGAGGACCTGCTGATCAGCCCGGGTATCTTCCCGGTGCTGGGCGGCACCGAGGCCGAGGCCAACGACAATTACGAATACCTGCAGTCCCTGGTGCACCCTTCGATCGCTTGGAGCATCCTGAAGCAGCACTACCAGGGTGGCGATCTATCCGGCTATTCGCTCGATGATATCGCCCCGCCGCTCCCCAAGACCACTGAACTCAACAAAAGCCGGTTGAAGCTCGTTTCCGATCTGGTTTCCCGTAACAATTTCACTCTGCGCGAACTCTACCGCGCCGTAGCGACGGCCCGCGGTCATCGCACGGTTGTCGGCACCCCCGAACAGGTCGCCGATGCGATGGAACTCTGGTTCAACAATGGCGCGGCCGATGCCTTCAACATCATGCCGCCGATTCTGCCGACCGGCCTTACCGATTTCGTCGACCAGGTGGTGCCGATCCTGCAGCGCCGCGGCCTGTTCCGCACCGAATACGAGGGCAAGACCCTGCGCGAAAACCTCGGGCTGAGGCGGCCGGAAAACGGCTTTGCGCTGAGGAATCAGCCGGCTTCGGCCAGCGCCTGATTGCATACCATGACAGGCGGCTAGGGCCGCCTGTCATTCGAGGGGCTGCCGGCCTGTGTGCCCGGCACAATCCTCTCCCATCCCCTCGAACCTCACAAATTTCTTCCGCCACCAAGGTCCCGCCGAGCAAATCCATTAGTCGATCTTTTTGATAGATTATATAATCTACTTAGGATCTGACCGGCCGCATTGCCTGACGGACGGGCCACCAACAAGAAACGAAACAGGAGTTATCATGGTCACCCGCAGGCAAGCCCTTGCGACTTTCGGCGCCATCGGCGTCGGCCTGGCATTTGCCGGCACCCGCACCAGCTTTGCCGCCGAACCCGCCAAGGAGTTCCGCATCGGCTGGCAAAAGAATGGCGTCCTGGCGCTCGCCAAGAGCACCGGCGCCCTCGAAAAGCGCCTCGCCGATCGCGGCATTTCTGTCACTTGGAGCGAGTTCACTTCCGGTCCGCCGCTGCTCGAAGCCCTTGGCGCCGGCGCCCTCGATTTCGGCACCGCCGGTGACGTGCCCCCGCTCTTTGCCCAGGCCGCCAATGCCAACATGGTCTATGTCGCCGCCTCCCTAGGCACGTCGGTCGGTTCGGCAATCCTCGTCAAAAAGGACGCCCCGATCCAGACCCTCGCCGATCTCAAGGGCAAGATCCTTGCGTTCAAGCGCGGCTCCAGCGCCCACAATTTCGTGGTCAAGGCACTGCGCAAAGCCGGCCTGACGCTCGATGACGTTACCGCCGTCGACCTTTCTCCGCCGGACGCCGCTGCAGCCTTCGCCACCGGCAAGATCGATGCCTGGGCCATCTGGGACCCATACTTTGCCGTTGCCCAGAAAGACCCGAGCACGCGTATTCTGGTCACCACCGAAGGCATCGTCGATTCCTGGGGCTTTTATCTCGCCAATGGCGATTTCGCCAAAGCCAACCCGCATATCGTTGCCGATGTCGTCGACGAACTCACCAAGACCGGCAAGTGGTCGCAGGCCCACCTGGATGAAACCATCAAGGCGCTCTCCGATATCACCGGCGTGCCGCTCGACATCGAAAAAATCGCCTTGACCCGCGAGGGTTCCGACCTCGGCCAGCTCTTCCCGATCGACGACAAGGCGCTGACCTATCAGCAGAGCCTCGCCGATGAATTCTTCAACCTGAAGATCATCCCCCGGCAATTGTCCATCAAGGACATCGTCTGGACGCCGCCAAGCGCCTGACCAGGCGAGCAATCTCTGTCCCCGGAGTTCCTCCATGACCAGCATTGCAGACATTTCACACGCGCCGACCCGCACCAAGCCGGGATCGTTCACCCCCTCGGTCGGCGGCATCGAGCGGGCGTTCGGCCCCTTCGTGCCCTATCTGCTGCCGATCGGCATTGTGGTGCTCTGGCAACTCGCCTCATCGATCGGCTGGATCTCGACGCGTGTCATGCCAGCGCCTGTCGATGTGGTGAAGGCCTTCTGGTCGCAGGCGGCCTCTGGCGCGCTCCTTGCCAATATCGAGGTCAGCGGCGCTCGCGCCGTTGCCGGCCTGCTCGTTGGCGGCTCGATCGGCTTTCTGCTCGGCCTGGCCAATGGCGTGTCCCAGCTCTCGCACAAGCTCACCGACAGCAGCCTCCAAATGCTGCGCACCATTCCACACCTGGCGCTGATCCCGCTGGTGATCCTGTGGTTCGGTATCGGCGAACAGGCAAAACTTTTCCTCACCTCGCTAGGGGTGTTCTTCCCGATCTACCTCAACACCCTCTACGGCGTGCGCAATGTCGATCCGCAGCTCATCGAGATGGGCCGGATCTATGGGATGGGTCGGTGGACGCTGTTCCGCTGGGTGATCTTTCCGGGCGCCCTGCCCTCGATCTTTGTCGGCCGGCGCTTTGCCCTCGGCATCATGTGGCTAACCCTGATCGTTGCCGAAACCATCGCCTCGTCGTCGGGGATTGGCTACATGGCGATGTCGGCCCGCGAGTTCATGATGACCGACGTCGTGGTCCTGGCGCTCGTGATTTACGCCGCCCTCGGGAAGCTTGCCGACGTCATCGCCCACACCCTCGAAAGCCGCACGCTGCAATGGCACCCGGCCTATCAAAAGCCAGCAGGAGAATAACCCATGGCCGCCGTCATTCAGTCGCAACGCAAATTTACCGCCAGTGGCCGACCGATCGAACCGCATTTCAACCCGCATGTGCGTAAGCGCGAAAGCATCGCGCCCCGCACCGGCGTCGCTCTTCGCATCTCCGGTCTCGAAAAACAGTTCGGCGCCACCCAGGTGCTGAAGGGCATCGATCTCGACGTTCCGGCCGGCCAGTTCCTCGCCATTGTGGGCAAAAGCGGCTGCGGTAAGTCGACGCTGCTGAGGTTGTTGGTCGGGCTCGATCAGCCGACCGCCGGCAGCATCGAATTCACCCATCCGGATGGCAGCACGACCGCCACCAATTCTCGCATCGTCTTCCAGGAGCCACGGCTGCTGCCCTGGGCGAACGTTGTCGAAAACGTCGCCGTTGGCCTTGGCCGCACGGCCAAAGACCCCGCCATTCGGCAAAAGGCCCTGGCTGCGCTCACCGAAGTGCAACTCGACGAAAAGGCCGGCGAATGGCCGTCGCGGCTCTCCGGCGGCCAGCGCCAGCGCGTCGCGCTCGCCCGCGCGCTCGTCAGCCACCCGGATTTCCTCGCCTTCGACGAACCGCTCGGCGCGCTCGACGCGCTGACCCGCATCACCATGCAGGGCCTCGTTGAGCGGATGTGGCGCGAGGAAGGCTTTACCGCCCTATTCGTCACCCACGACGTCAGTGAAGCAGTGGCCCTTGCCGACCGGGTGATCGTCCTCGACGAGGGCCACATCGCACTCGACCTCGACATCCCCTTCGACCACCCGCGCGAAAAGGGCGCCCCCGAACTCGCCGCGCTGGAGCGCCGCTTGCTCGACGTGATCTTCGGGCGCTAGGGCGGGTCGCAGTTAGTGGCTGGCGCGAGCGGCGACTTCTTGATGCGAATGTTCGTGTTGAAATAGCGCTGTTGCCGCCGCCAGCGCCCCGTCGTGATCCCTGAAGCGGATGCGATCGACGAGCCTGGCGTGCCACTCGACCGACTCCTGCATGCGGCGGCCCCGATTGGTATTGATGCGCAGGCAGTAATCGGCGGTCGTCGCAACAACGGCCGACATGTGTCCGATCAGCCAGTTGTGAGAGGCACGCAGCAGGCCCTGGTGGAAGTCGCGATCGGCCTCGATATAGGCCTGGATGTCGTCGATTCGGGCGGCGGCAAGCATACGCTCTAACGCTTCTTCGAGGACCGCAAGATCGCGCGCCGTGGCTAGCTCCGCCGCCATGCCGGCCGCCGTCGGTTCGACTGAGCGACGTACCGCGGCGAGGTCCATGGCGATGGCGCCGCTGGCATCGGCTTCGCTCAGCCAGCCAATGAGTTGCTCGTCGAACGCCTGCCACTGGCTGCGCGGCTGCACGATCGTGCCGATACGCGGGCGGGCCTTCACCAGCCCCTTCACCGCCAGTACCCGGATCGCTTCGCGTAACGCGCTGTGGCTGACGCCCAGGGCCGCGCAGAGCGTCATCTCAGGCGGCAGCGCTTTTCCCTCCGGATACTCGCCGCTCAGGATTTTGCCGACGATCACATTGATGGTCGCTGCGTGCACGCGCGGCTTGCGCGATGCCGAGGGAGCTTCGTCGGATCCGGACCCCGAAACGTCGCCGCGCGGCGGGAGGGGCGACTGGTCTGTCCCCGGCGGCTCGTCGCGCCCGGTCTCGAGCGGCGCAGGCTCTTCGTCGCGCCTGCAGACCAGTTGATCATTCTCGATCGTGAGCTTTGCCCAGTGAACCGTGGTTCGACGGTCGCTCGCGGTATGAGCCTCGGCGGTATGGGCAGCCGACCAATTGGGATGGGTGAAATAAAAGATCGCCGCCTGGTCACCATTAGGAACCACGTCGGCATGCCGGCCGATCTGCTTATCGAGCGGATGCACCCCGGGACGATCGAGGATCAATCCCTGGCGTTCCCACGCAACGGCATCGACCGACCGAAAAACCCCGAGTCCCCGCCATTCGTCCACCAGCATCCAGTACCAGCCGCCGAGCTGGAACACGTTGGGACCCTCGTGACCCGGCGACGCCGGAATGGCGACTCCCGCCAGCGTCCAGTTGTAGAGGTCGGGACTGGTGGCGACCCGGGTGCTCGATCCGTCGCCTTCGTCCTTGTACCAGAGGCGGTAAAGTCCGTCGGGGCAGCGGGCCACCGCGGCGTCGATCACAAAGTCGGAACTGAGGCGAAGGGGCCCGATGCGCCGCCATTTGGTAAGATCGTCACTGACGAAGTGGACGATGTGCCGCTGGTGGCCGGCCCATTGCTCCGGCGTGCCGGCAATGTAGGAGAGGAACATGTGGTACTCGCCCTCGGCCCAGACCACCTCCGGCGCCCAGTGCGTATTGAGGCCCGCATCGGCCGGATCGTCGAGGCCGGCCACCGTCCCCTTGTAGTGCCAGCTCCGGCCGCCGTCGGTCGAAATCGCGACCCCTATCGGGCTGCCGTGCACCCACTGCACTCCTGGCCCTTCATAGGTCGCGCGGCGATTGGTGTAGAACATCCACCACTCGTTGGTCCCCCGACGCTGGATCACCGTGGGATCGGCGGCGCCATCGAGGATTGGATCAGCGAAAATTGGGGCGGACACGGCTGAACCTCAATGCAGGAAGGTGACGCAGCGATCGGGGCGCTGTTGCATGTTTGATCAATAATCCGATGATTTAGCTCTTGTCAATTCGCCTATCTTTCGTTTAATCAGATTATTGCGCTGACGAATGCACTCAACGCCACCGTCCGGACGCTCGCAGAGCAAACCGGCGACAGCGCGCCCCCTTGGAGGAGACCATCGCAATGCCACTGATCTTTGACTTGAACCGTACATGGCACAAAAAGGCCCTGTCGAGCGCGGTCCTGCTGCTCGGCACCTTTCTCACCATCGATCCGGCTGCCGCCGACCCCACCAAGCTGAGCTTCTTCTCGTGGGACGGCCAGCAGACCATGCAGCCGGTGATCGATGAGTTCGAGAAGGAAAACCCGAACATCAAGATCGATTTCTCGACCGCCCCGCCGGTAACAGAATACGAGTCGACACTGCAGACGCGCCTGCTCGCCAACACCGCTGCCGACGTCTTCATCATCGCCGCGGAAAACAAGACCAGCCTGATCGATGGCGGCTTCGTCAAAGACCTGAGCGGCTATGACTTCGCCGCCAAGATGAACCCCGCGAACCGCGATGCCTACGGCGCCGATGGCAAGGCCTATGGACTTTCGATCGCCTCCTGGGGCGGCGGCATTCTTTACAACAAGGCCTTGACCGCCAAGATCGGCATGACCGAACCGCCCAAGAGCTGGGACGATTTCCTAGCGCTCTGCAAAAAGCTCAAGGACGCCGGCATCACCCCTTATTATGACGGCGTGCAGAGCGGCAATCTGATGCCGATGTATGCCCTGCTCGGCCTCGAATTTTCCAAGGAAGGCGGCAATGTCGACCAGCAGATTTTTGCCGGCAAGGACACCTTCGCCAAGGAATGGACGGGGCCGCTGACCGACTACATGAAGCTTTACGACCAGGGCCTCATCAGCCGTGACTCGGTCGGCCTCAGCGACGATCAGATCCTCAATGAATTTGCCACCGGCCGCGTCGCCATGATGGGCGCCGGTCCCTGGAACCTCGGGCCGATCCGCAAGATCGATCCCAAGGTCGACATCGACTTCATGCAGGTACCCGGCCCTGTCGCCGGCGAAACCTTCCTTACCGGCGCGGCCTCACCCGGCTATGCCATCAACGCCGCTACCCAGAATCTGCCGGCAGCCGAAACCTTCCTGCGGTTCCTCGCCAGCAAGACCGGCGTCGAACTCTACCAGAAGGCTTCCTCGGCTATCACCACCACATCGGACTTCCAGCCGACCCTCGATCCGGCCCTCGGCACCATCTATGACGGCATCAAAGCCAGCCATATCTACCTGCCCATGACCGCCTGGCCGAAATACCAGGACGGGCTGCACACTGAAATGGTGGCCAAGATTCAGGACATGGTGGCTGGACACATCAAACCTGCCGATGTCGGGGCCGCGCTCGATGCCAAGCTGAAGGATCTCAGCAACTAGACACCCGAAGCGGCCATCTCCCACCTCCCATCGGATGGTGGCCGCCGAAGGCGGGTGAGGGGTAACGTGCATCAAGACCCCTCACCCGGCATTCACGTCGGGTCATCCCGAACGGCTCGCCTGACCGGCCAAACCGCTCGGACATCGTCGGCACACGGTCGCCCGCGCCTTCTTATCGTTAGGAACTCCAGGTATTGGCCGAAACAATTCGCACCATCAGAGCGCGCTACGAGCAATGGTCGGGGATCGTCGCCAACCAGCTTTTCCTCCTGCCGATCGCCGCCGTATTCTTGCTGCTCTTCGTCATCCCGCTCGGGCAGTCGTTTTTTTACAGCCTCACCGACTTCAACGGCTATTCGCGGAAGATGAACTTTGTCGGCGCCAAGAACTATTTCCGGGCGTTTACCGACAGCGCCATGACCGCCTCGCTCGGCTTCACCTTCCTTTACGCCATCGCGACCACGCTCATCGTGACGATGCTGGCCATTCCGCTCGCGGTGATGCTTGACCGCAAATTCTTCGGCCGGGATTTCGTCCGCGCCGTGTTCTTCTTTCCCGCCATCCCCAGCATCGCCGTGCTCGGCCTCGTCTGGTCGTTCATCCTGTCCCCGCTCGGTTCGGGCGCCATCAACACGGTGCTGCAATTGGTCAATCTTGGCCCAGTGCCGTGGCTCGCCGACAGCGCATTGGCACAGCTTTCGACCATTCTCGTCAGCGTCTGGGCCCAGACCGGCTGGCACGCCATCCTCTATCTCGCCTACATCCAGTCGATCCCCGCCGATCTCTACGAGGCGGCAACCATCGACGGTGCGTCACCGCGCCAGCAATTCTTCCGCATCACCCTGCCGCTATTGGTGCCGGCCATGACCGTCAGCCAGGTTTTGCTGCTGACCGGCGGCCTCAAGGTCTTCGATCTGCCGTTCACCCTGACCAAGGGCGGCCCGGGCTATGCGACGACGACGATGACCCAGGCCATCATCCAGCGCGGCCTTGGCCAGGCCAAGTTCGGCGAGGCATCGGCCCTCGCCGTTGTCTTCATGCTGTTCGTGCTGGTGATCGTGGTGTTTCAGATCGTTGTGGCGAGGCGTCTCGAAAGGCAGTTCCAATGAACGCGGTAAAACGGCGTGGGGCCATCCTGACCAGCATTGTCATGCTCGCGCTGGCAGTCGTGGTCGGGTTGCCGTTCTACTATATCGTCGTCAATACCCTGAAGACCCAGCGGGAAACCGCCATCGCCCCGCTTGGCCTCCCCTCAAGCCTATATCTCGACAACTACCTGACGGTGTTTCAGACTGTTCCGATCCTCCAGAGCTTTCTCAACACGCTCTATGTCACCGCCATTTCCGTGGTGCTGATGCTGCTGATCGGCTCGATGGCGGCCTATGGCATGATCATGCGGAAGTCGCATTTCAACCGCTGGTTCGGCATCGCCCTATTGCTGGCCTTCATGGTGCCGTTCCAGACCACCCTGATCCCGCTCTATCAGGCGCTTGCGGGCATCCACATGGTCGATACGCTCAATGGGCTCATCGCCATGTACAGTGCCGGCTCGATCTTTTGCTACTTCCTGATCCAGGGCTACATGCGGACCGTGCCCTACGAGATCATCGAAGCGGCCCGCATCGATGGCTGTTCGACCTTCGGCATCTACTGGCGCATCGTTCTGCCGCTGATCCGGCCGATCCTGATCACTGTCGGGGTATTCCAGACCATGTGGGTGTGGAACGACTTCATCACCCCCAACGTCTTCATCAGCTCCAGCGGCAAGCAGACTTTGGTGCTGCAGGTCTACACCGCGGTCAGCCAGTTCTCGGTCAACTGGCCGGCCTTCATGACCCTGACGGTGATCGTTCTGGTGCCGGTCGTCATCTTCTTCATCGCCATGCAGAAATACATCGTCAAAGGCCTGGTCAGCGGTGGCGTGAAGGCGTGATGACGCCTCGCTAAAGCCGAAACGCGTCGCTTTCGCCGGGGATCAGCTCGAGGGGCCAAACCTTTTGCGCAATGACGTGCGGATAGGATGCGCCGAACGCCGGCAGTGTCGCCAGTAGCGATTCCGCCAGCGCAACGCCAAGATCGCGCAGCTCCAGGCGAAAGCAGGTTAGCGTCGGCGTCAGAAACCGCGCCTGCGGCTCCTCGCGGAAGCCGACGACCGCGATATCGCGACCCGGCTGTACCCCGGCATCGTAGAGGCGCCGATAGAGCCCAATCGCCATCAATTCGTAGTTCAGCAGCACGGCGGTCGGCCGCTGCTTTAGCTTCAGCAGCTCATCGGCGATCTGGTAGCCCCCCTGCTCGCTCGAACTGGCGCGGATCACCAGGTCCGGATCGAACGGGATGCCGTGCCGCTGCAGCGCCGCCTTATAGGCGTCTCGGAAAACCAGGCCCAGATTGATACCGCTCCTTGGTATTCCAAGCGCAATCCGGCGATGGCCATGTTCGACCAGCCGGTCGACCGCCAGATTGGCCACCCCTTCGAAATCCAGATCGATCCAGGGATGCCGGTCGTCGGTGCCGGATCGTCCGAGCGCGATGAAGGGTATATTGGCCTTGTTCAGCAACTCGACGCGTTTGTCATGATGCTGGGTCGCCGAAATGATCATCGCATCGACAAGCCGCCGCGCCACCACGCGCTGCAAATAGGCGGCGGGATCTTCGTCGGTTGAGCACGGCAGCACCACAAGGTCGAGCTTGTGCCGCGCAAACGCGCTCTGCACGCCGTCGAACACCCCCATGAAAAACGTGTCGGCTGCGGTGTCGGCACTGAGCTCGATCATGAAGCCGATGGTGTTGGACGTCCCCTGCCGGAGGCTGCGGCCCGACTGGTTGGGCGCGTAGCCGAGCTCCGCCGCGGCTGCGAGGACGCGTTTGCGGGTGATCTCATTGACGTCGGGACGACCGTTCAGCGCCCGTGAAACGGTGCCGATCGAGATGTCGAGATGCTGCGCTAGGCGCCTGATTCCCCTCATCTTCCGACGTCCAACCGCCCCCCTTTACCTCGCAGCGCCTGAGGCACGGCGGGATTCCTATTGACACGGAACCGGGGCAGAATATAGCGTCGTAAACGTTTACGGAAGGGGTTTGGCAAGATCGTCTCAGGCGACGCCGCCCCGGCGAGGAGCATAGCTTTGTCCCATCGTGCGGTTCTGGCCGGCTGCGGCGCCATGTCCAAAGGCTGGCTGAAGGCAATCGCCGAAACCCCGGCGCTGGCGGGCCGCGTGGTCATCGTCGGCCTCGTTGACCTTAACCTTGCAGCCGCGGAAGCCCTACGCAGTCAATTCGGCCTCACCGACGCCATTGTGGGCACCGATCTTGCGACCGTCCTCGCCGAGGTTCAGCCTGACCTCGTCTTCGACGTCGTCATCCCGCAAGCACGTCATGAGGTGGTGACCACGGCGCTCGGCTTTGGCTGCCACGTGCTGAGCGAAAAGCCCTTGGCCGATTCGATCGAAGCGGGCCGCGATATCGTTGCAACGGCCAGCGCTGCCGGCAAGGTGCATG
>Ga0157374_10005866_pt1 | contig 10372 bp, 9 predicted proteins | sample M25metaG_FD_115308 | JGI IMG/M metagenome (GOLD analysis project Ga0157374, IMG submission 115308) | Miscanthus rhizosphere microbial communities from Kellogg Biological Station, Michigan, USA - M2-5 metaG | ecosystem: Host-associated > Plants > Roots > Rhizosphere > Soil | place: USA: Michigan... | reverse complement strand
TCGTCAGGCGTAGAATGCAGTTCGTTCTGCTCGGGGATCGCGTCGACCGAGATGAGAACCGGAAACCTGTGGAATTTTTTTGTGATTTCGAGACCCAGCTCGGTTGCGCCGGCGATGAGGCGGGCGCCGGGAAATTGCCGCAGCGCTGCGAAGAGCTTCGCGAGCGAGGTGGGACGCAAGAAAGTTTCGTTCCCGCTTGCATAACGAACCGCTTTCAATATCGCGTTTGCTTTTTTCAAGCGCGCGTCAAACTCGTCGGGTGCGCCGCGTTGCGCGAGGGCATCGGCGGCCGCGTCTCGAATCGGGCGGTAACCGGTGCAGCGGCACAAATTTCCACAGAGTTGCTCATCGAGTTGGGCGCCGGTTTTCAAGTCCTTCCGGTAGTAGCCCTCGAAGAGCGACATGATAAAACCGGGAGTGCAGTAGCCGCACTGCGATCCGAAATTTTCCACCATCGCCTGCTGCACCGGGTGCGCTTTGCCGCGGGCCACGCCTTCGACCGTGACGATGTCGCGCCCGGCCATGAGCGGGAGCGGGACGAGACAGCTGTTGATCGCGCGATAGCAGCGCTTCCCGCGCGTGTCGCGATCGATGATCGCGACCGAGCAGGCGCCGCAATCGCCCTCCGCGCAGCCTTCCTTCGAGCCGGTGAGGCCGTTGGTGCGCAGCCATTCGAGGAGGGTGACGTTAGGCGAAACCGAGTCGATTCGGACCGGCGTCCCGTTCAAGCGAAACTCCAGCGTCCGGCTCATTGGGTTCGCGTGCGCTCCCTGGAGTTCTGGCGCGGCGCGCTCATTTTTTGCGCCGCCACTCGAGGATCTTGAGAAAAGAACGAGAACGAATTTCCTCGAGCGTCAGGCCGGTGGCGAGCGCTTCCGCTTCCGTGATCGCGCCGCAGGCGATGCCGCGGAGGAAAAAATTGAGGAGACCCTGCCCGGTGGCGGCGTCGTCGAACACATCGCCGAAAAGCGAGGCGAGGGCGGCTTTTTCGACAAATGTTTTCAGGCGCTTGGAGGCACTCTCGAGGCCTTCGAGGAAGAAAGTGAAGACCGCGGCATAACGAGTGACAAACTGCGCCGGATGCAAATCCCAGCCCTGGTAAAAACCAGTGCGGAGCGAGTGCATGTTGTCGTTGAACCCGAGCCGCCAGGCGGCGTGGACCGCTTCGCGGTTTTGCGCCAATTGCGACGGAGCGAGCGCTTTTCCGTCGGTCGCTCGCTCCGGACCGACTGGCAAAATATTGGTGGCGCCATCGGAGAGATGGACTCCGGTGCCCGCGAGCGAGACCAGCATAATCTGGCGCGCAAAATCGCAGGACGGATGTCCCATCGTTTGGTAGGCGGCAGTGATCCCGCAACTCGCGGTATAATCATAAACGCCAAAATGCACGCTTTGGCAGCGGCCCTCCGCAGCCTCGACGAGTGATTGGAGCGCAATTTCGCCATGCTGGTTGATGATCGCCTGCGGCGTTTCGATCATCGGCTCAAGGCGGAGCGTGCCGCTCTGCAGGCCGGTTTTCTTCTCGAGCAGCGCGAAGAGTTGCACCGCCGCCGCAACCTGTTCGGGGAGCTGAATCTTCGGGACCGTGATGACAAAGTTGGGCGGCAGCCTGCCGTTTGTGGCGCTCGTCAGGGCAGTGATAAACAGATCGAGCGTGCGAATGCTGCGGGCGCGCAAATCTTCATTAAGCGGCTTGATCCGGATGCCGATAAACGGCGGCAGCGTTCCATTGGTGAGTCCGCGCGCGACTTCGGTGGCGGCGGCAACTGAGTGCTCGTCTTCCTCGGCATCGGGTCGATTGCCGTAGCCATCCTCGAAATCGAGCCGGAAATCTTCCACTGGTTCGCGGCGGAGCTTTTCCTTGATCCGGTCGTAGACCATGCGCGCCAAGTCGTCGTCGCTAGCAATGCCAAGAGCCGTGGCGAGACTGGCCGCGTCGGGCGCATATTCTTCGAGCGAGCGCAACGCGACGGCGCCGAGCCGTTGCGCCGAATCGGCTTTGAAAAGATGCGCGCCGCCGTAAACCGTGTGCACCGCCTGGCGCCGATTCGATTCGCCAGGATAGCGGCGCATGAAGGCCCGGTTTGCTTCGCCTAAAGCATCAATAATTCTTTCGAGATCGCCAGGCGACATGCTGGTTGGGTGGTTCATCCGTTTACGTTCGCTCCGCTCACGATGACAATTGAGGAAGTGAGCGCTTCCGAGGACAATGCGTCATTCGTTGGCTTCATGTCAGCGGGCGGAGAAACTTAGCGGAAGTCCCACTTACGAAGCGACCATTTTCGAAAATTGTTTGGCCACGCAGGAGGGTCCGAACGACGCGTCCGCTGAGGGTGCGACCGACATAGGGGCTATGACGGTGGCGGTAGTGCAGCGATTCGGTCGCGATTTCTCCCGCGACGGCGCGATCGACGAGGGTCAGATCGGCGTCCTTTCCGAGCGCGATTCCGCCCTTGTCCCGGAGCCGAAAACGGGTGGCGACGGACTCGCTCGTTAGGCGCGCGATTTCGGCGGACGTCATTTTGCCGGCATCGATCAACAACGGGAGCAGGTGCCGGCAGCCGGAGATTCCGCCCCACACTTGAAAGAAGTTCTGCTTCGTCTTCATCGACCAGGGCGACGGCGAGTGGTCGGAGCCGATGGTGGCAACGTGGCTCAGTTGTTCCCAAAGCTCATCCTGCTCAGAGCGTGCGCGGAGCGGCGGCGCGCATTTTGCGACCGCGCCGAGGCGGACCATGTCTTCGTCGGTGAGGAACAAATAATGCGGACAAGTTTCGCAGCTGACATCTACGCCTCGGGCGCGCGCTTCAGCGATGAGCGCGACGCCGCGTCCGCAGCTCACGTGGACGACGTGCAGACGGCACCCGGTTTCGTTTGCCAGATCGAGGGCGTCGCGGATCGCGGCGGTCTCCACTTCGACCGGCCGCGAGGCGAGAAAATCTCGCACCGTTTCGCCGTTTGCTTGGGCCCCGAGCAATTCTGCCGATTCGGCGTGCACCGCGACGAGCAGATCCAGTTCCGCGGCGCGCTTCATTCCAGCGCGCAAGATCGCGCGATCGACCGCCGGGAAATCGTCGATCCCGCTGGCGCACATGAAAGCCTTCAGACCCACGACGCCTCGGTCGCGCAACGTTTCCAGTTGCTCCAAATTTCCTGGGACCAAACCGCCCCACAAAGCGAAATCGACAAACGAGTTTTTCTCCGCGGCGGCGCGTTTCAGATCGAAAGCCGGGCCATCGATGGTGGGCGGATGGGCATTTAGCGGCATGTCGAACACCGTCGTCGTCCCGCCGGCGGCAGCGGCGCGCGATCCAGTCGCGAAACCCTCCCAGTCCGCCCGACCGGGTTCGTTGAAATGAACGTGGGCGTCAATCGCCCCGGGAAAAATTTCCAGGGTGGTGGCGTCGATTTCCGACTTTGCGGAGCCGGCGAGGTTCTCTCCCAGCGCGACGATTTTTCCACCGCTGATCCCGATGTCTTGCGCACTGCGCAGGAGCAGATCGAAATCACTCATTCGTTAGGCAGGAAGTGCAGAGTCCGCTTTCCGGAGCGGATTGGATGAGACGGCCGACGCTGCCACGCCAGGAGCCGAAGCGGGGCTGCCCCAAACCCTCAGCCGGCTCACTCCACCATCGGGATAGATGTTCAGGCGGAGGTGGGTGCAATCGCGCAACGGCCCCAGTTCGCGCTCGAAAAAATGACGCGTGTCCGCCTTCAGCTTGGTCCTCGGCAATATCTCGCGCCAGGGGGCTGCGGGATTCATTAACTCGGCGGCCCCAGCGCCTGATGCGGCGCAGCCCTCGATCGAGCAAGTGTCGGGGTAGTTGCCCTTGAAATGGTTGGTGTCGACTTCGATCTTTCGGATCGCGCCGGGCAATCCCAGCTTCAAGATAATCCAATCATGCCCCGGACCGCGCCGGCGTTTTGTTTCCCAGCCGTCGCCCATGTTGGCAGCGCGGCCGGGCATGATGAGATTGTGCATCGAGCTGAAAAACATGTCGCTGCAAGCCAGCGGCACGCCCCCATTTTTAATCGCGGCAAGATCGACGAGTTCGTCCGCTTTCAGCTTGCTCCCATCCGGGACGACCATTCCGTAGACGCGCAAACGCGCCACGCCGCCGTCGGGGATGATATTCAAGCGCAGATGGGTCCAGGACTCTGCGCTTGTGATGGCGAAGAGATTTTGTGAGCCGGGATTGAGCGGTGACTGCGGGAGAAGCGAATGCCAGGAAAGATTTTCGACCGCCGCCGCGTCGGACGGAAATGCCGTCGTTAGGCAAAGCGCGTCCAGGGACGCGAAAGGCGGGTGATTGCCGAGGAAATGATTGGTATCGATATCCACCTGCCGAATGATGCCGCGCATTCCTAATTGCACGACGCACCAGTCGTGGCCGGGTGTGCGGCGGCGGCGCGTTTCCCAGCCGTCCATCCATTTGCCGCGCTCGGTGTATTTATCGGGGATGAAAACGCCGCGACCGGGCTTGAGCAGATTTTCCTTCTCGGCGAAAAATTCATCGTTGGCGAGAAGTGCAACCCCGCCGACGCGTTCCGCGGCCAGATCAACCAGACCGGGGGGCGTGGCGGAGTCGGCGGGATTCATGAAAGCGTGACCTGCAATCGATGGCGATCAAGCCGACTCCAGTTCCGCTGCGCCGAGAAGATCTGATCGGTCATGCTGGGCTTCATTGAGAAAAACCTGTCTGGCTAGCTCCCGCGGTAAGTACTGTAGGCCCACGGACTCACGAGAAGCGGCACGTGATATTTGGCTGCGGCGTCGGCAATTCTGAAACGCACCGGTATGCGGTCGAGGAACTGGCGTTCGCCGAAATAATCGCCGACGTGAAAGACGAGCTCGTGCTCGCCGATTACGCTTTCGTTAGGTGAGAGCAGCGGCTGGTCGGTGCGGCCATCGGCATTGGTGATCACACTCTGGAGCAACTTGTGGGGCTCGACCGACCAGAGTTCGATTTTCATTCCCGCGGCGGGGCGGCCGTTGCGCGTATCAAGAACGTGGGTCGTTAGGCTCATGGAATCAGATCGCGCAAACGGAGGTCGGCGATCTTGCAGATTTCATCGAGCGCGGTCTCAATCTCCTGCGCGCGTGAATTTTCCAGCCGCTTCGGGAAGGCTTGCAGGATCGCCTCCTTCTTGTTGAGTCGCGCGCAGATGACAAAAGGGAAGCCGAACTTTTCTCGATAGCGCCGGTTGAAATCGCGAAAGCGTTCCATTTCTTCTGGCCCAAGGCCACTGAGGCCGGCGCTCTTTTGTTCGGCACGCGATTCGTTCGTCAGAACGGCGTCGCCGACGAGGTCAGGATGCGCGCGGATGAGCGCAAGTTTTTCGTCTTCGCGTGCCTGGCGGACGGTCTGGCAAAGGGCGGCGAGCAATTCCTCCCGGCTGGCAAAGGGCCCGGCGCTCGCGGTTCGCGCCGCCACCCAGGGCGAATGCTCGAAGATGGGCCGGAGCCGGATGGTGAACGACTCGGGATCGAGCGCATTGACCTCGGCCAGCTTTAGCATCGCGTTCACGGAGTAAATGATTTAGTCCTGGGGCGCAATGGCGAAACTGATCGGACAACGTTACGGCAAGGCGCAGGTGCGGGTGTTGAAAATTCTACGCGACGGACCGGTGCACAGCATCCGGGAGATCGAAGTGCTGGCGCTGCTGGCGGGCGATTTCGAGACTTCCTACACGGCGGGGGACAACGCCAAAGTCGTGCCTACGGACACGATCAAGAACACGATCAACGTTTTCGTCAAACAACATTTGGTGGATGATCTGGAACGCTTCGCGCTCATCCTGGGCGAACATTTCGTGCGCCGCTACGAACCGGTGGCGCAGGCGACGATTGAGATTACGGAGCGGGCCTGGGATCGGCTCGAAATCGGCGGGCAGCCGCACCCGCATGCCTTCCAGGCGGCGAGCGACGCACGGCGCTTTGCCCAGGCGATTTGCCGCGCGGACCGGAGTGAAGTGGCAGCGGGAATTCGCGACCTGGTGATTTTGAAATCAACCGGCTCGGGCTTCGAAGGATTTCCCAAATGCGAAAACACGACCCTGCCGGAAACAGCCGATCGGATTCTGGCGACTTCTTTTCGCGCCACCTGGCATTTCGCAAGCGCGCCGGCCAGTTATGGCGAGGCGGACGACGCTATCCTGGCCGCGATGCTGAAGGTTTTTGCCGAGAACTACAGTCCTTCCGCGCAAACCACTTTGTTCCAAATGGGAGAAGCGGCGCTGCAAGCGTGCGCGGAAATCTCGCGTCTTGAACTGGCCATGCCTAACAAACACTGCCTCCTCCTCAATCTCGCGCCTTTCGGTTTGGAGAATAAGAACGAGGTCTTCGTTCCAACCGAAGAACCCTTTGGTTTGATCGAGGCGAGGGTGGCGCGCGACGGATGATGACCGACGAATTGTTCGACGAGTTGCAGGCCGCGCGGCAGGCGCGCAAACCTTGTGCGCTGGTCACAGTCGCGGAAACGAAAGGCTCGGTCCCGCGCGCCGCCGGCGCAAAGATGCTCGTCTATCTCGATGGCCTAACCAGTGGAACGATCGGCGGCGGCAAATTCGAAGCGCTCGCCCTTGCGGACGCTCTCGGCTGCCTGCGCGAAAAGAGATCGCTCCTCAAGACTTTCCCTTTGCGCGAAAATGAGCCCGACTCCTTCGGCGCGATTTGCGGGGGCGAAGTGACCGTCCTGATCGAGCCGCTGCTGGTGCGCGAAGCGCTCTTCGTGGTCGGCGCGGGCCATTGCGCGCAAGCCATAGTGCGCTTGGCGATCGATTGCGGGCTGTTTGTGAACGTGATTGAGGATCGCGCCGAGTTGCTCGATGTCCTGCCCGCCCAGGTGACGCGGGTGCAAACGCCGGGGGCAGCCGAATTCATCGCGCAGCGGGACTGGCGTCCAGATGAAGCGATCGTGATCGTGAGCCGAAATCATGAATTGGATCGCGCCGCGCTGGCGAGCGCGCTCCGGGTAAGGGGTGCCGGCTACATCGGGATGATTGGGAGCCGGCGCAAAGTGGGGCAGGTGTTCGCCGCGTTGCGAGCCGCCGGCGTGGCGGAAGAAGTTCTAAAAACGGTCTATGCGCCAATTGGAATAGATATTGGCGCTGATTCTCCCAATGAAATAGCGGTCAGCGTTGTAGCAGAGATTCTGGCCATTTTAAGAAAGACGAGCGGCCGGCATCTTCGGTCCTTGGGTGACAATACCGGGCGCTGAATGGCAGCGGCCAAGGCGTGGATATAAAAGATTGATTAACAGAGGCTTGCGTCAGTTTAATGGAACGTTGATTCGGGCGGCGAAAATTGGTGCTCGACACTGGCGAAAGAATGAACAACAAGCATCCAAGCGCTGTCTTTATTCCGATATTTAACCTTGTTAAGTAGTTTGCCGAATGCTACAAATCGCATCCTACAAGTGCCCGGAGTTCGTAATTACGAGCGCTTTATCTATTTGCTACCCAACTTTCGACCGACTGCATGAGAACTTATATGGCCGCTGAAGATAGCGATACTGGAATCAAGATTTACCTGCGCGAGATCGGGCAGATCCCTCTGCTCACGCCCCTGCAGGAGATCGAGCTCGCCGCCAAAATCAAAAAGGGCGACAAGGAAGCGCGCGCCCTGATGATCCGCTCCAACCTGCGTCTGGTGGTGAAGATCGCGCACGATTACGCCAACCTCGGGCTGCCGCTTCTCGACCTCGTCTCTGAGGGCAACATCGGATTGATGAAAGCCGTCGAGCGTTTCGATCCCGCCAAGGGCGGAAAGCTCAGCACCTACGCCGCGTGGTGGATCAAGCAATCGATCAAGCGCGCGCTGGCCAATCAATCGAAGACGATCCGGCTGCCGGTGCACTTGGTCGATAAGATTTCGAAAATGCGTCGCGTCTCGCTCCAGATGAGTGAAGAACTTGGCCGCGAACCGACTGACGACGAACTCGGCGAAGAAATCGGGATTGCCGCGGGCAAGGTCTCGCAGTTGAAAACCGTTTCGATTCGTCCGGCTTCGCTCGATGCGCCGATCAGCGACGATGATTCGACCGAGTTCGGCGAAATCGTTGGGGACGAGGAAGCGCAGACGCCGTTCGAATTGTTGCGCGACAAGAACTTACGCAACGAAGTGGGCGGTTTGCTCGATGTGCTCGACGATCGCGAACGTAAGATCATCTTCTCGCGTTTCGGGCTCGACGGCGGAAAGCCCAAGACGCTCGAGGAAGTAGGCAAGAAATTTGGCGTGACGCGCGAGCGCATTCGCCAGTTGCAAAACATTGCGCTCTCGAAGTTGCGCCGGGCTTTGAGCAAGAAAGAGCGCCCGGTCGATGTCGAGCTAACAGCGGAAGTTTAAGCGCGGCCGAGCCGCAGAATTACGAGCGCGCGGATGGAAACATCCGCGCGCTTTGTTTTCCCGCGAGGCCGGCCTGCCTGTGTCATCCCGATCCGCCGCAGGACGAAGAGGGATCTCTCATTTGCAATTGGCGTTTCCTGGGAGAAGAGAGCGTTCATTGTCATTGCGTCCCTTTCCGCGCTTCGCCGGATCGGGATGACAAAAAAAAATTGGCTATCCGCGCGTCAGGATCCAATCGCGAGTCTCGGCGGAACCGCCAGGTCAAATCCAGGGAGGTTGAGAGAAAGATTGGGATTGTAGGAGGGATCGTGCAGCAACTCGTAGCCCCACTTCTGTTGCATGAAGGCGGCCTCGCGCACGAACTGCGCCTGTTCCTCCCTGGTTGGTTGATGACCGCGCGAGGCAGACTCGGCGTGAATCAAATTGGCATAGGGCGTCCAGACATTTCGCAGACCGGCCGCGCGCAAACGCAGGCAGAAATCGACATCGTTAAAGCTGATCGGGAGGTTCTTTTCGTCGAAAGGCGCGATCGTTTCGAAAACTTTTTTTCGCACCGCCAGGCAAGCGCCGGTCACGGCCGAGCAGTTTTGCGCGAGCAAAGCCCGACTGAAATAACCGCCTCGTCCCCGCCGCAAACGCGGGAAGGCATGACCAGCCACACCGCCAAGGCCTACGATAACGCCGCCATGTTGCAGGGTGCCATCGGGGTACCACAGCCGGGCGCCGACCGCGCCGACCGCGTCCCGGATCGCATGGCGCACCATCTCGCGCAGCCAGTCCGGTTCGGTCGCTTCGATATCATTGTTCAGGAAAAGGAGGATCTCACCCTCGGCACAGGCCGCGCCTCGATTCGTTAGGCGACTGAAGTTGAAAGGTGCGGGATCGCGCACGACGCGTGCCTGACCTGTCTCTTCGAGAGCAAGCAGATACTCAAGCGCGGCTTTTTCCGAGGAGCCATTGTCGACGATCACGAACTCGAGCGGAGTGTAATCGGTCTGGGCGCGAAGACTCTCGAGGCAGCGCCGGAGAAGCGCGATCTGGTCGCGCATCGGGATGATGATCGAAACGCGGGGGAGCTTTTCGCCTAACGAATAGATGACCCGATGAGCCTCCGGATTTTCCGGGCAAGCTTCCACCTCGCCGTCGATTCCCTGTCGTTGCAGATGCGCGGCGATGGCGCGGCGCGCGGCTTGGCGCGCGTACGGCTTGGCATCAGGCACGGCGGCCACGCTTCCTCTGGCCTTGCGCCAATGGTAGAGAACGCGGGGAATGTGACGAATCTGGGCGGGCTCCAATTGCTCGAGGCAGCGCAGCGCGAGGTCATAATCCTGCGAGCCTTCGAACCCTTCGCGAAACCCGCCCACCCGCCGCACCAGCTCAGTGCGATAAAGGCCGAGGTGATTGATGAAATTTTGCCCGAGAAAAAGTTCCGGATTCCAATCGGGTTTAAAAAACGGATCCGAACGGAGGCCGAGGGCGTCGATTTTATCTTCGTCGGAATAGACCAGACCGGCCGCGGGATAGTGATCGCACTCGAAGGCAAAATGAGCGAGCGCATCCTCAGCCAGGAGATCATCCTGATCGAGCAGAGCGCACCACGGACCGGTTGCGAGAGCGAGGGCGGAGTTCGAGCAGGCGGCAATGTGGCCGTTCTTTTCGCGGAAAGTCAGTTTGATTCTGGGCTCGCTCGTGGCCGCTTGCTCCAAAAATGGGCGAACCTTCGGATCAATCGACGCATCGTCGGCGAGGCAAAGTTCCCAGCGTTCGTAGATCTGGTGGCGCACCGAGGCGATGGCGGCGTCGAGCAGTTCCAGTTCAGGCTCGTAGATGGGCAGGATAATCGAGACCAGAGGCTGCTCCTTTAGCTGGCGCAGCTTTCCGCGGAGCGCTTCGCGATCGATCGTGGCAAAGCGCTCCAGCCACTCGGCGTAGACGGGCGGCCGTTCCGGGCGCGGAAATTTCGGTTTCAGAAACTTCATTCGCGCCGCGCCTGGCGGGGACTCGAAAGTGCCATCGCTTCGTCGA
>Ga0157374_10005858_pt1 | contig 10379 bp, 8 predicted proteins | sample M25metaG_FD_115308 | JGI IMG/M metagenome (GOLD analysis project Ga0157374, IMG submission 115308) | Miscanthus rhizosphere microbial communities from Kellogg Biological Station, Michigan, USA - M2-5 metaG | ecosystem: Host-associated > Plants > Roots > Rhizosphere > Soil | place: USA: Michigan... | reverse complement strand
TGGCGTCGGCGCCATCGCGGTCGCGCGCTGGCTGTCGTAAAGCCTTCATCGACGGCGGAAGTCGCGGCGGTGGTGCAAGCGTGCGCCGCCCATGGATGCAGCATCGTGCCGCAAGGTGGCAACACCGGGCTGGTCGGTGGATCCGTTCCCGATGCGAGCGGCAGCCAGGTGCTCTTGAGCCTCACGAGAATGAATCGCGTTCGGCAGGTCGACGTCGCGACCTCCACGATGACCGTCGATGCAGGCTGCGTGCTGCAGCACGTGCAGCAGGCCGCCGCGGATGCCGACCTTCTGTTCCCGCTCAGCTTGGCCGCAGAGGGCAGCTGCACCATCGGCGGCAACCTCGCGACCAACGCCGGCGGCACGCAGGTGCTGCGATACGGCAATGCCCGCGACCTGTGCCTGGGCCTCGAGGTGGTGACGTCGTCCGGCGAGGTGTGGGAGGGCCTCGGCGGCCTGCGCAAGGACAACACCGGCTATGACCTGCGCGACCTGTTCATCGGCAGCGAAGGCACCTTGGGCATCATTACCGGCGCCACCTTGAAGCTCTATCCGCAACCGATGGCGCGCATGACTGCCTTGGCGGCTTTGTCCTCGGTCGAGGCTGCGATCCAGCTGCTCCAACGTTCGCAAGCGCGCCTGGGCGCCAACCTCACGGGTTTCGAACTGATGGGCGAGGTTGCGCTTGGTCTCGTACGCAAGCACTGCTCGCACCTCCCCCAGCCCTTGCGCAGCGCACCGTGGACGGTGCTGATCGAACAGTCAGATGCCGAAAGCACGACACATGCACGGCAGGTGTTCGAAGCACTGCTGGAATCCGCATTCGAAGACGGCATCGTGCAAGACGCCACCATCGCCGAGAGCCTGGAGCAGTCGCACGCGATGTGGCGTATCCGCGAGTCCATCCCGCTGGCCCAGGCCGACGAGGGCCTCAACATCAAGCATGACATCTCGTTGCCGGTCTCGCGCATCCCGGCGTTCGTGTCGTCGACCGATGCCGCACTGGCTACCGCCTTTCCGGGCGTGCGGCTGGTCAATTTCGGCCATCTCGGCGATGGCAACCTGCACTACAACGTGCAGGCGCCCGAAGGTGTACCACCGCCGGACTTTTTGCGCGACCACGAGACCGCGGTGAACCGATGGGTCTATGACGCCGTCGCCGCGCACGGCGGATCGATCTCCGCCGAGCACGGCATCGGCGCGCTCAAGCGCGACGAGTTGGCGCAGCGGAAGTCGCCGGTCGCGTTGGCGATGATGCGCGCCATCAAGGCCGCATTGGATCCGGCGAATCTTTTCAATCCGGGACGGGTGCTATAGCGATGGGCGGTTCCAGGGCGTTCGTGCCGCACCACCACCGTGAGGAATCCGCCGAAACCTATTGCACCGGCCCTTTGAGCGCGGCCGGGACCGGCAGCGCCACGATCTCGATGCCCTCGTCGCGAAGCGCTTCGGCTTCATCGGAGGTGGCACGGCCGCGAATGGCGCGCTCGCCGCCCTCACCGTAGTGAATGCGCCGTGCCTCTTCGGCAAAGCGGTCGCCGACATCGACAGTGTTCTTCATCACGTACTGCACGGCACGCATCCAGGCTTCTTGCGTCGTGACATCGAGCGGCGCATGCGATGCGTCCTCAACGGACACAGCCTGCGGCTCACGCGCGCCGGACACATTGAGACGAGGCGCAGACGGCAAACGGGCGATGGCGTTGTCGCTGCACCAGGGACATTCGATGAGCTTGGCCGCGGCCTGGGACTGGAAATCATCGTCCGAAGCAAACCAGCCTTCGAAGCGATGTCCATGCGTGCAGCACAGGTCCAAAACCTTCATGAGGCCATTATGTGCACACGGTCATTCACGGCGCACCGCCCCATTCGAGGGGCCATAAGCCGCTGCGCCAGTTCTGAAGCCACATCAGGCCAATCAGCGTTTTGGCGTCCGTGAGTTCGCCGCGCTGAGCCAGGGTGAGCAATTCCTCAGGCGTGCGGCTCTCGACATCCAGGAACTCGCCATCGTCCAGCCCCCGTTGGCCCGCCACCAAACCACGTGCGAACCAGACCTCGATACCCTCGTTCGAATAGGCGATCGCGTTGTGCAAGATGCCGGCGCGCGCCCATTCGGCAGCGCGATATCCTGTCTCCTCCGCCAACTCGCGGGCCGCGCACTCAAGCACCGGCTCGCCGGCTTCGAGCTTGCCCGCCGGAAATTCGAGCATCACTCTGCCCAGCGGATAGCGAAACTGACGCTCGACCACCAGACGGCCATCGTCGAGTAGCGGCACGACCATGACAGCGCCGGGATGAACCACATACTCGCGCGTCGCCGTGCCGCCATTGGGCAGGCGCACATGGTCGCAACGCACATCGAGCAGCTTGCCGCCGAAGACCTGCCGCGAACTCAGCTGGGTCTCACGCAGGTGGATGTCGTCTTCAGACGTATTTTTCATGGGGGAACTGCGTCCAGTAGTCCCCGCAGCGCGGGGTATGCCGACGAGACGCAAGGTCGGTGCGGGCGGCAGCGCCCGAGCTTTTCGTCTCTTTCACCCAACCGAGAGGGTGAACGAACCGCGACAGGCGTTGGTGCTCCAGCACCACTCGCAATGTCAGGTAGCCAGTGCCTTCACGATGGCCTGTGCGCACAAGGCCATCAGGCCGCCTGGCAACAAGCCGAACAACAGCACAGCCGCACCGTTGAGCGACAGCACGGCACGCACTTCGCCGGTGGCAACGATAGGCGCCGTGTCGACCGGCTCGTCGAAGTACATGACCTTCACGAGTCGGATGTAATAGAACGCGCCGATGAGTGAGAGCAGCACGGCGATCACGGCCAGCCAGATGTAGCCGGAAACGTTCGTCGAGATCAAGGCCTGCAGGACCGCGAGCTTGGCATAGAACCCCACTGTCGGCGGAAGACCAGCCAGCGAGAACATGAAGATCGCCATCACGCCGGCATACCAGGGGCTACGACGCGCCAGCCCTTTGAAGTCCTCGATTTGCTCAGCCTCGAAGCCGGCACGTGACAGCAGCATGATGACACCGAAGGTGCCCAGCGTCGTGAGCACGTAGGTCACGATGTAGAACATTGATGAGCTGTACGCATTCGCCGCGGAAATCGTGTTGCCGCTCACCACGCCGGAGCACAGGCCCAGCAGCATGAAACCCATCTGGCCGATCGTCGAGTACGCCAGCATGCGCTTGAGGTTCGTCTGGGCAATCGCAACGACGTTACCGATGATGAGCGAGCCCACCGACAGCACGATCAGCATCTCCTGCCAATCGACAGCCAGGCCGAGCATGCCTTCGACGAGCAAACGGATGGTGATGGCGAAAGCAGCGAACTCGGGCGCACCACCGATCAAAAGCGTGATCGCGGTCGGCGCGCCCTGGTAGACGTCGGGCACCCACATGTGGAACGGCACGGCGCCCAGCTTGAAGCCGAGGCCAGCGACGATGAAAACCACGCCGAACACCAGCACCGAACGGTCGATCGTGCCGGTGCCTATGCGGGCGAAGACCTCACCGATTTCGAGCGTGCCGGTGGCGCCGTACATCATCGACAGCCCATACAACAGGAATCCGCTGGCCAATGCGCCGAGCACGAAATACTTCATCGCAGCTTCGGTCGCATTCAGGTTGTCGCGTCGCATGGCCGTGAGCGCATACAGCGACAAGCTCATCAGCTCCAGCCCAAGATACACGACGAGAAAGTTGTTCGCCGACAGCATCACCATGATGCCGAGTAACGAGAACATGGCCAAGGTGAACAGTTCGCCCTTGAGCATGTCGCGGTGTGCTGCATACGGGCGCGCATAGGCCAGCGTCACCATCGTGGCGATCGCCGCGAAAAAGCCGAGCAGATGCCCCATCGGGTCGGCGACCACCATGCGCTGCATGGCATAGATCGTGAAACCGTTGCTGAAGTAAGCGAGGTTGAAGATCGCCGCCACCGCCAGCGAGAGCTGCGTCAGACGATAGGTCACGATTCGGCGTGGATCGGTAGCGAAGAGGTCGACCATCGCGACCACGCAGGTGAGCAGCAGCAGCACTGCCAGCGGGGCGAGCGCAGTCGCGTTGGGAGCGTTCTTGAGCCAGGTGTCGAGGTTCATGGTGTGGGCTCCCTGCGATCAGCTGGGCAGCTTGGACAGGGCGACGTGCTTGAGCAGCTCGGTGACCGAGACATGCATGGTGTCGGTGAAGGGCTTCGGGTACAGGCCCATGGCCAGGACGGCGAGCGCCAGCACCGCCAGCATCACGAACTCGCGCGCATTCACGTCAGTGAGTGTGGCGACCTTGTCATTCGCGACAGGGCCGAAGTACACGCGCTTGATCATCCACAGCGTGTAGGCCGCTCCGAAGACGAGCGCGGTGGCGGCCAAGGCGCCGAGCCAGAAATTCGCTGTCACCGTGCCGATGATGACCATCCACTCGCCGATGAAGCCACTGGTTCCCGGCAGTCCGCAATTGGCCATGCCGAAGAAGACGGCCAGGGCCGCAAATGTCGGCATGGTATTGACCACGCCACCGTAGGCTGAGATCTCTCGTGAGTGGACCCGGTCGTAGAGCACGCCGATGCACAGGAACATCGCGCCGGATACGAAACCATGCGACACCATCTGCACGATGCCCCCTGACACGCCCAGCTCGTTGAAGATGAAGAAGCCCAGGGTGACGAAGCCCATGTGGGCGATCGACGAATAGGCCACCAGCTTCTTCATGTCTTGCTGGACCAGCGCGACGAAGCCGATGTAGATCACCGCGATCAGCGACAAGGCGATGATGAACCAAGCGTAATGGTGCGACGCATCGGGCGCGATAGGCAGCGAAAAACGCAGGAAGCCATAGGCCCCGAGCTTCAGCATGATGGCCGCCAGCACCACGGAACCACCGGTCGGTGCTTCGACGTGAGCGTCGGGAAGCCAGGTGTGTACCGGCCACATCGGCACCTTCACTGCAAACGCCGCGAAGAAGGCAAAGAAAAGCAATGCTTGCGCGTCCATGCTCAGTGGCAGCCTGTGCCAGGTGAGGATGTCGAAGCTGCCCGCCGACTTGTAGTAGAGGTAGATCAGTGCAACCAGCATCAGCAGCGAGCCGGCCAAGGTGTAGAGGAAGAACTTGAATGCCGCGTAGACGCGCCGGGGTCCGCCCCACACGCCGATGATGATGTACATCGGGATCAGCGTGGCCTCGAAGAAAACGTAGAACAGCAGGCCGTCAAGGGCACTGAAGACGCCGACCATCAAGCCCGACAGGATGAGGAACGCCCCCATGTACTGGTTCACCCGCTCTTCGATGACCTGCCAGGCGGAGATCACGACGATCACCGTGATGAATGAGGTCAACAGCACGAACCACACCGAGATGCCATCGACACCGAGGTGGTAGTTCACGTTGAAGCGCTCGATCCAGTGCAGGTTCTCGCTGAACTGCATCGCCGCCGTGCCGGTGTCGAAACCGGTGATCAGCGGAATGGTGACCAGGAAGCTCGCAAACGCGCTGATCAGCGCGACCCAGCGAACCGTGTTCGCATGCTCGTCCCGACCAATGGCCAGCAACACGGCACCCGCTGCGATGGGTAGCCAGATGGCAAGGCTCAACAGACCCATTTTCTTTGTTCTCCTGAAGGGTCAGATGTTCTTCAACGCGGCTTGCAGCGACGGCCAAAGCTGCCAGGTCATGAGACCCAGCACGCCGAGGATCATGATGAGCGCGTAGAAGTAGAGGTAGCCCGTCTGGAACAGGCGCATCACGGCAGCGAGACCGCCGACGACCCGCGCCGACCCATTGATCGCCACGCCGTCGATGAGGGCGACATCGCCGCCCTTCCACAGGCCCTGGCCGAGCATCCGCGCTGCAGCCGCGAGGATGTGCTCGTTGATCCAGTCCATGTAGTACTTGCTGTCGAGCAGGCGATAGATGAAGCCACTGCGTGCCTTGATTGCCGCCGGGATCTCGGGCTTGACCATGTAGAACACGTACGCGACAACGACGCCCGCCAAGGCCAGGAAGAAGGGAAGCGTCGTGAGGCCGTGCAGACCCATCGCCACGGCGCCGTGAAACTCCTTGGCCAGCTCTTCCATCGCTGGGTGGCGTTCGAGGTTGACGACGATCGAGTCCTTGAAGAAGTCGCCGTAGAGCATCGGCGCGATGGCCATGTAGCCGATCACCACCGAGGGAATCGCGAGCAGGATCAGCGGCGCCGTCACCACCCAGGGCGACTCGTGCGGATCGTGGTGCTCGTCGCCATGCGCACCGTGGGCGTCGTCGGTTTCCGGCGGGAATGGCTTGTGGTGGAAATGCTCCTTGCCATGGAAGACGAGGAAGTACATCCGAAATGAATAGAAGGCCGTGACGAAGACGCCGGCGACCACCGCGAAGTAGGCGAAACCAGCGCTGGGCAGATGGCTCGCCGCCACCGCTTCGATGATGCTGTCCTTCGAGTAGAAGCCAGCGAAGAACGGCGTGCCGATCAGCGCCAGCGAGCCCATCAGCGAAGTGATCCAGGTGATGGGCATGTACTTGCGCAGGCCGCCCATGTTGCGGATGTCCTGATCATGGTGCATGCCGATGATCACCGAGCCCGCGGCGAGGAACAGGAGCGCCTTGAAAAAGGCGTGCGTCATGAGGTGGAAGACACCCACCGAATACGCCGATGCACCCAGGGCCACCGTCATGTAGCCCAGCTGAGAGAGCGTCGAGTACGCGACCACGCGCTTGATGTCGTTCTGGATCATGCCGAGGAAGCCCATGAACAGCGCGGTGATCGAACCGATGACCATCACGAAGTTCAGCGCGGTGTCCGACAGTTCGAACAGCGGCGACATGCGCGCGACCATGAAGATGCCCGCCGTCACCATGGTTGCGGCGTGGATCAGTGCGGAGATCGGAGTCGGGCCTTCCATCGAATCGGGCAACCACACGTGCAGCGGAAACTGGGCGCTCTTGCCCATCGCACCGATGAACAGGCAGATGCAGATGACGGTGATCAACATCCAGTCGCTGCCCGGGAACTTGAGCTGTGCCAATGCGTCGGCCTTGCTGAAGGCCTCTGCGTAACTCAGCGTGCCGGCGTAGGCGACCACCAGGCCAATGCCGAGAATGAAGCCGAAGTCGCCGACCCGGTTCACGAGGAAGGCCTTCATGTTGGCAAACACGGCACTCGGCTTGGTGTACCAGAAGCCGATCAGCAGATACGACACCAGGCCCACCGCTTCCCAGCCGAAGAACAGCTGCAGGAAGTTGTTGCTCATCACGAGCATCAACATCGAGAAGGTGAACAGCGAGATGTACGAGAAGAAGCGCTGGTAGCCCGGGTCTCCTTCCATGTAGCCGATGGTGTAGATGTGCACCATCAGCGACACGAATGTCACCACGCACATCATCATCGCCGACAGGCCATCGATGAGAAATCCAACCTCCATCTTCAGTGGGCCCAGCGCCATCCACTCGTAGACCGTGCCGTTGTAGCGGGCACCGTCGACAGCAACCGACTCCAGCACCATGGCCGACAGGATGAAGGCGATCAGCACGCCAAGGATGGTCACGGTATGGGCGCCGCGGCGGCCGATGGCCTTGCCAAAGAAGCCGGAGATGACGGCACCTGCGAGTGGGGCCAGTGGCACCCACAGCAGGGTATTCGCGGAAAGTTGTGCAGCCATGTTGTTGTTCTCTCGGACCTTAGCCTTTGAGTGTGTCCAGCTCGTCGACGTTGATCGTCGAGCGGTTGCGGAACAGCACCACCAGGATCGCCAGGCCGATCGCCGACTCCGCGGCGGCCACGGTGAGGATGAAGAAGACGAACACCTGGCCGGCCATCTTGTCCGCGACCACCGGGAGGTAGTGCGAGAAGGCGACGAAGTTGAGGTTCACCGCCAGCAGCATCAGCTCGATGCACATGAGCAGCACGATCAAGTTCTTCCGGTTCAGGAAGATGCCAATCACCGACAGCGCGAACAGCACCGCGCCCAGCGAGAGGTAGTGGCCCAGGCCCACCGTGGTGATCATGCGTGCACCTCATTGGCTAGGGGCAGCGCAACAGGTCTGACGCAGCGCGCCACGGCGCGTCGTCGGATCAGCGTCGTTTCATTCATTTCTTCTCTCCCGCAGCCGCAGCAGCCGGTTCAGCCTGCGCAGGCACCTCGATGGTCGGCGCCATCTTGATGAGACGCACGCGGTCGGCCTTCGTGGCCTTCACCTGCTGCGACGGATCGGTGTACTTCGAGTCTTTGCGGCGCCGCAGCGTCAATGCGATGGCCGCGATGATGGCGACCAGCAGCAACACCGCCGCGATCTGAAGCGGGTACAAATACTTGCTGTAGATCTCGATGCCCAGCAGCTTGGTGTTGCCCAGCTTCACTGCAGCTGCGTCGGCCACGGGCGCGCTGCGCACGTCGAAGCCCGGCATCAGCACGAGCGCCATCTCGAGCACGATCAAGACACCGACCAGGAAGGCCACCGGGAAATGCTTCCAGAAGCCTTCGCGCAAGGCATTGGTGTCGACGTCCAGCATCATCACGACGAAGAGGAAGAGCACCATCACGGCACCCACGTACACCAGCACCAGCGAGATGGCGAGGAATTCGGCTTGCAGCAATATCCACACGCAGGCGGCCGAAAAGAAAGCCAACACGAGGTAGAGCGCGGCATAGACAGGGCTGCGTGCCGTGATCACCCGAAACGAGGCGAACAGCAGCACGGCCGAGAAGACATAGAAGAGCGCGTTGATGGTCTGCATTACTTATGAAGCGCCTGGCCCGCTGCATTCGCACCGGGCCGTCACGCGAGACGCGAGGTCTCAGCGATAGCGGGCGTCAGCCTCCTTGTTGGCTGCGATTTCTTTTTCGTAGCGGTCGCCGACCGCCAGCAGCATGTCCTTCGTGAAGTACAGGTCGCCCCGCTTTTCGCCGTGGTATTCGAGGATGTGCGTCTCGACGATGGAGTCCACCGGGCAGCTCTCTTCGCAAAAGCCGCAAAAGATGCACTTGGTCAGGTCAATGTCGTAGCGTGTCGTGCGGCGCGAGCCGTCGTCGCGGATGTCGGACTCGATGGTGATCGCCAGCGCGGGGCAGACTGCCTCACACAGCTTGCAGGCGATGCAACGCTCTTCGCCATTTTCATAACGGCGAAGCGCATGGAGCCCGCGAAAGCGCGGCGACAACGGCGTTTTCTCTTCAGGAAACTGAACCGTGATCTTGCGTGACCAGAAATGCTTTCCAGTGAGCGCCATGCCCTTGAAGAGCTCGGTGAGCAGGAAGCTCGAAAGCAGGTTCTTGATTGCAGTTGCACTCATGTCAAACCTCAGGACGACGCCCATCAAGCCAAACAGCGCGGAGCCGGCTTTGCCGGACCACTGGTGTTGCCCCCTGGAAGGGGGCGGCCGAAGGCCGTAGGGAGTGGGACTTGTTCATTTCCAGATGTCCCAGGGCGACTGGATCCACAGCCCCACTACCACGAGCCACACCAGCGTGACCGGAATGAATATCTTCCAGCCCAGACGCATGATCTGGTCATAGCGGAAACGGGGGAATGTGGCACGAACCCACAGGAACAGCGTCGCAATCACGAACGTCTTGGCGAACAGCCAGAACCAGTTCCAGAACCACATGGAATCGCTGATCCAGCCCGGCGTCCGCATGCCAACCATGGAGAACGAGATCGGAGCCAGCCAACCGCCCAGGAACATGGTCGACCCCAAGGCCGACACCAGGATGATGTTGGCGTACTCGGCGAGGAAGAACATCGCGAAGGACATGCCGGAGTATTCGACCATGTGCCCCGCGACGATCTCCGACTCGCCCTCGACCACGTCGAACGGGTGGCGGTTGGTTTCAGCAATGCCCGCAATCACGTAGACGACGAAGATGGGCAGCAGCGGCAGCCAGTTCCAACTCAGGAACGAGATGCCGAGGCGGCCGGCGAAGTAGCCGCGATCCTGGCCGAGCACGATGTCGGTCAGGTTCAGGCTGCCCGAGACCATCAACACCACGACGAGAGCAAAGCCCATCGCAATCTCGTAGCTCACCATCTGCGCGGACGCTCGCAAAGCGCCGAGGAAGGCGTACTTCGAGTTGGATGCCCAACCAGCGATGATCACGCCGTAGACCTCCATCGAAGTGATGGCCATCAGGAACAGCAGGCCGGCATTGATGTTGGCCAGCGCCACGTCCGGGCCGAAGGGCACCACTGCCCAAGCAGCGAGCGCCGGCATGATGGTCATGACCGGGCCGAGCAGGAACAGGCTCTTGTTGGCTGCGCTCGGGATGATGATCTCCTTGAAGATCAGCTTCACCGCATCGGCGATCGGTTGCAACAGACCGAGCGGCCCGACGCGATTGGGGCCTGGACGAATCTGCGACCAGCCAATGGCCTTGCGCTCCCACAGCGTGAGG
>Ga0157374_10005856_pt1 | contig 10385 bp, 10 predicted proteins | sample M25metaG_FD_115308 | JGI IMG/M metagenome (GOLD analysis project Ga0157374, IMG submission 115308) | Miscanthus rhizosphere microbial communities from Kellogg Biological Station, Michigan, USA - M2-5 metaG | ecosystem: Host-associated > Plants > Roots > Rhizosphere > Soil | place: USA: Michigan... | reverse complement strand
CATGCTAGGATGGAAAGCACAACTAAACGAGACGCGTTAATTGCTGCGTGCAGCCTATGCGGCTCCTATGAGCTCGGGCGTGGGTGCGGCCGGCACGAAACTTTCTTCGTCTTCTTCATCCTTAGCCTTGGGTGGCGGGGACTCTTTATAGTCACATTCAGTATTGATGCATTTTATGCCGATATTTCGGCCGCGGAACACGTTTTCCGCAAGCTGGCCATGGCAGTGAGGACACTCACGGCCAATCGGTTTGCCCCAGGAGACAAAATCGCAGGCCGGATAGTTGGCGCAGCCGTAGAAGATCGCGCCCTTTCGGCTGCGCTTCTGAACGACCTCGCCCGCGCACTTGGGGCAGGGGACTTCCACTTTTTGCGCTTCCGGTCGGACAATGGTCTTGCAGGTCGGGTAGTCCGAGCAGCCGACAAACTCACCAAAGCGACTTGAGCGGATAACCATCGGCTTACCGCAGTTCGGGCAGTCGATGCCGGCCGGCTTTGGTTCGATGGTAACGCGTTCCATCAATTCACCGGCTTCCGCCAGGGAAGCGGCAAACGGCGTGTAGAACCGCCGCATCATGGCGACCCAGTCCTCTGTGCCGCCGGCAACGGCGTCGAGCGATGCTTCCATTCCCGCCGTAAACGTCACATCCATGATGGTCGGGAAGTGCTTTACCAGCAAGTCGCTGACCGTTGCGCCCAGCTCGGTCGGGAAGAACTTCTTCTCTTTTAGCTCTACATACTTGCGCTCGATTATCGTGCTTATGATTGCCGCGTAGGTGCTTGGGCGGCCGATTCCTTTTTCTTCCAGCGCCTTAACCAGGGTAGCTTCCGTATAGCGTGGAGGCGGTTCGGTAAAATGCTGTTTTGGCGTTAGCGCGATCAGTTCAAGAAGCATATCCTGCGTAAGGGCGGGAAGCGGCTGCCGCTCCTCATCGTCCACCTTGTTTGGATCGTCCTTGCCTTCGCTGTAGACGCGCAGGAAACCGTCGAACTTCGTGGTAGATCCTGTAGCGCGGAAATTGTAGTCGCGGGCTGCAACGGTTACGGTAACGACATCGAAGACCGCTGGCGACATCTGAGACGCCACAAAGCGCTGCCAGATAAGTCTGTAAAGTTTGGCCTGATCGCCGGTTAGCTTGGCGGTCAAGCTTTCAGGAACCCGGTCGACGCTGGTTGGGCGAATGGCTTCGTGAGCGTCCTGGGCGGCCGCTCCAACTTTAAACTGCTTGCCGGCATTAGGAGCGTAGTCAGGCCCGTACTTAGTTATTATGAAGTTCTTAGCGGCTTCCTGGGCATCCGCGGAGATACGTGTGGAGTCGGTACGCATATAGGTAATCAAACCCACATGGCCCTCTCCAGGGATCTCCAGACCTTCGTAAAGCTGCTGGGCGGCCATCATGGTGCGCTTTGCGGAGAAGCCCAGCTTTCGCGAGGCCTCCTGCTGCAGCGTACTGGTGATAAACGGCGCAGCGGGGTTTCGCTTCTTTTCACTCTTCTTAACCGACGCTACTTTATATTGTGCGCCGTCAAGGTCCGCGAGTATTTTGTTGGTGTCCGCTTCGGAAGACACCTCGATCTTCTTACCGGCGCGCTCTACTAAAGCTGCGTCAAACTTGTGCGGCTTGGTGTCTGGAGTTAGCGATGCCGTTATGGACCAGTACTCGACGGGATTGAACGCGCCGATTTCCCGCTCGCGGTCGGCGATCAACCTGACGGCAACGGACTGTACGCGTCCGGCCGACAGGCCCTTCTTAACTTTCTTCCAGAGAAGCGGGCTGATCTTGTAGCCAACAATTCTGTCCAGCTCGCGCCTGGCCTGCTGCGCGTTCACCCGGTCCATGTCGATGGTCCTGGGGGCGTTTAGGGCAGCCAGAACGGCTGTCTTGGTAATTTCGTTGAACTGGATCCGCTTCGGCTCTTTAAGTCCAAGCGCTTCCTTCAGATGCCAGGAAATAGCCTCTCCCTCTCGGTCAGGGTCTGAAGCCAGAAACACTTCGTCGCAGCCCTTGGCCGCGTCCTTTAGTTTCTTGACTATTTCCTTGCGATCCGGAATTATGGCGTAGGTCGGAGCGAAGTCGTTCTCTATATCGATAGAGAGTTTCTTCTCCGGCAAGTCCCGAACGTGACCCATGCTCGCCTCAACGCGATAGTCACTGCCCAAGAATCCGGAAAGCGTTTTGGTCTTCGCCGGAGATTCGACTATGATAAGTTTCTTTGACATTAAGTGGTAAAGTCCTCGTGTTCTCCTATTATAACACCGCGATGTCTGATTTGTTTCCGGATTCTAGATAGATGTGCAGGATGTGTAAAGAGAAGTGCAAGATGGAGGCCATGAAGTTGGCTTGCAATCACAAGCGCCTGAGCCTTTCCGGAAGCCGTGTCGGACGCGCTCAGCGCGGCGTTCTATCGCTTGGAATCTCCGCCCAGCAGTCGATTTATCGGGTTCTTCTTGCCGGTGTTGGCCCGTGCGCGCGCCCGTTCCTTCTCGGCATTAATAACGGCGTCAAGAAGCCCATACGATGGCGACGCGTCGTCATCGTCATCCAGATCGAAGAGCGTCCAGAAAAAGCGTCCCGAGTGTTCGCGGTCCATAAAATAGCTGTGGTTTTGGTGGTTGATGGCATCTATAGCCGCTTTGGCGTCGGCTACGGTGCGGGCGTCGCGGTGGGTGAGCAGCTCTTCCAGGCGCGGGATGGCGTCTTCGCGGAGCGAAAAGGAGAGCAGGCAGCAGGCTTCGTACCGAACCACGTTAGAGGCGTCTGAGAGGGCCAGGAGACCCAGCTGGAATGCGGGCTCGCTAACCTTGGCGTACTTGACGGCGTGCGCGACCATAAACAATCGCGCCTGCCACGTGCCCGCCTTAACATAATATTCCAGGAGATATGGCACCAGGTCTGCGCCAAGCGGGCGAAATGCCAGCCATCTTTCGCGCTGAGCCTCAGTCGTCTCCGTTATAATCACGTCCAGATTTTCGCGGATCTCTTGCTCTTGCAATCTCTAACTGCGGCCCACTTTCGGTCGATTAACCTCTATGATACCGTGTATGGGCGCTTAGTCATATAAAATTTCGTTCTGCTGGCTAAAGATTGCAGGTCGGCCTACCAGCCGCGCTTCTTGGCTTCGGCCTTCAGAACAAGGAAGCTGGTTTTATCTTCGCCGGAGTAGGTCCTCAGTCCTAGCGTGCGCAGGAACTCGCCGAAGGCGAGCGTTGATACGCCGTAGTAGTGGGAGTAGGTTGCGGTAGAGCCGGGTGACATATCGGTAAGCCAGCTAAATGTGATGGCCCGGATCTGGTGGACATGGGCGTCCCAGGCGTGGAAGACGCTGCGTATGAAGCTCGCCTGGGCCGCCTCAGAGCTTCCGCAGGCGGCAGCAGAGGGATATCCAACTTCCGTCATCACAATTGGACGTCCGCGGTAGAGCGAAGTCATCTGGTCGAAATCATGCAAGGGAGATGCGGCGCTCTCGACGGTGAAGTCCGCATGCAGCGGGTAGTACGTGACCAGAATCACATCACTGGTCTTATTTAGAGTTTTGAATTGCTCGGCCGGCGCTCCCACCATGCCGTTGTAAGTTCCGACTACTCCTACCTGCACGCCCGGCCGTACTTTACGGGCGTGAGCGCTCACCGCTCTGTAGAACGTACGATATTGCCGCCACAGCGCGTCGTTCGCCCCAAGCTCTCCATCGACTTCGTTTCCAATGGCGAGAGTGTCAATTTTGACGTTGGGCATCTTCGCATAGAGATGGTCGATCAATCGCTCGAATCGGTCTATCACTTCCGGAGAATCAAAGCTCTTTCCCTGAAGGTCCGGAGGCATCTCAATATGATTGGTGTTGATCGGGCGCAGTATCAGATCGATCGAGCAATTTTGAGCGGGATAGAAGACATTGGCGACTGTCGGAAAAGTGTCGTCGTATTGCGACGCCTTGGGTTCAAGCTGACTCCAGTCGAAGGAAAGCGTCACCGATTGCATTCCGGCGGACTTCGCCGTCATGAACGCCTCGCCATAATTGCCGTCCTTGCCCGGACCTACAGAAATGCCAAGCCGCCGGTCCGCTTTGGGAACAACATGGTCCGTCTTGACTGGGGACGCAGCCAATGGCAAAACCACCAGTGTAAGCGCCACGGCTTGCACAGTCAGTAACAAAAGTGTTTGCTTCATAACTGTACTACGCCGGGGTGAAGGGAAAGTTTCGTAGAATCAAGCTAGCTTACGCTGCATTTGACGGTCAGATTGCACCATCCCGAAGAACGCCGCCGCATATTCCGCAACCATACGATCTGCCGAGAAATCCTGTATCCGTACCTTAGCCCTCACAGCCATGTCGCGCATTTCGCCAGGATGCTCCAGAGCCCAGTGTACGGCTTGCGCTAGCTTCTCCGGGTCGCCTGGACGAACGAGCAGGCCATGGTGCTGGTTGTCTATGACTTCCGGAATGCCGCCGACCAGCGTTGAAACGATGGGCAGGGAGTGCACCATAGCCTCGCGGATAGAGGACGAACAGCCGCCTTCGGCAAGGGTTGGAAATACAAACAAATCGGACGCGACCAACAGTCTCGCGACATCCGATCTGTAGCCTAGGAACGTCACATAGTTCCGCATGCCTGCTTTTTCAACGGCTTGCTTAAGCCGCTTCTCTTCTTCGCCCGTTCCCGCCCACAAAAATCGGACATCCATATTGTGGGCCAGTATTTTAGGCAAGGCTTCGACCAATTCGAAGTACCCCTTTTGCCTCGACAGGCGGCCGGTAGTTAAAAGGATTTGTGTATTTTCAGGAAGCCCTAGTTCGCTGCGCACAGACTTTCGTATGTCGCCTCTCTCCGACGCCGAAACGCACGCGAGAGGTGAATCCGTATCCGCGCCGTTGTAGAGGATTTTGATCTCGCCAGCCTTGGATTGGAACGTCTTGCACAGCGCTTCCAGGTTCTGCGACGATACCGCAGCCCAGGCCTGTCCACGACGGCGCGCCCAGTGGCATAGGCCCAATACGGGGAGCTTTAACGTTACGGCCTCTGGAGCATACTGGAATACGGCAAGCAGTGGCACATTCAGCAGGGCGCAGGCTGCCGCGTACGGGACAACCTCGTTCGGCCATCCAAGCGTTACCTGCACCACATCGGGGGTTGTCTCGCGAACGAGCCGAAGAGTAGACCGCAGTACGTTCATGCGGCCGGCTATTACAGATTGGGACGTCGATCCTGCATCGCCAAACTCATGGTGATGGACGTTGTTCTGACGGCAGGTTTCAATCATGGCCTGCATGCCTTCGCTGCGCGGAAAGGCGGCGTGCACCTCCCAGTCCTGTCTGGCCAATCCAACCGCTACGCGCAGCACGTGCCCTTCCGCCCCATACTTCTCAGGATAGTTGCGAATTGTTAATAACTTCATGTTGGGCTAAGAGAGTATTTTGACCCATGAGCGCAGTGCAGGCACCTGGTGGTCGAAGTACCGCTTCAAGATCGTCGAACACGTTTCGTGCTCGCGGGCAAAGCATTCTGTAAGCTGGCCCATCATGTCCACATATCCTGCAGGCTGAATGACGTGCCGCGCGCGGTCCAAAATGGCGAGGAACTCGTCATTAACCATATGACACGTATGCTCCTGCCAGATATTTCGCTCGTAGGATCCTTCTTTCAAATGACGGATCGTTGGCGCGCCAACCGCCATTTTCTCGCCCTTTATGTCCATTAATGTTTTAAGAATGAAGCCGCCCCAGATATCGCCGTACCGGTCGATCACCCAGCCCGGCATTACCTCGATATGCATCAGCAGCTGATACACAGCCGGCAACACTTCGCGCCGGAAGTGCATGTTCATCGAGCACACAGAAACCAGTGCGCCGTCCGGAACGACCACGGAAGGCAGAGTCAGTTCAGCGTCGGGGTAGTTGTACTGCGGCCCACGCAGCTTATCGATGGCGTTGACATCGAAGATTTCCTGCCACAAGCCCAGGTTGAACGTCACTTCGCCGTCGCTCTGACCTTCGAATGTCCACGGAGAATAGTCGGCGCGCGCCGAGTAGGGGAAGCCTCGAGGATAGATGTTCTTCGCCGTATTGCTGTAACAATCCAGCACATTAAAATGACACCCATCTCCCGTTGCAACAGGTCTTGGCTTCGCGCTTAGTACATCTTCCACTTGTTGCGCAAAGTCGTCAAACTCAAGCTGACAGTCGTCGTCCAGCGCTACGATCGCTTCGTTGGGATCGGATTCCTTCCAGGCGATAAAGAACCCAAAATCCCGGCAGGCGCCGTTTCGGCGCGGTATCGCCCGAACATGCTCCTTTAGCAGCCGGTCCTGGTCTTTCCAGGTGTAAACGGCAAATTGGGGATGGTCGATCTTGATATTGCCATCACTGTCGTCCACGACGATAAAGCGTGCGCCCGACGCGATCAGCGGTTCCAGGTATTCCAGTGAGACGGCCCTAGTTGATGGCACAACGACGATCATCCACGTACTCCATTCTTGGCTGTTAGCAAATCAGCACAAAGTTATAATGCAGAGCCTATTATGTAATAAATAAAACTCTTATGCAATAGTGGAGTAGTAGATTAATTTGGAGGGTGGCGGCTAAATTATTGAATCCAGACCATCTTGTGTTTGGTAACGGTCCAGCCGCCGTTCTTAAGTATGAGGGTGTAGTTGTAGCCCGTCGCGAAGTCTATCTGTGCGCCGTCCACGGGAAACATTTCGGCGTTCACGTGCACTTCCGTGGGACTGATCCACTTAACTAAGTCAATCTTGCATCCAACCGCCGGGTTAGAGTAGTGGCTCGCCTCTGTAATGCCGTATACAGGAGGCTTAAAGCCTGCAAAATGATCCAGCACTGTCTTTCGCGGGTTATAGGGATGCTTATGGACGAATCCGCCGCAGAGGAAATAGTAGGGGCAGTTGGCTGGTCGACCACTGTACGCCTGCGTAAACTGGAAGGTAAACACGGCGATACGTATGTTGTCTTCCTGAGCCGTGCGGGTTGCCGCCGTAGCAGGCACTGCTTTAGCAGCCAATGCGGCAGGCGCCAGAAAAATCGACAACATAGCGAAAACGCCGGACAGATACGTAAAACTAATTCTGGCAGACATGGCTTCGTCCTTCCACACAACAAAGGAGACATCAGCTAACTATCCTGCCCGATTGTATCATAACTCATCTATAAAAGGAAGAGTACCCTCAGTGTTTCGCCGATTTGCTCACAGGCGGCTGCAGTTTCATGAAGCGCCATCAGGAGCTTGACAAAGAAGGAATGCACCCGCATTGCGCGAACTACCATGCAAGCGGACACGATTCGTTAATTTAACTGTGTCCGACCGATCAAAAAGGAGACCGTAATGACCCTGCTCGATCCATTCATTGTCCGGAAGAACGAAGGAAAGACGATCCGCATTTTTGCCGGAGTCGAATTTATCGTTAAGGTAAGCAGCGCCGACAGTGGCGGCGCATTCACTATTTTGGACAATTTTAATCCCGCGGGTACATTTCTACCTCCGCACGTCCACCACCGCGAGTCGGAAACCTTCTATATTATGGAAGGTCAGTACGAGTTCAATGTCGACGGAACAATAATCCATGCCGGACCTGGGGACACGGTTTACGCCCCTCAAGGCGTGCCGCACTCCTTTAAAGTGACCAGCGAGACCGACGGACGCGTTATGCTCTACGTCTCCCCTGGCGGCTTTGACCTCTGCGCGGAAGCCATGAGCAAGCTGCCGTTGGATCCTCCGGACATGGGCGCCGTCATACAAACCTGCATGGAACACGGCATTGAATTCCTCCCGCCGCCTGGAGCTTAGCCGTAATGTACGTGTGACCAGGCTTCGAGCTGTAGACCATGGCGTGAGAACCCACAATGAATCTGGACGAACACTGGGCATCGCTGGCGCGAAGGCTGAATTTGCAGCACAATGTTGAACATTCACTCTATGTCAGCCTGCAAATTCGCTACAGCGAGCCCCACCGAGCCTACCACAACCTCAAGCACATAAAGTCGATGCTCGACAATTTCGACAGCGTAAGGCAGACCGCCGAAGCGCCGGACGCCCTTGAATGGGCAATCTGGTGCCATGACGTCGTCTACGATCCGCAACGTAAGGACAACGAAGAGCTAAGCGCGATCGAGTCAAACCGCCTGACTCGAGCCTCTGGCCTCTCCCAGGATTTTGCCGACCTGGCCGCCAGCCTGATCATGGCAACCGCCGCCCATGAACCGAAAACACGCGACGAAGCCCTGATTGTAGACCTGGACCTGGCCATCCTTGGCGCCCCGGAGCCCGACTTCGACGCATACGAGGGCCAGATCCGCTCCGAATACAGCTGGGTGCCCGAACAGGACTACAGGGTAGGGCGCTCCAAAGTCCTGCAAACGTTTCTAGACCGGGACCAGATTTACACCACCCAGCCATTCCACCACCTGGAGCAAGCAGCCAGATCCAACCTCAAAAGATCTCTAGCCGCACTCGAAGTAGAAGCTGTTGATTTGGGTTAACAGCAGAAACCATTTGGCCCTACTTTCCGTACAGGTAAGCGTGGGCACACGAAAAGTTAAGCGATTCTCACATATCGGCCTGCTCATGTTACTGATTGGCCTATTGATAGCGCCCTGTGGCGCTAGTGGGCGGTTGGTCGTGGTTTCTCACTTTGGGCCGCATCATGTCAAGCAGAGACACCTTGTTGCCGGCGCTATGCGTCGTCCACAGAATACAGCGCGTGTCGACCAACGAGTTCCCGGGCACGTTCCAGTTCCTATTCCCGTTCCCACACACCAATCTCAAGCTTCGGTTGCGTATCACGGTGCCATGCCAGGGCAATTCGGCTTCGTTTACGCCGCCGACGCCAATCTTAACGGATATGCCTTCCGCGGCAGGTTCCTTCGCACGCTTTCCGGCTGCCAATGCCGGGCTGCTCGATTACCCCTTTCCACGATAAACTCTGCGCATGGTCTCCGTGCACCCCCGGTCCGCCTGGCATAAGAATCCGCACAGCGTCATTTTCTGCTGGGGAGCATCGTCGCTCTTCATTGCGTTAGATACTTGACGATTGCTTCTCTGCAAGCTCACCGGAGGTAGAAATGGACTCGAATCCCAATTCAAAAGATGTAGACGCCTCGTTGGATCATGTTCTTACAACGCCCGGATCGACAAGGCTTAGCCAGAAGATAAATCTGAAAAAGGGCCTTAGGATGTACATCGCTGGGTGCCCACGCCAGGCCTTCTGGGCATTTTCGCTGGTTTTGGACGAAGATCCGGCCAACGTAGTTGCCCATTATCTCTGCGGGCTGGCACTGCAATCCCTCAATTTGCCTGGCGAGGCCAGGACGGAGTGGCACTTGGCCACCGTTCTGGTCTCGAATCAAGGGCAGTCGATCAGCGCGGAGTGGGCAAAGCAGATGGCCAGGAACCTCTTGGAAGCCGACCAGGCGCGGGCGATGTAGGCATCTTATGATCAAAAGCCCCGCCAAATCCCAAACGGACAAGCGCAGTGTCGACGGTAAATCTCCAGACAAGGACGTCTCGACCGCGTTCCTTAGACCGTATGTCCGCGCTATGATGCTGCTGACTCTCGCGTTTGTGGTGATGTATTGCGGAGACAGATTCTTGCTCCGGTATGGATTTCCGTGGGTCCTTATCTCGCTCCTTGTAGTCGGGGCTGTGGCCAATCTGTACGGCGTTCGGCCCGCCATTCTCGTGGTTCTATTGTCCGCATTGTTCGGAGACTTGATCGTTCCGGACCTGCACATCTCCTATTTTTACGGTCAGGGAACATACTCCAGCGCCCGATTGATACGGATGCTGTTATTCGTCTCATGCGGCTTCTCTTTTGTTTGGTTAACCTACAAAGCGCGCCAGATACAGGCGCGGGCAGACCGCAGATGGCGGGTAGTCGAGTCTCTGCAGCACATGGTTGTTCCCGACCGCCTGGCCTCCATTCCCAATTACGACGCTTTCGGCTTCTATAGCCCTGCGCTCCGTGAGGACGAGGTAGGCGGCGACTTCTACGATCTATATGACCTCGGCGACGGCAACTATGGCGTCCTAATCAGCGACGTCGTCGGTAAAGGCAAGGAGGCCGTGGCCCACACCGCCATGCTTCGCTATACAGTCCGAGCGCTGGCCGGCGCCGGCGCTAAGCCTCCGGAAATACTCCGTCAGGTCAATCATCTCATCGAATCTCAACAACTTGGTCTGGGGACGGCTACGATGTTCGTTGGCGTCCTGAACGCACACTCGGACAGACTGACTTATGCCAGCGCTGGACATGAGCCGGCCTTGTTGATCCGAGAGACGGGAGCCACGGAATTGCTGGACGCCACAGGGCCAATTATCGGAGCCGGACTGGACTTCGAGTATGAGGAGAATTCCATCGTTGTTGGGCCTGGAGATGCACT
>Ga0157374_10005854_pt1 | contig 10386 bp, 9 predicted proteins | sample M25metaG_FD_115308 | JGI IMG/M metagenome (GOLD analysis project Ga0157374, IMG submission 115308) | Miscanthus rhizosphere microbial communities from Kellogg Biological Station, Michigan, USA - M2-5 metaG | ecosystem: Host-associated > Plants > Roots > Rhizosphere > Soil | place: USA: Michigan... | reverse complement strand
GGTGAAGGCCGTCAGCGCCGCCACCGTCACCAACACCGGCATCACAACACCCACCGGCACCGTCGCTTTCACCGACGGCAGCACGCAGCTAGGCCTCGCCACCCTCGACGCCAGCGGCAGAGCCTCCATCACGGTCGCCGCGCTCTCCGCCGGAAGCCACAGCATCGTAGCGGCCTACGCCGGAGACATCGCCAACTTCACCACCGTCTCTACAGCCACAGCGCAGACCGTCAACCTCCGCGGCACCGCCACCACCGTCACCGGCACCGCCTCCAACCCCACCGACCCCACCCAGGTCACCCTCATCGCCGTAGTTCGGTGGACTGGCGCCACCGCTCCCACCGGCACGATCACCTTCCATAACGGAGCCACGGTCATCGGCAGCGTAGCCATCGACTCAACCGGCGTGGCCACCATCAACATCTACCTCCAGCAGGGAACCAGCAATATCACCGCCGGCTACAACGGCGACGCCGCCTACGCTTCCTCAGATTCGCCAGTCACCAGCATCACCAGCAGTCCCGCCACACAATTCACCCTCGCCATCGCGCCGCCCAACATGACCCTCGTCACGAAGAACCACGGTGTCACCACCATCACCATCACGTCAGTCAAAGGCTTCACCGACACCATGCAGTTCGGCTGCCTCGGCCTCCCCTTCGCCGCCACCTGCACCTTCAGTTCGCCACAGATGAAGCTCGATCCCAACGCAACCGCCACTGTGACACTAACCGTCGACACCGGCAACCCGCTCGGCGCCGGCGCCCAGACCTCGAGCGTGCGTGGCGCTACATCGAGCACCCTCATGTGCTTCCTCCCCGCGGCTCTCTTCACAGGCATTCTCCTCTGGCGTAAACGCCGCAGCATGCCCATGCTCACGGCTCTTGCGCTGCTCTTCGCCATCGCCGCAACCCTCAGCTCCACGGGCTGCGCAGGCTTACAACAAGCGGGCACTCCGCCTGGTGCCTATACGTTTCAGGTCACCGCCCACGGGCAGGGAACGGGTGCCTCCGCATCGCAGACCATGACTCTCACGGTGACCCAGTGAAGCGCCTCCTGCTCGCCCTCGTCGCGTTCTCCAGCTTCACTGCCGCGCAAGCTCAGGGCCTTCCCGCAGCCCCGGCCCCGGGAGCTATATCTCCGTCGGCGCAGGCTACTCGTTCGTCCAGGCCGACTACGGCAAGCGCGCTCTCGGCGGCGGCATGGCTTTCATCGACGTCCACCCCACCTGGCGCTACGGCCTCGAAGGCGAAGCCCGCCTCCTGCGAATGAACACCAGCGAAGGTGTCACCGAGTCCACCTACCTCGCCGGCCCGCACATCTACATTCGCCCCGGCCGCCTCCGCCCCTACGTAAAAATCCTCGCCGGAGCAGGCAGGATCACCTTCCCCTTCGGTTACGGCCAGGGCACCTATTTTGCCTACGCTCCAGGCGTCGGCGTCGACTACCTCGTCAATGATCGATGGTCTCTCCGACTCATCGACGCCGAGTACCAGCAGTGGCCGCAGTTTACCTTCGGCACGCTTCATCCCTACGGTGCCAGCGCCGGAATCGTCTTCCGCATCAACAAGGTCGACCACTACGCCCGCCGCTAGCGCCGCTTCTATCCACAAGCCCGCATGTATAATTTGAAGTCATGGAACAGGAGATCGTTCAGCCGTTTTATGACCCGGCACGATCCTACCTCGACAACTTTAACGATGGCCCTTTCGGCCTCTTTGCCGACCCCGTTCCCCTCCCACCCCACGGCGCTCCCCAGCACACATTTCTAGGACACCCCATAAACGAGCCCTTCGGAATCCCCGCAGGGCCATTGCTTAATGGCCGCTACGTCAAAGCCGCGCTCGACATGGGCTACGACATCCCCGTCTACAAAACCGTCCGCACCCGCAAATACGCCAGCCATCCCTGGCCCAACGTTCTCGCAGTAGAAGTAGAAGGCGATCTCACTCTCGACAAAACCCGCCTCGTAGCCAGCGAAAACTACACCGAACCTCTCTCCATCACTAACTCCTTCGGCGTCCCATCCTTCGACCCCGACTTCTGGCAGCCCGATCTAGCCGACGCTGTAACTCACGCCCGCCCCGGCCAGTTAGTCGTCGCAAGTTATCAGGGCACTAAAGCCAGCGACAACAGCGTCCCCGGCTACATCGCTGACTTTATCCTTGGCGCGAGATTACTGAACGAAACCGGCGTCAAAGCCATCGAAGTCAACCTAAGCTGCCCCAACGAAGGCACCTCGAACCTTCTCTGCTTCGACGTTCCGCGCGTTGCGAAAATAGTCGACGCTATAAAGAATGAAATAGGCAATCTTCCCCTGATTATTAAACTGGCCTACTTTAGTGACGACTCAAATCTTGAGGAATTACTCAAAGCTGTTGGTAAGTCCATCTCTGCGACATCCTCCATCAACACCATCTCCGCGGAAATAGTCGACGCCAAAGGCAACCAGGCCCTTCCCGGCGAAGGCCGCCTGCGCAGCGGTGTCTGCGGCCACGCCATCAAGTGGGCCGGTCTCGAAATGACGCGCAAACTAACCGCGATGCGCGACAAACTCGGCCTCACTTTCTCCGTCGTCGGCGTAGGCGGCATGTGCACACCGGACGACTACGCCGAATACCGCCAAGCCGGCGCCGACGCCGTCATGTCCGCGACCGCCGCCATGTGGAACCCGCTGCTCGCCAAACAGATCAAGGACCAGCGCACATGACCCGCGAGGTAGCTCAGGCGCTGATCGACATCAAGGGTGTGGGCTTCCGCCCCAACGATCCCATTACCTTCAAATCTGGCCTCAAATCGCCCGTTTATTGCGACAACCGCATGTTCCCCTTCTGGCCTGCGCAGTGGGCGACGGTCATTCACGGCTTCCGCGAACTCATCGCCGCAGACAATATTTCCTTCGACGTCATCGGCGGCATCGAAGCTGCTGGCATCCCGCATAGCGCCGCACTCGGTTTCGCCACAGCCATGCCGTCTATCTTCATCCGCAAGGAAGCCAAAGAGCACGGCACAAAGAAGCGCGTCGAAGGCGGCAACGTCAACGGCAAGCGCGTCCTCCTCGTAGAAGACCTCGTCACCACCGGCATGAGCAGCCTCTCCGGCGTAGAGGCTCTCCGCTCCGAAGGCGCAATCGTCGAAGACTGCCTCGCCATTATCAGCTATAACTTCCCCGACGCTGTCGAGCAATTCAAAAAATCCGGTGTCCGCCTTCATCCACTGACTACTTTCGAAGTAGTCCTAGATATAGCGGTAGATCGTTCCTTGATCGAAGAAGAAGGCGCGGCCAGCGTCCGCGACTGGCTCGGCGACCCGCGCGGCTGGGCAAAAAGAAAGGGATTCGATTAGATGAAAAATAATCCCATCCTGGAAAAATATAATCGCCGGGTAGAGGCTTCCAATTCTTTGCTCTGTGTAGGTCTTGACTCCGAATTCAACAAGCTTCCCGTCAGTTTTCAGACTCAACAATTTCCCCAGTTCGCTTTCAATCAATACATCATCGATCAAACCGCCGAGTACGCCTCCTCCTTCAAGCCCAACATGGCTTTCTACGAAGCTCGCGGTACTGAGGGCCTTGCGGAACTGAAGATGACCATTGATTACCTCCGCGACCAGCATCCGGAAATCGTCACCATCTGCGATGCCAAGCGCGCCGACATCGGCAACACCAACCAGGGCTACGTCACCTCTATCTTCGACTGGATGGGCTTCGATGCCGTCACGTTGCATCCCTACCTCGGCAGGGAAGCGCTCGCCCCCTTCATCGACCGCACCGATAAAGCCTCCATCATTCTCTGTCGTACCTCGAACCCCGGCGCCGGCGAGTTCCAGGATCTCGATTGCAACGGCGCTCCCCTCTGGCAAGCAGTCGCGAAGACAGTAAGCCAAGGCTGGAACACCAACGGCAATTGCATGCTTGTAGTCGGCGCAACCTACCCGAGCGAAATGCAAAAAATTCGCCAGCTCGCTCCGGACATCACCTTCCTCGTCCCCGGTATAGGCGCGCAGGGCGGGGACGTAGAAGCCGTAGTAGACGCCGGCCTCGACTCACAAGGCAGAGGCCTCATGATCAGCGCCTCCCGCTCCATCATCTTCAGTGCCGACCCAGCCACCGCCGCGCGCGATCTGCGCGATGAGATCAACGTTGCTCGAAAGGCCGTCCATGCTGCGCATTGAAGGACGCATCGTCAACCACGACGCCGAATTCAACGGCGCAATAGAAATCAATCTCCACACCGGCCTCATCGAACGCATCGGTCTCGTAGAGGGTCGCAGCGATGTAGACACGACCGGCTGTCTCATCTTCCCCGGCTTCGGCGATATCCACATCCACGCCCGCGAAGACGCGAGCGGCACCCAGAAATATAAAGAAGACTTTGCCTCCGCCTCCGCGGCTGCCATCAACGGCGGCGTAGTCCACGTGGCGGACATGCCCAACAACCCCATAGCTCCCATAGACGACAGCACCTATGCAGCGAAGGAATCTCTAACAGCCTCCTCCACCGTTCACGTCACGCTCTACGCGGGAATTGGCCCACACACCAAGCCCCTTACGAACCACGTCCCCTACAAAGCCTTCATGGGGCCATCCGTGGGCGACCTGTTCTTTACATCGCAGGCGCAGCTTGAAAGCGTCATCTCAAACTATCGCGGAAAGAACGTCAGCTTCCACTGCGAAGACCCTGAAATCCTCGAAGCGAATAAGAACGCGCCAACCCACGAACAAAAGCGCCCCGCCTCGGCCGAAATATCCGCTACCGAGTTCGCACTCCACCTCATCGAGAAGTACGAGTTAGTCGGCAAGCTCTGCCACTACTCCACCCGCGGAGGCCTCAAAAAAATCCTCGCCGCCCGCGCTCGCGGCCTGCGTGTCACTCTCGAAGTAACTCCTCATCACTTATTCTTCGACGATTCGATGCTGACTGAAGAAAACCGCCTTTGGCTGCAGATGAATCCTCCGCTGCGCAGCCCTAAAGACCGGCTAGCCCTGATAGCCGCTCTCAAGCGTGGCGACATAGATTACATCGCGACCGACCACGCACCGCACACTCTCGCGGAAAAAATGCAAGGCGCCAGCGGCGTCCCCCACCTCGACACCTACGGCGCTTTCGCCACATGGCTCATGACGAACCACAACTTCTCAGCCCAGGACATTGCCCGCGTCTGCGCCTTCAACCCCGGCCAGTTCGTTCGTGAATTTCTCCCGACCAGCTTCGGCGAAGGATTCGGTCGCATCGCTCCCGGCTACACAGGCTCACTTACAATTCTCAACCCGAATAAACCGTCGACAGTCTCGCGTGACTCCGTTAAAACAAAGTGCGCATGGTCTCCCTTCGAAGGCCACACATTTCCTGGAAGCGTTGACTCCACCATCATTCGCGGCAGAATATTTCCCAGCCAATAATATGCAGAAAATTCGACACGTCATCAGCGCCAAACAATTCGGTAATAAAAAACTCCTCGAGCAACTCTTCGCTTCCGTCGAGCAGATGGAGCGCGACGACGCCGCGCGCACGGTCTCGCAAATCCTCCGCGGCAGAATATTAGCCGCATTATTTTACGAGCCCAGTACCCGCACGCGTTTCTCCTTCGAAGCCGCCATGCAGAAACTAGGCGGCGGCGTCCTTACAGCCGAGAACGCCAAAGAAAGTTCCTCCGCCACCAAAGGCGAATCCATCTCCGACACCATCCGCATCGTCAGCGGATACGCCGATGCCATCGCCATCCGCCATTACGAAGAAGGCGCCGTGAAGCTGGCCGCCGCCGTCTCTCCCGTCCCCATCATCAATGCTGGCGACGGCATAGGCGAGCACCCTACACAGGCCCTCGGTGACATCTTTACCATCAGAAAAGAATTGGGCCACGTTGAAAGCATCAAGGTCGCACTCATAGGCGACTTACTTTACGGCCGTACAATCCATTCACTGCTCCCTCTTCTCGCACTGTACAAAGACGTAGAAATTACCCTCGTGTCGCCACCGCAGCTAAGACTCCCTCAGAAGTACACCCGCTATCTAACCTCAAAGGGAGTTAGGTTCACCGAAACCGAAAAACTCAGCTCAAGCATTCGCCACGCCGACGTCATCTACGTCACCAGGGTGCAGCGCGAGCGGTTCAACTCCGACGCCGACTACCTTCCCGTAAAAGACGCGTACATTATCGACGCCAAAATCGCCGACAAACTGAAAGCCAGGGCCATCATCATGCACGCCCTACCGCGTGTAAGTGAAATATCGATCGACGTCGACAGCAACTACCGCGCTGCCTACTTCCGCCAGGCCAAAAACGCGCTCTACGTCCGCATGGCGCTGCTCGCTTACCTGCTCGGCTGAAGCGCCAAACCCGCCAATTCCGCCCGTCTCCAGCTATTTTCCAAACCGTTGCTGCCGCCAGCGCGTAAACTCTTCGTGCGTCCTCAAGCTAAATTTCTGGCGGCGCACTGAGGATCAAGGAAGGCAAACACTTTGATAGCCCACATCCTGCTCTCGCTCGCGCTGCTACCCGCCAACCCCGGGCAGCAACCCTCCGCCGCTAAAAAAGCCGACCCCTCGCAGCTCGAAATCACCCTCGAGCGCAGGCGTGACGGCAAGGTTGAAACCATGGCCCCCGGACACGTTTTCCAGAACGGCGACCAGGTCCGCCTCCGTCTCGCCAGCCATTACGAAGGCTTCCTCTACGTCATGGACCAGGGCACCTCGGGCCGCTTTGCCACCGTCTTTCCGGCCGTGGATACCGGCAGCGACAACCGCCTGCACCCCGACACCACGTACCTCATCCCCGGCGACAACTGGTTCGACATCACCGGCCCGGCGGGCTTCGACGTCCTCTATTTCCTGCTCAGCCCCGCGCCTCTCGCGCAGCCCACGGCGGCCAGTTTCGTCGCGCCCGGCCCTATCAGCAGCATGCGCCCACGCTGCAACGACAAAATCTTCCGCGCCCGCGGCGAGTGCATGGACGATACCGCCGGCCCCGCGCCGGTCCCTGCCGGCCAGGCGCTCCCCGCGCCCATTGCTCCGCTCGCCGGTGGAGCCTCCCGCGATATCGTAGTCAGCAAGAAGGAAAACGGCGCAGTCGGCGTCGGCGGAGGGACCTCCGCGCCGCTGCTCTATACCTTCCGTCTCGCACATCAGCAGCAGTAGCAACGACCGGGCGGCAACAAGGAGTATCCACAATGCTTCGAAGCCATTATCGAAATTGGAAAACAGGAGCACTGGCCCTCGCACTCTGCGCAGCCGCAGTAGCGCAGGACGCGCCCCCGCCGCAGCAACCGCAGGTAGACAGCCGCGACCTCTCCGTAGCCTCGAAAAAAGGCGCAACCACCGTCAGCATCCCGCGCAGCTACGCCGTCGTCATCGGCATCGCGTCCTATAAAAATCTCCCCGCCACCGCGCAGCTGGCCTTTCCCAACCGAGACGCCGAAGACATCTACGCAGCTCTCATCAGCCCCGAAGGCGGCCAGTTCCCGGCGGAAAATGTTCATAAGCTCATCAACGAGCGTGCGACGGTTGCGAACATACGCCACGAGATCGAAGAGTGGCTGCCCTCCGTCACAAAGGACAATGATCGCGTCCTGGTCTACTTCGCCGGTCACGGCTTCGTGTCCGGAGGCAAAGGTTGGTTGGCACCCTACGATGTCGACATCCACGCCATCCCCACGACGGCCTATCCGATGGATTCCCTTGGCAGCTACTTCGGCGGCAAGATCAAGGGCAAGTGGAAGGTCCTGATCACCGACTCCTGTCACTCCGGCGCCATCACTCCTGAAGCCGATCGCAAGCAGGTCAATGACACGCTGCTTGATTTACAGAAGTCGCTCTTTTCGCTGACCGCCAGCCGCGACCGCGAGCAGTCCTTCGAGTCGGATAAGTTCGGCGGCGGCCACGGCGTCTTTACGTACTACGTCGTCAAGGGGCTCGAAGGCGAAGCCGACACCAACGGCGATGGCATCGTCGACGCCGACGAGCTCGCCGAATACGTCCACACCAACGTCCGCCTCGCCACCGCCGGCGCTCAGAATCCGACGTCCGAACGCGGCAGCTTCGACCCCAACATGCTGCTCGCCTACAACGCCTCGCGCGTCAAGGGGCCCGCGCTGCTCGCGCCGCAGTACGGCAATCTCGTCATCGAAGCCAACATGGACAACACCGAAGTCTTCGTCGACGGACGCAGTGCCGGTGTGGTCAACAAGGGCACCGCGCTCCGCCTCCCCGGCATCTCTCCGGGAGCCCACACTATCAAGGGTGTCCACATGGGTTACGAGCCCGATGGCCCCCGCGAAGAGCAGGTCTACCCCGGTCAGGACACCACGGTCAGCGTCCGCATCCTCATCGCGCGGCGGGCAAATCACGCGGCTGTAGATGAGCTCGACAAGGGCATCGAAAACTACAACACCGGCGGCGCCGACAACTACAAGAAAGCCGAAGCTCACTTCGAGGCCGCCGTAAAACTCGACCCCAAATACAGCATTGCATTCCTGTATCTAGGCCGCGTTCAGAACGCCCTCTTCGAAGATGCGAAAGCGGTCGCCTCTCTCAAACAGGCGATCGATATCGACCCCGATTATCAGGAGGCCCGCGCGCAGTACGCTGCCGCACTCCTCGACGCGGGCAACCTGGACGAAGCAGTGCGGCAGTTGAACGTTGTCACCCGGCGCGAGCCCGAACGCGGCATGGCGTGGTACCTCCTCTCGCAGGCCTACGCACGCAAAGCTGACTTCGCCGACGGCAAAACCGCCGCCGAAAAGGCTGTCGAAATTACTCCTAAGAACGCCGAGGCCCACTTCTGGCTGGCTGAATGTCTTCGCCAGCTGAAAGATCCCACCGGCGCCGAGCGCGAGTACCAGAGCTACCTCGCCCTCTCAAATTTTGACACCGGCAAAGCCGGCCAGTTGAACTACTACGTCGCTGGCTTCCTGCTCGGCATGGGCAAAAAGAAACGCGCCACCCAGTCCGACATCTGGAAGGAGCTGCGCGGCCAGGCCAATCTCGGCCTCTGCGACAGCGAGTACATGCAGAAGCAGCTCGACCCCGCCATCGGCTACTGCCAGACCGCGCTCAACTACATGCCCAACGACATGTTCGCGAACTACCGCCTCGGCTTCATCTACTCCGAAAAATTCAATCAGCAGAACCAGCTAGGCCTGCTCGCCGCAGCCAAGCAGCATTTCACGGCGGTGATCGCTGCAAACCCCGACACCAATGAAGCCGACCGCTCCCGCAAGATGGTCAAGAACATCGACTCGGTACTAGCCCAGGTCCAGTAACCCTCGTTGCTGTCGCTGCAACTGTTCGTTTGTCATTCCCGCAGGGAATCTGTGTTGCTCCGGAAAGGGGTCCGGCTTGCTCGTGTTGAGCAATGTTTGGCTTGCCGCGGACGCATCCAAAACCCTCTTCCGCCCGTTCCTCTCAAAGCAGCCCTACATCAACACAACAATCGCGAACAGGAACACCGAACCAATCAATAAAAAGAGGGCAGTATGCAACCGGTCACTCTTCACCTGGCGGATCAGCGCGGTCATCAGAACCGTGTCCACCAGCGAAGCCAGCAGGTCCTCATCGGCCGCCGTGTTCACGGCAGGGAAGTAGCTGTCATGCGTATCCGACAAAATATCGTCGATCTTGTTCGAAACGGTGTGCTTGATCCAGTGATGCGCCTTGTTGTGCCCGATATAGAACTTAGGCTCTGCGGGAGCGCCAAAGCTTCCCGAAGGCTTGATGGTTGGAAAGATCACCCGCAGGCACACCAGCAGCGTCAGAATCACCACTGCCAGAAAGATCGACACCAGCACATGTTCGCGGGTGGTCTGTTCATGGTGCAGCGGCTTCTGCAGCCCCACGGCGGCCATCCCCGAAACCAGCGTCACGCAGAACGCCGCCTTCGTATCCAGGAACCGGATCGTAGCCTGTGTGTCTTCGATCACCTTGTACAAAAAGTAGAGCCGGTTCGGCATGCCCACGGCGTCGTCGACTTCAATCGTGTTCTGCCCCATGCGCCAGAGTTTAGCAGCCGCACGCGAAATGTCATTGCCGCAATTCACTAAGGACGATAGGCTTGGTCGAAACGAAGCTTTGCTGAACTGAAACGATGAACCGAAATTTCCTATCGCCGTGGATGTTCACTCTGCTGCTGTTGCCCGGCGCCGCGCGTTCCCAGACTGCTTCTCCTGAACCGCAAATCGACGTTCAGCGCTCCACGCCGCCCGCCCAGCGCATTCCCCAGCAAAAGGTTTCCACCCTCGCAGCCCTTCAGGGCATGGTCTTAGATGAGGCCGGCCGCCCTGTCCCCGCCGTGGAAGTCCACCTCGAAGGCCCGACCGCCGCCTCCGCTGCCGGCAAGACCTCCACCTCCGGCGACGGCATCTTCCGACTCCTCAGCATCCCCGCGGGAAAG
>Ga0157374_10005852_pt1 | contig 10387 bp, 13 predicted proteins | sample M25metaG_FD_115308 | JGI IMG/M metagenome (GOLD analysis project Ga0157374, IMG submission 115308) | Miscanthus rhizosphere microbial communities from Kellogg Biological Station, Michigan, USA - M2-5 metaG | ecosystem: Host-associated > Plants > Roots > Rhizosphere > Soil | place: USA: Michigan... | reverse complement strand
GTCGGCTTAGCCGAAACTCAACAGGAAGTTAACCGCATTGCAATGGCCGGTGATTCCCAAACTAACACGCAAGGGCTAAAAAACTCCTCTATTACTATCGCGCTGACCCTGCTTTCACACCAGAACCAAACCATTACATACTTGGGTAAGCAAAATATTAAGGTGAGCCTAAAGCAGCTTAGCCTTAAAAAAAGCACCGCAACCGACACCAAACTAAAAACGGCGGTCGCCAACAGTAATTACGACATAGTGTACGGCCAAGTGCTGCAAAGCGAGCTGCAAAACTACGCGAGCGAACTTAAAACCGCTTACAGCGCCGTAACCGGCACAAACGCCCGCAAGCTTTTGCAAAGCGAATACGCTGATGCGCAAAAGTTAACAACTCAGCTAAATAGCAACACTTCAGCGCCAACTGGCAATTAGTTTTTATCTTTGCTTTTCAAGGTGTACCGCTTAATAAAACAATTGATTATTACACAAAAATATGCCATAGTATTGTTATAAAGATACTGCCCCCATGGAAAAACAAAACTCGCAACATATAGAAAACCCGGCCCTCGCCCTCGAGATGGCGCACGCCGAAAGCATAGTACGCACCCCAGCAGCCGACCTTGCACATGCACTTGGTAAAACTACGGCGGAGTTTTATACGCCCGACCAGCTTGCACTCATAAACGTCGAGGCCACTGCACATGGTGATGAGGCCGCTCAAGAGATCATCGCGAAAGCGGAAAAGCAGCGTTTGCAGCAGGAAATGGAGCCAGTTGCACAGGCTGCGCTTTTATCAGCCATGGCACACAAGCGAAAGCGCGGAGCTAAAACGCCGACAGATAAAAAAGACACACCGCAAGGAGGCCCAACCCCTGAGGCGCGTAGTATTACAAACGAATTCCGCGAAGCGATAAAGCTTTTTGAAGATAAAATTGAAGCTGGCGAATGGTCAGTCGGCATCGGCAAAGCAGCACTTGTGTTTGGTTTTGGCCATGAGGCCATTGGCACTCCGCTCCCCGCCCACCTTCAAGAAGGAACTGTCGGCCTCTATACCCAAGTGCTCCACAATGAGCAAATTGTAGCCCCAAACGGTAGCCCCGTGCTTATTAGGGCTGCGGGTAACGTCCCCGAAGATGCCAAGGCATACAACGGGGGCGAAGTGCTCGCAATACCAAGCCCTACAGATAATAAATGGCATGTATATACATTGCGTGACACAGGTGAACCTAAGTACAAAGAACTATTACCCGGCGAAGATGGAACGATCAAGCTCGGTCGTCATTCTTCCGACAAAGACGGCATCCACGCTTTTGGTGCGCCAAGTGGCGACCTGACCGAGTTCAATGCGACTCCTGCTACTTTTAGAGAAATCTCTGACAAACACGCCACGCTTAGCTTCGGCGAAGATGGCACCATGACTATCGCCGACCATTCCAAAAAGGGCACCACTTACCAGCAAGCGTTCTTTACGCACGATATTCCAAAAACACAACCTGTTTAGCCAACTTGTGGCGTTTCAGCGCCGGGCATGTGCACAACAAGTTCGTACGAGTGGCGAATAAGGTCTTTAACTTCATCCCAGCTTAATTGGCCGGTGAGCAACACAGTGTTCCAATATTTTTTGTTCAGGTGATAGCCGGGCATAACGCTTTCGTAACGCTCGCGTAGCAAGACAGCCAGCCGCGGGTCGCACTTGAGGCTTACTTTTAGCGGATTACTGTCTTCTTGGACAAGCGCAAACATTTTGTCGTTTACTTTATACACGGCAACCTTTTCGCCAAACGGATAGTCCAGCACGGCGCCGGGCATGCTCAAAATGTAGGTTTCAACTTCGGGATGTGTCATGTTTTTACTCTATCACGTCAAGTAGCGACGGTATATCTTCTATTAAATGGTCGGCCTTCGCGCTGCGGAGCATATCGGGCGAGCCAAACCCATGCAACACGCCGATGGTTTTTGCAACGCCTGCCTGTTTGCCGGCTATAATGTCAGCCTGGGTATCGCCAACTACAATGGCCTCTGCAGGCTCAATACCCAAATGCTTGAGCGCGTACAGCATGCCCTCGGGGTGTGGCTTAGGGTTAAGTACGTGGGCGTCGGTCACAACAATGTCAAAATAATGGCGGATATCTGTCTGGTCAAGTGCTTCAGCAATACGGTGGTCACCCGAACTGACGGCGGCCATACGGAAGCCGATACGGCGCAAAATCGGCAATAATTCATCGACGCCATTAAAGAGTTTCATGCGCTTAAGCGCTTCTTGTTGGAGGTCGTCGTGGCGCTTTTGGAGCGTTTTGAACGATACATGCGGGTTCTTCACCAGTGTGTGCAGCACATCGTCAGCCGTGCCATGCATGGCGCTGGAAATTTCGTGGCGTGTAGCTGGCGCTCCGTCAAATTCGCGGGTAAGCTGCTCGTATTGCCAAAATATATGCTCGCGGGAGTCGAGCAAGGTTCCGTTGACATCAAAAAGAATCGCACGCATATTAGCCTTAGGTTTTATCTTTTATATATTATATACTTTTTGTAACCAGAATGCAAAGCAGCTCAGCCACAAGGCTATTTTTGGAGCGCTTCAAGATAGAATTGCAGTTCTTCAATTGATTCATGAATATCGTCGAAAGCGCGGTGTGCTTCTTTTTTGGTAAACTCTGTGCCATATTTGCCCTGCATAATAATTTTCCAAGAAGTCACATCGAGCATCCTGTAATGCAAAAGCTGGAATAATTCCGGCCACTGTGCCTCAATAAAACCGCGGTCGGCATGCACAGAATTACCCGCCAAAATAGCCGGCTCGTCGCCAAATTGTACTTTAATGAGCGCCATAAGTTCAGCCTGTACTTGCGCGGCTGGCTTGGCATCGGCCAACTTGGCCAAAAAGTCGTCTTTATTTTCAGGGTATGTTTGCCAAAAATCGTTGAGTGCCATCGCATTTTCAACCTCTTGGCGCGGGTGCTGGATACGCGCTTCATAACTGGCGAGCGGCGTAAAATTAAAATCGGTAATTTCGACTGCCACTTCCAAAATCAAATCTTGGCTCGGCTTTAGGCCAGTCATTTCTAAGTCGATCCACAATAATTTTGTAGGCACCGCGTGTTTTCAGTCCGTCATACAGAGTATTATAGCGTATTCGGTAGGTGTGTGGGGTGTTTTTTGTAAGCGCCGTAAACCAGTTACCTTTTACATTGGATTTTCAGTGCGCCACAACACTACTTGGTAACAGATGACAGCAGCTTACTTGGCATCTTTTTTCTTGGCAAGAGAGTCGAGCTTAAGCGCCTTAAATACAAAATACACCACGGCGGCGGTCGTCAAAAATGACAACGCTACAGCTACGAACGCTCCCCAGGCAAACACAGCCGCTTTGTGGCCAAGATGCACTGCAAAAACCTTGCTGTTGAGTGCGCCGGTACCTGGTAGTACTAAGCCGAGGAGCGGATTTATAAAACTGTTGATAAGCTGGTCGGCGAGTGCCTTCACCTGTGTGCCAATGACTAAACCGACGGCCAGGCCGACCACACTTTGCTCACGTAAAAAATCGACAAACCCTACAACCACACTCGGCTTCGTTAAAGCGCGTGGTTGCACGGCTGCCCGTTCAAGCGCGGTTTTGACGGTAGTTAGTTGTTGCTTTTTTTCAGCAGACATGTGTAGCTGGCTTCCCCACCTTTAATAAACTTATTATACAAGAGTTACGCTCTATATACAAACGCTTAAGAGGTTTTGGTGCTGCGCAGTGTACGCGCCACTTCCCACACTACCACATATAAGCTACCCAAGAGCGCAAAGAAACTGAGCGTGGTGGTAAACAGTTGTGGATAGGCGGTAGGGTGTAAAAAACGATCCGAGATATCAAATAGGATACCGCCGGGGTTCACTAAAATATCCCAGCTATGCCACCTAAGGTCGCGGCCGAGGTAAATCGCAAAGCTGCAGAGTAAAATAACAGAGGCTGCCCCAAAAGCGGCCGTGCGCCAATGAAGACGCTGCAAAAGTTGGCGGTGAATAGTATATAAACTCAAAAAGCCGAGCGTTACACCGCTGAAAATAAATGCCGAAAACATTACTACGTCGTATAGCACATCGACACGCTGCAGTTCTTGAATATGTACAAAGTCACTAATCATATAAAAGCTGTTCGGCAAAAACGCCAGCCACAGGCCGCTGGCGAACAAAGCTTCCCAACTTGACCATACTTTGTGACGCAATACGCGTTCCAGCCATAAGCCAAACCCTAGCGGTAACCATGCTAAACACAAGTTCCAAATAAGATAGCTAAAAGCCATACTGTGGTTGCGCCAGGCACCGGCGGCAAACAAAATGACACTTGTGAGACTTGCCAACAACAAAGCCAAGCCAAGGCGCGTGCGAGCAGAATAGTAGAACCGCATAATACCTTTATTATAGCAAGTTTTTGGCGGCTACCCTTTTGCTAATTCAAACACCACTGTAAAACAGGCACCTTTTTTGGTATTTTCGGCAGCGATTGCAGCCCGGTTAGCCCGAGCGATCTGTTTGGCGAGCGCCAAGCCTAAACCGTAGCCGCCGGTTTTGGTATTGCGGGCTTTATCACCACGATAGAGCCGGTCAAAAATATATGGCAGATCTTGTTCAGAGATACCGCCGCCTTCATCGGTTATTAAGATAGCTATATGTGCAGTCTGGCGTTCATCTTGTAACGTTACCGTGGTATGTTCAGGGCTATACTTTACAGCATTTTCGAGCACAATTTTGAGCAGTTGCGTGGCGCTTTCAGCGTGCGCAAACACCTTAGCTTCAACGTCGAAATGCCTTACAAAACGGATGTGCTTAGCATCGGCCTGCATTTGCACCGCTTGAGTAGCCGCATTTACAAGTTCAGCCACACTAACCGGCGCCAACTCCATATTTGCATAGTCGTACTGGGCAAGGTCGAGCAAGCCGGTGGCTAATTGTTCTAGCCGTTGTACCTCTTCGAGGTTACTTTCAATTTGCTCCCGCGCCTCTTTTTCGGTGAAACCCTTTTGGCGCAAGAACACCTCGTTTTCTACCTTCATGCTAGCGAGCGGCGTGCGCAGCTCATGGCTGGCATCGGCGGCAAAACGCGCCTGCAAAAGGTGGGCTTCCTCGATAGGTTTAAGGGTGCGCCCGGCAAACCAGTAGCTCAAAACGCCGCCGACCACCAGTGCCGCCAGGTTCACCAACACAAAATCACGGTTTAGGCGCGCCCGGGCGTCGGCCTCGGCATTCGTTTGGATGCGGCCAAAAGCTATCTCAGGTTTTATTTGCGGGCTATCAGAGCCACCGGGGTCAAAGGGGTAATGAATAAATAAATGGCGCACCTGGCCATACTGGGTCGAGCTGGAACGGGCATATTCGTGCTCCGCGAGCAGCCTGAACCCGAACGTCAGCGTCAAGCTCATTGCTACCAAAATTACCAGGTAGAACAGGGTCAACTTAAGCCGGGCTGAGCGAAAAATACTTTCCATGTTATGTGATTTTGTAGCCGTAACCCCTTACAGTTTGGATGATGTCGTCACCAATTTTTTTGCGCACGTTTGCTATGAACGTTTCCACGGTATTGTGCTGTACGCGGTCTTCATCCGACCATACATGATCTAAAATCTGGTCTTTACTGATGACTTCGCCCTTGTGGCGCAGTAAATATTCCACCAGCTTGAATTCTTTGGCAGTTAAATGTATGTTGTGGCCGGCAATTTTAACGGTTTTGGCAACCACATCCATGGCTAACGGACCGCTATTAAGTTCGTTGCCGTCGTGTGCTTGCGGCCTGCGCAAAAGTGCCCGTACACGGGCTAATAATCCGTCGAATGAAAACGGTTTTGGTAAATAGTCGTCTGCACCCGAGTCCAACCCCTGTACTCGGTCGCCGATTGAGCCACGTGCTGTCAAAATTAAAATTGGCATTTGTTTATGCTCTGTGCGCCAACTTTTAGCAAGCCCTGGGCCGTCTTTGCTGCCCGGAATCATCCAATCGAGCAATACCAGGTCGTAGTCGCTGGCCGAAACCAAGGCGTTGGCATCATCAGCGTCAAATGCCACATCCACCACATAACCTTCGGCGTTCAAGCCTTTCTCAAGGCTTCTTGCAATTTTCACTTCGTCTTCGACAACTAAAATTCTCATATTTATATATTACTTAGTTCAACTGGGGCTTGGCTGGAGCCTTTTGGGCAATCTTTACAGATTATTTGCAAGCTACCTATTCCGACTGTTTGCTGCGTATTCAGCGTCACGTTCTTCGGGCGTTTGATGCCCACGTGCGAAGTCATCTGCCAGGCGCCACGTCGTACCACGCTCAGGGGTCGATACTTCAACGATGTCACAACCGCCGTCCAAGCCCTTTAGGCGATGTTTTTGGCCAATTGCTGTGCGGTAGCCTTTGCCGTATTCCAGTTCGGTTTCAATCATTTCGCCCTTGTTATTTTCCCAAATTAAGGCACCGGTGCCCTGCATCATATAGTAGCTTTCTTGCTTTTCATCATGCACTTGTAAACTCAGCTGTTGACCCTCGTCAATGTGCAGAATTTTACCCATATACGGTGCGTCTTCGGGCACCCAATGAATCTCGTAGCCCCAAGGTTTGTCAATACGTTTTACATAAGGGTCAGTACTAAAGTTGCTCGGGTCAAAAGTCGGAATGTTCTGCTGGTCCATAAAATCCTTCGCTTATCAAATCTTTTACTTTTACACGGTTTCGGTAAAATTATTGTTCCATGGCTTTTTTGAACTTTTCTACCAGTTCTACCGGGTCCGGGTTGAGTCCGTTTAACAAAGCCAGGTATATGCTGACAAAATCGCCATAGGCAACTGCCCACAAAAGTTGTTCAAGCAGCGTTTCGCCCTCTACTTCAATGACAAACGGCGTGGGGCGCATGCCGGACAAAAGCTGTTCGCTAATCACAAAGCGCTTTTGCACACGCTCGTGTTCCATATTGCTACGCAAATCGATAACAGCGTACGGCTTATCGACCGGCTGCTTGCTCCAGCCGATAAATTCGGTGTGGTTGAACTCCGGTAGTTGGTTAGTCCACGCAAGTTGTTTGGCATTTTCGTTAAAACTGATTTTCCATTTGTATGCCGCCGGGAACATGCGCGGGCCGCCATATATCACGATAGATTTACCCATAAGTTCTTGGGCAAGCTGCTTAGCCGGGTTGTCTTTGGTGGCGATATCGGCACGCCATTTTTGAGTGGCATGCTGCAAAAAGTCAGCTGCAAGTTCCAACGGCTTGTGCAGCTCAGCATCACTCACAACATTTGCAGCATTTAATAACGAAAGTAAAGCTTTAAGGTTGTACAAGACCGCGTAGCGAGGCTGCCCGCTCTGGGGTAAAAGCGCCAGTGGGTACCCTTTCTGGCGAGCTTTTTCCACAAGTTTTCCACCGCCTGAGATAACGGCAATCTTAGCGCCGGCTTCTTCAGCCTGTACTAAAGCGCTCAAGGTTTCTTCGGTATTACCGGAATAGCTGGAAGCGATAAACAACGTTTCCGACGAAACATAGGCTGGAATGTCATAGTTGCGCACAACTTCGAACGGCATTTTATACCCAGGCCAAGTAGTACTAAGTAGTGCCGCCAGAGCCGAGCCACCCATACCGGCATACACAATATTTGATGGTTCAAAGTTGAATTTGTCGATTACAAATTCAAAGCGGAGTTGCTCATGTTGGTGTTCGGCAATACCCAGCGCATCCTGCGCGTCGCGTTCGTGAATATATTGCAGGTCATCAAGCATATGTAAACTCCTTGTGCTATTATGGGTATATGTAATAGTATAATCTATTAGGACAAGTGAGGGGGAAACAAATGATGTTTGGGCACGATGATCAACAACAAGACACTTCTATGGCACCTATGCCAGATGGTAATTTAGGGCAAGACGCCCAGGCAGCGATGCCACCGAGTAACGACGTACCGAGTGCGCCGTCTGCTTCTTCAAGTGATAGCGCTGGTGAATTTATGATGGACGATAGGCACAGTGCTGACCTTAGTGGTTCCAGTAGTGGTGCGCCGGGTGTGCCTTCTACTTCGGCAAGCACAGACGATGACTTGCTCAATATTAAACAACAGGCCTTGCAGCAACTTTCACCGCTTTTAGGGCACCTCGACCAATCACCAGAGGAAAAATTCCGCACAACCATGATGCTTATACAGGCGTCCGACAACGACAAACTCATTCCGCAGGCTTATGAAGCCGCCAAAGCGATTAACGACGAAAAAGCCCGCGCCCAAGCGTTGCTCGATGTTGTAAACGAGATCAATTATTTTACACAGCAAAGCGGCAACAGTAACGAGCAATAAGTTCTAACATAGCACGTAAAGCGGCAAAAATAAGGCAGCCTAAAAACTGCTTTATTTCAATTTGCATTGTGCTTGTGTTATTATAAAAGTATACGAAGATAACGTTTGGCTCTTTAGAAGCCATAAGAGGGGAATTATGTTTTACAACTTCGCACTTCTCGATTTCAGCACACCAGAACTGATAATTATTTTGGCAATCGTGTTGCTGTTGTTCGGCGGCAAAAAGTTACCGGAACTTTCAAAAAGTTTGGGCAGTTCCATGCGCGAAATCCGTAAGGGCTTAAACGATGAGCCGAAGGATTCTACCCACAAGAGCGAGAACTCGCAAAGCTAGTTTTTTCGCCAGCCAAGGTTAGGGCAACATGCAAAACCGCCAAGTTATTTATGGCGGTTTTTTTTGGCGTAGCAATAGCAACTTTCACAAAAAAAGAGCGGCTAGTCTTTTAGCACGCTCTTTTCGGGTTTTTACTTTTACTTAGCTGTTTTACATCATGCCCATGCCGCCCATGTCTGGAGCAGCTGCGGGAGCTTCTTTTTCTGGCAAGTCGCTTACCAATGCTCCCATGGTCATACCGGTACTCGCAATCGATGTGGCACTGGCGAGCGCACCCTTAGTAACACGAACCGGGTCAATAACACCTTTGGCCTTGAGGTCAACAAGCTTGCCGGGGTTGTTCACGTCTACACCGTAGCCGAGCTTCGCTGCCCTGACTTGCGGCAACCATTCGTCGGCGTTTAGGCCGGCATTAGTCAACAAAATACGGAACGGTTGCTCAAGTGCACGCTTCAGCAAAAACTTACCGTTGTTGAACGCGACAGCATCTTCACCAACAGCCAGATCTTCTTCTTGTTGGATAGCGTCAGCCAGGTTTACCAAAGTAACGCCACCGCCAGGCACAATACCTTCGGCCAAGGCCGCCTTAACGGCAGCTACTGCGTCGTCTACACGGTATTTCTTTTCTTCAATTTCGGTTTCGCTTGCGCCGCCAACCTTAATTACGGCGACCTTGCCACTTAGCGCGGCGCGGCGTTTTTCGAGTTCTTCACGGTCGTATTCGCTACTGGCAGCCGCGATTTGGGCAGTAATCTGCGTAATGCGGGCCTTGACGGCCTTGGCGTCGCCTGCACCTTCAATGATAGTGGTCGAATCTTTGCCGACAATTACCTTGCGGGCACTGCCAACCATATGCAAGTCGGCGTCCTCAAAGCTATTGCCGCGCTCCTCGCTAATAACAGTCGCGCCGGTTAAGGCTGCGATGTCGTCGAGCACATCTTTGCGGCGGTCGCCGACCGACGGCGCTTTCACAGCAACCGTGTTGAACACACCTTTTAAGCGGTTGAGTATTAAAGTTCCCAACGCTTCGCCCTCAACGTCTTCGGCGATAATCACCAAGTCTTTTTTGCCCGACTGTGCAAGTTGTTCAAGCATTGGCAGAAACTCTTGAATTGAACTAATTTTTTTATCAGTTACCAAAATGGCCGGCTTGTTGTATACGGCTTCCAAACGTGTGGTGTCGGTCACCATGTACGGGCTGACGAAGCCGCGGTCAAAAGTAAAGCCTTCGACTACTTCGCTTTCCAGCGCCAAGCCCTGGCCTTCTTCGACGGTTACTTGGCCCTCGGAACCGATGCTGTCCATACCGTCTGCGATCAGATCGCCAATTTCGCGGTCACCGGCACTGATGGTTGCAACTTCGGCGATACGGCTCTTTTTACCTTGAATATCCTCGCTCATGCCTTCAAGTTTAGCGAGCACGTCGTGAGCGGCAGCTTGCAAGCCTTTACGCAATAGCATTGGATTATGGCCGGCGGCGATCAGCTTGTTGGCCTCGTTCAAGATGTGGTAAGTCAGCACCGTGACAGTGGTCGTACCGTCACCGGCAACGTCGTTCATTTTGTTGGCAGCTTGCTTGATAAGTTCAGCGCCAACTTTGTAGCCCAAGGTTTCCTCGGTTTCTTCGATCTCCACGCTTTTGGCAACGGTCACGCCATCGTGAGTCACGGTTGGAGCACCGTAATTTTTACTAATCACTACGTTGCGGCCTTTCGGGCCCATCGTGGTTTTTACTGCGTTGTACAAAATTTCAGCACC